>Ga0207426_1001683_pt1 | contig 17086 bp, 14 predicted proteins | sample AraplaMF_Cvi_mMS_FD_184265 | JGI IMG/M metagenome (GOLD analysis project Ga0207426, IMG submission 184265) | Arabidopsis root microbial communities from the University of North Carolina, USA - plate scrape MF_Cvi_mMS (SPAdes) (version 2) | ecosystem: Host-associated > Plants > Roots > Endosphere... | reverse complement strand
CGACCGCACAGCACAGACAGCCGTTGCCGAGCGAGACCATCGAGTCGACCTGCCCGGCGACGGTCATGGCATCGATCTCGATGCTGCCGAAGTCATTGACGATCGCGCCGATCCGGGTGCCGTCACCATTGCCCAGCAGGTGATTGAGAAGGGTGGTCTTGCCCGACCCGAGGAAGCCCGCGAGCACGACGACCGGGATCTGTTGCGTGGCCAAGGGAGCGCCTCCATGGTGCGGGTGGCGGGCCGCGCGGACCGGCGGCGGACGAGCTGTCGATCGTAACGGACCGCTGGCGCCGCGGGCCCGGCTCGGCCCCCTGCCGCCTTGTCCGCTAGCGGGGTGCGACGGCGGGCACCGCCTGCGACGGGGGCGGTCCGACATACCGGGCCGCGGGGCGGATGATCTTCGAATCCTGGGCCTGCTCCAGGATGTTGGCGCTCCAGCCGACCACCCTGGCCGCGCAGAAGGTGGGCGTGAACATCTCGCGCGGCAGCCCGCACAGCTCCATGACGACGCCCGCGTAGAGCTCCACATTGATGTGCAGCTCACGGCCGGGCTTGAGCTCGGCCAGCAGCTCTTCGACCCTCGCCTCCACCTGGACGGCGAATTCCACCAGCGGGCCACCGAAGCGCTCGACGATACCCCGCAGCATCCGGGAGCGCGGGTCCTCGGTGCGGTAGACGGAGTGGCCGAACCCCATGATCCGGTCGCCGCGCTGCACACGGTCACGGATCCACGCATCGATGCGGTCGGGGGTGCCGATGGCGTCGAGCATGTCCAGGGCGCGGCTGGGCGCACCGCCGTGCAACGGCCCGGAGAGCGCACCGACGGCGCCGACAAGACAGGCCGCGAGGTCGGCGCCGGTGGAGGTGATGACGCGTGCGGTGAAGGTCGAGGCGTTGAAGCCGTGGTCGATGGTGGAGATCAGATACGCCTCGATGGCCCGGACCTGCTCCGGCGCCGGCTCGTCGCCGGTGAGCATGTAGAGGTAATTGGCCGCGTGGCCGAGGTCCGCGCGCGGCTCGACGGGCGTCAGGCCCTGGCCGAGGCGGTGCAGCGCGGTGATCAGGGTCGGTACGGCGGCGCAGGCGGCGAGCGCGTCGGCACGGCGGCGGCCGGCGTCGAGGTCGTACAGCGGCCGGAAGCCCACCGTCGCGCCGAGCAGCGACAGCGCGGTGCGCAGCCCGGCGAGCGGACCGGAGAGCGCACCGGCATGGGCGAGGGCGGGCAGCGCGTCCCGCACGGCCGCGGGCAGCGTGCGCAGCGCTGCGGTCTCGGCCTTGAACGCCGCCAGCTGCACGGCATCGGGCAGCTCCCCGTGGAACATCAGGTACCAGACGTCCTCGAAGCTGCGGGCGGTGGCCAGCTCGACGGCGGAGTACTGACGGTAGTGGTAGAAGCCCTCGGTGCCCCGTACGTCGCCCAGTTGGGTCTCGGTGACGATGACGCCCGCAAGCCCCCGGGGAGCGTCGATCGGTGCGTTCACCTCGGCGGTCGGCATGGCTGGTCTCCTTGCTCTTCCTCACCTGAATATTGATCCGACTGTCTATGCTTGACTAAACAGTTGTCAATGTTGATTGAATCAATATGAATGGGTCTGGATACGGTGACCTCATGGCGGATCGTGAAGCAGCGCAGGATGCGGGCGGGCAGCAACTGAGCACCCGGGAGGCGGCCGACCGGCTCGGCGTGAAGCCGGAGACGTTGTACGCCTACGTCAGCCGCGGCCAGCTGACCAGCCGCCGCGAGCCGGGCAGCCGCGGCAGCACCTTCGACGCGAAGGAGGTCGACGCGCTCGCCCGCCGTACCGGACGCCGCGCACCTTCCGCCTCCGGTGGCGAGTTGTCGGTCCGTACCGGCATCACGCTGATCGACCGCGACCACTGCTACTTCCGCGGCGTCGACACCTCGGAACTCGCCGCCCACTACAGCTACGAGGAAGTCGCCGAGTGGATGTGGACCGGCGAGCTGCGGCCCGGCATCCACTTCACAGCGCCGCAGGACGCCCTGACCGCCGCCCAACGAGCCGTCCAGGCACTGCCGGCCCACAGCGGACCGATGGACCAGCTACGGGTCGCCGTGATCGCCGCCGCGGCCGCCGACCCCCTGCGCTTCGACCTGTCCGACGACACTGTCGTGATGACCGCCCGCAGCCTCATCCCGACCCTTGTCGACGCCTTGCCGTCGCACACCCCGGAGCAACGCGCTGCCGACTCACTCACGCCTCGTCTCTGGTCACGGCTGACCGCTGAACCAGCCGACGCCGCGGCACTCCGCGTCCTGGACGCCGCCCTCGTCCTGCTCATCGACCACGACCTCGCCGCCTCGACCTGCGCGGTCCGGGTCGCCGCCTCCGCCCGCGCCCATCCGTACGCGATCGTCTCGGCCGGCTACGGGGCCCTGGACGGCGTGCTGCACGGCGCGGCAAGCGGCCTCGCCCACCGGATGCTGCTGGAGGTCCTGGACCGCGGCAGCGCGGCCGCCGTCGTCGCCGACCACCTACGGGCCGGCCGCCAGGTACCGGGCCTCGGCCACCCCCTCTACACCAGCGAGGACCCACGGGCCCGCACCCTCTTCGAGCTCCTGGAAGACGTGCCCCAGGCCCGCCCCGCCTTGGAGGCCGCTCGCCAAGTGATCACCACAACGGCCCGGCACACGGACTTGCACGCCAACGTCGACCTGGCCTTGGCCGTACTGACCGTCTCAACCGGCATGCCGACCGAGGCGGGCGAGACCATCTTCGCCGTCTCCCGCACAGCTGGCTGGATCGCCCATGCCCTGGAGGAATACGCCGAACGCCCTCTCCGCATGCGCCCCCGCGGCCAGTACCACGGCCCCCGCCCTCCACAGCCGTTGCCGTGACAGGCAGCCGCGCGTGAGGGGCGGGACAGAGCCGACCCTGGCACCACCAGCGAAACGCGGTTGGCATCGACATCAACATCGCCGGAACTCACACCGCGAGACACCCGCTACCGCTCGGGTCCTCCCGCTCGCTCTCGTCCCCTGGATGCCCACCCGAGAGCCGACTCGCGGCGGATGAGGTTAGGCTCACCTATGTGAGTACCTGCGCCACCGCTTCCCGTGAATCGGCCGAATCGCTCGCCGGAACCGCGGCGCCTGCCCGGACCTGGCTGCTCATCGAGCAAACAGGACCCTGGGGCGCCCATGCACTGACGAACAGTCACCTGGATCCTGATGTCGGCCGGGCCCTTGAAGCCGCGGCAGAGGGGACGGACGTACGGGTCGCCCTTATCCGGCGGCCGGGACGCCACGCCGACTGCCACGGCACCTCCCGGCGACGCATGTTCCTCGCGCACAGCGCCCCGGGGTGCTCCTGGATCCGCACGACCACCGTCACCGACCCACGGGCCGCCCTCAACCTGGACTTCACGGCCCTGGGTGCGGGAGAGCATCGCGGCCTCTGGGAGCCGTACATCGGTGAGCCGCTGGTTCTCGTCTGCACCAACGGCAAGCGGGACCGCTGCTGTGCCCTGCTCGGCCGCCCGCTCGCTGCCGAGCTCGCCACCGACGGGTCCGAGGTCTGGGAAGTCACCCACATCGGTGGCCACCGCTTCTCCCCCACCCTCTTCGTCCTCCCCTACGGCTACGCCTACGGACGAGCCTCGGCTCCCTTGGTCAAGGAAGCCGTGGAAGCGGCGCGCAACGGACGGATCACGAGCGATCACTGCCGCGGGCGCTCGGCCTGGGACCGGCCGGGCCAGGCCGCTGACCTTGCCGTCCGCAGGCTGATCGGGGAGGACCGGGCGGACGCACTCGACGTCGTACGGACCGACCCGGTGTGGCCCGAACCCAAGTCGGCCGACAGCCGGACGCCCAGCAGCGCAGCGGTCGGGGGAGCCTCCCCTGCCTGGGTCGTTACCGTCGCGCACTGCGACGGGCGCTCCTGGCAGGTGACCGTCGAACAGCGGGCCGATGGTGCTGCGGCGCCCGCTAGCTGTGGTGCGCCGCTCGGTCCACCGGCGCGTATGGCGGTTGTCTCCGTCACTGCGGCGAACGGCATGCTTCACGGGACGCCCCAGGCCGCCGTCAGTAGGTAATCTCGCGGGCTTGCCCTGACAGTCCGCGAGCACTCCCACAGCCATCTCTTCCCCCACCCGCGCGAGGTGCGGGGCTTCGCGCTTGGCGGGCCGATGGTCGTGTGTGGGCCGGCTGCCCCGGCCACCTGACGCAGGGCCCGGCCCGTCAGTGCCGTCCCCCGGGAGCGCCGAGCTTCCCCAGGTCCAGGTGAAGCGGCAGACGAAACGCACTGACCAACTGCGTCGAGCTCGTACAGCCCCGCCGCGGCGGCCGAACCGTACGCCGCCCTCCCACTTCCACCGCTGCCTCCCCGCACCGCAGCCATCCCGCGTCGCCGTCATTTCCCGCTCCCCCCTACGCGTCCGCCGCGCCACTCGCTCTGGCGGCCCTGACCGCCCCGCGCAAGGTCCCATCGGCTTCACCTCGCGAGGCTAAGCGCGCACACTCCGCACCCGAAAGGCCTGTGGACAACTCCTCCCAGCGCTCCTCCGGCCTTACCTACACACACCTGACCTGCACCTTCCGCACGACGGGCAGTCGCCAGGCGAGCTGGCCGAGACGACGCCGACGCATCAGTAACCTCCTGCTGGGGGTCGCATGGATGAACCGGAGGCTGAAAGCCACGAGCAGGACGAGCCGACCATGGCAGCTTTGAGTCGCGCCATCGTCCTCGTGGTGGCCGCCGGCGTCATGGCACGGGCGATCGTGCTGGCGTGGGGGATCTTGGTGTTCGCCTTGCGTTAGGCGACAGCGCTGCGAGGCACGCATCCGATCCTGGCCCCAGGCTCGGGAGCGGACCGTGTCACATCCCAGTGGTGACCCGGACACCCTCCGAATTCGCTCCACCAGGTATTACCCACCCGACCACCGCCGCGCTTACTGTTCGTTCGTATGGGCGAAAGGGAAGAGTCGGTTCCACGCCCGAGCGGTGCAGAGCCCTCGGGTTTCGCGCCGTTCCCCACCGCCACGCCGGTCCCCGGCACGACTACCGACAGGCCAGGCAGCACCTCGGATACGGCCGACAGTCAACCGGCCGCCGAGACCACAGCCCCGGTCAACCAAGAGCCGGCCGCCCCGAAGCCGCGACGTCCCCGGCCACGGCTCGGCTGGCCGCGGCGGGTGTTCTCCCAGGTCCTCATGGTTCAGCTGGCCATCGCTGCCGGTGTCACCGCACTGGCAACCGGCCTGTTCCTCGCCCCGCTCAGTGCGCAGCTCGACGACCAGGCGATGCGGCGCGCTCTCGCGATCGCGCAGACCACCGCGGCTGAGACGCACCTCGACGACGCCCTGGAGTCCTCCCGTCCGACGCGCCATGGCCCCGTGCAGAACGAGGCGGAGCGGATTCGCGCCGCCACCGGCGCCGAGTACGTGGTGATCATGGACAAGCGGGGTGTGCGCTGGTCCCACACCGACCCTGACGAGATCGGGCACCACGTCTCGACCGATCCGAGCGCCGCGCTCTCCGGCCAGGACGTCATGCAGATCGACGAGGGCACCCTCGGCCGGTCCGCGCGCGGAAAGGTCCCGCTCCGTGACGAGGACGGCAAGGTCGTGGGCGCCGTCTCCGTCGGCATCGCGTACGAAAGCGTGCAGGAACGGCTGCTCTCCACCGTTCCCCAGCTGCTCGCCTACGCGGGAGGGGCACTCGCCGTGGGTGCTCTCGCCGCCTATCTCGTTTCCCGCCGCCTCCAGCGCCGGACCCATGACCTGGCCTTCTCCGACATCTCCGCGCTGCTCGCCGAACGGGAGGCGATGCTGCACGGCATCCGTGAGGGGTTCCTCGCGCTCGACAAACACGGGCGCATACGTCTCATGAACGACGAGGCGCAGCGCCTCCTGGATCTCCGCGCCGAGGACACTGGGCGCTCCCTGGAAGCAGCCCTGCCACCGGGCCGCACCACCGATGTTCTGGCCGGTCGAGTGTCGGGGGCGGACCTGCTGGCCGTCAGTGGGCAGCGGGTCCTGGTGGCGAACCGCATGCCGACCGATGACGGTGGTGCCGTGGTCACCCTGCGCGACCGCACCGAACTGGAGCGGCTGGGCCGCGAACTGGACGGCACCCGTGGCCTCATCGACGCCCTTCGCGCCCAGGACCACGAGCACGCCAACCGGCTGCACACCCTGCTCGGCCTGCTCGAGCTCGGACTGCACGAGGAAGCTGTGGAGTTCGTGACACAGGCGGTGGGTGTACACCGCGTAACCGCCGAGCAGGTCACCGAGCGCATCCACGATCCGCTGCTCGCCGCCCTCCTGGTAGGCAAGGCCACCGTCGCCACCGAACGCGGCGTCTCCTTGAGCATCTCCCCCGATACCCACCTGCCCGACCGTCTGGTCGACCCTCCCAGCCTGGTCACCATCCTCGGGAACCTCGTCGACAACGCCCTGGATGCCACATCGGGTGAGCGCGACGCCCAACTGGAGGCGGAGATCCGCGCTGACGGCCGAACCGCTGTGGTGCGTGTCAGCGACAACGGACCGGGCGTGCCCGAGGAACGTCGCGCGGAAATCTTCACCGAGGGGTGGACGACCAAGGAGCCACCCGCCCACGGGCAGCGCGGCATCGGTCTGGCACTCGTACGGCGACTCGCCGAGCGCTACGGAGGCAGCGCCGAGGTCGGCGAGCGCCCCGGTGGCGGTGCGGTCTTCACCGTGACAGTCCCCGACGCACTGTCCGATGAGCTGCCCGAGCCCCGTGAAGCGGCCCCGCAGAACGCAACCCGGGACACCCACACCACCAGACGGGCCGCAGCACGCACTCGCCGCCCCGAAGACGCCACGGAGGCCGGCCGATGATCGACGTACTGGTCGTGGACGACGATGTGCACGTCGCGAAGATCAATGCGGCATACGTCGCCAAAATCGAGGGATTCCGAGTCAGTTGCCTCGCACACAACGCTGCGGAAGCCCTGACCGCCCTTGAGACGCACCCCGTCAACCTGATCCTCCTAGACCACTACCTTCCTGACAGAACGGGCCTTCAACTGGTCAGCGAGCTGCGGCGTCGCGGTCTGCTCACCGACGTGATCATGGTGACTGCGGCGCGCGATATCGCCACTGTGCAGGCAGCGATGCGCCACGGGGCATTGCAGTACCTGGTCAAACCGTTCACCTTCGCGGGCCTGCGCTCCAAGTTGGAGGGGTACGCGACACTGCACCGCACATTTGCAGGCGGCGGGCAGGCGGAGCAGTCCGAAGTGGACCGGATCTTCGGTGCGTTGGGAGCCGCCAACGCCGGCTCCGCCGAGTTGCCGAAGGGGCACTCCACCGCCACCGCCGACCGCGTCCGCTTGGTGCTGCGCTCCGCGGACGCCCCGCTGTCCGCGCAAGACGTCGCCCTACAAGCCGGCCTGAGCCGGCAGACCGCCCAGCGCTACCTCAAACTCTTGGAACGCGCCGGGCGGGTGCGCCTCACACTCAGGTACGGCGAGACTGGCCGCCCCGAGCACCGCTACGAGTGGGTCTAGGCCTTCACCAGGGTCATATGAAGGCGGGGCGACGGGCACTGGTAGCAGCCACGCCTCGCCCCGCCCCGTCCGCCCCCCATGGCGGGCATCTACACCGCTGCCCCACCGGGAACGCCCTAAGCCGCCCCCGCCCCCGTGAGCGCCCGCACCTCCGTCTCCGCGTGCCGTGCCTCGTCGGCGGCCTCCGGGGAGAGCACCGTTCCCAGCCAGCCCATCAGGAAGCCCAGCGGGATCGACACAACACCGGGGTTGTCGAGCGGGAAGACGGCGAAGTTCAGTCCGGGGAAGAGGGCCTCCGGGCTTCCGGAGACCACCGGCGAGAGGATGACCAAGGTGATCGCCGGGATCAGACCGCCATATACGGACCACACCGCGCCCCGGGTCGTGAAGCGTCGCCAGAAGAGCGTGAACAGCAGGACCGGAAGGTTGGCCGACGCGGCGACGGCGAACGCCAGCCCCACCAGAAAGGCCACGTTCAGGTCCTGGGCGAGCAGGGCGAGGCCGATGGCGACCGCGCCGACGGCCACCGCCGCGATGCGCGCCACCGCCACCTCGGCACGCTGAGCGTCCTGTGCCGTGTCACGCGGGCGTCGAAGGGAGGCATACAGGTCGTGTGCCACTGAGGCCGACGACGCGAGGGTGATGCCGGCGACCACGGCCAGGATGGTGGCGAACGCGACCGCGGCCACCACGGCGAAGAGCACCGTCCCCCCGGTCGAACCGGCGCCGCCTCCCAGATCGAGGGCGAGCAGCGGGACAGCGGTGTTGCCTGCCGTGTTGGACGCGCGCACGGCATCGCTGCCAAGTACTGCGGCGGCACCGAACCCGAGCACGATGGTCATCAGGTAGAAGCCACCGATCAGACCGATGGACCATACGACGGAGCGACGGGCGGAGCGCGCCGTGGGAACGGTGTAGAAGCGGGAAAGGATGTGCGGCAGCCCGGCCGTGCCCAGGACGAGTGCGATGCCGAGGCTGATGAAGTCGAGCCGCGAGGTCCAGTCGCCGCCGTATTTGAGACCGGGTGCGAGGAAGTCGCGGCCGTGGCCGCTGCGTTCGGCGGCGGTGTTCAGCAGTGCGTTGATGTCGCCGTGGAAGCGGACCAGTACCAGGACGGTCAGTGCGACCGCACCACCCATGAGGAGTACGGCTTTGACGACCTGGATCCAGGTCGTGGCTCGCATGCCGCCGAAGGCGACGTAGACCACCATCAGGGCGCCGACCCCGATCACCATCCAGGTACGGGCCTGCTGGCCCGCGCTCCCAACGAGCAAGGCTACGAGGCTGCCTGCACCGACCATCTGCGCCACCAGGTAGAGCACGGACACGGTGACGGAGGCCGTGCCAGCCGCGACACGGACAGGGCGTTCCCGCATCCTGGCGGCGACGACATCGGCGAGGGTGAACCTGCCGCAGTTGCGGACCAGTTCGGCGACGAGGAACAGGACGATGAGCCAGGCGACGAGGAAGCCGACCGAGTACAGCAGGCCGTCGTATCCGAAGAGGGCGATCAGCCCGGAGATGCCGAGGAAGGATGCGGCGGACATGTAGTCCCCCGCGATGGCGAATCCGTTCTCCATGGGCGAGAAGAGCCTTCCGCCCGCGTAGAACTCCTCGGTGGAACCGCGCCTGCGGCGGCTCACCCATGTGGTGATCGCCAGGGTGACGGCGATGAACACGCTGAACAGGAGCAGCGCGAGGGTCTGGTGGTCACCGGTCACCGGGTGTTCCCTCCGGTCAGTTCCTGAGTTTCCCAGCGGATGTCGAGCGCCGCGCTGTCCCTGCGCAGCCGGGCATGGCGCGCGTACGCCCAGGTGAGCAGAAAGGTGGTGGCGAACTGGCCGAGGCCGGCGAGCATCGCGACGTTCAGGGCACCTGCGACGCGGTGGGCCATGAGGCCCGGCGCGGCGATCGCCGCGATCACGTAGGCGAGGTACCAAGCCAGGAAGACCACCGTGCCCGGCAGGACGAAGCGTCGGTAGCGGCGACGCACCTCTTGGAAGGCCGCGCTTCGCTGCACCGCCAGGTAGACCTCGTCGTGCGTCGCGGACCGCGGTCCCGGTACCGGTGGCGGGGGCTGCGTGCCACCCCACCCGTCCGTTGTCTCCGCCGCGTCGTCCAGTTCGCCCCACCCGGAGGCGAGAGTGTCGTACCAGGGGTCGTCGAGCCGTAGGGCCCCTGGATCACCGACCGAGCGGCCGTCCTGCTTGTCCACCGAACTCTCCTTGGTGCACGGGGCTGTTGTCCGTGCGGCCCAAGGGTGGGCAGAAAGGAAGATCCGGGATGCTTCATTGCGAATCCTTCACCCCATCAGGTGAGGAGTCACCCGGGCGGCTGTGCGAGACCTTGGCGGTAGGCGTAGTGGATGGCCTGGGCCCGGTCGCGTAGCCCCGCTTTGGCGAAGAGATTATTGATGTGGGTCTTCACGGTCGCCGTGGAAACGTGCAGCGTGCGCGCGATCTCGGGGTTGGACTGCCCCTCGGCGATCTGTCGCAGCACCTCCACCTCACGGGCGGTCAGCCCGTCCGGCGGCTCGTCCGACGACTGCGCCCAGGGACTCACGGGCTCTGTGAAGCGCTCCAGGAGCCTGCGCTGGATCTTGGGCGACAGGCCGGCCTCGCCTGAGAGCACGTCGTCGATGGCACGGACGATCTCATCGCCGTCGGCGTCCTTGGTCAGGTAGCCGCGTGCACCGGCCTGGAGAGCGGGAAAGAGGGAGTCGTCGTCCGCATAGGTGGTGAGCACCACGACCTGGGTACCGGGGTGCTCGAGACGGATGCGGCGGGTGGCCTCGACGCCGTCGCAGCGCGGCATCCGCAGGTCCATCATGACGACATCAGGGGCGAGTTCCGCAACGAGGCGGATCGCCTCCGCGCCGTCAGCGGCCGACCCGACGACCTCGATGCCCGGCAGCAGCCCCAGCAGCATCACGATTCCCTCGCGCACCACCGTCTGGTCGTCGGCGACCACGACCCGTGTCACCGTGCGCTCCGTCATGCCGGCACCCGCAACCTCACCACGAAACCGTCTCCATCAGGGCCGGACTCCAGCGTTCCACCGAGGAGCTCCGCGCGCTCCCGCATTCCGGGCAGACCGTACCCGGAGCCGCTCTTGGCGAGCTCGCCGGGCTTGCCACGGCCACCGAAGTCGCGCACCTCGAGCCCCACGTCGCCCGTCCCGTACTCCAGCCGCACGCTCACCCGGGCTCCCGGAGCGTGCTTGCGTACGTTCGTCAGCGCCTCCTGGGCGACCCTGCGGACCGCGAGGCCCGCTTCGGCCGGCACGGTGCGGGCCTCACCCGTCACTTTCAGCTGAGCGCCCTCAGCGGCGGCCAGGCGGCTCAGGAAGTCCTCGACCGGGATCATCTCCCCGCGCAACGCCGAAAGCGCCTCACGGGCACCTTCCAGCCCTTCTCGGGCCATCCCCCGGCACGCCGTGACCCGCTCCAGGAGCTGGTCACGGTCGGCCTCGAGGTCGGCGCTGTGCTGGATGAGCAGCCGTACCGCCTCCAGGTGCACCAGTTGGGCGCTGAGGCTGTGAGCGAGCACGTCGTGGATCTCCCGTGCGATCCGCCCGCGTTCGGTGAGCGCCGCCGATTCGGCCTCCGCCTTGTGGGCCGTCCGTTCCTGGACCAGCAGCCGCTGCGCGTTGCCGCGCGCCTCGGCGTCCAGCCGTATGACGTAGCCCGCCAGCGCCAGGCCCCCAGTGGTGGCGGTGGTCGCTACCCAGCCGCCGTTGTTCATCGCCGCATACGCGCCCAGGGTGGCGGCGGAGCACGGCAGGGCGGCGCTCAGCGGCAGCCGCTCCATGGCGGTGACGGCGCAGGCGCACCACAGGACGATCGCGGGCACCCGCGCCCCGGTGAGGACGAAGCCGAAGGCCGCGGCCTCCAAGAGGGCGAACAAGCCGATGGACGGCCACAGACGGCGCGCCAGTGTTGTGCGATAGAGGGCGCGGAACGCCAGGACGGTGCCGACCATGCCGACACCCGCCGCGGCCAGGCCCCAGCCGGTGAACGCCCGCCCCGCCAGGGTGGTCCACATCAGGACCGCGACCGCCACTACACGCACCGCCCGGCGGATCCACATCCGCGCGCCGGTCATCCCTTCATGGGACAGCGACTCCCGCAGCGGCCAGCTCGTCCAGGAGTTCAACAGCACGTGCGGTCCTTTCGCGGCGCACTCACGGTCTCAGCCCGCGACGGGGACACGGTACTTCTGCTGCGCCGCTTGGGCCCGCCACAGGGTGGCTCCTCCACGGGTCAGCAGCATTGCGGCCACGGAGAGCGCGGTGGCCGCGCTGCCCTGGTGGACGCCCATGGCCGCGGCGATGCCCAGGAGACCGAGGCGCAGCACCAGACCGCAGAGCCACACGCCGGCCGCCGGCCAGCCTCCCTTGGTCCACACGACGCCGTCCACGTCGGTCCAGATGCGCGTCGTCCGGGCCCAGCCCACGCCGCAGGCCAGCCCGATCAGGATCTCCACACCGAGCAGGGCGGCGGATGCCATGTGGTGCGCGGGGTCCAGGAGGCCGGGCTCGCGCACCGCCATGACCGTCAGGACGAGCGGGATCAGCCACCACGTCTTGCTCTCCGAAGCGACGCGCCGCGCCTTGAACTGACGGACGAACACCAGCGCAACAGCCGCGGTGATCACAACGATGTTGAGCAAACCGCTCATGACCTGGCCCTCCTGGGGACGGGGAATTCGACCGTCCCGACGCTACGGAGCGGTGCTTTCGCCCGGATCGGAGCCAGGGTGGAGCCCAGGTGGAAACGGCGACGGGCGCCCGTCCACCCAGGGGTGGAGAGGCGCCCGTCGGGAGCCGTGGCCCCCTTAGGTGTCGATGCGCGAACGGTCCAGAGTGGACGCGGAGTTGGTGATGAACTCCTTACGGGGGGCGACTTCGTTGCCCATGAGGAGATCGAAGGCCTTCTCCGCCGCTTCGAGGTCACTGATGTTGATGCGACGCAGGGTGCGGTGGCGCGGGTCCATGGTCGTCTCGGCGAGCTGGTCGGCGTCCATCTCACCCAGACCCTTGTAGCGCTGGATGCTGTCCTTGTAGCGGACCTTCTTGCGCTGGAGTTCGAGCAGGGTCTGGCGCAGTTCGTTGTCCGAGTACGTGTAGATGTACTTTTCCTGGCCCTTCTTGGGGTTGATCAGTTCGACGCGGTGCAGCGGCGGGACGGCGGAGAACACTCGGCCCTGTTCGACCATCGGGCGCATGTAGCGCTGGAAGAGGGTCAGCAGCAGGCAGCGGATGTGGGCGCCGTCGACGTCCGCGTCGGCCAGGAAGATGACCTTGCCGTAGCGGGCGGTGTCGATGTCGAACGTACGGCCCGAGCCGGCCCCTATGACCTGGATGATGGCGCCACACTCGGCGTTCTTGAGCATGTCCGAAACCGACGACTTCTGGACATTCAGAATCTTGCCGCGGATCGGCAGCAGGGCCTGGAACTCCGAATTGCGCGCCAGCTTGGCGGTGCCCAGCGCCGAGTCTCCCTCGACGATGAACAGCTCGCTGCGGTCGACGTCGTCGCTGCGGCAGTCCGCGAGCTTGGCCGGCAGCGAGGAGGATTCCAGCGCCGTCTTCCGCCGCTGGGCCTCCTTGTGCTGACGGGCGGCGATGCGCGTCCGGGCCGCGGCGACGATCTTCTCCAGGACGGCGCGCGCCTGCTGCTTGTCGTCCCGCTTCGTGGAGGTCAGGAACGCCTTGAGTTCCCGGCTCACCACCTGGGCGACGATCCGCGCGGCGGCGGAGGTGCCGAGCACCTCCTTGGTCTGCCCCTCGAACTGCGGCTCCGCGAGCCGTACGGTCACGACGGCGGTGAGACCCTCTATGGCGTCGTCCTTGACGACATCGTCCTCGGCGACCCTGAGCAGCTTGCTCGACCGCAGCACCTCGTTGACGGTCTTGGCGACCGACCGCTCGAAACCGGAGACGTGGGTGCCGCCCTTGGGCGTCGCGATGATGTTGACGAACGACTTGACCGTCGCGTCGTAGCCGGTGCCCCACCGGAGCGCGACATCGACCCCCAGTTCCCGGGTGACCTCGGTCGGTGTCATGTGACCACGATCGTCGAGAACCGGCACGGTCTCCTTGAAGGTGCCCTGGCCGGTCAGCCGGAGCACGTCGCAGACGGCCTTGTCCTGCGCGAGGTACTCGCAGAATTCGCTGATGCCGCCGTCGTAGCGGAACGTCTCTTCGGTCTTTCCGGCGCCGTCGATGCCGCGCTCGTCACGGACCACGAGGGTCAGGCCCGGCACGAGGAAGGCCGTCTGGCGGGCGCGGGCGTGCAGCGTCTCCAGGGAGAGCTTGGCGTCCTTGAGGAAGATCTGCCGGTCGGCCCAGTAGCGCACCCGGGTGCCGGTCTTCGTCTTGGCGATCCGCTTGCCCTTGAGCAGGCCGTTGCCCGGATCGAAGGGGGCGTCGGGACCGGATTCGGTGAAGATCCCGGGGACGCCGCGGCGGAAGCTGATCGCATGCGTCTTGCTGTTGCGGTCCACCTCGACGTCCAGCCGGGCGGAGAGGGCGTTGACGACCGAGGCGCCGACGCCGTGCAGACCGCCGGAGGCCGCGTACGAGCCGCCGCCGAACTTTCCGCCGGCGTGCAGCTTGGTCATCACGACCTCGACGCCGCTGAGGCCGGTCTTGGGCTCGACATCGACGGGGATGCCCCGGCCGTTGTCCCTGACCTCCACCGACCCGTCGTCGTGGAGGATCACCTCGATGTGATCGCAGTAGCCGCCCAGTGCCTCGTCGACGGAGTTGTCGATGATCTCCCAGAGGCAGTGCATCAACCCCCGGCTGTCCGTCGAGCCGATATACATGCCGGGGCGCTTGCGGACGGCTTCGAGCCCCTCGAGGACGAGCAGATGCCGCGCGGTGTAGTTGGAACCGTCCCGGTCTGCCCCGGTCAGCACTGCGGTGGACGGCACGGACATCTCGGCGGTCACGCGGTTCGCTCCTCGCTGAATTTCTGGCAGTCCGCATTCCGCGGACTCGGTTGTGGCGGTGTCGCCGGTCAGAGGGTACCGAGGCCTGGTAGAGCCGATGTGACGCCACCCGTAAGCATGGCCATGGTAGTAGAATTTCGCTCGTACGTTCGATCCCTCGTTGGGGTGACGTCCGAGTGACGTGCACATCACGTTCCCTTCGAGGCATGAACCATTTAGGCTCCGGGCACGTCCTCATCAACAACCGGCAAGCCAGCCGGGGGGACAGACCAACAACCAACGTGAATCAGACCACCAAGCAATACGGCTCATTCGCCGCCACCCGGCAGCACCCGGCCCCCTCGAAGAATTTTTTCGAGGAAAAGGCACGAGCGGGAACGTTTTCGGCCTGGTTGGATGTTGACCCTGGTACGACAGCTCGTCGAGCTAGAGAAGAGGCGACGTGACTACTGTTCTGACACCCGCGAGCCCGCTGACGGCCGCTGACCGCTGCGACCGCTGCGGCGCCCAGGCATACCTGCGCGTCGTCCTGATGTCCGGCGGAGAACTGCTCTTCTGCGCCCACCACGGTCGCAAGTTCGAGCCAGAACTCAAGAAGATCGCCGCGGAAATACAGGACGAGACGGAGCGGCTGACCGCTTCTCCGGCGTCCGCGTCCGATGAGGAACGCTGACACTTCGCATCCACGACGAGCGAGCAGCGGCCCAGGGCCGTACCGCGGGCGGCTTCCCCGACACCACCGGGGAGGCCGCCCGCACTCGTGCCCTCACCCATGGCTGACAGCTCCCCGCGCCGCTCAGTCAGCCCCGTGGGCGGCCACGGCCGGGAGCAGTGCCGAGGCGCGCGTATAGACCCCGGGACTGCCCGCCTGACCGCAGCCGGTCCCCCACGACACCAGACCCACCAGCCGCCCGCGCACGACCAGCGGCCCGCCACTGTCCCCCTGACAGGCATCCCGACCACCGGTCGGCTCCCCCGCGCACAGCATCGACTGCGCTCTGTACTTGCCGTCGGCACTGCCTGGATAGGCCCGCGCACAGACCGCGTCCCGCAGCACATTGACGTGCGCCGCCCGCAGGTGTGACGCGTAGCTGCCGCCGCCTGTGGTGTCACCCCAGCCGTAAACCGTGGCCGCGTTGCCCGGCCGGTAGGCGCTGTCGTTCCGTCCCGCTATCGGGAGGGGCTGGTTCGGGAGCGGCTTGTCGAGCGTGAGGACGGCCATGTCGCCGTCGTTGGTCCAGCTGTTGTAGCGCGGGTTGACCCAGATCTTCGCGGGCTTGAGCTCCTGTCCGCCGCCGGCGGACAGGTTGTCGCGTCCGACGACGATCCTCAGGTCCCGCACCTGCCGCCAGGGGACGCCCAGGACTTCCTTGCTCAGACAGTGCGCCGCCGTCACCACCGTCGAGTGCCCGACGAGCACGCCTCCGCAGAACTGTCCGGAGCGCTGGGCCCCGAAACGCTCATGGGAGGCCACCGCCACCGCCCAGGGGCTGTGCGCCAGCGGTGCGGGCTTCCCGCCGATCACCGACTCATCCGCGGCCGCCGGCGTCGGCAGGGCGAGGGCCAGCGCGAGGGCTCCGAGGGAGGCGTGGACGGTCGGACGCATGCGGACTCCTGACTCTGGGGCAGTACACGCATACCCAGAGTGAGTCAATCGGCCGCCTGACGCACCCGGACGAGCGCGAGCCCGGCCCTCCGGCTAGGAGGGCCGGGCTCGTGATGCCGTCCGGACGGGTGGGACTAGTCGAGGTAGTCGCGCAGCACCTGGGAGCGCGACGGGTGACGCAGCTTCGACATCGTCTTCGACTCGATCTGGCGGATCCGCTCACGCGTGACGCCGTAGACCTTGCCGATCTCGTCCAGCGTCTTGGGCTGGCCGTCGGTGAGACCGAAGCGCATGGACACGACGCCGGCCTCACGCTCGGAGAGGGTGTCCAGCACCGAGTGCAGCTGCTCCTGGAGAAGCGTGAAGCTGACCGCATCGGCCGGGACGACCGCCTCGGAGTCCTCGATGAGGTCACCGAACTCGCTGTCGCCGTCCTCGCCCAGCGGGGTGTGCAGCGAGATCGGCTCACGGCCGTACTTCTGGACCTCGATGACCTTCTCAGGGGTCATGTCGAGCTCCTTGGCCAGCTCCTCCGGGGTGGGCTCACGGCCCAGGTCCTGGAGCATCTGGCGCTGGACACGCGCGAGCTTGTTGATGACCTCGACCATGTGGACGGGGATACGGATCGTACGGGCCTGGTCGGCCATGGCGCGGGTGATGGCCTGGCGGATCCACCACGTCGCGTAGGTCGAGAACTTGTAGCCCTTGGTGTAGTCGAACTTCTCGACCGCACGGATCAGACCGAGGTTGCCCTCCTGGATCAGGTCCAGGAAGAGCATGCCGCGGCCGGTGTACCGCTTGGCCAGGGAGACGACCAGACGGAGGTTGGCCTCCAGGAGGTGGTTCTTCGCCCGGCGGCCGTCCTCAGCGATGATCTCCAGCTCGCGCTTGAGCTTGGGAGCGAGCTTGTCGGAGTTCGCCAGCTTGTCCTCGGCGAACAGGCCGGCCTCGATGCGCTTGGCGAGCTCGACCTCCTGCTCGGCGTTGAGGAGCGGGACCTTGCCGATCTGCTTGAGGTAGTCCT
>Ga0207426_1001682_pt1 | contig 17096 bp, 11 predicted proteins | sample AraplaMF_Cvi_mMS_FD_184265 | JGI IMG/M metagenome (GOLD analysis project Ga0207426, IMG submission 184265) | Arabidopsis root microbial communities from the University of North Carolina, USA - plate scrape MF_Cvi_mMS (SPAdes) (version 2) | ecosystem: Host-associated > Plants > Roots > Endosphere... | reverse complement strand
CTGTCGAGCCCGGTCGGCGGGCCGACCCTCTTGCATGTGGAGATTCCATGCGGATCGTGATGGCTGAGGATTCCTCCCTGCTCAGGGAGGGCCTGGTGCAGATCCTCACCAAGTTCGGTCACCAGGTGGTCGCCGCCGTCGACAATGCGCCTTCCCTCATCGCCGCGGTGCGCGAACACCGGCCTGAACTCGCCCTGGTGGACGTCCGTTTGCCGCCGGGCTTCAAGGACGAGGGCCTGCGCGCGGCCCTCGCCCTGCGCGCGGAGCACCCCGGCCTCGGCGTGCTGGTGCTCTCGCAGTACCTGGACGCGGACTACGCGGCGGAGCTACTGGAGGCGAACCCCTCGGGAGTGGGATACCTGCTCAAGGACCGGGTGGGCGACATCCCGGAATTCCTCGGCTCGGTGCAGCGGGTGGCCGACGGCGAGACCGTCATCGACACGGAGATCGTCCGCCGGCTGCTGGGCCGTCGCCGGGGAAAGTCCTCGGTGCAGAGCCTGACGCCGCGGGAGAAGGAGGTGCTGGCCCTGATGGCCGAAGGCCGCTCCAACACCTCCATCGCGAACTCCCTGTCCGTCAGTCAGGCAGCCGTGTCGAAACACATCGGGAACATCTTCGACAAGCTCGGTCTCCCCGAGAGCGGCGCCGACCACCGACGTGTCCTGGCGGTGCTGGCCTATCTGCGGCAGTGACATGAGGGCGGGGCGGTGGCGATTGTGGCTGGTGGCTTCGCCTCGGCTGTCCGGGCCGTCCGACAGCGACTCCGGCTGCCGGACGGCATCGGGTCGCGTCAGTTCGCTGACGTCGGGCCCGCGTCGATGTGGAGGATGGCGTCGGCGGCGTCGAGGGTTGCTTGGGTGAGGGGGAAGTAGCCCTGGGTGGGGGTGGTGTCGGTGCGGGTGTGGGCTGGGGGGATTGCGGTGGGGGCGGTGAGGCTCCAGGTGGTGGTGTGGTGTTGGAGGGAGGCCTCGTAGGTGTCCGGGGCGGGTTCGTGGAGGCCGAGGGCTTCGCTGCGGCCCAGGCTGCCGGCGATGAAGGTGTAGCGCTCGCCCAGCAGGGGGCTGAGGAGGGCGCCGGCGCCGGACCAGTTGAGGTCCAGGGTGCCCGAGGACCAGTGGCTCGGGTTGCGCTGGAGGTGGGCGTTGTGGGCGAAGACCAGGGTCGTGCCCCGTTGGGCCTCGACGCCCCGGATGTCGAGGAGGTTCTGGGCCATCAGTGCATCGCGGGTGGCGGACAGCCGGGAGATGCGGGCGTTCTGGTCGAGGGGTTGGGCGGACTGCTGGTGGTAGCGCAGCACGCCGAGGCCGGCGGTGAGGTGTGTCCTGGCGAGGGACCAGGCGGCGTGTGAGGTGGCCGCGATCAGTTCCGGGGCGCGCAGGGAGAGCGTGGTGAGCATGTCGTTGGCGAGGGTGCGGAGTTGCTCGGCCTCGGCCGTCGCGCCGGGTGACATGGCCGGGTCCATGACCGCCTCGGTGCGGCTCCATCGGGTGTCGTCGCCGAGGAGGCCGTCGAGGTCGAGGTCCAGGCCCAGGTAGTCGCGGGCGTGGGTGAGGTAGCGCCGTGGGCTGGGGGCGCTGGTGGTCTCCAGTGGGGCGTCGAAGCCGTGGAAGGTCAGTCGTTCCGCCGGCGGGCGGTTCCGGTTGTACTCGCGCATCCAGAGGATCAGTTGCCGGTTGGGCGTCAGCTCGCCGAAGCCGTGGGAGAAGCCTGCGCGCATCACGGTGTCGAGGTCTCCGGCTCCGTCCTGGACGAAGTCGTTCACGGCGAGCGCGGCGATGCGATCGGTCTCCAGGGCGATCGACCGGAAGCCGCGGCCCACCAGTTGAGCGAACAGTTCGTTGCGGACCCGCCCGCAGGCCGGTTCCTGGTGGGTCGGTTCACCCAGCGCCAGCAGGTCACCTGACGCGGGTACGAAGTCATGAATGTCCTGGGTCATGAGCCTCAAGCGTATCTTTGAAAGTACGGTTGAGGTTTTTGGTGGGCCTTTCGCCTATTGCTCGGCTAGGGTCGGGGTGAAGTTTCAAAGGGGGGAGAAGTGTGCGGCCAGCTGATCTCGCGCGTGAGCACGGCATCTCGACACAGGCGGTCCGCAATTACGAACGGGACGGGTGTCTGCCGCCCGCTGAGCGCACCCGCAGCGGATACCGGATCTACACCGAGGTGCATGCGGCGGCGCTGCGCGCCTACCTCGCGCTCATCCCCGGGTATGGCCACGCGGCGGCCGGCGAGATCATGAACGCGGTGCACGCGGACGGTATCGGCGACGCCCTGGCGCTCATCGACCGCGGGCACGGCCAGTTGGCCCGTGACCGGGACACCCTCGATGCGGTGCGGAGCGCGGTGGGGCATCTGGTGGGCAAGCCCGATGCCGTGCCGGCCGCCGCGGCGGACCGTGCGCCCCGGACGGTCGGCGCGCTCGCCCGCCGGCTCGGTGTCACCCCGGCAACCCTGCGGAACTGGGAGGACGCCGGCATCGTCACGCCCGCACGGGACCCCGGCACCGGATACCGCCTCTTCGGCGCCGGTGACATCCGGGACGCCGAGCTCGCGCACCTCCTCAGGCGCGGCGGCTATCCGCTGGACCACATCGCGACCGTGGTGCAGCAGATCCGCACCGCAGGTGGCACCGACACCCTGGCCGGTGCCCTGGACGACTGGCGGCAGAAGCTCACCGCGCGGGGCCTGGCCATGCTCGACGCCGCCGCGCACCTGAGCCGGTATCTGGGCTTGCGGGAGGCTGCCGGGCGGTGAGGGTGGGCGCGCCCTGGAGACGCGGAGCCGTCCCCCCATTCGCAGAGGCATCAGCAGCGTCCGGACCGTAACTGCTAGCCAGCCGCGGTGCCTTCGCGGCCGCCGTCCCCCGCCCCCGCCGCCGGGATGGCGATCAGCGGCTTGTAGTGGCCCTTGGGGTGGGGTTCGCCGATGGGCTGGTTGTGGGCTTCCACCCAGGCGTGGGCGGCGAAGGGGTGGGTGCGGATGCCGGTGCACCAGGTGGGCCAGGAGCCGTGGGCGCGGCAGAGGAGGGCGGTGGCGATGGAGCGTTGCAGGCAGCCCTGGCCGGCGCAGCGCAGGCTGACGGAGACGACGGCGTCGCGGGCGGCGAGGGCCTGGTCGGGGGTGGCCGGGGGTGCGCCGCGGCGGGCGAATTCCAGGACGGTGCGCAGCCGGGCGGGTTTGGCCTTGGCCAGCAGGCGGGCGATGCCGACGGCGAGCAGGGGGACGAGGCGGCGGTGCAGCGGGAGTTTGCGCCGTTCGGACAGGGCGACGGGCAGGCTCACGCGATCACCAGCTGCGCGGTGCGCAGTTGCTCGATCACCGCGGCCACGTCGAGCTCGGCCCGCTGGTGGTCGATCCGGTGCCGGTCGGCGACCTCGGCGGCGATCCGGGTGGCCTCGTGGCCGTCGAGCAGTTGGCGCAGGACGTGGCCGCCGGTGGCGTTGAGCTGCCAGTAGCGGCCGGTGCGTTCGTTGAGCAGGACCGTGCCGTCGTCGGTGTCGGTGGCCACCACGTCAGGGTGCAGGCGTACGGGCATCGTCGGACCTCCAAGCAGGGGTGGGGCGGGTGGCGGCGCGCAGCCAGAGTTCGCAGCCGATCAGGGGTTCCAGTGCGATGCCCATGGCGTTGTCGGCCTGGGGCGAGAGCAGTTGGGTGCGCAGTTCGGCGGGATCGATCAGGCCGTGGTCGGCCAGGGCGGAGTCGGTGAACAGGTCCAGGATCGCGGGGAGGTTGCGGCGCAGCCCCGTGCCGGCCTCGTCGCTGAACTCGCCCTTGGTGCCGCGGCCCAGCACGCTCGCGGGGACGATGCCGTGCATCGCGTCGGCCAGCAGCGGCTTGTAGCGCCACGGGCCGGCGTGCTCGGGCACCCGCACGCCCAGGACGGCTTCGACGACCCGGTCGTCGTAGAACGGGGAGTCCAGCTGCACTCCGGCCTCGGCGAACGGGCGGGCCAGCAGGCGGTACCAGGGGGCGCTGGTGCGCAGTGCGACCAGGGTCTGGTGCTGGCCCAGGTCGGTGGAGAGGGGGCGGGACCGGTCGGCGGTCCGCCGGAGTGTTTCGCGGGCCGCGTCGGTGGCGGTGCCGGTGGCCCAGGACGGTGCGCGCAGCGGCCACAGGCCCCAGCCGAGGCTGGGCCGGCGCTTGCGCAGGGGCGGGTCGGTGAGGTGGTCGGCCTGGGCGCGCCACCATGCCGCTTCGTCGCCGGGGCGCAGCAGCGCGCCCAGGGTGTGCAGCACGGGCCAGCGTTTGAGGGCGGCGTATCCGCGGACGTGGCGGAGCGCTGTGAGCGGATGGCGCCGGAGCAGGGGGTGCAGATAGCCGGGGAAGGGGGTGAAGAGTTCGTCGCCGCCGTGGCCGGCCAGGTGGCGGCGGGCGCCGCGGTCGGCGAGGAGCTGGGCGGTGTACCGGGTGCGCGCCGCGGTGCGGACGAAGGGGTACGGCTCCTCGGTGTCCATGAGGGCGTCCGGGTCGGCGAACAGCGGCGGGAGATCGCCGGGGGGCACCACGAGGTGTTCGGCGCGGTCGAGGGCGCTGATGGACTGGTTGGCGAAGGCGGCGTCGTCGTTGCCCGCCTCGGCCTCGCCCCATCGGAAGGTGAGGAGATCGGGCGTGTTGCGGGCGGCCAGGAAGCAGAGGGAGGTCGAGTCCATGCCTCCGGAGAGGTCGCTGCTCAGCCGGCCCTCGTCGGGCGCACGGTCGTGCAGTGCCGTGGTGAGCGCGTCCCGTACGGCTTCCGCGCCTGCCGACAGCGTGGCTTCGGGGGCGGGCGGCCGCCACCAGCGCAGTGCGCGGGCCCGTTCGCGGTCCCAGACCAGGCAGTGGTCCGGGTCCAGGGCGGTGATGCCGGTCCACAGGGGCTGGTCGGCGAGCGGAGCGGGGACGAGGCCGCCGCAGGCGATGCGGACGGCCAGGGCGCCGGTGTCGATTCCGGCGCCGGTCATCGCGGCGAGCACATCGGCCCGGTCCGCGGCGAGGTCCACCCCGTGGATCCGGGTGTGGAAGACCCGGCGCAGTCCGGTCAGGCTGCCCTGGACGCGGACCTGTCCGCCGACCGAGGCCGCCACATGGCAGGCGCCCGGCAGGGCGGCGGCCAGCGCGTCCACGTCGGACACCGTCCGTATCCGCGCGGTGAGTTCGGACAACCGGGTGGCGGTGACCGGGCAGACCCCGGCCACCACCACCTGCACCGGGCCCGCGGTGGCCACCCGCATCTCGGCGGGGGACCACATGCCCACCAGCCACGGCCGCCCCGACGCGTGCGAGAGCACCCGCGGAGCCGCCCAGGGCGCCGCCGCGTGCGCTTCGGCCGCGGCCGCCGTGTCCGGCAGGACCACGAATCCGGTACCGGTCATCTACCTACTCCTGAGAGTGATCAGGGACGGGACGGTTCAGCCGCCGTAGTGGCCGAAGATGTCCTTGCCCCAGCCGATGAAGCCCAGGGTGTCCTCGTTGAACTCGCCGACCTCGACCAGCATCGGGGCGGCGTAGGGCTCCACGGTGGACAGCTCGTTCTGCTCTTCCATCACAGCCTCCTTCAGTGAAAGCAGGTGGTCAGGCGGCCACCTGCGGTAAGTCGGCACCTCTGCCGAAGTCTTGGTCGAACTCGTTGTTGATCCCGGCTGAGGTGCCCGTCCGTGTCCCGCTGGGTGCGGGGCACGACGCTTTGTCTGCCGTCCGGTGCGGCCCGTGGTGAACGGGCTGCTTCCGGACGGACGTTGAGGGGGAGGGCGCCGGAGCGGCGGGCTCCTATGGGTGTGTGAGTTCCTGGCGTGCGTGCAGTTCGGGGGTGAAGAACTCCTCCACTCCGATGACGCCGGCCAGCGTGGCGAAGTAGCGGTCCATGAGTTCCTGGTCCCCGGCGACGGTGCGCAGCATGGACAGCCGGTGCTCGGCCACTTCGAGGGCCGCCACCGACAGCGTCGAGTGGTAGGCGTCGATGAGGATCTCGTCGCGCTGGTAGGCGTACTCCTCCAGCCCGTCGAGCAGCTTCTCGGGGTTGCGCAGACCGGTGCCGACGCAGTCCACCAGCAGCTGGGCCTGGCGGAAGGCGTCGGTGATGCCGCGGGCGGTGATGGAGTCCTTGTGGTGGCCGGCGTCCCCGACCAGGGCCCAGCCGAGCCCGGCCGCCTCGCGGAAGTAGTTGCGCTGGTCGCCGGTGCCGTGCAGCCGCTCCAGCGGGGTCTGCGACGCGATCTTCGCGTACAGCTCGGGGGCCGTGCTGCGGACCGCCTCCAGGTAGGCGCCCATCGCGTCCTTGCGGACCCGCTCGAACTCGGACTGCGGGAAGTACGCCGCGATCAGTGTGGTGTTGTCGTTCGTGGGCACGGTGCCGACCCAGCGGCCCGGTGCCTCGTAGAGCTCGAAGCGGTCGGTGACGCCTTCCCAGTACGTGTAGTAGGCGCAGGTCGCGGGCGGGTCCTCGGTGGTGATGCGGGAGTCGACCATGGTGGCGAAACGGGAGCGCATCCCGTCGGCGCCGACCACCAGGCGGGCGTGCTCCTCGGTGGTCCCGCCGTCGGAGGTACGGCAGCGCACCCCGGTGGCCTGGCCCTCGTCGTCGGACAGCACGTCGGTGACGGTGCAGCCCTGGCGGAACTCCACGCCCGCGGCGACCGCGGCGTCCGCGAGGATCCCGTCCAGCAGATAGCGGCGCGGGGCGTACGCCGCGCGGTGGCCGTCGACCGGGATCGAGCATCCCTCGATACGGATGTCCGCGATCCGGTAGACCGCCCGGTCCAGCGGCGGGCAGCCGGTGGCGATCACCTTGTCGAGCACTCCCCAGCGCCGCAGCAGCGCCACCCCGGGCTGGTGGATGTAGAGCGTGCTGAGCGTGTCCCGGGGGAACTCGGCGCGGTCCACCATCAGCACCCGGTATCCGGCACGTGCGAAGAGCATGGCCGTAGAAGCACCGGCGCAGCGCGCCCCGACCACGATGACGTCGTACACAGTCGACTCCCTGACCCGCTCGTGACCCGCGGTGAGGCGGGCCGAGTTCCTGATCAGGACGTTAGGGAGGGTGGCAATCGCCGCGTCATTGTGTCGTTATTACCGGCCGGTCTCCGTGATGCCGTCCGGGTCTTGATACGGCGTCGATAGGGGCGTCCGCTAGCGTCTCCGGCCGAGTCCGGCCCCGGTCGTACCTCCCCTGTGCCGTATCTCCCGAAGGGTTGACCATGACTGTTTCCCGCGCCGCGAGGGGCGCGCACCGCGCCCTCGACCAGGAGTGGTTCCGCCGTCCCCGGCCCGTTCCGGACCCCCGGATGCGGCTGGTCTGCTTTCCGCACGCCGGCGGCGCGGCCAGCTTCTTCCGGGACTGGCCGCAGTGGCTGCCGGCGGATATCGAGGTCGTCGCGGTCTGTTATCCCGGACGGGAGGACCGGATCGCGGTGCCGCCCGTCGAGTCGATGGACGCGCTCGCCGACCGGATCGCCGGGGAGCTGGTGCCCGCCCTGGACCGGCCGCTGGCCTTCTTCGGGCACAGCATGGGGGCGTCGGTCGCGCACGAGGTGGCGCTGCGGATCGAGCGGCGGCACGGACGCGTGCTGAGCCGGCTGCTGGTCTCCAGCCGCAGCGCACCGTCCCGGCTGCGGCCCTCCGGGATCTCCCGGGAGAGCGACGAGGTGCTGGTGGCCGATGTCATGGCGCTCGGCGGGACGTTCTCCGCCGCCCTGGACCACCCCGATCTGCGGGAGCTGCTGCTGCCCGCCATCCGCGCCGACTACCGGCTGATCGACGACTACCGGCCGCCGGTCCCGCTGCCCCGGCTCGGGGTGCCGGTGACCGCTCTGCTCGGCGACCGCGACCCGCATGTCCACGAGGCGGACATGCGGGCCTGGGCGGAGGTGACCGAGGGGGACTTCGGGCTGCGGGTCCGCTCCGGGGACCACTTCTATCTGCTGGAGCAGGCGCCCTCTCTGGTGGCCGAGGTGGGCAGGCTGCTCACCAGCCGCTGAGGGGACGGCAGGCCCGCCGAGAAGCGGACCGCGAGGGTGCGCAGGGCGTCCACCGTCCGGTCCGGGCCGTACCGTTCCGTCAGATCTCGGGACACCAGGTGGAATTCGGTGCAGCCCAGCACGACGCCGGTGCAGTCGTGCCGCCGCATGAGGTGCTCCACTTCCGGCAGCGCCTCGTGCGGCAGCGGACCGTAGCGCTTCATCCGGTAGATCAGGCGGTGCACCCGGGCCTGGGCGTCCTCGTCGGGGCGCACCACCCGGTGGGCCACGGCGTCCCAGCCGGGCTCCGACTCGAAGATCCGCGCCCGGCGGCTGCCCTCGGTGGACAGCATCAGGAACCGGCCGGTGGCACCGGCCAGTTCGGCCGCTGTGGTCTCCACCAGGGACACCACCCGCCCGCGCAGCACCGGATCGACCAGCGGCAGGAAGTGGTGCGCCGTGAAGCACACCACGACGACCTGATCGGCGCCCCGCTCCAGCAGTTGCGCCAGCCGGTCCTCCAGCCGCTCGGTCATCTCCCGGGCCCTGCCCTGCCGGATGGCCTCGGTGCGGTCGGGGAAGGCCGGGTCGGAGTCCAGCAGCACCCGCGGGCGGGACTGCTCAGGCCCGTGCCACTCGCCCGCGTACAGCGTCCGGAGGAACTCGGCCGAGGCCAGCGGGCCCATACCGCCCAGGACGCCGAGCGCCGCCGCGGTGGGGAGCACCGGGGTGGTCATCGGGTGCTCCCCGCCGCCGCGCCGGCCGTGGCGTCCCGCGGTCCGGCGATCCGCGGCGCGAGGACGGCGCAGATGTCGGCGGCCGGCTCCGGCTCCAGCATCCTGGCGTGCTCGCAGTCCACCTCGTGGATCTCCAGCTCGCCGTCGAGGAACTCCTTCCAGTTCTGCGGGCTGGTCCACTCCTGCTGCTTCTGCGTGGCCACCACCAGCAGCATCGTGCCGCGGAACCGGTCGGGGCGGCGCGCGTTGGTGAGCGTCACGTTGTTCACCATGACGTCCAGTGCCACCGCCCGCTGCGCGTCGTCGAGATGGCGCAGCTCGCTCTCACCGCGGCCCAGCCAGTCGGTGATCCGGGCCCGCATCACGTCGGTGTCCGGCAGCTCCGGGGAGGCGCCCTCGGGCAGACCGTAGATCCCGGCGTAGCCCTCGTACATCTGCGTGAGGATCTCCTCGGGGCCGCCGGTGCCGGGGCCGTCGGCCGGTGCCGGGTAGGCGTCGAGCACGGCGAGCAGCGCCACCTCCTGGCCCTGCGCCTGGAGCGCGGTGGCCACCGCGTGCGCCATGATCCCGCCGAGCGACCAGCCCAGCAGGTGGTACGGGCCCTCCGGCTGCACCCGGCGGATCTCGCGGATGTAGTCCTCGGCCATCTCGTCGAGGGAACGGGCGGGCGCCTCCGTGCCGTCCAGGCCCCGGGACTGGAGGGCGTACACCGGGTGGTCGGGGCTCAGGGCGCCGAGCAGTGCCGAGTAGCGCCAGCTGAATCCGGCGACCGGGTGCACACAGAACAGCGGCGCGGTGCGGCCCGCCGTGCGCAGCGGCAGCATCACCTCGAAGGCGCTGCTGCCGCCGCCGTCGAGCTGGGCGGCGAGCCGGGCCGGGGTCGGCGCGGCGAACACGTCGCGCAGTGCCGGGGCGCCGCCCAGGAGTGCCGCGAGGCGGCTCACCAGCCGGGTGGCCAGCAGCGAATGACCGCCCAGCTCGAAGAAGTTGTCGTCCACGCCGACCTGTTCGGCGCCCAGGACCTCCGCGAAGAGCCGGCACAGCAGCTCCTCCTGCGGGGAGGCCGGCGGCCGGGTGGCCCGCCCGGTGACCGGGGCGGGTGCCGGCAGCGCCCGGTGGTCGAGCTTGCCGTTCGGCGTCAGCGGCCAGCTGTCGACGACGACGAACGCCGAGGGCGTCATGTACGAGGGGAGCAGCGCGGAGGTCTCGTCCCGTAGCGCCGCCGGGCTCAACGGCGGTGCGTCCGGTGCCTGCTGGACGTAGGCCACCAGGCGGCGGTCGCCCGGCCGGTCCTCGCGGACGGTCACCACGGCGCGGCCTACTCCGGCGCACCGGCTCACCGCCGCCCGCACCTCGCCGAGTTCGATCCGGAAGCCGCGCACCTTGACCTGGCTGTCGGCCCGGCCGCAGAAACGGAGCTGCCCTTCGCGGTCCCAGTACGCCAGGTCACCGGTGCGGTACATCCGGGAGCCGGGGGCGCCGAACGGGTCGGCGACGAAGCGGTCCGCGGTCACCGCCGGCTGGTGCAGATACCCGCGGGCCACGCCGGTGCCGGAGACGTACAGCTCGCCGACCACACCGGACGGCACCGGCTGAAGGGCCGCGTCGAGCAGATACACCCGGGCGCCGTCGATCGGCCGCCCGATGACCGCGGTGCCGTCCGCGGTCCGCGGGTCGCGGATCGCGAAGCTGACATCGCAGCTGGCCTCGGTGGGGCCGTAGGCGTTGATCAGCGTCCGGTCCCGGCCCCAGAACCCGGCCAGCTCGGCGGGCAGTACCTCCGCGCCGGTGATCATCACCTTCAGCTCCGGTAGCGCGGTCCGGGGCACTTCGGCCAGCACCGACGGCGGGATCATCAGATGGCTGATCCGGCGCTCCCGGAGCACCTTGACCAGCTCCGCGCCCGTCGGAGTCCCCTCCGCGACGACCAGGCACCCGCCGCACAGCAGCGACCAGAAGAACTCCGCCACCGAGACATCGAAGCTGGGCGAGGCGAGCTGGAGCGCCCGGCTGCCCTCCCCGACGCCGTAGTGCGCGGCCTGGTTGGCGGCGAACGCGGCCAGCCCGGTGTGGGTGACCACGACGCCCTTGGGGCGGCCCGTGGTGCCGGAGGTGAAGATGGTGTACGCCGGGTGGTCGAGCCGCAGCGGGGCGGTCCGCTCGGCGTCGACGAGGTCCGCGCCGGACAGTGCGGCGCACGCGGTCGTGGTGGTGGCGTCGTCCACCAGCAGCACCGGCACCCCACCGGCCTCCGGCAGCCGGTCCGCGAGCGCGGCCGTGGTCAGCAGCAGGACGGGCGCGGCGTCCGACACCATCGCGGCCAGCCGCTCGGCGGGATAGCCCGGGTCCAGCGGCAGATAGACCGCACCGGCCTTCTGCACGGCGAGGACGGCCTCCGCGAGGTGCCCGGAGGGCGGCAGCGCGACCGCGACCGCGCGCTCGGGGCCCGCCCCACGGGTGACGAGGAGCCGCGCCAACTGGTTGGCGCGCTCGTTGAGTTCCGCGTAGCTGAGGACGCCGTCCGTCTCCAGCGCGGGGCGGTCCGGGGCGCGGCGCACCTGGCGCTCGAAGAGCTCGGCGAAGGTGGCGGCCGGCGGGGCCGGTCGCCGGTGTGGCCCGTCCTGGAGCAGCGCGTCGCGCTCGTCGGCGGAGAGCACCTCCAGGCGGCTGACCGGCAGCTCGGGGCCGGCGCAGGCGTCGGCCAGCAGCCGGGCCAGACGCTCGGTGAGCAGCCGGGCGGTCGACGGGTCGAAGAGGTCAGCGGCGAATTCGAGCAGACCGCCGATCCCCGCCGGGCGGCCCTCGGCCGTACGGGACTCGCTCAGGTTGAACGCGAGGTCGACCTTGGCGGCCCCCTCGGCCTCACCCTCGAAGGAGACATCGAGGCCCGGCAGTTCCAGCGTGGCGCTGCCGGTGTTCTGGAGGATCAGCGCCACCTGGGCGAGCGGTGCGTGGGACAGCGTCCGGGTGGGGTTCACCACCTCGACGACCCGCTCGAAGGGCACGTCCTGGTGGGCGTACGCGCCCAGATCGGTCTCGCGGACGCGCTTCAGCAGTTCCAGGAAGGTCGGGTCGCCGGACACATCGGTGCGCAGTACGAGGTTGTTGACGAAGTAGCCGACCAGCTCCTCCAGCGACTCGTCGGTGCGCCCCGCCACGACGGTGCTGACGGGGATGTCGCTGCCCGCGCCGAGCCGCGACAGCAGGACCGCCAGTCCGGCCTGGAGCACCATGAAGAGCGTGGCGTCGGACCGCCGGGCCAGCTCGACCAGCCGCTCGTGCGTCGCGGCGTCCAGGGTGAACGGGGCGGTCGCGCCGCGGTGGCTGGCGGCCGCCGGGCGGGGACGGTCCAGCGGCAGGTCCAGCAGTTCCGGAGCGCCCGCCAACTCGTCGCGCCAGTAGGTGAGTTGCTGCGCGAGCACGCTGTCCGGGTCGTCCTCGGCGCCCAGCAGCTCCCGCTGCCACAGCGCGTAGTCGGCGTACTGGACCGGCAGCGGCTGCCACCGGGGCGCGCCGCCGCGCAGCCGCGCCCCGTACGCCACCGAGAGGTCCCGGACCAGCGGCGCCAGCGAGGAACCGTCGCTCACGATGTGGTGCATGAGAAGCAGCAGCACATGCTCCCGGTCCGAGATCCGCAGCAGCGTGACCCGCAGCGGGAGTTCCCCCGCCAGGTCGAAGCCGCGCCCGGTCCGCTCGGCCAGGGCGGCGGCCAGCTGCTCCTCGCCGTCGAGCGTCACGTACTCCAGCTCCGGGCGGGCCTCCTCGGCGGAGAGCACGATCTGGCAGGGCGCACCGGCCACCTCCGTGAACCGGGTGCGCAGCGCCTCGTGCCGGTCGAGCACATCGCCCACCGCGGCCCGCAGCGCGTCCCGGTCCAGGGCGCCGCGCAGCCGCAGCGGCAGCGGGATGTTGTACGTGGGGCTCGTGCCCTCCAGTTGGAAGGCGAACCACAGACCGCGCTGGGCGTACGACATCGGCAGCCGCTCCGGGCGCACGGCCCGCACCAGGGCCGGGCGGGTGGTGTCCGCCTGCGCCAGCCGGGCGGCCAGCCCGGCCACGGTCGGGGACTCGAAGACGGACCGCACCGGCAGCTCCACGCCGAAGGCCGCGCGGATCCGGCTGAGCAGCCGGATCGCGGTGAGCGACTGCCCGCCCAGCGTGAAGAAGCTGTCGTCGACCCCCGGGCAGGGGCGGCCCAGCACGCTCTCGAAGAGGCCGCGGAGGATTTCCTCGGTGGCCGAGAACGCCGTCCTGGCGACCGGGGGCAGCACCTCGGCCTCGTCGTCGGTGCCCGGCCCGGGAGCCGGGGCGGCGGTGTCCAGTCGCCGGAACGCGGCCGGCAGCGGACAGGTGAGGGCGGCGACGGTCTGCCCGGGACCGGTGACGATCTCGCCCAGTACGCCTTCCAGCGCGCCGAGTACGGCCGCGGCCTCGTCCCGGTCGAAGAGGTCGGGACGGTACTCCAGCTCGATCTGGAGCCGCTGCCCGGTGAGACCGGCGACCACCCGCAGCGGGTAGTGCGCGGAGTCATGGCCCTCGGCGACCTCGACCCGTACGCCCGCGTACGAGGGCCGGGTGCCGTCGTCCCCGGGGAAGTTCTCGAACACCATGAAGGTGTCGAAGAGATCGCCGGTCCCGGCCAGGCGCTGGATCCGGGCGAGGCTGAGGTGGTGCCGGCTGAGCAGTGCGGTCTGTTCGTCCTGGAGCCGGGCGAGGTTGTCCGCGACCGGGGCGCCCGCGTCGAGCCGTACCCGGACCGGGACGGTGTTGATGAACATCCCGACCATCGACTCGATCCCGGCGACCTCCGGCGGGCGGCCGGAGACCAGGGTGCCGAAGACCACGTCGTCGCGGCCGGTGAGCCGGCCCAGGACCACCGCCCAGGCGCCCTGGACCAGCGTGTTGACGGTCAGCCCGCGCTGCCGGGCGAACCGGTCGAGGTCCCCGCCGAAGCCCTCGGGGAACGCGGCCACCACCCGATCCGGCGCGACCGGTGCCCGGCCCGGGTCGGCGGGCGCCACCAGCGAGGGGCCGGGCAGCCCGGCGAGCGCCTGCTGCCAGGCGCGCTCGCACCCGGCGTCGTCCTGGGCGGCCAGCCAGCTGAAGTAGCTGCGCTGCGGCACCACCGGCGGCAGGGCCCGGTCGTCGCCCCCGTGCTCGTACAGGGTGAACAGCTCCCGTACGAGGATCGGCGTGGACCAGCCGTCCAGCAGCAGATGGTGGTTGGAGAGCACCAGCCGGTGCCGGTCGGGCCCGAGCCGCACCAGGGTGAACCGCATCAGCGGCGGGCGGTCGAGCGGGAAGCGGCGGGCGCGGTCGGCGGTGAGGAACTCCGCCAGCCGCCGCGGGGCGTCGTCCCGGTCCGTGAGGTCGAGTTCCTCCCAGGGGAGCGGCACCTCGCGGTGGATCACCTGGAACGGCTGGCCGTTCGCCCGCTGCCGGAAGCCCGCCCGCAGGTTGGGGTGGCGCTTGAGGAGCGCCGCCACCGATGCCCTGAGCAGGTCCGGGCGCAGCGGTCCGTCGAGGGCGAGGACCATCTGGACGCCGTAGACGTCGACCGCCTCGTCGTCGTACCAGGAGTGGAAGAACATGCCTTCCTGGAGCGGCGTCAGCGGAAGGACGTCTTCCAGCGCGGACTGCTTTTTCATCAGAGCGACCCCAGTTCTGCTTCAAGTGCGTCGATCTCGTCCTGGGACAGCCCGAGGGAGAGATCGGAGGGTGTGTGACCGCCGGTTTCGGCGCCGGCGGTGTGGACGACCAGCGCGTCCAGCGCCTCGAACCAGAGCTCGGCGAGTTCGCGCACGGCCGGCTCCGGGAGGAGGCCGGCCGGCCAGGACCAGGTGGCGTTCAACCGCGGCCCGCCGGGCAGGTCCTCGGTGAGCGCGTTGACCTCCAGCGCGTGCGGGACCGCGGCCCCGGCGTCCCGCGGGGCGGGGGAGGGCAGCCCGTTCGCCATGGTCCACAGCTCGCCGTCGCCGCCGCCCGCCGCCGCGAACCGGCCCAGGTAGTTGAACCCGAGGCGGGGGGCGGGGAGTTCGGCGAGGCGGGGTGCGGTGCGCGGGTTGAGGTAGCGGAGCATGCCGTACGAGACGCCGTTGCCCGGCAGCGCGCGCAGCTGCTCCTTGACCGCCTTCAGGGCCGCGCCCACGCCGGGGCCGCCCGCCCGCAGCTCCGCCCAGTCGACGGCCGCGGGCGCCAGCAGCGCCGGGTAGAGGCTGGTGAACCAGCCGACGGTGGCGGACAGGTCGGCGCCGTCGAGGATGTCCTCGCGGCCGTGGCCCTCCAGGTCGACCAGGACCCCCGCCGCCGAGCGGTCGCCGCGCCGGCGGCGCCACTCCAGGACGGCGAGGGCGAAGCCGGTCAGCAGCACATCGTTCACGTTGGCGTGGAAGGCGGCCGGGACCGTGGTCAGCAGCGGTTCGAGGCGCTCCGGCGGCAGTCCGAGGGTCAGATGGCGCACGGTCTCCGCGGTGTCGGTCCGCGGATCCATCGGCCGTACGCCGGGCAGCGCGGCCGCCGACGGGTCGCTGAGGACCGAGGTCCACACCCCGAGGCCGTCCTCCCACCGGGGCTCCTGCGCACTCTCGTGCAGCCCTTGCGCCCACTGGCGGAACGAGGTGCGCACCTCGGCGAACGCCGGGTCCCGCCCGTCCGCGGCGGCCTCCCAGGCCGTCCGCAGATCGGGCAGCAGGATGCGCCAGGAGACGCCGTCGACCGCGAGGTGGTGGATCAGGATCTGGAGCAGTCCCGCCGCCGCGTCCCCGGCGTCGTACCAGACGAGCTGGACCACGGCGCCGTCGTGCGGGGAGAGCCGCAGCCGGGCCTTCTCCCCGTGCTCGGTGAGCGCCAGGTCCCGGGCACCGGCGGCAAGGCCGGCGATCTCCACCCGGCGCAGGACGGAGTCCGCGGGGACGGATCCGGGCGCGCCGACCGTCGGCCGGCCCGCACCGTCCCCGGTCCCTGCCATCCGCAGCCGCAGCGCGGCGTGGTGGTCGAGCCAGCGCTGTACGGCGTCGGTGAGCCGCCGCTGCCCGAGCCCGGCCGGGACCCGGATCGTCATGGACTGGTTGAAGCCCGTCGTCGGCCCGGCCTGTGCGGACAGCCAGTGCATGATCGGCGTCATCGGGAAGTCGCCCACGCCGTCGTCCGCCGGGCGCGGCGTGCTCTCCCCGGAGATCTCGGTGGCGACGGCGGCCAGCGCGGCGGCCGTGCGGCACTCGAAGACCTGCCGGACCGTCACCTCCAGCCCCGCGGCACGGGCCTGGGAGACCAGCCGGATGGAGCTGATGCTGTCCCCGCCGAGCTCGAAGAAGCTGTCGTCGATCCCGGCGTGCGCGAGGCCGAGCACCTCCGCGAAGACCCGGCACAGGGTCTCCTCCCGGGCGGTGCGCGGGGCCCGGCCGGTGGTGCTGCCGGTGTACTCGGGCGCGGGCAGCGCCTTGTGGTCGAGCTTGCCGTTGGCGGTCAGCGGCAGGGCCTCCAGGGCGACGACCGCGGCCGGGACCATGTAGTCCGGCAGCGCGCCGGACAGGTGCTCCCGCAGTACGCCCGGGGCGGGCAGCCCGCCCGCCCCGGCCTCCGGGACCGCATAGCCGACCAGTCGCTTCTCGCCGGGCCCGTCCTCCCGGACGACGACCCGGGCCTGTGCCACCGCCGCATGGGACTCCAACGCGGCCTCGATCTCGCCGAGTTCGATCCGGAAGCCGCGCACCTTCACCTGGTCGTCGGCGCGCCCGAGGTATTCGAGCTGCCCGTCGGCCGTCCAGCGGGCCACGTCACCGGTGCGGTACATCCGCGTGCCCGGCGGGCCGAACGGGTCGGCCACGAACCGCCCGGCGCTGAGCGCGGGCTGGTGCAGATAGCCGCGGGCCAGACCGGCGCCCGCCACATACATCTCGCCGGGCACGTTCGGCGGCAGCAACTCCAGCCGGTCGCCCAGCACATAGATCCGCAGATCCGGGATGCCCCGGCCGATCAGGCTCCGGGTCTGCCCGGCCGCCGCCCGTTCGTCCAGTGGCAGATGGCTGACGTGGACGGTGGTCTCGGTGATCCCGTACATGTTCACCAGGACCGGCGCGGTGTCCCCGTGGCGGCGGTACCACTCGGCCATCCGGCCCAGATCCAGCGCCTCGCCGCCGAACACCACGCGTCGCAGCGCCAGTCGGGCACCGAGGTCGGGGTGTTCCGCGTCGGCCTGCATCAGCTGGTAGAACGCCGACGGCGTCTGGTTGAGGACCGTCACCCGCTCGTCGGCCAGCAGCCGCAGGAAGTCCTCCGGGGAGCGGCTCACCTCGTACGGCACCACGACCAGCCGGCCGCCGTACAGCAGCGGCCCCCACAGCTCCCACACCGAGAAGTCGAAGGCGTACGAGTGGAACAGCGTCCACACGTCGTCCGGGCCGAAGCCGAACCACTCCTCGGTCGCCGCGAA
>Ga0207426_1001680_pt1 | contig 17102 bp, 14 predicted proteins | sample AraplaMF_Cvi_mMS_FD_184265 | JGI IMG/M metagenome (GOLD analysis project Ga0207426, IMG submission 184265) | Arabidopsis root microbial communities from the University of North Carolina, USA - plate scrape MF_Cvi_mMS (SPAdes) (version 2) | ecosystem: Host-associated > Plants > Roots > Endosphere... | reverse complement strand
CAGTTCGTCGTCCTCGATATAGGCCAGCGCCTTTTCCAGCGTCATGCGGATCGGCGGAGTCAGGCGCACCGCCTCGTCCTTCGACGTGGTGCGGATGTTGGTGAGCTGCTTGCCCTTGAGGACGTTGATCTCGAGATCGTTGTCGCGGGTGTGCTCGCCGACGATCATGCCCTTGTAGACCTTCCAGCCGGGCTCGATCATCATCGGGCCGCGGTCTTCCAGCTTGAACATGGCATAGGCCACCGACTCGCCCTGGTCGTTCGAGATCAGCACGCCGTTGCGACGGCCCTGGATCGGGCCCTTGTAGGGCAGGTAGTCGTGGAACAGGCGGTTCATGATCGCCGTGCCCTTGGTATCGGTCATCAGCTCGCCCTGGTAGCCGATCAGGCCGCGGGTCGGCGCGTAGAACACCAGACGCAGGCGGTTGCCGCCGGACGGCCTCATCTCGATCAGCTCGGACTTGCGCTCGCTCATCTTCTGCACGACGACGCCGGAATGCTCCTCGTCGACGTCGACCACGACCTCCTCGATCGGCTCGAGGGTCTGGCCGGTGGCTTCGTCCTTCTGGAACACGACGCGCGGACGCGACTCGATCAGGATCGCGAGCTGCAATTCGCCGCGGCCGGACACTTCCATCGCGTCCTTGTCGGCGGACTCGACGACGCGCAGCGCGACGTTGCCTTCGGCTTCGCGCATCAGGCGGTCGCGGATCAGGCGGCTGGTGACCTTGTCGCCCTCGGTGCCGGCGAGCGGCGAGTTGTTGACGATGAATGTCATCGACACGGTCGGCGGATCGATCGGCTGCGCCTGCAACGCTTCCTCGACCGCGGGATCGCAGAAGGTGTCGGCGACGGTGCCCTTGGTCAGGCCCGCGATGGCGACGATGTCGCCGGCCTCGGCGAACTCGACCGGCTGGCGCTCGAGGCCGCGGAACGCCAGGATCTTGGTGATGCGGCCGTTCTCGATCAGCTTGCCTTCACGCGACAGCACCTTGACGGCCTGGTTCGGCTTCACAGAGCCCGACGCGATGCGGCCGGTAATGATGCGGCCGAGGTAGGGATTGGCCTCGATGATGGTGCCGAGCAGCCGGAACGGGCCTTCCTGAACCACGGGAGGCGCCACATGCTTGAGCACGAGCTCGAACAGCGGCTTCATGCCGACGTCATGCGAGGCGTCGGGCGAATTCGCCATCCAGCCGTTCTTGCCCGATCCGTAGAGAATCGGGAAGTCGAGCTGCTCGTCGGTGGCGTCGAGCGCCGCGAACAGGTCGAACACCTCGTTGACGACTTCGGAGATGCGTGCGTCGGGACGATCGACCTTGTTGATGGCGACGATCGGCTTCAGGCCGAGCTTGAGCGCCTTGCTGACCACGAATTTCGTCTGCGGCATCGGGCCTTCGGCGGCGTCGACCAGCACGATCACGCCATCGACCATCGACAGGATGCGCTCGACCTCGCCGCCGAAATCGGCGTGGCCGGGGGTGTCGACGATGTTGATCTGGGTATCTTCCCAATGCACCGAGGTGCATTTTGCCAGAATGGTGATGCCGCGCTCACGCTCCAGATCGTTGGAGTCCATGGCGCGCTCGGCGACCTTCTGGTTGTCGCGATAGGTGCCGGATTGCTGCAGCAGCTTGTCGACGAGGGTGGTTTTGCCGTGGTCGACGTGGGCGATGATGGCGATGTTGCGAAGATTCATGGGTGAGCTTCTTTGCGGTCGAACAATGGGTTAAGCGCGATCTCGCCGGTCGGACCGGGACCTCTTCTCGAAACAACGCTGGAAGACTGGAAACGGGGCGCTTTGCGCCCAAAAAGGAAGCCCGGCCATATCGACCGGGCAGCCCATGCGTTGCGGCGCAATATAGGCAAAAAACGCCAAAAAACAATGCGTTCTTTGGGCCTTGGTTGACTGAATTTTGTCCGGGAATCCCCGGGGCTTAGTGACGATCCGGCGTCGGACCGGCCCTTGTCGGGGCGGCTGCCGCCCCGATCAGGGCCCGGCCACCTCGAGTCAACCTTGGGCCGAGCTGGGACTGTTCTCCTCGGTCGGGTAGACCCCCCGCAGCACCTCCTCGAAGTGCATCTTCACGGCATCGTTGCAGAGGCAGGCGCGCAGGCGCAGGCCGTCATGGTTGCGGACCAGGATCGAGCCGCGCCTCGTGTCGAGCACGCCTTCGGCCTTGAACGACTGCAGCACGCGGCTGGCATAGGAGCGGCCGACCCCGAGCAATGTCGCGAGCTGCTCATGCGTCAGCGGCACGCTGCTCTCGTCGCCGGTGCGCTCCATGGCCGCGATGATCCATTTTGCCGTGCGCTGCTCGATCGAATGGATGGCGTTGCAGGCCGTGGACTGGAAGATCTGCGCCAGCATGCAATCGGCGTAGCGGGCGAAGACGTTGCGCAGCGTTGGCGAGCGCAGCTTCGCCGCTTCGAGCTTGGCGACATTGATGCGCGCGAACGGTCCACCGAACTTCACGCAGATGCGGGTGTAGGCCGGCAGAAATCCCTCGCTGACGATGCCGCCCACCGCGCCTTCGCGGCCGACCAGGATGGTTTCGACATCGCGGCCGTCCTCGTTGGGAACGAGGAAGGTGGCGAGCGACGGGCCGCAGGGGAAATGCACGACCTGAACGTCGTCGCCGGGGTTGTAGAGCAACTCATTGGCGGCCACGTCGTCGACGCCGACATAGGGCGCGAGCAGCGCGTAGTCGGCCGCGCTCAGGCGCCGCAGCAGATTGTTGGCGGGCCTGCTGGAAACCTCGGCTTCCTTCCCGATACGCATGTCCATCGTAAATCCCCTGCTCTCCCTTCACAGTAGCGAGGTCTGTTCGGCGGCTGTGTGCACAAGTGGACAGACGTGAAAACTGTTATGTGGTGAGTTTCGTTCCGGGAACCCTCCGATGCGCTGGGCGCAGGCGTCGGGATGAGGCTGTCCTGAGCGACAAAACATGCAGCCCTCGATTGCCAGCATCATGATACCTTCTTCACCGGACGGCTCGGCCGACGTCCCTGCCGACGTGCTCGTCGTCGAGGACGATCCGATCATCGCGATCGATTTCGAGGATCGCCTGCTCGGCTTCGGCGTGAAGGATGTGCGCACCGTCGGATCGGTGGCGCAGGCGCTGATAGCGATTGCGGCGCGCGCGCCCCACTTTGCGCTGCTCGACGTCGAGCTCGGCCGCGAGAAGAGCTTTGCCGTCGCCGAGCGGCTGGCGGCTGCGCAGATCCCCTTCGTCTTCGTCACCGGCTACGGCGCCGAAACCCACATCCCCGCCGCCTTCAAGGCGCGTCCGCGGCTGCAGAAGCCCTGCTCGAGCGATGCGCTGGAGGCGGCGCTGCGCACGCGGGGCGGTTGATCGCTCGCCAGCTAAAGCACGATCCGCCCGTCAGGCCGGCTTCGGATCGAGCGTGGTCGACCACAGCGCGACGTCGGCACGGTCGCGCAAGGTCACGGTCATCTGGCCGGAGGCGCCGTCGATCTTGACGTGACCGAAGAACTGCATGCCGGCCGACGGCGGCAGGTTCTGGTTGTCCTTGCCCGGCGCCTTGACGAAACGCACCTCGGGACCAAACGTGTTGTCGAGCGCCGCCGGGCCGAATGTGCCGGCGTGCAGCGGGCCCGAGACGAATTCCCAGAACGGCTCGAACTCCTGGAATTGCGCCTTGTTGGGATCGTAATAATGCGCGGCGGCGTAATGCACGTCCGCGGTGAGCCACACCGTGTTGCTGATCGGCGCCATCTTGATGAAGCGCAGCATGTCGGCGATCTCGAACTCGCGGCCGCGCACCGGGCCGTCGCCCTGCGCGAACGCCTCCGATCCGCCCTTCGCCGTATCCGGCACCACGAGGCTGAGCGGCATGTCGGAGGCGATCACCTTCCAGGTCGCGCGCGAATTGAGCAGGCCGCGCTTGAGCCAGGCGATCTGGTCCGGGCCGAGGAAGTAGCTGGCCGGGCCGTACTGCGTTTCGAGATTGGCGCCGTTCGGGCCGCGATAGCTGCGCTCGTCGAGCATGAAGACGTCGAGATGCGGGCCATAGGAGATCTGGCGATAGACGCGCCCGGGCTCGGCGATGCTCTCGCGCATCGGGTACATCTCGTGAAAGGCGCGCGCGCCGCGCGCGGCGAGCAGCGAGATGTTGCGCTCCTTGTAGGCCGCGGGCAGTTCCTTCGAGAGCGACCAGTTGTTGGTCACCTCGTGATCGTCCCACTGCACGAACACAGGCACCTCCGCATTGAAGGCGCGGAGATTGTCGTCGGTGAGATTGTATTTGTGCGCGGCGCGGTACTCGTTCAGCGTCTCCGCGACCTTGGCCTTCTCAGGAATCGTGACGTTCTTCCAGATCTTGCCGTCGGCGAGCTTCACTTCGGACTCGATCGGGCCGTCAGCGTAGATCGTGTCGCCGGAATGCAGAAAGAAATCCGGACGGTGCTTGCGCATCGTGGAGAACGAGAGCATGCCGCCGTCGTCGGGGTTGATGCCCCAGCCTTGTCCCGCGACGTCACCGCCCCAGACGAAGCTGACGTCGCGGCGGTCGGCCGGGGCGGTGCGGAAGCGGCCGACCACGGGCTCGCCTTCGATCGCGGTGTGCGAGAGATCGCGGAAGCGCACGCGGTAGAAGATGTCCTGGCCGCCAGGCAGGTTCTCGATCAGCATCTTCGCCGTGAAATTGCTTTCGGGCAGCGCAGCGATCGGCGGCAGCGCGCGGGCATTCTTGAAGGACTCGGTGGTTGCGACCTCGACCAGCATTTGCGCGGGACGATCGGTGCGCGCCCACACCACGCCGCCGTCGACGGTGACGTCACCGGACTGCACGCCGTGCGTGACTATCGGCCGATCTGCCGCGCGCGACAGATGCGGCATCGCGATCGCGCCGATCGCGCCTGCGCTGGTGGCAAGGAAACGGCGGCGGGAGAATTTGATTTTCATGAACGATAGCTCCGAAACCGAGGCCGCAAAAACGCTTCGTCATTCCGAGGCGTGAGCCCGGAATGACGATGGAGCTATATTGAGGCAATGTGACGCGGCAATTACGCGCGCGAACGCTTACGCGTTGCCGGCGGCCCTGAACTGCGCGCCGGCGCGCTGCAGGCTTTGCGGCATGGAAAACAGCACCGCCTTGCGGTCCGCGACCGCGGCATGGAACTGGTCGAGAACGATGTTGATGGCGGTGAGTCCGCCTTCTTCGATGGCGCCGTGATCGTAACAGCGCAGCGTGTCGCGCAGGATCTCGTCGGCCTCGGCCTGCATCTGGTCGAGCTCCTCGGTGGTGTCGCTCTTGCGGGCCGCCGCGATCATGTCGAACAGCCGATCGCGCAAATGGCTGTTGTTGTCGCGCTCGTCCTTTTTGAGATAGCCCGCGAACCAGGCTCCGACCGAGCCCATGGCCGAGAGTGCCATCAGGCTCCACCAGATGTAATCGCTGTACTTGTCGAGGAAGGTCTTTTCCTCACCGTCGACGAAGGCGGCCGCGCCGGGATGCACGGGAATCACCGCATCCTTGTCGGTATCGGGCGTCTCGATCTTCGCGGCGAGCGGGAATTCCGACACCAATTGCTGGCGAGCCGCAAAGAGCTGGCGCGTGAACGCCGCGATGGTGGTTTCGGACACGCCTTTGCGCGCCACGATGTGGTGCGCGAAGCTGATGGTCTTGACCTCGTCGTCGGGACGATCGGGCGAGCCGCCATAGGTGCCGGCGGGAATTTCGGAGGCCTCGTAGACCGGATGGTTCTGCGCGATCGCATCGGCCGAATCGATCGCAAGGAAGGTCGGCGTGCCGCCGTCCTTGGAAGAGGCGGCGATCGCTTCCGACGTGATCTTGCTGTTGACGGGGCCGGCCGCGAGATAGGCATCGGCCTTCTGCGCCTTGATCGCCTCGGCGGCTTCATTGGCCGGGAACTGGATGACCTCGACCTTGGCGGGGTCGACGCCGTATTGCTGCAGGATCACCTTGAGCAGATTGACGTTGGCCTGCGTCTTTCCGATCACGCCGACACGATGACCGGCGAGCTGCGCGATCTTGGTGACCTTGGCGCCCTTCTTCTTGCCCTTGCCGGGCACCGACCACAGCACCACCACGTTCTTGCGCAGCGTCGCGACCGCTTGCGCGTTCTTCGGCACGTCGACGTCGCCGCGCACGATGGCGAGATCGACCTTGCCTTCGGCGAGCGCATCCGCGCTTGCGGTGGCGCCGTCGGTCTGGATCGGTCGCAGCCGAATCTGACTCTTGTGCTGTGTGAACGCCTGCGTCAGCGCCTGCACGACCTTGAGGTCGTCGCTGTTGGCGGGACCGACCGCGATCTTCAGCGTCACCGGTCGCATCGCGAAGTAGTAGCCGCCGGCGAGCGCGCCGATGATGGCGAGCACCAGTGCCAGAGAAACGAGCGCCATCCTTCGCGCCGCGGATCGCGGCGACGGCGGGTTGGGCGCTTCGGCCAGGTCCAATCCCCCGGTCATCGATCTCCCGAACAGTCGCTTGAGGCTCAGTTTCATCTCGGCCGGCGATTTACGACCCCAATTGTAGCAAATTTCTTGCCCGGCGGGGTTACATCTCCGTCATGGTTAGCCCGTCATGGTTAGCGGACGGACGAAATCAGTATGAACCCGGACCATATGCACGGTGTTAGGGTAAAGTTCCCCTGAAATACGGAGGCCATCATGGCAGAGCGGCTGTCACCGGAAGCACGCAAGCAGGCACTGGGATCCCTCCCGGGCTGGAGCGAGGTCCAGGGCCGGGACGCCATCGGGAAAACCTTTGTCTTCAAGGATTTCAACGAGGCGTTCGGCTTCATGACCCGCGCGGCGCTGGTCGCCGAGAAGATGGATCACCACCCGGAATGGCGCAACGTCTACAAGACGGTGGAGGTGGCGCTGTCGACCCATGACGCCGGCGGCGTCACCCAGCTCGACATCGACCTGGCGAGCGCGATGAACGCCATCGCAAGGCTGACATCAGGCTAAGGCTGACATCAGGCTGACATCTTGCGAGGGCCGGCCGCATCCCCATGTTGTGATCGTCGGGCGATGCGGCGATCCGCCGCTCCTCGCTGAACGGGAGTTTGCGAAACATGGCTGCCGAACACAGTGTCGGTTTCGAGCCGGCCGATCGGCTCGCGGAAGACCGCGAAAGCGTGCGCCGCCGCTTCTGGCGCAAGCTGAAGCGCGTCGCTTCGCAACTGCCGTTCGCGGAAGATCTGCTCGCCGCCTATTACTGCGCCTTCGACCGGCAGACGCCGCGCCATGTCCAGGCCTCGCTGCTGGGGGCGATCGCCTATTTCATCCTGCCGTTCGACTTCGTTCCCGACGTGATGCCGATCCTCGGCTTCACCGATGACGCCGCCGTGCTCGCGACAGCGATCCGCATGGTCGCCGGCCACATCACCGACGAGCATCGCGAAGCCGCGCGTGCCGTGCTGAAGCGCGGGCTGGATCAGGGCGATACGGACGTGGACGCGAAAGCGGCGTAGGGGAGTCTGTGGCTGGCAGGCCGCGACAACAATCGCGGCCGCCGTTCACGGATGCAGGATCACCTTGCCCATGGCTTGACGGCCCGCGAGCACTTTCAGCGCGTCGGCGGTCTGCGCCAGCGGGAAGGTGCGGTCGACATGCGACGAGATCTTGCCTTCCGCGGTCCACTTCACGAGCTTCTCGAGATTGACGCGGTTCTTCTCCGGGTTCTGGCGCGTCCATGCGCCCCAGAACACGCCGCGGATGTCGCAGCCCTTCAAGAGCGCGAGGTTCAACGGCATCTTCGGAATGTCGCCGGCGGCGAAACCGATGACGAGGAAGCGACCCTCCCAGGCGATCGAACGCAGCGCCTGCTCGGCATACGCACCGCCCACGGGATCGAAGATGATGTCGACACCCTTGCCGCCCGTCAGCTTGCGCAGGCCTTCCTTCAAATCTTCCTTGCTGTAGTTCAGCGTCAGCTCGGCGCCGTGTGCTTTCGCGAATTCGAGCTTCTCCTCAGAGGAGGCGCAGGCGATCACCTTCAGCCCCATCAGCTTGCCGAGCTCGCAGGCGGCAAGGCCGGTGCCGCCAGCGGCGCCAAGCACCGCGAGCGTCTCGCCCGGCTTCGGGCTGGCACGATCCTCCAGCGCATGCAGCGCGGTGCCGTAGATGATGATGATGCCGGCCGCGCGGTCATAATCGAGATTGTCGGGGATCTTCACGATGCCGCTCGCCGGCAGCGCGATCTTCTCGCGCGCGCCGTTGTGGCCGCAGGAGGCGACGACGCGATCGCCGACCTTCAGGTCGGTGACGCCGGGGCCGATGCTCTCGATCACGCCTGCGACTTCGGCGGCCGGCGAGAACGGGAACGGCGGCTTGATCTGGTACTTGCCCTGGATCATCAAGATGTCGAAGAAGTTCAGCGCCGCCGCCTTGATCGCGATCACGGCTTCGCCTGGACCAGCCACAGGATCCGGCACGTCGGCGAGCACGAGATCGTCGGGCTGGCAATATTGCGAGCAGAGGATGGCTTTCATGGCGGCACCTTCTTGATAGCGCTTGGCGTTTCGGCAGAATTATAGTTAGGCCGTTTCTGCCGGATTTAGTGCAGCCCTACAATCCGGATTCTTTGCTGGACGCCATGTTCGGCCTATCCTCACGTCATTGCGAGCGCAGCGAAGCAATCCGGAGTCCGCGCCACGGAAATTGTCCGGATCGCTTCACTTCGCTCGCTATGACGAAGCAAGAACAAAAAGAAGGATTCAAACGATGTTTGAAACAGGTCTGCTCAGGGACAAGCGCATCCTCGTCACCGGCGGCGGCTCCGGTCTCGGTGCCGCGATGGGGCGCCGCTTCGTCGCGCTCGGCGCCGAGCTCGTGATCTGCGGCCGCAAGCTCGACCGGCTTGAAGCAACCGCGAGCGAGATGCGCGCGCAGACCGGCGGCAAGGTCACGACGATCGCGTGCGACGTGCGCGACGGTGCGGCCGTCGACGGCATGATGGACGCGATCTGGCGCGAGGCGCCGCTCGACATCCTCGTCAACAACGCTGCCGCAACCTTCATCGCGCAGAGCGAGCATCTGTCCTTCCGCGCGGCCGATGCGATTCTCGCGCCGACCTTGCATGGCGCGATGTACTGCACGCTCGCCGCCGGCAAACGCTGGATCGACGGCAAGCACAATGGCGTCGTGCTCTCGATCCTCTCGACCTCGACCATCACCGGCCGCGCCTTCACCGTGCCTTCCGCGATGGCGAAGTCGGCGGTGCTGGCGATGACCAAAAGCCTCGCGGTCGAGTGGGGCCCGAAGGGCATCCGCACCGTCGCGATCGCGCCGGGCCCGTTCCCGACCGCCGGTGCATCCGGTCAGCTTCGTCCCGAAGGCCGCGACGACAGCTGGACCGCACGCAATCCACTTGGACGCGTCGGCGAGCACAGCGAGCTGGCCGATCTCGCCAGCTTCCTGGTCTCCGACCGGGCCGGCTACATCAACGGCGAGATGGTGGTGATCGACGGCGGTGCGCATCTGCGCAGTTCCGGCGCCGAGGATCTGCTCGGCTGGACCGACGGGCAATGGTCCGAGCAACGCGCGGCCCGATCCAAAGGCTGACCTGCTAACTGCCTTCCCAAATTGGACTTTCCCGGCTATCGCTGTCGCGGGGACAAAGCGCGGCCGGGCCATCTTCCAGTCACAATATTGAGGGAACCACTCGAAGCATGTGGCGGGTGCTGATTTTAGCTTTGATGACTGGCGTGACAGCCGTCGGGATCACGGATTCCGCGCGGGCGCAGACGGCGCAACCGGCGCCCAAGGCTGCACCCGCGGCTGCGCCGAAGGCGGCGGCGCCGGCTCCGCATACGGCGGCAAAGACCGCTGCAAAGCCGGAGAGCAAACCTGTTGCTCCGCCCGCGGCGGTTGCAGGCGGCGCCGAGCCGACCTTGATCGGCCAGTTCGGCACCTGGGGGGCCTATTCGGCGACGCCGAACGGCAAGAAGGTCTGCTTCGCGCTGGCCAAGCCGTCCTCGTCGAAGACCAACCCGCCGAACAGGCCGCGCGATCCCGCCTATGCCTTCGTCTCGACCCGGCCGGCGGAGAAGGTGAACAACGAAGTCTCGGTCATGATCGGCTATGCGCTGAAGCCGGGCTCGGAATCCTCGGTTGAGGTCGGCGGCGCCGCGTTTGCGATGTACACGCAGGGCGACGGCCTCTGGATCAAGAACGCGGCCGAGGAGGAGCGGATGGTCGACGCCATGCGCAAATCCGCCGATCTCGTGGTCAAGGGCGTTTCGGCCAAGGGCACGGAGACCACCGACACCTTCTCGCTGAAGGGGCTCGCCCAAGCGCTGGACCGGATCTCGCAGGATTGCCGCCGGTAAGACGATCGGCGTTAAGGCTGCGGGCGATAAGGTCGCAATCGGCACTCCCGGTTGCTATATAGGGCCGGTTCCACAATTTCAGTCGTCATGGCTGGGCCAAAGCGCGAAGCGCGTCTTCGCACCAGACGTCCCGGCCATCCACGTGCTAACCGCAGGCGGAAAAGAACGTGGATACCCGGGGCAAGCCCGGGCATGACGAGACAGCAACTACTCAGGCAACCCATGCAACCGACGACCGAGCCGCGCGACGCGATCCTGGTGGAGAAAACTCCGCTCGAAACCTATGTGCCGCCGGCAAAACCGTCGCTGATCGGCCTGTCGCGCACCGAGCTTGCCGACCGCCTCGGCGAGATCGGGGTGGCGCCCGCGCAGCGCAAGATGCGCGTGCAGCAGCTCTGGCACTGGCTCTATTTCCGGGGCGCCCAGAGCTTCGACGACATGACCTCGATCTCGAAGGGCATCCGCGCCGAGCTCGCGCAGCACTTCACGGTCGATCGTCCCGAGGTCGTGGCCGAGCAGATCTCCAACGACGGCACCCGCAAATGGCTGCTGCGGCTGCCGAGCGGCGACAATGTCGAGAAGGCGCATGAAGTCGAGTGCGTCTACATCCCCGAGACCGATCGCGGCACGCTCTGCGTCTCCTCGCAGGTCGGCTGCACCCTGAACTGCTCGTTCTGCCACACCGGCACGCAGCGGCTGGTGCGCAACCTCACCGCCGGCGAGATCGTCGGCCAGATCATGGTCGCGCGCGATCGCCTCAACGACTGGGCCGATCGTGAGGACGGCACGCGCCGTGTCACCAATATCGTGATGATGGGCATGGGCGAGCCGCTCTACAATTTCGACGCGGTGCGCGATGCGCTGCTGATCGTCGGCGACAACGAAGGCATCGGCATCTCGCGCCGCCGCATCACGCTATCGACATCGGGCGTGGTGCCGAACATCGTGCGCGCCGGCGAAGAGATCGGCGTCATGCTCGCGATCTCGCTGCATGCGGTGCGCGACGAGTTGCGCAACGAGCTGGTGCCGCTCAACCGCAAATATCCGATCAAGGAATTGCTGCAGGCCTGCCGCGACTATCCCGGCGCCTCGAACGCCCGCCGCATCACCTTCGAATATGTGATGCTCAAGGGCGTCAACGATTCGCTCGACGACGCCAAGCTGCTGGTGAAGCTGCTCAAGGGCATCCACGCCAAGATCAACCTGATTCCGTTCAATCCTTGGCCCGGCACCGCCTATGAATGCTCGGACTGGGACCAGATCGAGAAATTCTCCGAATACATTTTCAACGCCGGCTATTCCTCGCCGGTCCGCACCCCGCGCGGCCGCGACATTCTCGCGGCGTGCGGCCAGCTCAAGTCGGAGACGGAAAAACTCAGCGCGCGCGAACGCCAGGCGCTGCGCGCCATGGCGATGACGGATTGAGGATGCGTGCCCATCTCCGTCATCCTGAGGTGGCCGCCTCTTCGGCGGCCCTCGAAGGATGCACGGCCCCGATGCAGCCGGGCCCGTCGCCCTTCGAGGCCTCCGCTTCGCTTCGGCGCCTCAGGATGACGGGACTCACATCAACCTTCTCGGCGGAGACGATGGTCCCGTCATGTCCCTGATCGGCCGCCTCATCGTCATCTGCATCGGCTTTCTCTTCGCCTGCTTCATCGGCGGCATGATCGTCGTCGTCGCGCTCCTGTTTCCGGAGTTCGCCGACCTCGGCGCCGGCCCCGTCGATCAGGGTGCGATCGACATCCTGCTCGGCTTCGGCTTCATCTTCGTCTCGGGCTTTGCGCTGGTTCCGGCGGCTGTGATCGTCGCGATCACGGAAGCGCTCTACATCCGCAGCGCGCTCGCCTACGCCGCCGGTGGCGGTGTCGTCGGGCTCGCCTGCTATCTCGGCCTCGTGCCGTTTCATTCCGACACGTTGCAGTTCGAAGGCGTGGTGCGGCGGCACCTCGAGATCATGACCGGGGCAGGCATCGTCGCCGGCGTGGTCTACTGGCTGATCGCGGGCCGCAATGCCGGCGCCTGGCGCGATCGGCCGCCCCCGCGCAAACCGCCTCCGCCGCTGCCCTCGAATTCGCGGCCGGATGCGCGATAAGTCGTGCCGATTCCGGGGTTTTCATCCCCGTCCCACTCCGCTAAACCGCGCGCCATGAACCGGACCGGACTCTTCATCGGCCTGGCGCTGTGGTTCCTGATCAGCGTCGTTTTCGGCCTCTATCCCGAGCTCGATCTCAAGCTCGCCGCGCTGTTCTTCGATCCCGCGACGAAGACGTTTCCGCTCAAGCTCAACGGTTGGGCCGCATTCGCGCGCGATGCCGCGATGTGGGTGTCCTGGGCGTTCGTGCTGCCGCCGCTGATCGCGCTCGTGGTCAAGATGATCAGGCCCGACCGTCCGTTGATGGTGTCGGGGCGCGCGATCGTGTTCCTGCTGGTCACGATCATCCTGTCGGCCGGCATCCTCACCAACCTCACCTTCAAGAGCTATTGGGGCCGGCCGCGGCCGGTGGTGGTGACGCAGTTCGCCGGCGACCAGCACTTCGTGGCGTGGTGGGATCCGCGCGGCGATTGCGCGCGCAACTGCTCGTTCTTCTCCGGCGAGGGCGCGACCGCGTTCTGGACGCTAGCCCCGGCCGCGCTTGCGCCGCCGGCGTGGCGGCCGCTCGCCTACACCGGTGCGGTGGTGTTCGGCCTCGTCACCAGCGGCTTGCGCATGGCCTTCGGCGGCCACTTCTTCACCGACGTGTCGATCGCCGGCCTCGTCACCTTCGTCGTGATCTGGCTCGGCTATGCCATGATTTACCGCTGGCCGCGGACCCGGTTCTCGGACGAGGCGGTCGATGCCGCCCTGACCCGGCTGAACATGCCGGCCTACCAGCTCCGCCAGCGCCTGTTCGGCCGCAAGACAGGGCCCGAGCCCTCGGTTTGAGCCATTAAATGCGTGCCGACCCCTGCGAAATTTGATATTCGCCCGGTCAAACCCGCCCTGTCACCAGTACCCGAGACCCGATTGGAAGCGCCATGACCACGATCCTGAAAAGCCTGCCCAAGGGTGAGAAAGTCGGCATCGCTTTTTCGGGCGGCCTCGACACGTCAGCGGCGCTGCTCTGGATGAAACAGAAGGGCGCGCGCTGCTACGCCTATACCGCCAATCTCGGCCAGCCCGACGAGGCCGACTACAACGAGATTCCGCGCAAGGCGGAAGCGTTCGGCGCCGAGAAGGCCGTGCTGGTCGATTGCCGCACGCAACTGGTCCACGAAGGCATCGCCGCGATCCAGTCCGGCGCCTTCCACATCTCGACCGGCGGCATCACCTATTTCAACACCACGCCGCTCGGCCGCGCCGTCACCGGCACCATGCTGGTCGCGGCGATGAAGGAGGATGGCGTCAACATCTGGGGCGACGGCTCGACCTTCAAGGGCAATGACATCGAGCGCTTCTACCGTTACGGCCTGCTCACCAATCCGAGCCTGAAGATCTACAAGCCCTGGCTCGACCAGCAGTTCATCGACGAGCTCGGCGGCCGCGCCGAGATGTCGGCGTTCATGACCGCGCAGGGCTTCGCCTACAAGATGAGCGCCGAGAAGGCGTATTCGACCGACAGCAACCTGCTCGGCGCCACCCACGAGGCCAAGGATCTCGAGAGCCTCGACAGCGGCATCACCATCGTGAACCCGATCATGGGCGTGCCGTTCTGGCGCGACGATTGCGCCGTCAAGGCCGAGAAGGTCGTGGTGCGTTTCGAGGAAGGCCAGCCGGTCGCGCTGAACGGCAAGACCTTCTCCGATCCCGTCGCGCTGTTTCTCGAAGCCAATGCCATCGGCGGCCGCCACGGCCTCGGCATGAGCGACCAGATCGAGAACCGCATCATCGAAGCCAAGAGCCGCGGCATCTATGAAGCTCCGGGCATGGCGCTGCTGCACATCGCCTATGAGCGTCTCGTCACCGGCATCCACAACGAGGATACGATCGAGCAGTACCGCATCAGCGGCATGCGTCTCGGCCGCCTGCTCTATCAGGGCCGCTGGTTCGACTCGCAGGCCCTGATGCTGCGCGAGACAGCGCAGCGCTGGGTCGCGCGCGCCGTCACCGGCGAGGTTGCGCTGGAGCTGCGTCGCGGCAACGACTATTCTATTTTGAACACGGAAAGTCCGAACCTCACCTATGCGCCGGAAAGGCTCAGCATGGAGAAGGTCGAGGACGCCGCCTTCACGCCGGCCGACCGCATCGGCCAGCTGACCATGCGCAATCTCGACATCGCCGACACCCGCACCAAGCTCGGTCTCTATTCGAAGACCGGCCTGCTGTCGGGCAGCGAAGGCTCGCAGATCTTCAAGCTCGAGAGCGACAAGGGCTAGCTTCGTAGGGCGGGTTAGCCGAAGGCGTAACCCGCCACTGTTCGTCTCCGCGGAAGCCAAAGCGGTGGGTTACGCCGAGGAGATGCGCTTTGCGCATCTGCAGGGCTAACCCACCCTACGATGGCTCAGGTCCTTTGCCGCTTGATTTGGCGCCACACCACTTTAATGGCGGTGTCATTCTCGATCGCTACGCTTATGCGCTCGGGCTCGCGGCTCCGCAGTAGCGCCGCCGCCGCGTGCCGCGCGACATTATGCGGCAGCGTTGTCATGCGACCGGATCGCGGCTGAAACGACGGAATGAGAGGGGCCTTGCAGCGACGGAGCGCCCAATGGCCAGACACAGACACGATCTGCCGCAACGCGGAGGCGGCATCTTCGTGACCGACGGCGGCATGGAGACCACCCTGATCTTTCACAAGGGTCTGGAGCTGCCTCACTTCGCTGCATTCGTGTTGCTCGAGAGCGAGGCCGGCCGCGCGCATCTGCGGGAATACTATGAATCCTATCTCGCCATCGCGCGGCAGCATGGGCTCGGCTTCGTGCTCGACACGCCAACCTGGCGCGCCAATTCCGATTGGGGCGCCAAGCTTGGCTACGATGCCGGCGCGCTCGAGGCGATCAACATCCGTGCGATTCGCTTTGTCGAGGAATTGCGCGACGCGTGGGACGTCACGGGCCTGCCTTGCGTGATCAACGGTGCGATCGGTCCGCGCGGCGACGGCTACAAGGCCGGCAATATGGATGCGATGGAGGCGATGGCCTATCACGCGCCCCAGATCGCGGCCTTCGCCGAGGCCGGCGCCGACATGGTGACCGCGTTCACGCTGAACAGCATCAACGAAGCCATCGGCGTGGTGCGTGCCGCGAAGAAGCATGCTGTCCCGGTTGCCATCTCCTTCACGGTCGAGACCGACGGCCGGCTGGTCAGGGGAGAGACACTGCGGGAGGCGATCGAAACCGTCGATCGCGCGACGGAAAGCGCCTGCGAATATTTTCTGATCAATTGCGCGCATCCGGCCCACTTCGAGCGCACGCTCGTTGCCGGCGAACCATGGGTCGAGCGCGTTCGCGGCGTCAGAGCCAACGCGTCGGCCAAGAGCCACGCCGAGCTCGACGAGTCGGAGGTGCTCGACAGCGGCGATCCCGTTGATCTCGGCGGTCGCTATCTCGCGCTCAGGCGCACCTTCCCGCACATCAGGCTGCTCGGCGGTTGCTGCGGCACAGATCACAGGCATATCGCCGCCATCTGTGAGGCCTGTGGGCCATTCCAGCCATCGGGCGCATGATCAAAAAAATGGCCGGGATTGCTCCCGGCCATTTGCGTCTCTGTGTGTCGCCTCAGCGCGGCGGAGGCGGCGCTGCGTTGGCCTGGCCGCCGTTGAGCAGCGGCGTGATGCGGCGGACGGTGACGCGCCGGTTGATCAGGCTCGGTCCCTGCGTCTGCTCCTTCAGGTACTGCTCGCCATAGCCCTGCGACGTCAGGTTCTCCGCGGGCACGTTGAACTGCTGGGTCAGCAATTCGGCCGCGGCCTGCGCACGGCGATCCGACAGCGACAGATTGTCGACGTCGTTGCCGACCGCGTCGGTGTGGCCCTCGATCAGGAACACTTCCTGCGGATTGGCCTGGATCGCCTGGTTGATACCGTCGGCGATCACCTGAAGCCGCGCCGCCTGGTCCGGCGGGATGGTCCACGATCCGGTCTCGAAGTTGATCGTGTTGACGTCGATGCTCGGCATCTGCATGCGAACATTCGGGCTGTAGCGGATCTCGTCGAGCGAGTAGCGCCGATCGATCCGTTGCACCGGCGGGGCCCGCATCGTGTCGTAGATCACCTGCGGCGACGCCTCCTGAGCATCGACGATGTAGCGATCGTAGGGGATGCTGACCACCGGCGGCGGCACGTCGACATAGAAGCCGCCAACCGCGCGCGGATCGCGGTAGGAGTTGTCGATGATCACGAGCTCACGTCCGCGCGGGTCCCTACGGATACGACGCAGCAGCGAGCCGTCCGGACCGACCACGGTGATGATCTCGCTGCCGTCAGGACGGATCACGACTGTCCGCGTTTCGTTGCCGACGGTGTCGGTGCGGATGTCGCGGGCGCCGTAGCGGAAGCGATAGAGATCGTTGCCGCGGACGTAAGCCTGCCCGCCCGGATCGCGGATGATGATGCGGTCCGGCTCGGTGTAGACGGTGCGGCCGCCTTCGACGACTTCGCGCCGCTGGCTGTGCATGTCGGCGATTGTGGCGCCGATCACGGCGCCGGCCACCACGCCCGCACCGATCGCGAGCGGCGTCAGGTCACGCTGCTGCGGTCGCGGCGGAGGCGGCAGCGGGGCTGCAACCGTCGGCGCTGCGCGGAAGGCCGGTGCGACCGTCGGCGGCCGGTATTGTGCCCGGTCGGGCGGCGGTGCTGCGGCCGGCG
>Ga0207426_1001677_pt1 | contig 17109 bp, 17 predicted proteins | sample AraplaMF_Cvi_mMS_FD_184265 | JGI IMG/M metagenome (GOLD analysis project Ga0207426, IMG submission 184265) | Arabidopsis root microbial communities from the University of North Carolina, USA - plate scrape MF_Cvi_mMS (SPAdes) (version 2) | ecosystem: Host-associated > Plants > Roots > Endosphere... | reverse complement strand
GCCCGTAGCCGCATCCGTAGTCCAGCACCCGCGCGCTCCGCGGCACATACGCGTCCAGCAGCGCCGGGTCGAGCGGGTGGGTGAAGGTCTTGGCGGACCCGGTCGTCTCCCAGAACCCGAGAAATCCCTGTGACGAGGTCATGCCGGGACCGTACCCGGGGAATAGCCCGCCGCCCCGTCGGATCACTCAGGCGGGGTGCTGTACTGCGCCAACGCGGCCTTGCCGGTCGAGCGGTCCACCAGACGCAGTTCCCAGGGGCCCGTGTTCACGTCGAATTCCTTGCCGAAGCCGACCCACTTGCCGGTCATACGGCGGCCGGTCGGCTCGACCAGCAGCTGAACGGCGCCGTGGTAGCGGGCGCCGTTGTAGTAGCCGTCGGCGGCCGTCTGCTCCACCCATGAACCGGTGATGACGTTCCGGTCCACGGTGAGGTCCAGCGTGAGCGGGCTGTCCGGGTTGCTGCTCGCACCGGGCAGGCTCTGCGCGGTCAGCCGGTTCCCGTGCTGCACGATCACCACGTGGTGCCGGCCCTCGTACGTGGCATCCCGGCTGGAGGAGTAGAACTCGTACCGGCTCAGCCACACCCCCGTGAACGTCTCCTCGCCCGACTGCGCGGCCTGCTGCGGGCCCCTGACCGCAGCGGCGGTACCTTCCACCCCGGCATCCATGTCATGCCCTCCTGTCCCGTCTGCGTGCACCCGTGCCATCGGCACCGGAAGGGAGAATCCGAGGGCCTCCACGGGGCGGCCCGTCACCCGCTCCAGGGCCCGCGCGTACACGCCCCTCGGCGTCCTGCTGACACCGGCTTCCCAGCGCTGTACCAGGCGCTTTGATGCCTCGTTGGGTTCTCCGAGCTCGATACCCGCGCGCCGTAGCGCGGTCGCTAACTCGTCCTGACTCATGCGCAGTCCCAGCCGTACGGCCCGCAGCACATCATTCGGCACCACAACGGTCATCGTCATGCCGTCAAAGCTAGCCCGAATCACCCTCAAATGACACCGGTTTGACGCCCACTCAGGTGTCGTTGACGCCTTTCCGAGTGACGCCCCGGCGACGCCTCAAGCGACGTCGTGATGTCCGTCCATCGCCGGGAGCATCGAAGTACCGAGGAGACGCTCAAGGAGAGGCAGAGCACATGGTCCATGGCAATGAGGGGGCACCCGGAGGCGGTGTCGGCGCAGCGGTCTCCCTTTCGCTGCCGGAGCTGCAACCCACCCCCGTGGAGGGCTGCGCCGTTTGCGGCGACCTCGCCGTGCAGCGCCGGGAAGCGCGCGAACGGGGTGATCTGTCCGCCGCAACGGACGCGAACGTGCGGCTCCGGAAGCACCGTTACCACGCAGCGAGCCGTCCATGACCATGACCGTGCGTGTCTCGCGTGACTCGGGCAAGACGTGGGAGGCCAAAGCCACGTACCAGGGCAGAAGCGCTGGTAAGCCTCTCAGCCCGGAGACATCCGGAGCCTGGCCCCCGTGCAGCTGCCCCCGCTGTATGCGGGCTCATGAAGTCCTGCTCCCTTCACCCCCGGCCCGCCTTCAGTGACGTTCCGCCTGGGATGAGGGCGATTCCGCAGACCAGAGCGAGCCGGAGCACACAGAGAAACGCGTTCCCCGTGCGGAGGGGAGCGCCGGACGATTACCCTGACAGTTCCACGAAGAAGCGTACGGTGAACGGCATGCAGTTGAGGTACAGCTACCGCCTGTACCCGAACGGCCCACAGCGCACCGCGCTGGCCCAGGCGTTCGGGTGCGCGCGGGTGGTCTACAACGACGCCCTCCGCGCTCGTGAGACCGCCCGCGCCGCAGGTGAGCCGTTCCTGAAGACTGGGGATCTGTCCAAACTGGTGATCACCGAAGCGAAGAAGATCGAAGAGCGCGCCTGGCTTGGCGAGGTGTCAGCCGTCGTTCTGCAACAGTCCTTGCGGGACCTGGACACCGCCTACCGGAACTTCTTCGACGGCCTCAAGGGCAAGCGCCCACGCATGGGAGCCCCGCGCTTCAAGTCCCGCAAGGACAACCGGCAGACCGTACGGTTCACCGCAAATGCCCGGTGGAAGATCACCCCCGGTGGCGACCTGTCCCTGCCGAAGATCGGCGAGGTGCCGGTGAAGTGGTCCCGCACACTGCCCTCGATCCCGTCCACGGTGACCGTGATCAAGGACGCGGCTGGTAGATACTTCGCGATTCGTCGTGGAGACCAACCCCGAGATGCTGCCCGAGACCGAACCGGTCGTCGGCATCGACCTCGGACTTGGACACTTCGCCGTCCTCTCGGACGGCACGAAGATCGACGCCCCGCGCTTCCTGCGCCGGGCGGAGAAGAAGCTGAAGCGCGCACAGCAGGCACTCAGCCGCAAGGCGAAGGGATCGAACAACCGGGACAAGGCCAGGAGCAAGGTCGCCCGCGCACACGCACGGGTGGCCGATGCGCGGCGCGAGTTCCACCACCAGCTCTCAACGAGGGTCATTCGCGAGAACCAAGCGATTGCCGTTGAGGACCTGGCGGTGAAGGGACTCGCCCGCACCCGCCTAGCCAGGTCCGTGCACGACGCGGGATGGTCCGCGTTCGTTGCCATGCTGGAGTACAAGGCCGCCCGGTTCGGCCGGACCTTCCACCGCATCGGACGCTTCGAGCCGACCTCTCAGGTCTGCTCGGCCTGCGGCGTCAAGGACGGCCCCAAGCCCCTGCACATCCGTAGGTGGGAGTGCGCGGCGTGCGGGACCGTCCTCGATCGGGACATCAATGCGGCGGTCAACGTCGCCAAGGCCGCCGGACTGGCGGTGTCAGCCTGTCGAGCGCAGGTAAGACCGGGCCTTGTCCCGGCGCAGCGCGGTGAAGCAGGAACCCACCGAGACGTTCAAACGACCGTGGCAGGGATCCCCTCCCGTTAGGGAGAGGAGGGAAGTCAAATCGGCAAGGCCCGCTTCGAGGCCGGGCTCGCCGCCTTCGCGCACCGGGACGGCGTCGAGGTGGTGCACCGCTCCTTCGAGCTGCATCCGAACGCGCCGGCCGCCACCGACATCCCGGCGATCGACATGCTCGCCACGAAGTACGGCGTGAGCCGGGTGCAGGCCGAGGCTATGGAGGCCCGGGTCGCCGAGGCGGCGCCCAGGAGGCGCTGCTTCTTCGTCATCGACCGCCGGTACGGCATCTCCGGCGGGCAGCCCGCCGCGGTCTTCCGGGAGGCCCTGGAGCGTGCGTACGCCGACGGGGCGGCACTGCTCGGGGCGGCCGGGGACGCCGGGGTGTGCGGGGACGACGGCTGCGCCGTGCCCGGGAAGTGAGGCGGGGAGCCGCCGCCCGCACCCGTCGTGATCTGCGGTGACAGGGACGTGGTGCGGGCCGGCCGGGCGGAGTCGCCATGGACGGGGCGCGCCGTGCCGAGCAGAGTGGGGACATGCATCGACGTGAGCCACTCGGCGGGGCCGAATTCGCGCCCGAGACGACCTATCTGAACTCCGCCTCCAGCGGCCTCCTCCCGCGGCGCAGCGCCGACGCCCTGCGCGCGTCCCTGGCGGAGTCCGCCTCCTACGGCACCATGGGCCGCGACTACTTCGCCGCCGCCACAGCCTCCCGTGCCGCCTTCGCCCGGCTGCTGGACGTGCCCGCCGAGCGGGTCGCGCTGGGCAGTTCGGTCGCGGTGCAGTCCGCGTTCGTCGCCGCCACGCTCCCGGAGGGCGCCGAAGTGCTGGCCCCCGAGGGCGACTTCAGCTCCCTGGTCAATCCGCTGGCTGCCCGCCCGGGCATCAAGCTGCGCACCGTGCCGCTGGAGGCGCTCGCCGACGCCGTGCGCCCCGGCACCGCGCTGGTCGCCTTCAGCGCCGTGCAGTCACTGGACGGCCGGATCGCCGATATGGCGGCGGTGCGCGAGGCCGCCCGGGCCCACGGGGCGCGCACCTACCTCGACATCACCCAGGCCGCCGGCTGGCTGCCGCTGCCCGCCGCCGACTTCGACTTCGTCGTCGCCGGGGCGTTCAAGTGGCTGCTGTGCCCGCGCGGGGCGACCTTCATGGCGTTCGGCGGGGCCTACGGGCGGGGCGCGGAATGGCCGGCCGCGCTGCACGCGGGCTGGGTCGCGGGGGAGGACATCGGCGCGTCCAACTACGGGCTGATCCAGCCGGCCGCCACCGCCCGGCGCTTCGACGAACCGTATGCGCACCTCTCCTACATCGGCGCCGAGCAGTCCCTCGGCCTCCTGGAGGAGCTGGGTGTGGAGACCGTCCACGCCCACAACACCGCGCTCGCCGACCACTACCGCGCGGGGCTGGCCGAGCGGGGGCTGACGCCGCGGCCCGCGCCCGGTTCGGCGATCGTCTCGACGCCGGGGATCGCGGACGCGGAGGACCGGGCCGCCGCGGCGGGCGTGCGGATCTCGGTGCGCGGCGGGCTGCTCCGCGCGGCCTTCCACCTCTACAACTCGACGGATGACGTGGACCGGTTGCTGGCCCTGCTGGGGTAGCGGCGGCCGGGGAAGAGGGGGCGGGCGGGGGCGTCGGAGCGGCTGGTGTAATGGTAAACGATCTTGTTCAGGAAGCACTGAAAGGCCCCCAGTGACCACCGCGTTCGACCCGATAGACCTCGCCGGCATCCCGCTCGCCAACCGCCTCGTCATGGCCCCGATGACCCGCAACCGCGCCACCGCCGAGGGCGTCCCGACCCCGTCGATGGTCCGCTACTACACCCAGCGGGCCTCGGCCGGACTCATCATCACCGAGGCCTCGCAGACCGAGCCGGTCGGCCGTGGCTACCCGCTCACCCCCGGACTGCACACCCCGGAGCAGGTCGCCGGATGGCGCCGGGTCACCGAGTCCGTGCATGCCGCGGGCGGCAAGATCTTCGGCCAGCTGTGGCACGGCGGCCGCATCGGTCACCCGGTGCTGCTGCCCGACGGCCTGGTGCCCGTCGCGCCCTCCGCGGTCGGCGCGGCCGGCCAGGGCTTCACCCAGGACGGCCCGACGGACTTCGTCACCCCGCGCGAGCTGACCGACGAGGAGATCCACCGGACCATCGACGGGTTCGCGGCCGCGGCCCGCAACGCCCTGGAGGCCGGGTTCGACGGTGTGGAGATCCATGGCGGGAACGGCTATCTGATCCACCAGTTCCTGGCGCCCAACACCAACCTGCGGACGGACGCCTGGGGCGGTTCCGACGAGGCCCGCGCCCGCTTCGCCATCGAGGTCGTCAAGGCCGTCGCGGCCGAGGCCGGTGCGCACCGCACCGGTCTGCGGCTGTCGCCCGGCAACCCCTTCAACGACATCGACGAGCCCGCGCCCGAGGCCACCTACACCGCCGTGATCGAGGCCGTCGCCCCGCTGGGCCTGGCCTATCTGCACACCTGCGATGTGCTCGATCTGGAGCTGCTGGCCCGGCTGCGCAAGCGCTTCGGCGGGACGTTCCTGCTCAACCCGGCCACCGTGGGCCGGCCCACCGGGCCCGAGGAGCTGTCGCTGGTCGAGGAGGGTGAGGCCGATCTGCTGGCGTACGGCGCGCTGTTCCTCGCCAACCCCGATCTGCCCCGGCGGCTGGCGCTCGGCGGCCCCTTCAACACCCCGGACCGGGCGAGCTTCTACGGCGGTGACGACTCCGGCTACCTCGACTACCCGGCGCTGGAGGCCTGAGGAGCCGGCCGCCGGTGCGGGCGCCCGGGTGGGCTCGCGCACCGGCCGCACAACACGGCGCGGCCGCCGCACAGACCTGCTGTGCGGCGGCCGCGCCACCGGTGCGAACGTCCCCTAACGCACCGGAGCGAAGTCGCGGGCCCCGATGTATTCCGGGCGCCGGACCGGTGCCGCGAACGGCTCCACCGCTTCGTTCTCCACGCTGTTGAAGACGATGAAGACATTGCTGCGCGGGTAGGGCGTGATGTTGTCGCCCGAGCCGTGCATGGCGTTGCAGTCGAACCACGTCGCCGAGCCGGCCTGACCCGTGAAGAGGCGGATCCCGTGCTTGTCCGCCATCTTCGTCAGCACCTCGTCCGACGGGATGCCCGCGTCCTGCATCTGGAGTGACCGCTTGTAGTTGTCCTTCGGCGTCTCGCCCTCACAGCCCACGAAGTGCTGGTGTGAGCCGGGCATGATCATCAAGCCGCCGTTGGTGTCGTAGTTCTCCGTCAGCGCGATCGAGACCGACACGGTGCGCATATTCGGCAGCCCGTCCTCGGCGTGCCAGGTCTCGAAGTCGGAGTGCCAGTAGAAGCCGGAGGCACCGAAGCCCGGCTTCACATTGATCCGCGACTGATGGACGTACACGTCCGAGCCGAGGATCTGACGGGCCCGGCCGACCACCCGCGGATCGGAGACGAGCTTGGCGAACACCTCGCTGATCTTGTGCACCTCGAACACGGTCCGTACGTCCTGTGACTTCGGCTCGACGATGGAGCGCGGGTCGGCGCGCATCGTCGGGTCGAGCACCAGCCGGTCCAGTTCGGCGCGGTACACCGCGACTTCTTCCGGCGTGAGCAGTTCCCCGATGGCGAAAAAGCCGTCGCGTTCGAAGTCGCTCAGCTCGGACGGCTCGAAGGGGCCGGCCGTTCCGGGCTGCGACCACACCACCGGGTCCTTCCGCGGGGTGATGACCTCAGCGGTCCCACGGGTCGGGTACAGGTCGGCGGTGCGCTCGGGTGCGGTGGTCATGGTGTTGCCTTCCTCTCCTCTCGTACGGAATCTGGCTTACGTGCGTGTGCGTGCCTCCTGGGCGCTGCCGGACGGGGCAGCGGGCGGGCGGCGCCTCAGACCGTTTCGGGCTCAGACTCCGGTTCGGTGAGAAGCGGGTAGACCCCGTTCTCGTCGTGGTCCTCGCGGCCGGTGACGGGCGGGTTGAAGACACACACGCAGCGGAAGTCCTTCTTGATCCGCATGGTGTGCTTCTCGTGCCCGTCGAGCAGGTACATCGTGCCCGGCGTGATGGTGTATTTCTCGCCGGTCTCATCGTTCGTGAGCTCGGCCTCACCCTCTACGCAGAGTACGGCCTCGATGTGGTTCGCGTACCACATCGACGTCTCGGTCCCGGCGTACAGCGTGGTCTCGTGCAGCGAGAAGCCGACGCGCTCCTTGGCGAGCACGATGCGCTTGCTCTCCCAGGTGCCGGACTTGGCCTTGACGTGGCGGTCGGTGCCTTCGATGTCCTTGAAGGATCGGACGATCACGGTGCTCGGTGCCTTTCTGTGGAACGGTAAGGATCTCTGGGGCCGTTGGGCCGATCAGGCGCAGTCGCGGACCGCGCGGGCGAGGATGCGGAGTCCCTCGTCCAGTTCCTCGGGGGTGGTCGTCAGTGCGGGGAGCAGTTTGACGACCTCGCTCTCCGGGCCGGAGGTCTCGATCAGCAGGCCCAGCTCGAAAGCGCGGGCTGCGATCTTGTCGGCCAGGGGCTTGGGGGTGCACTCCAGACCCCACACGAGACCGCGGCCGCGGTACTCGACGATGGTGTCCGGGTGCTCCTCGGCGATCGCCTTCAGGTGTGCCTCGACGATCTCACCGCGGGCGAGCGTCTGCTTCTCCATCTGGCCGTCGGCCCAGTAGGTGTCCAGCGTCGCGGCGGCGGTCACGAAGGCCGGGTTGTTGCCGCGGAAGGTGCCGTTGTGCTCGCCCGGCTCCCAGATGTCCAGCTCCGGCTTGAACAGGGTGAGCGCGAGCGGCAGGCCGTAGCCGCTGATGGACTTCGAGACGGTGACGATGTCCGGCACGATGCCCGCCTCCTCGAAGGAGAAGAAGGCACCCGTACGGCCGCAGCCCATCTGGATGTCGTCGACGATGAGCAGCATGTCCCAGCGCTCGCACAGCTCGGAGAGGGCGCGCAGCCACTCGGCACGGGCGACGTTGATGCCGCCCTCGCCCTGGACCGTCTCGACGATCACGGCGGCGGGCCGGTTCAGACCGGAGCCCTGGTCCTCCAGCAGCCGCTCGAACCACAGGAAGTCCGGGTAGGTGCCGTCGAGGTAGTTGTCGAAGGGCATCGGGGTGCCGTGCACCAGCGGGATACCGGCGCCGGCCCGCTTCATGGAGTTACCGGTGACGGCCAGCGCGCCCAGCGACATGCCGTGGAAGGCGTTGGTGAAGGACACGATCGACTCGCGGCCCTTGACCTTACGGGCCAGCTTCAGCGCGGCCTCGACCGAGTTGGCGCCCGTCGGGCCCGGGAACATGACCTTGTAGGGCAGGTCACGGGGCCGCAGGATGATGTTCTGGAACGACTCCAGGAAGGCCCGCTTGGCCGTGGTGGACATGTCCAGGCCGTGGGTGACGCCGTCCCGCTCGATGTAGTCGATCAGGGCGCGTTTGAGGACGGGGTTGTTGTGGCCGTAGTTCAGTGACCCGGCGCCGGCGAAGAAGTCGAGGTAGGTGTGGCCGTCCTCGTCGGTCATGCGGCTGCCCTGCGCACGGTCGAAGACGGTGGGCCAGCTACGGCAGTAGCTGCGCACCTCCGACTCCACGGTCTCGAAGACGCTCAGATCGGGCTGGGTGATGGTCACAGCATGCTCCTGGGAGATGAGTGGCGAAGGATGGGAAGTCTGTTGGGTGCTGGGCGGTACCGGCCGTGTCACGGGGTGTGTGCCGGGTTCCGCCTGACCGCTGCGGCGCCGTCGTCGCGCGGTCCTGTCCTGGGTGCGTCAGTGCCCCGAGCGGGCCGGTGGCTCGAACGGGCCGATGAGGTGCAGCACCTCCGGCTCGTGGCCCTGCTCCGGGAACAGCCCTGCGTCAAAGAGCACCTCGCTCTTGAGGGGCACTGAGTGCCGCTCGGCGAAGGACGCGAACAACCGGTTGGATGCGGTGTTGTCGGGGGTCACGGTGGTCTCGACGAAACGAACGCCCAGCTCGTCCCTGGCCCGGGCGGCGAGCCCGTCCAGGAGTGCGGCCGCCAGTCCCTGCCCACGGTGCGCGTCGTCGACGGCGACCTGCCAGACGACGAGGGTCTCCGGGCGCTCCGGGCGGAGGTATCCGGTGATGAAGGCGGCCGGCTCGCCCTCCGCGTCGCGGGCGACTACGGAGGTGGCGGCGAAGTCGCGACACCACAGGAGGTAGCTGTACGAGGAGTTGAGATCCAGCGCCTTCGAGTCGCGGGCGATGCGCCAGATCGCGGCTCCGTCCTCCACGCGTGGGGTGTCGAGCTTGAAGCCCTCCGGAAATTCTCTGATATCGCTTCGGGCACCGGCATGGTCTGCTTGTGCGGCGGTCATGGGAATTAAATTTACCCAGGGAAAAAGGAAATTGCATCGTGGGCAGGGGTTACGGAAGCGGCCAAGGTGTGTTATCGCGCGGGGGCGCCCGGGTGCGCGATGCCACCGTAAGATGTGCCGATTTGACCGGGATGTTCGGGGCGAAACGGACACGTTGTGTAGTCGGTCACAGCTCCGTAACACCCATGAGATCCGTCCGAATTACGGTACTTGCCACTAGCAAAATTTTGGCGTTTGAGGTGCAGAAAAGCGGGCAGAAGAATACGGGAAGCTGTACTTCCAAGGAATTGGGAATTCGCCGCCGGAAGGCCGGGCGCAGGCCCATGGAAACCTGCGCGGCAAGACCGTGACAAGACCCGCGGGAACATGCGCGAGGCGATCTGCCGGAAGACCGCGTGAAACGTACGCGGAGTTGACGGGAACACACGGAGAACGGTGCGGCGCGGGTGGCGGAAGCCACACGGAGAGTGCACGGAAAAAAGGTTCCGGCGGAAAGTCCGGCGGGGCGCCCGATGTGCCGGAAGCGGGCGGGGAAAGCCGACCGTGCGAACCGGCGCGACCGCCCCGGCCGGCCGCCGTACCGCGCCGCCTACAGTGCCGGTATGACGTCCATGAGTGAAGGTGCGGTGCTGCACCTCAAGGGGAGGGTCCTCGTCGGACCGGACGACGTGCGCGACGAGCTGTGGGTGGTCGGCGGCCGGGTGACCTTCGACCGGCCATCGATGGCACGGGATGCCACCACCGTGACGGGCTGGGCCCTGCCGGGCCTGGTCGACGCCCACTGTCACGTGGGCCTGGACGCCCACGGCCCGGTGGACGCCCCCACCAGCGAAAAGCAGGCGCTCACCGACCGTGACGCCGGCACCCTGCTGATCCGCGACGCCGGATCCCCCTCCGACACCCGCTGGGTCGACGACCGCGAGGACCTGCCGCGGATCATCCGCGCCGGCCGTCACATCGCCCGTACCAAGCGCTACATCCGCAACTACGCGCACGAGATCGAGCCGGAGGACCTGGTCGCCTACGTCGCCCAGGAGGCCCGCCGCGGCGACGGCTGGGTCAAACTCGTCGGCGACTGGATCGACCGCTCCACGGGCGACCTGGAGGCCTGCTGGCCCCGCGGAGCGGTCGAGGCCGCCATCGCCGAGGCCCACCGTCTTGGCGCCCGGGTGACCGCGCACTGCTTCGCCGAGGACACCCTCGCCCCGCTCGTCGAGGCCGGCATCGACTGCGTCGAGCACGCCACCGGGCTCACCGAGGAGACCATCCCGCTGTTCGCCGAGCGCGGCGTGGCCATCGTCCCCACGCTCGTCAACATCGCCACCTTCCCGCGGCTCGCGGACGGCGGCGCGGCGAAGTTCCCGCGCTGGGCGGACCACATGCGGCGCCTGCACGACCGCCGCTACGACACCGTCCGGGCGGCCTACGACGCCGGAGTGCCCGTCTTCGCCGGTACGGACGCCGGCGGCTCGCTCGCCCACGGTCTGGTCGCCGAGGAGGTCGTCGAGCTGACCCGGGCCGGTCTGCCCGCCGTGGCGGCCCTCTCCGCGACCACCTGGGGCGCCCGGGACTGGCTGGGCCGCCCCGGCCTCACCGAGGGCGCCCCGGCGGACCTGGTGGTCTACGAGAGCGATCCGCGCGCGGACGTCCGGGTGCTGGCGGCGCCGCGCCGGGTGGTGCTGCGGGGGCAGGTCGTGGGGTAGCCGGCCGGGGTGACCCGGTGAACCTGCGCGGTCAACGCGGGTCACCCGGGAGGTGGGGCGGCTGGGGCGCCGGTGGTGCCCCGTGTCGCAGGAATCGAATACAGGCACGGAAACCACCCATTGGGATGAACTGACGCCACGTGGCTGCCCGTTCACCCTCGGTGCGGACACGATGTGCGGGTCGATGCCGTCGGCCCGCGCGATGTCCCCCATTGGCGCGGCCGGCGGCTCCATTTCTCCTGTGAGGGTTCCACACACGTGTCCACCAGTCCCACAAGCTCCTTCGGCATGCCCCGACGCCTCGCCGCGACCCTCGTCGCCGGCGCGCTCACGGCCGGTCCCGCCGTCCTCCTCGGCGCCGTCCCCGCGCATGCCACCGGAGACCATGGCCCGGCCCGCGGCACCGCCGACGCGGTCGTGCTGCGCACCGGCGTGAACGTCGGGCTGCTCAACAAGACGCTCGATGTCCCGCTGAACGTCGCCCTCAACGAGGTGCACGCCCCGGCCTCGGCCAACAAGACCGCGCTCACCGTCAAGCTCGACGGCATCGACCACGGCCGGCCGTTCAGCGTGCTGCGCGCCGACGCCGCCACCGCACGGGCCACCGCCGACCGCCGCGTCGCCGAGGGCTACGCCAACCTCGTCCGCGCCAAGGTGCATCTGCCCGGTCTGCCGCTGCTCTCCGTGATCGAGGTCCAGCAGGTCACCGCCAAGGCGGTCTGCGAGGCGGGCGCGCGGCCCCGCGCGGAGGCGAACGTGCTGGGCACGGTGCGCGTCCTGGGGCAGAAGGTCACGCTCACCGCGGGCGGCACGACCAAGGTCAAGGTGCCGGGGGTGGGCCAGGTGCGGCTCGACCTGTCCAAGAAGAACGTGACGTCCAAGGGCGCCGCGGCCACCGCCCTCGACCTCGATGTCTCCGTCAACCCGCTGAAGCTGAACGTCGCCGACGTGCACGGCCGGGTCACGCTGGCCAAGGCCACCTGCACCACGCCGCGCGGCAAGGCGCCCGAGGACAACGGCTCCGGCGGCACCAGCGGCGGCCAGACCAGCGGCGGCACCGAGCCGGCCGGCGGCAAGGGCACCGAGGTGACGCAGACGGGCTCCGGGACCAGCACCCAGAACCTCGCGGAGACCGGCGGCAGCTCGGCCACCCCGTACCTCGCCGGCGGCGCCGGGCTGCTGCTCGCCGCGGGCGCGGGGGCGATGGTCTTCGCCCGCCGGCGCCGCAGCGCCGCACCCGAGGGCCGCGGCTGACCGACCCCGTACACCGCGCCGGTGCTGTGGGGGCGTCGCGCGCGGTGTACGGCCCGGGGTGTGCCGTACGGGCCGCGGACCGTACGGCACACCTCACCCTCGCCGGGCCCCACGGGGCTACGGCGGAGCCCGGCCGCGTCCGCCCTACCCGAGCACCTCGCCCAGCGCCGTCACGAAGCGGTCCGTGGTGGCCCGGTCGCGCACCGCGAGCCGCAGCCAGTCGGGGCCCAGGCCGGGGAAGGTGTCACCGCGGCGTACGGCGAAGCCGCGGTCCCGCAGCGCGGCCCGCACCCGGGCCGCGTCCGGCAGCCGGAGCAGCACGAACGGGCCCGCCGCCGGGCCCGCCGTCCGGATCTGCGGGAAGCCGCCCAGCCGGGCCAGCAGATGGTCCCGGTCCACGGCGATCGCCTCGGCCGCCTCGGCCGCCTCCGCCAGCGCCCGCGGCGTACAGCAAGCCTCGGCGGCGGCCAGCGCGGGACTGGAGACCGGCCACAGCGGCTGGGCCCGCTCCAGGGCGGCGACGGTGTCCGGGGCGGCCAGCACATAGCCGATCCGCAGCCCGGCCAGCCCCCAGGTCTTGGTGAGGCTGCGCAGCACCACCAGCCCCGGCAGATCCGTGCGCCCGGCCAGCGCCGCCCGTTCACCGGGCACCGCGTCCATGAACGCCTCGTCCACCACCAGCGTCCGGCCCGGCCGCGCCAGGGAGGCCAGCACCTCGGCGGGGTGCAGGACCGAGGTGGGGTTGGTGGGGTTGCCGACGACGACCAGATCGGCGTCCTCGGGCACCGCGGCCGGGTCCAGCCGGAACCCGTCGCGTGCGTCGAGCAGCACCCGCCCGACCTCGTGCCCGGCGTCCCGCAGCGCCGCCTCGGGCTCGGTGAACTGCGGATGCACCACCACCGGCCGACGGGCCGGCAGGGCGCGGGCGAGCAGCACGAAGGCCTCGGCGGCCCCCGAGGTGAGCAGCACCCGCTCCGTGGGCAGCCCGTGCCGCGCCGCCACCGCCCGGCGGGCAGCACGGCCGTCGGGGTAGGCGGCGAGACCGTCCAGCGACGCGGCGATGCGGGCCTTGAGCCAGGCCGGGGGAGTGCCGGTGCGGACGTTGACCGCCAGATCCGTCAGCCCGGCGTCCGCGCCCCGTACCTCGGCGTCGCCGTGGTGCCGCAGATCGGGTTCGGGCGGCGGGGCGGCCGGGCCGGGGTCACGGAGGCGGGCGGCCGCGGTGTGCGAGGGCATGCTCACCGGTCCCCGGCGCCCGCGGTCAGGGAAGCGCCCTGCCATACCGCACCGTGCGGCTGCCGGGCGTCCTCCGCCGCCGCCCGGCAGCCGCACGGCGCGGAGGCGAACGGGGGCTCGCCCGCCACCGCCGCGCGGTAGCGCTCCATGACCACGTCGGCCACCTCGGGCTCCGGGCCGATCACCGTCGCGCCGAAGACCTCGGTGCCGGGGTGCGCCGCGGCCCAGCCCTCGGCCTGCATGTGCAGCCGCTCCACCGGGCCGCCGGGGAGGAGGAAGTAGGGCAGTACCACGATCCGGCCCGATTCACCGGAGCCCGCTGCGGTCGCCAGCGCCCGGCACCGGTCCAGGCCCGCCGGAACGTCGGGTGCCGCCTGCGAGACGAACGCGGTCTCCACACCCGCGAAGCCGCGCCCCTCCCACAGCAGCCGCGCGGCCCGTGCCACCTCGGCGTTGGCGTGCGGATCGGTCGCGCCGTGGCCCACCAGCAGCACCGTGGTGCGGGCCCGGTCGGCGGGCTTGCGGGCGCCGCTGCCCAGCGCCTGGTCCAGCCGCCGCTCCAGTACGTCGAGCAGCTCGGGGTGCGGCCCCAGTTCGGCGCCGCAGACATGGGTGAGCCCCGGGTGGCGCTCGCTCGCCCGCGCCAGCACCGTGGGCAGCGCCTCCGGGACCGGGCCGGTCGGGGCGGTCAGCAGGGGTATGACGGCGAGCCGGTCCACGCCCCGCGCGACGAGCCCGTCGACGGCGTCGGAGAGCGGCAGCGGCGAGGCCGGGGCGCCGAAGAACCCGCCGGCGACCGGCACCTCGGGGTGGCGCTCGGCGAGCAGACGCACCAGGACGCGCAGGGCGTCGGCCCCGCCTTCGTCGCGGGTGCCGTGACCGGCGATGAGCAGTGCGGGAGAGGTCGTCACTAGGTCTCCTTGGTACCGGAGGGTCCGCTGCCGGGCGCCGGGTCGCCGGCGACCGCCGTCCACCGATCCGGGCCACGGCGGGGCGGGTTGGGGGAGGTCATGACGATATCCGCAGCGGAGGAGCGGTAGGTGGCCGCTCCCTCCCTACCAGCGGTAAGGGCACCGCTCTCCGTTACAGCGGGCCCGGCCAGCGCACAGGTCGCCCCGGGCGGCCGGTCCCGCGGCGCCGACTTCCGCTTGCCGGCGAGCAGTTCCGCGCCAGGCCCGGCGGCCAGCAGCGCCGCGGCCTCGGCCACGCTCGGCGTCCCGGCGGCGGCCGCCGCGGCACCGGACGGAGCGGGCACCGGCACCGCCGCCAGGGCCGCCGCCGGGAACGACCGCAGCGGCACCCCCAGCCGGCGGGCCGCCCCGAGCAGGCCCGGCTCCGCGGCCTTGGCCGCGACCGTCGCCAGCGCGACGACCGGCCGGTCCGTACACCCGGCCGCCGCGCGGGTGGCCGCGATCAGCTCCAGCACCTCGGACACCGGCACACCACGGCGCGCCCCCACCCCGACGACCAGCGGCGCCGCGGCACCGCCGGTCTGGTCGGGGGTTCGGAGCGTCATGCCGCTACGGCTCCCCGGCCGGAGGCGATCCGCCCGGGCCGCCCCTCCAGGACCGCGGTCGGCCCGACCGGCCCGTTGGCGGCCGCTGCGCCCGGCAGCTGACGGGTGCCCCGGCCCGGACGCCTGCCGCCGACCACCGGCCGTACGCCGGTCACCGGCCGTCACCCCGGGCCGTCGCGCTCCGTGCCGCGCTCGCCACCAGCCGCCCGGCCAGCGACGGTTCGGCGGCCCAGTGCACATGCAGATACGAGGCATGCACGCCGCCGGACACAAAGCCCTCCACCCGGCGCTCCGGATGCGTCAGCCCCCACGCCGGGTCCGCGCCCGCGCCCGGCTCCAGCGCCGTGCGGTGGAACTCGTGGCCGCGCACCCGGGTGCCGGCCGCGGCCAGCGCGTTGTCCGAGAGCGCCACCGCCTCGCGGTAGCCGAGGGTGAGCCGTTCGGTCATCCGGGCCTCGGCGGGCAGCACCCCGCACATCGGCTTTCCGTCCAGGGACCGGGAGAGGTACAGCAGCCCGGCGCACTCGGCGGACACCGGCGCCCCGGAAGCGGCCAGTTCGGCCACCGCGGTGCGCAGCGGGGCATTCGCCGACAGATCCGGCGCGTACATCTCGGGGAAGCCGCCGCCGATCACCAACCCCTGGGTGCCGGGCGGCAGTTGCTCGTCCCGCAGCGGGTCGAAGGGGGCCACCTCGGCGCCCGCGGCGGCCAGCAGCTCGGCGTGTTCGGCGTACGAGAAGGTGAACGCGGCGCCGCCCGCGACGGCGATCAGCGGCTTCTCCGGCGCGGCGGCCGCCCCCTCTGCCGGTGCGAGGTGCGCCGCCGGGTCCCAGGCCGCGTCCGGCAGCTCCGGCACCGTACGTGCCAGCGCCAGCAGCGCCTCCAGATCGCAGCCCGCACGGATCCGGGCGGCGAGTTCGGCCACCGACTCCACCGCCTCGGACCGCCGTTCGGCGACCGGCACCAGGCCCAGGTGCCGGGAGGGAGTCCCGGCCCGCCCGTCGCGGCGCAGGGCGCCCAGCACCGGCACCCCGGAGGAGTCCATCGCCTCCCGCAGCAGCTCCTCGTGGCGGTCCGAGCCGACCTTGTTGAGGATCACCCCGGCCAGCCGCACCTCCGGGTCCCAGGAGGCGAAGCCGTGCACCAGCGCGGCCACCGACCGGGACTGTGAGGACGCGTCCACCACCAGCACCACCGGCGCCCGCAGCAGCTTCGCCACATGCGCCGTCGAGGACAGCTCGCCCATTCCGGACGCCCCGTCGAACAGCCCCATCACGCCCTCGACGAGCGCGAGATCGGCGCCCGCCGCCCCGTGCAGGAACAGCGGCGCGATCCGGTCAGGACCGCACAGATAGGCGTCCAGATTGCGGCCGGGGCGGCCGGTCGCCAGGGAGTGGTAGCCGGGGTCGATGTAGTCGGGACCCACCTTGTGCGGCGACACCGTGAGCCCGGCCTCGGCGAACGCCGCCATCAGGCCGGTGGCCACCGTCGTCTTGCCCGCGCCGGACGACGGTGCGGCGATCACCAGCCGTGGAATCGACCCGCTGCTCACGCGCTGTGCTCCCTGTTCACCATTCGATGCCCCGCTGGCCCTTCTGGCCCGTGTCCATCGGGTGCTTGACCTTGGTCATGTCCGTCACCAGATCGGCGAAGTCCAGCAGCGCCTCGGGGGCGTTCCGCCCGGTGATGACGACATGCTGCGTACCGGGGCGGTCGCGCAGCACCGACACCACCTCCTCGGTGTCGATCCAGCCCCACTTCAGCGGATACGCGAACTCGTCCAGCACCAGCAGCTTGTAGGTCTCCGCGGCCAGATCCCGCTTGACCTGCTCCCAGCCCTCGCGCGCCGCGTCCTCGCTGGAGGCGATGTCGCGCTGCACCCAGGACCAGCCCTCGCCCATCTTGTGCCAGGCGACGGTGCCGCCCTCGCCGGACTCCCCGAGCACCTTCAGCGCCCGCTCCTCGCCGACCTTCCACTTCGCCGACTTCACGAACTGGAACACCCCGACCGGCCAGCCCTGGTTCCAGGCGCGCAGCGCCAGCCCGAAGGCGGCGGTGGACTTGCCCTTGCCCTGGCCGGTGTGGACGAACACCAGCGGACGGTTGCGGCGCTGGCGGGTGGTGAGCCCGTCGTTCGGTACGACGGACGGCTGTCCCTGCGGCATTACGCGGCCTTCCTGTTGCCCTGCACGGTCCGTACGAGCGCGGAGACACTGTCCGCGCGCAGTTC
>Ga0207426_1001675_pt1 | contig 17150 bp, 11 predicted proteins | sample AraplaMF_Cvi_mMS_FD_184265 | JGI IMG/M metagenome (GOLD analysis project Ga0207426, IMG submission 184265) | Arabidopsis root microbial communities from the University of North Carolina, USA - plate scrape MF_Cvi_mMS (SPAdes) (version 2) | ecosystem: Host-associated > Plants > Roots > Endosphere... | reverse complement strand
GCGTCACGTCATCGAGGATGACCTTGTCGCCGTGCGCCTTGCGCGCCTTGCGCATCGTGTAGATGTACTCAGCCAAGAGAAACCGTCCGGCAGATTGGATCGATCAGGGTCTGTGCGGCACCGCCCCCGGGCCATCGTGCGCGGCAACCGTGGGAGGGCAGATACACCCCATCTTGCCGTACGCCTGCGCTCAGGCAGAAACGAGTAGGTCAGCACACCCCTGCTCAGCCCCCGACCTGCCACACCCCTGTGTCCACTTCATCGCCGTCTGTCAGCGTTGATGACCTGGGGGCAGCTCGACTGGGGGCGGGCTCCGGCTGTGCGGGCCGCATGCCGGACGCGCCCCGCCCGGTGTATGTGAGCCCGGCTGATCGGCCGGCCGCGATGTGTCCCGCCCGGACCACCCCTTCGTACATCGGACGGGCCGTGCCCGCCGTACGCCGACTGCTGGGCAGCGGGGGCCGGAGGCGGGGTGGGTGCCGACGCCTGCGCGAACGCCGACGGCCCCGGAGCGCTGCTGCGCTCCGGGGCCGCCGGGGGCTCACCCTCGGGTCACCGAGTGGTCACCGGGTATGGCCGGACGCCGGGGGTCACCGGCCGCCGGGTGTTACTGGGCGGGGGTGCCGGCCTTCTTCTTACGGAGGAAGAACACCGCCGCGCCACCGACCACAACGAGGACGACCGCGATGCCCGCGATCATCGGGGTGGCGTTGCTGGAGCCGGTCTCGGCGAGGTCGCCGCCCTTGTCACCGCCGGTGCTGCCACCGACCGAGGCCGGGCTGGGCTGACTGGAGGGCTTGCCGCCGCCGCTGCCGGCGGTCTTGCAGTCCAGGACCCCGGAGAACGACTTCTTGAAGCCGCCCTCACCCTTGATCGTGATGTCGTACGGCTGGTCCTCGGCCACCGGCACGGTCACGGTCTGCGACTTGCCCGGCGCGATCTCGTAGTCCTTGCCGGAGAGCTGGAAGCGGAACGCCTCATCGCCCTTGTTGCTCGCCGTGACGTCCACGCCGCCCTTGGCGCAGTTCTTCTCCGCGGTGATCGCCGGGATGGCGCCCTGCTTCTTCCACGAGAAGGAGGCGGCCGCGGAGACCGTGGACTCGCTGGAGCCGGCCAGGATCTGGGTCTGGCTCTTGGCGTGCTCACCGATGCCGGTGAAGGCACGGCCGACCGGGACCTTGGTGGCGGCCTGCGCGGTCAGCGAGCTGCTGCCGTCCGCGGCGCCCGCGGGCACGTCGAAGAACAGCTGGGTGCCGTCGGTCGCGCTGGTGACCGGCTTGCCGTCCTTGCCGACGACCTTGGCACCGGCGGGCACACCGGCGGCCGGGGAGATCGTGACGCTGTCGGCGTTGGTGTGCACGGTGACCGGGCCGAGCTTGCTGCCGGACTTGCCGGAGACGGCCGGCGGGTCGAGCGTCAGCGAGGCCTTGGGCTCGGCGACGTTCTGCGCGCTCTTCTCGAGGTAGTCGGCGAGCTTTTCAGCCGCCGGGTCGACCGCGTCCACCTTGGCGTGGTCGGAGAAGCGCCAGATCGCGACCTGGGTGCCGGCCGCGGCGGTCTTCTCGGTGAGGTTCCCGGCGCCGGCCTTGGTGGCGAGCGCGGCCAGGTCGTTCACCTGCGGGTAGGAGTTCTGCAGAATCCAGCGGATCTTGCCCGCGTCCCCGTTGTTGTGCAGCGACGAGGCACTCCAGGGCACTTCCTGGTACTTCGCCTGCTGCTGCGTCGGGTTGTGGATGTCGATGCAGTACGTCTGGAGCGTGCCGCCGTTGTCGACTGCCATCTCGAAGAGGCCGGCGCCGACGCGCTGGTCCCCTCCGTCGTTGTGCACGACCGCCTGGTCGAAGGTCTTCAGACCGCCGAGCGTGGCGGTGGCACCCCCATGGGCGGGGGTCGTCTCGTCCGCCGCGGCAGGCCCCGCGGTGGCTATCGCACCCGCCGCGACCAGGCCGGAGGCCACGACCGCAGCGGCAAGGCGGGCTGCGCCCCGCCTCTTTATCGAAAGCATGAAATTCCCCTCTGGGCGAGGCGGTCGAGTGGGAGAGGTTGCCTCGCCGGAAAGATCCCAAAGAACTCAACAGCCGAACACGTCAGCCCCCGTGAGTACTTGTCGGATCTTATGGAGCAGGTGCATCAGGGTCCCCAGTAATGGCATCCCATAAGCGATCCGAATCGCAATCGTTACCGATCACGAGCACCCTGATCTGACATTGTCGACAAATCACCAGAACTTTTCAGGGCACAGTCACCTTCCCCGACGAATGAGGCACGGACGAAGGCGATACGGCGGAGTCCCCCGAACCCCCGGCGCCAGCTGCAATCCCGCTGGTCGCAGGCGTTTTGGCGGCCGTGGAGCCCTTGGCGGCCCGCTGCTCCTTGAGAACTCGCCGCCCTCTGGCGCCTGTCCGGAGCCTGGAGGCCGGCCGTGCTTTACCGACTGTCCGCGCCTTGGCGTCCGTTGGCGGGTCGGCGTCGGTTGGAGAGTTGGTTGGAGTGCTGGTTGCCGCTGGAGAGTCGGCTGCCGTCGGCGCCTTAGGGGGCGTCCGCGTACCGGCTTCGGGCAACGGGCCTTCCCATAAATCTTGTTGCGCCGGCGGAGCGGGGTGCGGCTGTCGCGATCGTTGCGGGGAGGGTGAGGAGGGGGACGGAGACACGAATGCAGACGGGGGCGATGGAGATGGCCGCAGTGGTGGCGAGGGCGAGTCCGCTGCCGGAGAGAAAGGCTGAGCCGGGGGCGATTGCGGTGCCGGGGCCAACTCCCCTGGCTGGGAGGGTTCCGGTGCTTTCAAAGGTCCCGGCGGCGGAGAGGAGTCCGGCGCCGGAGAGGGCCCCGGTGCTGTGGAGGGTTGCTGAGCCGGGGCGGAAGGGCCATCCACTCCCTTACGCACCGCCCGCAGGACCCTTCGGAATGCGGCGGTGCCCCGCGTGAGATCGTGGCCGATCGCCACGGCGTCGACCTCCGCCGAGAACCAGCGCTGCCCGCCCTTCTCGGGCGGCTGCTCCCCCTCCCGCAGCCGTAACCGTCCCTGGACGATGAGTGGTTCGCCCACCGCCACCGACGCCGCCACATTGTCGGCGAGCCCACGCCACGACCGGACCGTGTAGAAACTCGTCTCGCCATCGGTCCAGCGCTCCTGCGCCTTGTCCCACCGGCGGGACGTCGCCGCCAGCCGGAACCTCGCCACCGTCACACCCGCCGCCGTCTGCCGGTGCTCCACCGCCGTTGCGGCATTCCCCACCAGCGTCACCATCGTGTCGTTCACCTGCTGCGCCTCCCCCGTGTCCGGCGGCCGCTCTCGCCGCGTACCGCTCGCGTTGCGTTGACCTCATGCTGCACGGATTCGGCAAGCGCCGCGGCGGCGTGTGGACAGCAGGCCGACTGTGGACAACTCGGCCACCCGGAAGGGGGAGAGAAGGGGACGACGGCGGGGGTGTTCATAGCCCGGGGTCGCTGTCTTCCCGTCCCCCAGCCTGCCTGTCGACCAGCAGCCATCGGCCTCCCCCGACGTCTCCGGCCGCCCCCTACCCCGGCCATCATCCGCTCCAGCCGCCCTCGGCCCGGTCGCTACCGCCCGCTCACCCCCGGCCGTCCCCATCCCCCGTCACACGCCCGAGGCCACCGCGTACTGCTCCCGCACCTCGCGATAGCGCAGCAGCTCGGCGGCGACCGGCTCCAGCACCCGCGCCCGCCCGCATGCCGCAGCCGTACTCCGCAGCCGCCGCTCGGCGTCCTGTCCGTAACGGCGGGCCGGTCCGCGCGCCACCACCCGGCACATCCATGCCAGCGCCGGGCCGCCCACCGACCCGAGAACCGCGGGCAGCAGCCCGGAGATCCAGGCCGTCGCATCGCCCACGCCCGTGATCGCGCCCAGCAGCCACAGCACACCGACGACTTGGAGAACGGTCAACATGCCCTGCAACGAGGCGGCAACCGTCCACCAACGCGGCTTCACGGCCGGTCCGCCCCATAGAGCCGCTTCGGCATCCGCCGCCACCTTGTCCAGCGCCTCCGGCAGCCCGTAGGCACCGCGGTCCGCCGCCTCCCGCACCGCGTGGGCCCAGGGCGCCGGCAATCCGTGCGCCGCCTCGGCGGCCACCGTGCGGACGGCGTGCTCCACCACCGGGCGGGCCGCCGCCCTGCCGTCCACCTCCGACGCAGCCACCTCACCGGCCCCGGCCCCGCCGGCTCCCGGATGCCCGGCCGCCCACTGCCGCTCCATCAGGCCCTGCCGCCTGCCGCTCCGCCCGGAAGCAGTCAGCCCCTCGGGCCCCTCACCGTTCCGTCCGGTACGGGCCCGCCCCGTTCCCGTCCGCCCCGTGCCGGTTCCTGCGGCTTCGCCGTGCCCCGCGCAGACCTGTCCCATGGCGGCCCGCCCGTCCCGGCTCCACCTCGCTCCCGCCCGCCCCCTACCGCCTCGCGCCGCACCGATCCGCCCGGCTCCCGTCTGCCCGGCACCTGCGCGCTCTCCTCCCCGGCCAACCCCCGCTCCCGTAGCCCCCCCTCCCGTAGTTCCCGCTCCGGTCGCCCCCGCTCCCGTCATCCATCCATCGTTCGCCCTCGCCCCGAAGCCACCGGCTCCCCGCCGACTCCCGCGCCACCGCCAACGCCGCATCCGCGACCACGGAGACCCGCAGGCGCGCTCCGCGTACCGCAGCCAATCGCGCTCCGCCGCCCGCCCGGTGGCCACCGCCCCCACTGCCTCCGCCAAACGGTCGTCGAACTCCGCGCGGGCCCGTTCGGTCAGCCCGACCCCGTTCTGTGCCACGTACGCCGAACGCAACCGCTCGGTCGCCGCGTCCACATCCGCCGCCAGCCGCCGGTCCGCCGCACCCCGTTCCGCGACGAACTGGCCGAGCGCCTCCCGTAGTTCCCCCACGCCCCGGCCGGTCGCCGCGGACAGCGCGAGCACCGCGGCGCCGGGCTCCCCGTGCTCGCCGAGCGCCAGCCCGTCCTCGTCCAGCAGTCGGCGCAGATCGTCCACCACCTGGTCGGCGGCGTCCCCGGGCAGCCGGTCCACCTGGTTGAGGACGACGAACATGACCTCGGCGTAGCCCGCCAACGGCCGCAGATAGCGCTCGTGCAGCACCGCGTCCGCGTACTTCTCCGGGTCCACCACCCAGATCACCGCGTCCACCAGCTCCAGCATCCGGTCCACCTGGGCGCGGTGCTCGGTCGCCGAGGAGTCGTGGTCGGGCAGATCGATCAGGATGAGTCCGCGCAGCTCGGTGCTGCCGTCGGCCGGGACGTGCCGGCGGTGGGCGGGCACGCCGAGCCGGTGCAGCAGCCCGTCCGCGCCCGGCCGGCTGCCCGGCCAGACGCAGGCCACCGGCTCCGCGGTCGTCGGCCGCCGCGGCCCGACCTGTGAACGATTCGCCCCGGCCAGCGCGTTGAACAGCGACGACTTACCACTGCCGGTCGCCCCCGCGATGGCCACAACGGTGTGCTCACCGGACAGCCGGTACCGCTCGTCCGCCGTCTCCAGCACCCGGCCCGCCCCCTCCAGCGTCCGCCCGTCCAGCCGGGTCCGGGACAGCGCGATCAACTCCCGCAACGCATCCAGCCGCCCACGCAGCCCGCCCCCCACGGCCCGCCGCCCCCCATCCGCGACCCACCGGTACGCGCCCCAAACGCCGTTCTCCGTCTCGGCCGGCAAACGCGGCTGAACCATCGCCTCCATACGCGGATCGGCACGGAACGCGCCACGCGCGCCCTCACCACGCGCCCTCTCCATACGGGATCCCCCGCCATGAGCTGCCGCCGTACGGGCCTCCGCGATACGGGCTTCCGCAGTACGGGTAGCCCCGGCACCGGCCCCCTCGGCGGAGGGCTCACCGGCCGTCGCACCAGCCGCCGTGCCGACCAAGGCACCGGCCGAGGCACCCATACCCGCCGCCACACCTGCCCCCACTGAAGGCTCCCCCCGCGTCCCCGGCCTGGGCACACCCGCACCCCGCGCCCGCCGCGCAATCAACCCGTCATCCCACGCCCCACCCACCATGGCCTCTTGTGCAGCCACCCCCGAAGCCACTCCGGACTCCTGCTCCGCCTCCACCACCACGGCCCCCTGAGCCCCCCGCGGCTCCACAGCCCCCACCAACTCCCCAGAAGCCACCGGAACCTCAGAAGCCTCAGGAACCTCAGCCCCTGCACTCACCACTGCCTCCCCCTCCACGGGAGACGCCCCCGTCACCACCGCCCCCATCGCCCGCGACTCCCCCGGCCTCACGCCCTCCCCCACCGCACCGCCAGGCTTCCCCTCCGCCATCCCCCGCCCGTTGTTCCCCGCGCCCTTCCCGGAACCAGCCAGCTCGGAATCGCTCACCCCGACACCTCCTCCTTCTGCATCGCCCTCGCCCGCTCGTCCGTCTGCCGCTGCTCCTGCCGCGGTTCGTTCTCCGTCTCCCGCTGCTTCTCCCTCTGCAATACGGACAGCGCCGCAATCAGCTCCGGCTGTTGGTCCAGTGGCACGGTCAGCTGGTCCAGGGGAGCCAGTCGCCGCTCGCGCTCACCGTCCAGCGCGCGCTCCAGATACGTGGCCAGGAGCCGGCCGCCCCGCTCGCAGAGCCGGAGCGCGGTCTGCGCCCCCAACAGGTCGGCGAGGTTCTCGCCCGCCGTACGGGCACGACGGCCGCCGAGCAGGGCGGTGGCCAGCAGCGCCGCCGACTCCTCCGGCTCCACCGACCCCGCACGCTCCCCGGCCTGTCCGGCGCGCGCCTCGCGGGTCTCCTCCTCGGCCAGCTCCTCCAGGCAGCGCCGCCAGCGCCGGACGATCACGCCGAGCCGACCGCCCGCACCCGAGGCGCCCTCGGCGGCCGTCAGCGAGACCTCGGCCGCCGCGGGATCCCGCCGCCAGGCCTCCGCGGCCCGCTCGTCGGCCTCGTCCACGGCGCAGGTCAGCAGCGAGGTGAGCCCGTCGGTCAGGGCGTCGAGCAGCTCGTCCGACCGGCCGTCGAGCCCATGGTCACGCCAGTGGGCGCGCGCGTCCCCGGACAGCACCTCACCGGCCGCGACCTCCTGCCGTACCCGCTCAGCGGCCCGCTCGTACGCCTCCTCGACCCGGCCGGCCAGCCGCAGCGCCGCGGCGTGCTGGGCGGCGGCGGCCCCGGCGAGTGCGGGCATCCGGCTGCGCAGCGAGGCGATCACCCCGGCGGCCGTACGCTCCGCCGCGGCGGCGCGGGCGACGGGGTCCTGGGCATGCCGCTCCAGCCAGCCCCGCAGCGCCGCGACGGCCGTGGCGGGCAGCAGCCCGCTCCCTCCACCGGCCGATTCGGGTAGTTCGGGGATGGTGAACCGCGGGACGTGGCCGAGCCCGGCCCGCTGGAGAAGCTCGGCGTACCGCCCGGAGATGTCGGTGGCGATCTGATGCGGCACCCGGTCCAGGACGGTCACCAGCGTGACGTCGTACTCCTTGGCCGTACGCAGCAGATGCCAGGGCACCGCGTCGGCGTACCGGGCGGCCGTGGTGACCAGCACCCACACATCCGCCGCGCAGATCAGCTCGGCGGCCAGCTCCCGGTTCCGGGCGACCAGCGAATCGATGTCCGGTGCGTCCAGCAGCGCCAGCCCACTGGGCAGCGCCGGATCCGTCTCGATCCGCACCGTCAGCATCCCCGCCTCGGCCCCGCCCCCGTCCCTCCCGAGCCCTACGCCGCTCCCGCCACCCCCGCCGCCGTACGCCCCATAACCCCCACCAGCCGCACCCCCACCCACCGCGGCCCCATATCCAAGCCCCTCCGCGCCCCCCGCCTCCTCCTCCGCAAACAGCTCGGACGCCTTACGCTCCGCCCCCACTCCACGAACACCCACCGCCTCGTGCCCGCCACCATGGTTCTCCGGGCCCGCCCCCGGCCCATGCCCCGCATGCGCCTCCCGGTGTCCCCCATGAGGCGTATGACCCGCACAGGACCCATGCGCCATACGGGCGCCGGGCCCGCAGCCCGTCCCACGCCCACCACCCGCCGCATACGCGCCCTCGCCGCCGTCGTCCTGCTCGGGCACCCACACCCGGGCGAGCTGCGGCAGGACGCGTGGTCCTGCGAACCAGTGGAGGTCGTCGGGATGGCAGACCAGCACCGGCGTACGCGTCGTCGGGCGCAGCACCCCGGCCTCCGAGACCCGCCGCCCGACCAGCGAATTGACCAGCGTGGACTTGCCCGCACCGGTCGATCCGCCGATCACCGCGAGCAGCGGGGCCTGAGGAGAGCGCAGACGGGGAATCACATAGTCATCGAGCTGGGCGAGCAGCTCGGCCCGGTTGCGCCGGGCCCGGGCAGCGCCCCGGAGTGGCAGTGGAAAGCGTGCGGCGTCGACGCGGTCGCGCAGAACGGACAGTGCGTCGATCAGCCGGGGTCGTACGTCCAAGGTCGCCACATGTGCAGAATGCCCAATTTCGTTGGGTTTTTGAAGCGTATAACCCCTCGTGCGCGCCGCAAGAACCCCTATAGAACGGGATAAGTGGCGCGCGAGACGTCCGCGACAAGTGAGGCGCAGGCATAACGAGTGCACAACACCCGCCGCACGAGGCGCCAAAAGCGGTGCAGGATTCGTACCTGCCTGCGATTATCGGGACCGCTTCACCGAACCTCCACAACGTGCCACGGAGGTGAAGCAACCGGGACGAGGCACCCGGACCTCTATCCTTGTCCGCGGTCCGTGATCCACGTCCACACCCGGCCCCCGTAGCTCAGTGGATAGAGCAGGTGCCTTCTAAGCACTTGGCCGCAGGTTCGAGTCCTGCCGGGGGCGCCACCGCCCGTACTGTGCCCAGCCCTCCCTTATGGAGGGCTTTTTTGCTGGTCAGGGGCGGTTTAGCGGACGCGTCGTGGCAGCTTCGGCAGGGCCGGAACGGCTCCCGGCGGCGAGGGCGTCAGTCCGGCTGGCGCGGGTTTTGAACGGCTCTCCGCGGCTGGTTTTCCCGAAAACTTCCCGAAGTTTTTCGACGGTCCCTTCACAGCTGCGGGCACGGTGGGCAGCCGCTGGGGCTCTTCGATCCGCCCCTGGAGTTCAGTCAGCTGTCCGGTGATGCAGCGCGTGTAGGTGGCCAGGAGGACGGGGACGCTATTGCCCGCCCAGGCGGCGACCTGGGCCGGCGGGATGCCGTTGTTGAGCCACGTCGTCAGGCAGGTGTGGCGAAGGTCGTACGCACGCTTGCCGACGGGCGAGCTGTACTCGTGCTCGATGAGGACGGCCTTTCGGGCCTTGCGCCAGACCCGGCGGAACACCGATCCGGCAGGCAGCCCGCCCTTCTCCCCGGGGAAGAGCAGATCGCCGGGCTTGAGGCCGGCCTCCTCGATCAGATCGCGCAGGATCGCGACGAGGGCGGGATGTACGGGCACAGGCGGGTGAAGACCGGCAGCGTGACCGTCCGCGAACCCCAAGTCCGGCGCCGGCGAGACGGTCGAGGAGAAGTACCACCCGTAAGGCCCCGCGCCATGCGCGCCCCGTGAGCCTCTCCCCGGCCTACCAGTGAACGGACTTGCCCACCGGCCACCGTTGCTCGCCGACACGCCGATGCCCACCTCCGCCATAGCGGACGACGGACGGGGCGGTCGCCCGCAAGGTGCATCGATCACGGGGTGGCGCGTCGTCGAGTATCCCCGCATGCCGAGGTGCCTGCATCAGCTGTCGGACATGGCAAGGGTGTCGGCTTCAGCTGTCGTGCCCGGCGGTTGGGCACCGACGGGCACGGTGGGCGAACGCATCGAGGACGCGTTGCCATGACGGTGATGCCTCGGAGGTCCGGGAGGAGACCAGATTCCGGGACCTTAGGCGCTCACACCAGTACAACTGAGGAAGGGCCACCGTGGCGCGCGTCGGCCACCGGCGCTCGAGTGCCCCCCGTTCTCGCGCACATCGCGTATTCGCGCGGGCGTGCGACGCCCAATCTCGCGTCGAAACGACGTCACAACTGGGGTTCTGGCTCAACTTCTGGATGCTGTTGGTGATCTCTAGTTCGTGAGTCTTTGGCAGATTCGCTGGAAGTGGCTCGTTGGTCGAGGTGGGTGGGATGGTGCCGTGCCGGGTGGGAAGCACTCGCTGAGGCGGATGATGTTGGCTCCGGCGGCCGTCAGCACGTGTTGGACATGAGCCTTGGCCAAGCCTCGGTAGCGGCAGTGGCGGAGTCCGTGGGCGTGGACGGTCTCGGAGACGGTGGCCTCGCATCCTGCGCGGATGGCATAGCGCCGGCGCCACTGATCGGTCTTCTGCTCTTTCCGGACCTTCGTCTGGATCTTCTGCTGGGGCTCTGGCAGCAGGAAGATGTGGCGTCCTTTGCCGTCGACGTTGCCGGTGCACTGAAGTCTGTTGTCGCAGTTCCGGCAGGCTTTGCGGGGGAAGAGAACCGACAATCGGGCGTGTCCGTCGCCGAGAGTGGGTTTCCACGGCGGGCTGGTCACGCCGCGCGGACAGGTCAGGGTGCGGGCCTGCCAGTCGATGTGGAAGTCCTCTTTGGCGAAACCCGATCGTTCGGAGGCGCGGGGGTCGTCGCGGACCGGGCCGAGCAGTCTGATGCCCCACTGCTGTTCGGTGCGGTGGATGCTGTCCGGGGTGACGTAGCCACCGTCGACGACGTGCTCTGTCGGCTGGAAGCCCTGCGTGGTCAGGCCCTGGTGGATGCGGTCGAGAGCATCGATGTCCTGTTCCGGCGCCGGCCGGGTCACGACCTGCACGATCACGTTCGGGCCGGGGCTGTCGCAGGTTTCGCTCTGGTGGTCGCGGTAGCCGATCCAGTCGCGCTGTCCGGCTGCTGTGACCTTCTGGCTGTAACGGGCCTCGGGATCATGCGGGGTGACGATCTCCATACTTGACCACGGCACTCGTGCCGAGGCGGGATCAGGCCGGCCGTCTGCCTTGGTCTTGCCGGTGTTTCTCTGCTCGGTTGCCCGTCGGCTGGCCCGGTCGCGAGTGGACTTCGGTCCACGCCAGCGCAGTTGGCCATCGCCGTCGTACCAGTACTGCTGAACCCAGACCTGCCGCAGTACCTGCACGGCGGGCAGGTCCCGCAGTCCGGGCGGTGCGTCGTCCCGGTAGACGGCCCGCAGAATGTGCATGCCGTCCTCGCCGACCTTCAGGACGTAGGCGATCAGCGCGTCCCCGCCGCGAGGCAGCCGGTCATAACGCACCGGCCGGCCATAGCGGTCTGCCCAGTCCTGGGTGACGAGCCGGGCCAGCCATTCCTCGCCGTGCTCCGCGAGTTCCTCCAGCGCGGTCCGCAGGGTCTCGGCGACCAACTCTCCCCGGTTCAGGCGACGGACCGCGGCGAGCACATGGGTGGAGTCCGTTCGCATCCGGGCGCGGCGTTTTTGACCAGTCCAGCCGCCACAAGATGGTCGACCATCACGGCCAGCAGGCGGTCGGCTCCGTCTCCCTGGGCCATCCGGTCCCTGAACTCGCTGAGTACTGAGAAGTCGAACCCCGGATCGTCCAGCTCCAGGCCCAGGCAGTACTTCCAATCAAGGCGGCACCGCACGGCCTCAGCGGCCTGTCGGTCGGTCAGGTTCTCGGCGTACTGCAGCACGGACACCAACGCGAGCCGGGCCGGCGTCAGCCCCTTTCTCCCGTCAGCCGGATACCAGTCCGCGAAGTCCTCATCGATGAACAGTTCATCCAGCCGGTCGCGCACCCACATCGCGGCGGTGCCTAGCGGATTGCTCGCCCGAGCCATCCGCACCGTCAACGGCGGAACCACCCGCCCCGTACCCGAGCCCATCGCCATAGCGGCCCTCCGACCGCTCGATCCGCCCCGCTCAGACAAGCGCAGCACACCGGCCCCAAGCAAGGACGGAAGACCGCACAGCTTCACCCCACCGAGCGAAGAACACCAACAGCATCCGGAAGTTGGCCCGAACCACTAGACATCAACGAAGCCAGATAGCCTTGGCCGCCGCTGAAGTGATCATGGTAACGGGAAGGCACGCGGGTGGCGGATATCAACGAGGAGGGGCAGATGGCCGCCTCCCTCGACGAAGGCCACCTAGCCGCGTATTACGCGCACCCTCCGCAGGCCACGCCTGCCCCGGAGGTCAAGCCCGACCCCGAGGTGGTGAAGGAGCTCTACGCCAACTCCAGCCGCGTCCTGGACGGCCTTGTCGTCCGGGGCCGGATGGATGAGGGCAACGAGGTGTCCGCGATCACCTGCCCTGACTGCTGGGCCAAGGGGCTGCGATCGGTGTGTGCGGCGCGCCATCGCTGGCAGATGGACGAGGTCGAGGACTCCGTTCTGGCCAACGCGCTCGGGGTGATGGACCAGCGGCTCCAGGCAGCCGGCTGGCTCAAGTTGGAAGAGGCTCCGGGACAGAGTGTCTCACTGGCCGCGGAGGGTGGTGCCGGGCACCGCGTCCAGGCCTCGCTGGTCCCCGGTCAGCGTCGGCTCGTTGTCGAGGTCACCGCGCCCCATGATCAACGGACGCGGGACCTTCTGCCGGCCAGCGGGGGCGCGCTGTCGGAGGAACCCCAGCACCACAGCGACGTACGAGAGCTCAGCAGCCGCTACGGCTCGACTACCTCGATGACGAGCTCGTCCGGGGAATCAGCGGAACTGCGGGCGCAGATGGACGCGTTCGTGCGAGGTGAAGGGGATCCGCAGGCACTGGTCGAGGCCGCGCAGGAGGCGGAGCTGCTGCTCCCCCTGCTCGGCGAGGGCGCGGTGTGGAGCGGGGAGATCGAGGACATCCGCTGGCTGTTCGCCTTCACTAGCACCCGCGAGATGCACGCCTTCCTGCAGCAGAAATGGGAGGCCGCCAGGCCAGGCGAACTACCTGCCGAGCTGGCCCGGCACGCGCGCTACCTGTGCGTGAGCGGCGAGGAGTTGCTGCACGAGCTGCTTCCTGCGCTGGTGGGGCGGGACCGGGTCCCGATGGGGGTCGTCGTGGACGTGACCTCCGAACTGCGCGCCTTCCTGCCACCGGTGTCCGGGATCGTGCCGGATGAGATCGCGCTCGATAAACAATCCGTCGTCAACGGGGAGGTGGCCGCGTCGTGAGCGGTGGTGGTTTCGGGGTCGATCCGCAGATCCTGAAGCAGGTGTCCAAGGGCATCAACGATGCGCTGGACGAGCTGAAGAAGATCACGGATGCGACTGAGGCGACCACGGGTCAGGGCTTCTCCGATCTGTCGGTGCCGCCGACCGTGATGGGACACTCCGCTGCTTCTCAGATGCTGGACGACTTCGCCAAGCGTTGGGGCTGGGAGGTCCAGGCGCTCCTGGACGAGGGCGACGACGTGGCCGGGACGTTGGATCTGAACGCGGGCTACTACCAGGAGGCGGAGGAGTACGGCACGGGCGTCCTCAAGGACGTGGTGCTGTCCGCGACTGCGGACCCGACGCTGACCTCGGAGAAGGCGGAGAAGATGTCCTGGAGCCAGGTGGGCGGCAAGATCGAGGACGCCTACACCCCCGACTACTCCATGGACAGTTTCCAGGACGCTTACAAGGAGAGCCGGAAGAACCTCTCCCACGCCTGGACGGACGTCACTGAGACCGGAGTGACCGGGGGCCACATCGGGGTGGCGAAGGCCGTCGTCTCCGCACCCTTCAGCGGTGACGACGACGGGCAAGACGCCGACACCGCGGCGAAGGGGAAGTGATGGGCCTCTTCGACTTCGACGATCTGGACCGCGTCACCCAGTCAGCCCGCGACACCTTCGCCGACGGGGTGCAGACCGTCGCCCACGGTACGGCGAAGCTGCTTGATGACGTGGGCGCACACGACTGGGCCGACAAGGCCGACGCAGCCGGCTCCTGGGCGGCCGAGGGGCTGGGTGCCCAGACCCGCGAGCTCGAACTGAACGAGACCGACGACCCCGCCCAGCTGCTGCACGGGGACGCGAGCAGCATCCGTAAGTCCGCCGGGAACGTGAAGAAGTTGGGCGCGGCCTTCGAGCGTACCGGCTCCGCCCTGCGGAAGATGGATCCCTCGGACTGGCACGGAAAGGCCGCTGAGCGCTTTCGCGAGAAGGTGCAGCCCCACCCCAAGCGCTGGCTGACCGCCGCCGACTCGTTCGAGGACGCGGCCGCTGCGCTGGATCACTACGCCGACACGGTCGAGTGGGCGGGTAAGCAGGCCCGCGAGGCGGTCGAGCGGTGGAAGCAGGCCCAGAAGAAGACCGCGGCTGCTTTGGAGCAGTACAAGCGCAAGGTCGACCACTACACCCAGCAGGCCAACGCCGCCGGGAACCAGTCTCCGCAGGAGCCGGGCCCGTTCCACGACCCCGGCGCCGAGGGACGCAAGTCCGCAGAGCACCTGCTCAAGACGGCCCGCAGCCAGCGCGACAGCGCCGGCGCCCAACTGACCGTGAAGCTCGCCCGAGGCCTCAGCCAGGCACCTGCCGAGCCCCAAGGCTTGAACCGCCTCAAGATCGAAGCCGGCAACATGGTGAAAAACCAGCTGGTCGGGGCCGAGCACCAGCTGGGCGGCGTCATCAAGACCGGCACCTCGTTGCTGCGCCTGGTCCGCACGGTCAACCCCCAGGACCCCTACAACCTGACCCACCCGGCCGACTACGCCACCAATCTCACCAGTGTCGCCGGCGGCCTGATACACACTGCCAACCACCCCACCGAGCTGGTCAAGGGCGTCATCGGCGAGGGATGGGGCACCGACCGCAACCAGGCCGTCGGCGCCTTCGCGACGAACTTCATCGGCGGCGGAGGCGCCGTGAGCAAGGTCGGAGCCAGAGCCGCCGCCCACGGCATGGAAAGCGCTGCCGCCAAAGACGCCGCCAAGACCGTCGGCCAGACCGCGGCCAAGGACGCCGCTGAGCACTCTGCGGCGTCCGGTGCCTCCCACGCGGCCGGGGCGAAGGCCTTCGAAGACCTCGGAGGCGGCCCCGGCCAGGACCTCTCCCATCTGGAGCCCAACCTGGCCGTCCAGAACGTCGATCAAGCCGCCGCGCACTCCTTCGACAGCATGGCGACCGACGGCATGAGCTCCGACCTCAACAAGCTCGAAAACAGCTTCGGCCTCAGCAGCGGGCCGAATCCGAAGGACATAGACCCCAGCTTCTTTATGGGCGGGCCCAAGGAAGCCCCACCGGGCTGGGGCGACGACGGCTTCACGGTGGGCGACTCTCATGGCGGGGCTAGCACAGAAGCGAGCCACTCGCTTCCGGATGAGGTTCCACCCGAGGCGCCGAAGCAACCAGAGCCCTCGGGGCAGTCGGATTTCGACGAACTACCCGTTGACGAGAAGCACAAGGTCGCCAGCGAGGAGATGTTCGATGGTGCGCGCCGCTTTGACTCCGAGGCCGAAGCGCATGAGTTCGGGCGAAGTCACTGGGATGGGTTTCGGAAGGAGCTGGACGATGCTCAGTATGATGCCTTGCGTGAGTACACAGGCGAAGGTTATCCCTATGACTACAAGGCTCTCAACAACGACTTGCGAGGCCTAACGCACAGCGATGATCCAGAGATGGCGCAGCGCATAGCCAGAATGGACGAGGCACTGGCCAAAAAGCCACTCCCGCACGACATCGAGGTCCTACGAGGCACCGGGTACGATCATTGGTTGTCTGAATTGAACATTGACGAACCTTATAAACTGGTCGGTAAGTCAGTGGAAGAGAAGGGCTTCATGTCGACCGCAGTAGGGAAGGCGACATTCGACCATCAGCCCGCAATGCTTCATCTGCGTGCGCCCGAAGGGACGCCAGCGGCATACGTCGAAGATGTCAGTCACTTCGGCGGAACCGAGAACGAGATCGTGCTCGGACGTGGCCGCAACATTCATTTTAAACGAGTATTTGTAGATGAAAAGGGTCAGTACCACATCTACGGAGAGATATCATGAGTGACGATCGCCCGTCGAAAGACGGTGGGACTCCCCGGGGGCCGTTGTCGGAGGACGTGCACCTCACGCTTGTGGGCGGCCCCGAGGAATACGGCACGAGTCCAGCGGGGCCCGTGCGGTACATCGCGTACTGCAATCCCGCAGGCGCCATCGGTTACTTGTGGATGGCGGCGGACGGCTCTGACAACGCCGATTCCATCACGAGCCCAGAGCAGGGGTATCGCGCCTCCAACGCGCGGGTCTTCTGGATCGAGCGGATGCGGGAGGCGAAGGCGCGCGGTTTGACGCCAGAGCAGGCACTGAACTGGCTGTTGGACTCCCAGGTGGGAGGTATGCCTTTCCCGGGCCGAGTGTCGCGCAGGTCCGGAGGAGAAATGGAGAGTCTGGAGGCGCTCCGGACCCGGATCAAGTCGTTCCCGGAGGTCAAGGAGCCGCCGTATCTGCGCACTCACTCCTATTCGAGGCGGACTGTCGAATCGGACGGACGGCAAAGGCTGCTCGTACCGAAGATCACCGACGACATGCGGAAGTCGACTGTCCTCGCTCCGGGCAAGCGGATGATTGCCATCGATCCGGAGTACCCACTCTTCAGCGGCGTCCCCCTCGAAGGGATCGTCGGGGACTGGCAGATCGACCAGGACGGCGGGTTCGGCGACTTCGTCCGTAACCGGTACTACCGCCCCACCCCGACGGCGGTCGGAATGCTTCGGGCAGAGAACACGGTGGAGCGGGCCGTCCAGCTCAGGCTGCTCGGCCGCATTACGGAGGACGAACTTCTGAAGGAGCTGCGCTCCGCTCAGATCCTGGTCCCCGTGGAGGACGACGGCAGTACGCCGCGCCTCCGGGAGCGCGGCCCCGGAGAGCGCCCATTCTTGCTGATGTACACCGGAGCGCGCCACGCACCGCAGGGCGGGGAGCATTGCCGCTGGATGAACGCCGCGGAGGTGGCGGGTCGCATGATTAATCTCGACATCGAGATCGACGAGGGGAGCGCGGCATGCCTCGACATTGCGGCTTCCAAGGTGGCGGTGAGCCCTTTCGGCTGACCCTGAGACGCTATCCGCTTACCGAACATGATCCTTCGATTCGGCTTGGGCGGGCATGAACTCCGGCCAGCGGCGGGGGAGATGGGGCGGTTCGTCCCGACCGGGTTCCGTCCCAGTGTCCCGTCGTACCCGCACATCGCACACCCGAAGGCATAGGCGCGCACTACTTCTTCGGCGAATCCTGACCTAGGGCAATGGCACTGACAGTGGGGCCGACGCACCGGCTGAGTAAGGTGAGCGATCACGGGAGCAGCCGGAGTGGAGGGGGTGGTAGCGCCATGCTGGAGCCAGGACTGGGGACGCCGGATCCGTTCGTCTCGA
>Ga0207426_1001674_pt1 | contig 17153 bp, 12 predicted proteins | sample AraplaMF_Cvi_mMS_FD_184265 | JGI IMG/M metagenome (GOLD analysis project Ga0207426, IMG submission 184265) | Arabidopsis root microbial communities from the University of North Carolina, USA - plate scrape MF_Cvi_mMS (SPAdes) (version 2) | ecosystem: Host-associated > Plants > Roots > Endosphere... | reverse complement strand
CATCGGCGGTGCCAGGACGCCGCGGCGGTCGGCCGGTGGCACCGCGGGCCGCCGATCGTCGTGGGGGCAACGGCCGGGCCCGAAGGCCTGCCATGGGCATGGGTACCCCGCACACCTGTCGGCCGTCAATGCCGTGCACCGCGGCCGGGCCGCACGCCATGCGCCGGAGCCGGGCGCGGGCCACGGGTCCCGGACGGCGGCTCAGCGGACAGGGGTCACCCGCCGTCCCGCTGCGTCATCAGCGCGCGAAGGTCCCGGCGGTTCGCCGCCCCGACCTTCTGGTAGACCCGGTAGAGGGTGTTGCCGACCGTGCGCACGGACAGGCACAGCTGCTCGGCGATCTCCTTGTCCGGCAACCCGCGGGCCGCCAGCCCGGCGATCAGCCGCTCGCGGTCCGACAGGAGCGCCGAACGGCCGAGGAAGCGCAGCGGTGGGGTGTCCACCGGTCCGCAGCCGCGCAGCAGCTCCCGGGCCCGTGCGGTGGCCGCGGTGGCTGCCTTGACGCCCCCGCAACGCTGGTGGAACCGGGCCAGTTCGGCGTACGCCTCGGCCGCGAACAGGCCGGCACCCATCTCCGCGAAGGCCCGCGCCACCCGTCCCATGAGCTTGGGTTCCCGGGCGGCGTACGCCTCGGCGTATGCCGCCCGAGTCCGGAGGAAGGCGCCCTCCAGGTGCAGTTCGGTGGCCGGTGGCACGGGGGTGGGCAGGGACAGCCGCGCGCACTCGTGCAGTCCGATGGCCGCGTCGGCATGTGCCGCGTCCTCCAGCGCCCGCGCCACCGCGTCGTGCAGGGCCCGCTCGGCCATGGCCGTCTCCCCCCGCTCGTGGTGCCGCCGGGCCCGCACCACCGCCAGGAACATCGCGCAGTGACCGGCCTCGTCCGCGGTCAGGTCGTCGGGCAGCGGGTCCGCCACCCGCCTGTCCAGCGGCAGTGAGCTGATCGCGAGGGCGGCGTGGATCCCGGCTTTGACGTGCCACTGCCGCCATCCCACTCGGTAACTGGCGGTGAACGTCAGGCACTTCAGGGCTTCCTCGATGTTGCCGCGGTCGTGCAGCAGATGCCCCAGCGCCAGGCCACGCTGTGCGTCGATGCGCACGTGGTGGTTCTCCACGGCCTGCGCGTACTCGCGCCAGTAGATGCGTTCCGCCTCGTCGAACCGGCCGCAGTAGTGAAGAGCGGAGGCGTGCAGCTCCTCCAGGGAGTCGGCATGGAATCCGGCGGGACCGCCGGGCGTGTGGTCCAGCTCCGAGCGGAGCGTGCGGTACAGGCACAGCGCCTGGTCCGGCAGCCCCATGTGACACAGCGATCCCATCATGATGAGCCCGGCCTCCAGGGCGTGGACGTCCGGCCCGTTGCGGCGCAGTGCCTCCGCCCGCGCATGCGCCTCGGCGAAGCGGCCCTGGAAGTACCGGGCGGCCATGCGGTAGTAGTCCTGTTCGCCCTCCGGGAGGAGAGGCAGCACGGCGTCCAGCTCCGTGTACCGGGCCTGGAGCAGCAACGCGCGCGCCTCGGCCCGCTCCAGGGCACGGGCATATCGGGGCGCACTGTTGCGAACGGTTGCGACGAACGCCGTCAGCCGCGCGAACTCGGCGCCGGCGGCCAGCGCCTGGGCGTGGAGTTCCGCGGTGTCCTCACCCGGGTAGTGCTGCCAGGCCGCCCTTGTGAGCCGGATCGCGCTCGGCAGGACCTGCTCGCGCAGACTCTGCTCGACCGCCTGGTCCAGCAGCGCCCGGGGCGGCCGTTCGAGGGCGTCCAGGTGCCATTCGGCCAGGCGGAGGCAGTCGTCGTGCTGCATCAGCTCCGCCGGTCCGCCGTGCGCCGCGAGCCAGTCGCGCAGCCGGCGCCGTCGGCGCAGCGGCGCAAGGCCGTAGGACAGCGCGTAGCGGACCAGCGGGTGGTTGATGCGCACGCGCGGTTCACCGCAGCCGGCGGGGGTGTCGTCGACGGTGCGCAGCAGGTTGCGCTGTTCCAGTTCCTCCAGCTGTTCGGCGTCGCAGAAGCGCTCGACCGCCGCCAGGCGCGGTTCCCCGGCCAGGGCCACCAACTCCAGGACTTCCCGGCCCACCGGGCCGAGCCGCTGCACGTGCGGATCGACCAGCTCCAGTACGGACGGCGGTACGGGCAGCCGTTCATGGATGAAGTGCCAGCAGCCGTCCGAACGCACCAGCAAGCGCCGCTCGACGGCCGTGCGGGTCACCTCCCGCAGGAGCCGCGGGCTGCCGGCGCACAACTGGGCCAGCCGGGCCGCGCTGGTCTGCCCCAGCCCGCCCTCGAGCAGCGAGTCCGTCAGTTCCTTGACATCCGTCGCATCGAGCGGTTGCAGGTCCATGCGCACCAGCGCGTGGTCGCTCCACAGTGCCTGGATCTCCGGTGGCAGGGGCTGCCCGTCGCCGGTCACCGAGAGCAGCACTTTGCCCGCCGGATGGCACACCGCTTCGTAGACCAGGGGCCACAGGGCGGACCCCAGCAGGTCCGCGTCGTCGATGCTCAGCAGCCAGGTGCCCGCCGGGTCGCGATCCGCGGCCCGGACCAGGTCGGCCAGGGCCCGGGCAGCGGGGGAGAGGCGCCGACCCGTGTCGTGGCCGGACACCGTGGAGTCGGCGCGCGGGTGCAGGCTGATGAGCTGCCGGCGTGGGGCCAGGGCCCGGGCCTCCTGCAGCAACCGGGACTTGCCGATGCCGGCCGGGCCGGCGACCAGAACGCCGCGCGGACCCCGCCGGGACGACAACACCCGACGGATCAGCTCCAGTTCGCCGCCCCTGCCCACGAAGGGCGCATCGGTGACGAGCACCGGCTGTAGGCGGGCGACCGGGGAGTGAGGGGGGAGCGGAAAAGCATTCATGAGTTCCTGTGTTGAGGATCAGGACCGGCCCATCGACGGCGGGCAGCACGCCGCGCGCGGAAGAAGGGCGCAGGCCACCGGCGGTGACGGGACGCTTCGGGGCCGGGTACGGAGCAGGGGTGTGCAGTGGCCGCGCCGGGGCGTACGTCCGTGCCGCAGCGGCCGGGCCCGCCGGGGTGTGTGACGGGAGGCGAACGGAAGGCTCAGTGCGGCGACGGGCGGATGCGGAGGCGGTGGCGCCGGCCCCCCGGTGGCTCGCCGGCCGGCCCTCCCGGCGCCGGTGGGGTGCGACGGAATCGGTGGCGTGTTGCCGCGGACATGTCCCCCACCCCCTCCTCGCGTCCGGGACGGCCGCGTGGGCAGTGCGCGCCGCCGCGTGGGGCGACGCCAAGTGATCAATGGTCCCGGCCAGTCTCGGTATCCGTCCCGGCACCGACCAGGGGAGCGATTACTCAACTCCGTACGCATACTCCGTGCACGGACAGCGGCACGGCCCGTCCCCGCGGCATTGTGGCGCCCGGCAGCCCCCTCGGCCAGTACCCCGTGCCCCGGAACCCTGCGGAACGCCATGCCGCGCCGTTCCGGGCGGGGCTCCGGCGACGACATGCATGCCGGACGCACGTCTTTGAGTAGCCGTTGCTCCACCTGCGACCACTTTTCGGGCCGACTCTGGGGCCACCGCACCGGCCGGGGACCTGCCGGCAGGACCACGGCAGGACCGCGGCAGCGTCCCGGCGGACGCAGAGCCCCGGGTCCGAAACGCCAGGCCCCGCACGGGTGCGTCCGGCCTCGGTGTCCCCGGGCGACGTGCGCTCCACATCTCTCGATCCGAAAGCACCGACTCCTATGCGCCGAGCCAGACCACGCCCCCTCGCCATGCCCCATGTACTCGCCCTCCTGTGCATCGCGGCCGCGACCTGTGTGGCACCCGCCCGGGCCGAAGCGGCGCCGGCCGGGCCGACCGCCGTCGTCTCACTGGGCGACAGCTACATCGCGGGCAACGCCGGCCGGTGGCGCGGCAACAGCGACGACCCGTTCGGCGACCGCAGCGGTACCGATCGCGCCGCGGTGCCGAACGGATACGACCCGGGCAAGGTCTACGGGAGCACCGACGGCGGTTGCTTCCGGTCGGACGTCGCCGAGATCCAGCGCACTCGGATCCCGGTGGACCAGGCAGTCAACCTCGCCTGCTCCGGCGCCGAGTCCCCGAACATCTGGCGGCTCTCGCACGGCGGGCAGCCGCTTGACGGCGAGCGGCCCCAGGCGGATGCCCTGGCCGAGGTCGCACGTTCGCACCGTGTGCAGATGGTGGTGCTGTCGGTGGGCGGCAACGACGTCGGATTCGGCGACATCCTCCAGGCCTGCATGACCGGCTACCTGACCGGGTCCGGCAGTTGTCACACCGCCCAGCAGGCCCGGGTCCAGGCACGTTTCGCCACCGCCATGGCGGCGGTCGACAGATCGGTCAAGGAAATCCGGGCGGCGATGGCCGGGGCGGGATACGTCCCCGCGGACTACCACCTGGTCGTGCAGTCCTACCCGTCCCCGCTGCCGCGCGGAGCGGAGATGCGCTATCCGGAGTCCGGGGCGCGGACCTACGAGGGCTGCCCGATGTTCAACACCGACCTCGACTGGGCCCGGGACACCCTGATGCCACGCCTCACCGAGGGACTCCGGTCCGTGGCACAGGCCAACGGCACGGACTTCCTCGACCTGAGCGACGCACTACAGGGGCGCGAGGCGTGCTCCAGGAACTCTCACATGGCCGACGCCGGACACCCGCCCTCCGCCAGTGGAAGCGACTGGGCCCGCTACTTCAACACCGGAGCGCTGCAGGGGGAGCTCAAGGAATCCCTGCATCCCAACGCCTATGGACAGATCGCGCTGGGCCGGTGCCTGGGCCGCATCTGGAACGCCGGCGGCGGTACCTGGAAGTGCCGCAACACCCCTGGCCAGGGCTATGACGGGATGTACCTCACCGCCGGCTGAAGCCGTGCCCGCACTCTCCTCCTGCGGCCTCGATCCGCTCTCACCAGACAAGGCAGCTGCATGCATCACAAGGTCCGCTCCGCCTCCCGGATACGGCGCACCCCCATCCTCCTCACCGCTCTGCTGGGCGTGGTCACCACGATGAGCGCCTCGCCCGCCCGGGCGGGCGAGGTACACCACAGCCTGGACTACGAGTGGCAGCCGGGAGCCTCCCGGATCAGCATCGGCGACAAGACCGTCGTCCAGGATCTCGGCCCCTTCGGCAAGGCCACCGTCACGGACAAGGTCTTCCGGGACGGCACCGGCAGGGAGGTGTCCCTGCACGGCTGGAACACGTCCGGCGAGACGAAGATCGCCGAGGCGGGCTTCAAGCCGTTCAAGACGACCGCGGACGCCGCGGCCGCCTTCCAGCAGATGCGCAACCTCACGGGAGCCAATGTCGTCCGCTTCCTGATCTCCTGGGAGGGCGTCAACCCGCGGCCGGGCGTCATCGACCACGACTACCTGGACAAGGTCGCCGCACAGATCAAGGAGGCCACCAGCCGCGGACTGCACGTCCTGCTGGACTGGCACCAGGATCTGTACTCCCGGCACCTGTGGCGCAAGGACTCCTGGTTCACGGGAAACGGCGCGCCGCGGTGGGCGGTGCCCGGGGGGAAGGAGTACTGCGGGGTCGTGTGTCCGCACTGGGCGATGAACCTGCAGACCAACGATCTGATCCGGAGCGCCTACCGCAGCTTCTGGAAGAACTCCCCCATCAAGGACCTCGGCAGTCCGGCCGGGCCGCTCCCCGCGGGCACCCCGGCGGAGCAGACGCGGGTCCAGGACGCCTTCGTGTGGCAGATGACCCAGGCGCTGGAGTACCTCGGCCCCCAACTGCACGCCGAGGACCGCGACCGCTTTCTCGGCGTGGACCCCTTCAACGAGCCCGCCGACGGCGGTGTCGTCGGCAGCGACTGGTCGAAGTTCGACAACGACTTCCTGTGGCCGTTCTACAAGCGGGTCCGCAAGGTCATGGACGACACCGGGTTCAGCACCCAGCAGGTCTTCGCCGAACCTCTGGTCTTCTGGAACTCCCAGGCGGGCGTCTTCGCCCCGGCGACCGGCGGCCACTACCTCAAGCAGAAGCCCGGCCCCGGCTTCGTCTTCAACAGCCACTTCTACGACTCCGGCCGGATGGGACCGAATCCCGACGGGGTCGACAACAACACCTACCTGCCCCAGCTCCAGGACGTCCGCAACGAGGCCCGGTATCTGGGCATCCCGATGTTCCTCTCCGAGTACGGGATGTGGCTCAACGGGATCGGCGCCAAGGACACCGACCGGATCATCAAGGCCACGTACCAGGGCATGGAACAGAGCGACCAGTGGAAGGCCGCTGACGGCCCCCACCGCATCGACCCGTACACCCCGCTGATCTCCGGTACCCAGTGGCACTGGGACATCTACCACGACAAGCACCACGAGCCCATGAACGGCAACCCGGACAAGGTCATCACCAAGGGCGACGGCTGGAACGACGAGAACTTCTCCGTGGTGGACAAGGGCAGCGGACCGGTGTCGTTCACCATCGACCCGGCCAACGCCGAGCGGGTCTCCCCCCGGGCCGTGCAGGGCGACCTGATGAATTTCACCTACAACGACATGGCCAAGGACGGTTGGAAGGCCCCGCTCGACTGGTACGGGCTCGCTCCTCAGGGCACCGACTCCCACTACTTCAAGGGCAAGAGGTTCGCCCTCGTCACCTGGCGCAGCCGGCATTCCGGCGCCCCGACCGAAATCGCCCTGCCGCCGGGGTTCCACCCGGCGTCGACCGCGGTGATCACCGAGAAGACCACCCGCTTCGGGTTCGGTGCGCAGGACGAGACGCCCAAGAACGTCCCGGACGAGGTGATGATGACGCAGGACTCCGGGACGGATGCCTCGACCGCGCGAGGGCACCGGCTCATGGTCTGGGACGACCCGGAAGTCGGCGAGACCGACGACACCTGGCACTACGCCGTCGTCGTCGCCGACCCGAGTGCGGGCGACCAGGCCGACCTGACCCGCATCCAGTCGCAGCTCAACCAGAGCATCGTCCGGGACCACAAGAATCCCGTCGAGCTCCTCGGCAAGCTCGATCACTGACGAACGGCCCGCCGCAGCGGGCGCCCGGCCGGGACCTCCGACCGGGCGCCCGTCCGTGCCGGCCCTTCTGCGCGCCGGCCCGCGAGTCCCGTACCGCGACCCACCACCACGGTGTGGATCCCGCGGGGAGCGCGGTACCGGGAGACCCGCAGTGCTCCTCGCCCACCCCGCCTGCTCAGGAGATGTCCATGACGGCTGTGCCGCATCCGCACCCGGCCCTCCGGCCCTTGTTCTGCCTGCTTGCCGCCGCACTGACGGCGACCGCTCCCGGCAGCGGAGGGCCGGCCTGGGCCGCCGAGTCCCCCTCGTCGCACGCCACGCCGGCCACGTCCTCGTACGGCTTCGGCACCGTGAACGGACTCGGGCAGCACGCCGAGCACGAGCGGATCACTCGCGCGGCACTCGCCTGCACGCCCGGCCGGGCCGGGAACCAGTGCTTTCAGCCCGCCTCACTCGACCAACTCGCAGGAACCAGAGGGACGTTCGGGGCCGTTGGCAGCCCGGACATCGACGAGATCCCCGATGCCGGGGCGCACTGCGACGACGCGGACTTCCTCGCGGCCCCCGGCTATCCGCAGAGCCGGGCAGCGGCGAGCGCCGCTCTGCGGAACTGCGTGACACACCTGAAGGCGGACTTCTCCCGTGGCGTCGCCCGAGCGGCGGGCATGGCCCCCGGCGGTGAGGTGGACGTGCGCGACGTGAACCTCGAACCGGGTTGCACCTTCGCGCTCGGGATACCCGGGCGCGCCAAGTGCGAGGCGCTGGAAGGCCTGGGCCGTGCCCTGCACGGGACCCAGGACTTCTACTCGCACAGCAACTGGACCGACCACGCCGACCCGCGACGGGCCACCGGCACGGCCAATCCGCCGGGCCTGGGGCGAACCACCCCCGCCCCCTTCCTCCGGCTCGCCGACCCGGCCGCGATCTCCACCGTCCCGACCGCCCTCACCACGGGGTGCTTCACGTTGTTGCCCGGCGGCTGCGCCGGCCGGGTCACCCACGACACGCTGAACAAGGACACCGGGATCATCGACGCGGTCTCGGGCGCCGCAACGGGCCCCACCACGTCGCGCGGCAAGGTGGCCGGAAACTTCGCCGCCGCCGTCGCGGTGGCCGTGGAGAACACCCGCGTGCAGTGGCGGGGCTTGCGCGATGCGCTCGCAGCCACCTACGGGCCGGCCCAGGGGGCCCGCCTGGCCTGCGCACTCAGCCATGACAACCCGGTCCGCGACTGCTGAGCGCCAGGGCCTTCGGGCAGGATCGGGCCGGGCTCGGGCAGCCCGGTCCACACGAAACCGACCCTAGGCGGGCGGGCGGACGCTGCGGAGCCGTACGTCGGTCGTGCCGCCGAGTTCGTCCAGCAACTGCGCCAGCAGAGCACGGTGTTCGGCCAGCCGGTCCGGGCCGAACCGGGCGGCCAGGCGCTCCTCGACGGCCTTCCGGGCGTGTCGCGCCGCGGCAACCGCCGCGCGGCCGTGAGCGGTCAGTGCCACACGGCGGGCGCGGGCATCCTGCGGATCGGCGACACGCTCGACGTACCCGAGGCGTTCCAGTTCGACGACGGCCTTGGAGGCGCCCTGCTGGGTCATGTCCAGTTTGGCGGCCAGTTCCCCGACGGTGGGCCGGGCGTCGTCGACGAGATGCTGGAAGACGTAGCCGTGCGAGAAGCGGAGATCGCCGAAGCCCTGTTCGGCGAGCTGCTCCTGCACCAGCTGGGAGGCGGCGAAGCCGACGAAGAGCGCGAGGCTGCCGGTGTCCAGCTCATCGGTGGCAACGGGATGCGGGGAGCGTTCGGGCACGGCGCCATTGTGCATTCGCCAACTATGGTTGCGCAAATGCGGTTGTGCTGATGTTCCGGGCCCGGGCGGCCCAGCCGGTTGGCCGGACCCCGGCCCTTGAGCGCACCGACAGCGCCGCGTTCGGCGCCTCCTCGACGAGGCGGCACACACCCTGAGGGTGACGACCACCCACCCGTCGACCTCCCGGGCCGCACCGGCCGTACCGCCCTGTGCGGTGCCGAGCACCTCGGTCGGCAGGCTGTGCCGCCGCGGCGCAACGCGACCGGCTGCAAGGGGCGTGCCGATGCGTGGTCGGCTGCTCGACCGGCACCAAGCAGAGCGTCCCGCTCTGTGTGCTCCCCGATGCGTGCCGGCCGGCGCCCGGATCGTCACCGGGGCGAGGGCGCTGCGCATCCTGCCGGAGCCGGATCGTCCGGGTGGGCCGCGGGCCTGCGGTGTGGTCGTCCGGCGGCCGGACGACAGCGGAGGCGAGATCGCGTTCCGGAGACAGGAGCGTCCCCGGCTGGTCCGCACCGTCCAGGATGTCGTCGCGCCGTCGCGCCCCAGCAGGTCGACCACCGACTGACGGGCGATGGTCTCGTCACGCAGGGGAGGTCTCCAGAAGTCCGGTCGGCGGGACCAGTGGCTCAGCCCGCCTGTCCCTCGGCGAAGGCCCGCCGCGTCTGCGGCGGGCCTCGTCCGGTGGTTCCGGGCGCGCCGGAACCCCGTCAGGTCTTCGGGATGAAGGCGTTGCTCAGCCCGAGGGAGATGTTGCCGCCGGCGCCGGAGTACGTCAGGCCGGCGGCGCCGGAGTTCTGCGCCTTGGCGATGGCCGCGTGGCTGACCGAATACACCTGGTCCAGCTCATCGGTGTCATCGGTCCACCACTTGTCCGGAATGGCGTCCATGATGGTGTTGGCGAGCGGGATGCCGGTCGTGCCGTAGCCGGTGACCGTCAGCAGCGCGTCGACGATCGCCTTGGTGAGGTCCCGGTAGTTGGTCCCGTCGTCCTCCTCCAGGAACACCAGGTCGGCGGAGTCGTAGCCGAAGTGGCTCCAGTCGATCAGGTTCTGGTTGGGGTGGTAGGCGACGCCCGTGGAATCGAGGTAGGGCATCTGCAGGGTCGGCTCGGCGAACGCCTTGTTGTTCTTGTCCCAGCCGCTGACGACGGCGAACGCCTCGGCGCCGCCCTTCCAGAACGGCTCCTCGTTGCTCTGCAGCAACGAGACGTCGTTGATGCGGGTGACGTCCTTGCCCTGCGACGGGTCGGTTGCCTTGGCGGAGCCGGCACCCGCCTGCGTCCAGGCGGCCTTGAAGCCTTCGCTCATCACCTTCGTGCCGGCCGCCACGATCCGGTCGCCGTCGGTGCCCACGATCAGCACCGGGACGTCCGCGGGCGCGGTGGCTCCGAGCTTCACCGCGGTGCCGTCGGGCCGGTATGCGGTCAGTGAATCGGCCCGCCGGTCGGAGGGCTCCGCGGCGATCAGCGGCTGCACGCCCTTGGCCAGCGCGGCCCGTGCCTGGGGGTTGGCCAGCCGTACCTGCAGGACGTTGCCCGTCGAGGCGGGCAGACCCTTGGCGGCGAGGATCGCGTTGTTGGAGGACTCCACCGACGCGTGGAAGTCACTGGTCGACCGGACCGGCAGACGGTCCAGCGCCACCGCGTCCGCCGAGGCCGACAGGCCGGCCCTCTCCTCTTTGACCTGGCCGGCGGCGTACGCCTCCCGCAGGCTCCGCGCCGCCGCCTGCTTCGCGTCCTGCACGGCGTCCGCCCGCGTGGGCTGTGCCCCGGACGGGGCGGTACGCGCGCCGGGCTGCGCCCACGCCCCCGCGGCTCCGCTCACCAGGCACACGGACGAGGCGGCCACGGCCACCGCCGTCCTGATCAGTCCAGACCGGTACATGGTTTTCTCTCCATTGCTCGCGGCGGCGCGTACGGATGCCGCGCCCGCCTCGGTCCACGATTCGGCGCGGCAGCGGGACGTCACCGCTTTGTGGGCCGTGACCGTCCCGGACGCATCACCGCGTTCCGCGCCGAGGACTCATTAAGGCCGCGAGCGGGATGCAGGTCATGGGTAATGACTACTCAACTACGCGTCAGCTGGGGGGGGGGTTGCCGCGAAAACCACACCTCCTCGGCTGCCGAGGCGCATGATCGCTCCAGGGGCCTGGCCACCGCGCGCCACACCCCCTATGTTCGCTCCAGATCAACGCGTCAAGCACGCAACGGCCCGTGCCGCGCAGGCACTTCTCCGTCTCCCACGGGCTTCCCCCACATGCCCGGTCCCCCGGGACCACGCCACCGGAAGGCATCCCCACATGCCCCTGTCTCCACGCCGACGCCCCCGCAGAGCCCCGCGCACGGCGCTGCTCGCCGCTCTCGCCACCGCCACCGCGACGCTCCTGACCCTCCCGCCGCCCGCGCAGGCCGCGGCGTCCGGGCACGGCTCCTCCGCCGCGGCCGGTGCCGAAGAGGTCCCCGGGATGGACGTGAGCCGTCACCAGGGCACGGTCGACTGGCAGGGCGCATGGAACGACGGAGCCCGCTGGGCCTACGTCAAGGCGACCGAGGGGGCCACCTTCCAGAGCCCCACCTTCCCGGAGCAGTTCCAGGGGGCCCACGACGCCGGCATGATCCGCGGCGCGTACCACTTCGCCCGTCCGGACACCTCCGGCGCGACGGAGCAGGCCACACACTTCGTCGACCACGGCGGCAACTGGACGGGGGACGGCAGCACGCTGCCGCCGGCTCTCGACCTGGAGCACAACCCGTACGGCCCGGACGCCTGCTACGGCCGGGGGCAGGCCGACATGGTCTCCTGGATAAGGGAGTTCAGCGACACGGTGAAGGCCCGCACCGGGCGCGCCCCCGTCCTCTACACCACCAGCGATTGGTGGACCCGCTGCACCGGAGGCGACACCGGCTTCGGCGGGACCAACCCGCTGTGGGTCGCCCGATATGCCGCGTCCCCCGGCGCCCTCCCGGCCGGCTGGTCGGCTCACACCTTCTGGCAGTACGCCAACTCCGGTACGTTCCCCGGCGACCAAGACCTCTTCCACGGCTCCTATGACGAGCTGAAGGCATTCGCCAAGGGCTGACGGCACCCACGACGAGGGCGGGCCGCGTCGCCGCCGCCGGGCCTCGGGGCGCCGTCGCACGCTTCCTCCGTGACGCGCGCGGCAGCGGATTCGTCGGCGCCTCCATCCGCGAGCACGGGCTCCCGGAAGTCCTGATCGGTCGGGCCGTCTGCGCCGTCGCGGCCCAGTGGCCGCCTCCTCCGGCCTGCTCCGTGCGTGGCCCCACGCATCGATCTCCGAGCGGTGACGGCACCGGAGACGACCTAGTCGGGTCGATGCGACCGGCGCCCGCGGAGCCGGATCCGGCCGCCCCGCGCGGGGACGATCGTCACCGACACGAGTCGCGCCGGCTCCAGCGGGCCCGCCGGCTCGGGGACGGCCGCCGCGAGGATCTCCCTCAGGACGGTCTCGGTTTCGAGCTGGGCCAGCGACACCCCGATGCAGCGGCGCACGCCCCCGCCGAACGGCGTCAGCGAGTAGGGCACCGGGGCCGTGCCCAGGTGGCGCTCGGGCCGGAAGGCACCCGGCTCCGGCCACAGCTCGGGGTCGAGGTGGGTGAGCGAGAACAGTGCCGCGACGAACGCGTGCCGCGGCACGGGGTGGCCCCCGAGCTCCGTGTCGTGCACCGCGGTGCGCATGGCGTGGTGAACGGCGGGGCGCAGTCGGGCGGACTCGTTGACGGTCGCCTTGAGCAGTCGGTCGGAGCCCGAGTCGAGGTCGGCGATCAAGTCGTCGCGGGCGGCGGGATGGTGAGCGAGCAGATGCAGCGTCCAGGCGATCGTGGTCGCCGTGGTCTCGTAACCGGCCAGTACGAGACCGGTCAGCTCGTCCAGGAGCTGTGCGTCGTCCAGCCCGGCTCCGTGCTCGTCGCGTGCGTCGAGCAGCAGCGACAGCACGTCGTCGCGGTGGGCGCGGTCGGGCGCGGCTCGGCGCGTGCCGATCTCCTCGCGGGTCAGGTCCCGCACGGCCGCGCGGAGCCGGTGGAAGCGGCCGCCCGGGGAGAGCGGTCCGAGGTCGCGCTGCAACGGCTTGGGCAGGAACAGTACGGCGAGGTTGCCCGTGCCGACGAAGGAGTTCAGCGCATGGCGGAACGCCGCGACCCGGGCGGGGTCCTCGAGACCGAGGACGACCCTCAAGATGACGTCGAGTGTCAGCCGCTGCGCCCAGGGGCGCACGGCCACGCCGTCGCCGGACAGCAAGCCGGGCAGTGAGGCCTGTACGAGTTCCCGCACCCGCTCCGTCCAGCCGGTGATCCGCGTCCCGTGGAACGAAGGCAGCAGGAGCTTGCGATGGCCCAGGTGCCGGGGCGGTGGCGTGCAGATCAGCGATCCCGCGCCGACCGCGGGCGCCAGCAGGGCGGCCGCGTCACCTCCTTCGAACCGCGCGTGGTCGGTCAGCACCGCCCGGTTGACCGCGGCGCCGGCCGCACACACGAGGGCGCCGCGGTAGGGGGAGGTGCGGAGCGAGAAGACCGGTCCGAACCGCCGGCGGAGGGAACCCGCGTAGCCCTGGGGGTCCAGGAACATGCGCGCTGTCTGCACGGCCCGCGGCGCGCGGGCGGCCGGCGGGAAGAGCCGGGGGGCCCACGACGGCTCGCGGGTGAACGCATCGCTCATGGCCTGTGGCGCTCCTCGGAACGGCGGGCGGGGACCGGGCAGGAGCGGGTCGCGCTCAGTCGATCGGTGCCGACTGCCAGGGCCCGGCGGGGTCGTCGTAGGCGGCGTCGTAACTGTCGGTGGCTATGGGGGCCTGGAGGATGGTGTCCGGAACGGCGAAGGCCTCCACGAGGGTGAGTGCGTGGGGGGCCAGCCCGGCACTGACACGGTCGACGGCGGGGGCCAGATCCCGGACCGCTTCGGCGGTGAGGTGCCCGTCCGCCAGCAGCAACCCCGCCCGAGGCGCGAGGTGTTGCAGGACGAACAGTTGGAAGACCTGCGTGAGCAGGCTCCGTGTGGCGTCGTCGCCGACGCGGTCGGCGGCGGCCCGGAGCGCCTGGGCGGCCCGCCGGGTGGCATACGCGTCGACGAGCTCCAGGGCCGGGTTCACCGCGTGGTTCCAGCGGTCCATCGAGTCGGTGCTCGGCTCGCCGAGCCGGCTGCGGGCGTACTCGAGGCAGCGCAGTTCGTACCGGACGAGCAAGTCGAGCAGGAGAGCGCAGTCGGTCAGTGCGCCGGTACGCACGGCGGGGGCGGGAGGCGGGCTGTAGCCGCGCCCGACCAGCATGTCGGCGCCGGCCTTCATCCAGACGACCAGGTTGTCCCCTTCGGCCGTGATGGCGCCCTCGATCGGAGTGAGCAGGTCGACGATGCGGTTGGCCGACAGCAGCCCCTGAGCGCCGCAGCGCTCCCGGCACTCGATCACGATGCCTCTGGTCTGCCACGTGATCCAGCCCTTCGCCGCCGCGACGAGGACCTCCGCATCGGCCGACTCGGTGGCGTCCGGGCCCGCACAGCTGCGGGTGGCCTCGCGCAGCAGGGACGTCGCCGCGTAGGCGCGGGCCACGGCCCCGAGCAGTCGGGTCTGGTGGCAGCGGTAGGCGAAGACCGGGACGCCGGACCTGCTCGCCGGGGCGAACGTGTGCCGACGGTGGGCATACCGAACGGCGATGGTGAGGCACGCCCGAGCGCCGGCCAGCGCCGCCGCGCTCAGGCAGAGTTTGCCGGTGGTGACGCGCTCGATGGACCGCAGGAACCGGCGGCGCCGGCTGCCGAGCGTGCTGCGGAAGGCCCCCTCGGTGGTCAGGACCGCGTGCTCACCGGCCAGCAGCGCCGTACGCGGGAGCACCACCCGGTCGAACGAGGTGATGGCGTGATCGACGGCGGACCCGGGCATCCGGGAGAGCGGGCGCACCCGGACACCGGGCAGCGGCCCTTGTCCGTCGCGCAGCGGGACGAGGAAGAGGAACACGCCGCAGTCCTCGTCCCGGACGATCAACCTCGCCGCGACCAGGCCGCTCTTGGGCCCGCCGGCGGAACCGGTGTTGGGCATGAACTTCTGGGCGCCGCGCGAAGGAGTGTGCAGGACGAAGGTGCCGGATTCCGGCTGGAGGGTCGCCGTGGTCCGCAGCTCGGCGGCGTTGTTTCCGTAGTCGAGCTCGGTGATCAGTACGGTGCCGTACTGCCGCAGTCGGGTGAACGGCAGGCGGTCCACGGTGCGTCGGGGGTCGAGGCGGAGCAGGCTGCCCAGGAACAGGTTGTAGTGGATGGTCGCCAGTGTCGTCAGGGTGCCGTCGACCACCCCCAACCATTCGTGTAAGGCGATTAGTTGATCCGTCGCCGCGACCAAGTCCTCGACGTTCTCGATCTCTTCATTCACGACCCGCAAACGCTCATAGGCGAGTTCGGAACGCTCTGAAGGTGACAATCCATCGCGGTAGCGGAAAACGTCCCGACGGAACAGATTTGCCCAACGCCTGTGCAGATCGTCGAATCGCCCGTCGAAGAGCACGTCGTTCAGCTCCTGCACCCGGTCCACGAGAACGGCGCTGTCCTCCGCCGTGGCGCCGCCGGCGCCCGTTCCCGCCACCGTGATCACGTCCAAAGTGGGTCTACCTCACAATGTGCCGAAAAGCAGATGACTTGCGGTATTGGCGGGGTCCTCATCGCAGTAGTACTGCGTAGCGGCGGTCATCAGCTGGTCCTTGGCCAGTTGCCCGTTCCCCTCGGTGAGCCGGTCGAAGGTCGCGCCGGCCTCGGTCGCCGGGACACCGATGGCGGCGAGGACCACGACGAAGTCCTCCCTGCCGACCAGGCCGTCGTCGTTCCTGTCGGCGAGGTGGAAGCCGGCGTGATAGAGGGGGCCGACCAGCGTGTCGAACGTGTCGCTCACCTGGCGCAGGGCCCGGCGGAACTCTTCCCTGTCGATCCGGCCGTCGCCGTCCGCGTCGGCGGAACTACGCAGGGCCCGCCAGTAGTTCATCATCTCACCGGCGTACTTCTTTCCCTTCTGGGTGTCTTCCTCGCGGGCGGCGGCCAGAACTCGGCCGGCCATCAGCTCGAAGTCGTCTTCGGCGATCACCCCGTCGCCGTTGGTGTCCAGCAGGGAGAAGAGCTTTTCGTACTTCTGGTCCAGCAGTGCGCCCATATGGTCCTCCAATGTGGGAAGTTCACCCGAAGCGGGTTCGAGAATACTGGACGGCATTCGGGTGAATCCATCCATTGTGAGAGCCCCTGTCGAGTGAAATATGCATGCCACAATTGACGTCCTTATCGATGCGTAGCTGTCGTTGAGGGCGATCAGGGTGAGGCTGAAGATCTCTGGGCGGCAAGCGGTGCCGTGGCGCCGGCGGTAGCGGTCGCGGTGGCGGTGCTCAGGCTGTGCTTCCGGTGCTGAAGGCGATGGTCTGGCCGGGTAACGGCAGCCCGGTGACGGTGTCTTCACGCCGACGCAAGCTGGAGGCCCTTCGCCGGCCTGGGGGCGGATCAGCACTGCGCCGACAGATGCTGCGCTTCGGTCGCGCCGCACTCGTCGGCATCGGAACCTGCGGCCCCGCCTATGCCGTTGTCCCGCGATCAGGGCGATGAGCCGATGGGCAGCAGGGCGACCGTGGCTTGTGCGGCGCCGGGCCGCCGTCGTAGGAGCACGTGAGCAGGCCGGCCGCGCTGCGTTGGGCCAAAGCCGCGGTGAGGTTTTCGGGGGACCTGCGCCCTCGTCGTGATGGCCGCCTTGGGCGGCGGGCGGCGGGCGGCGGGCGGCGGGCGGCGGAGGGCGGTGCTGTCCCGCGCCGCAATGACCGGTTCTCGCCTGTCCGGGAACGGCCGCTACTGCGAGGCTCATGGCTCGCACTAGCACCCATGCCGCTTAAATACCCCTTTATGGGAAGGAACCCTCATGCGTGCCAGACTTGCCACGGCTGCCGTGGCGCTCGCTGTCGCCCTGGGTGGCGTCACCCTCGCCCCTGCCGCCCAGGCAGCGACCGCCCACAGGCCCCCCGTGGCATCGCTTGCCAGGACGGCAGGGGCCGGGTTCCAGGTGGGGGGTTTCTGGACCATCTACCAGAGCAACTCGGCCAACGCGACGCTCTCCGTGGCGCAGGACGCCGAGGGGAACCTCACGGGCACAGCCAGGACGGGAAGTTCGACGACGGGCACCATCGAGCAGGGGTTCGTGGACGGCAGCTCGATCTACTTCGTCATCGCCTGGAGCGACGGGTCAAGGGGCCGTTACATCGGCTCCCGCGGCTCCGACGGCCGCCTCAGCGGAGTCACCACCGACCTGGCCCACCCCACCAGCCAGGCCACGTGGTACACCACCTGGACGTTCTGACCTGACGCCGCGGAAGCGGCAGCCTCCCCCGGAACGTGGTTCCGGGGGAGGCTGCCGCTCCAGGCAGGGGTAC
>Ga0207426_1001673_pt1 | contig 17153 bp, 15 predicted proteins | sample AraplaMF_Cvi_mMS_FD_184265 | JGI IMG/M metagenome (GOLD analysis project Ga0207426, IMG submission 184265) | Arabidopsis root microbial communities from the University of North Carolina, USA - plate scrape MF_Cvi_mMS (SPAdes) (version 2) | ecosystem: Host-associated > Plants > Roots > Endosphere... | reverse complement strand
GTCGGCGGCGAAAACAGATTGCTGGCCATTACGCGGTATCTCAGCAGAGAGGAATCGGGTGGAGCCGTACCCTCTCAAATACGGAACGATCACCCTATAGCCCGCCGCAAGCAAGATGCTTGTTGAGTCGTAGAAACTATGGATGTCGTGCGGCCAACCATGAAGCAGGAGCACGACCGGATAGTTGCTCAGGCCAACGTCCACATATCCGATGTCCAGCCGCCCCGTCCTGACCTGATCGATCGAATGGAAAGATGCTGGCGATGACATCTGTCGTGAGCGGTCAAGCTGTGGTCTGTCGCTAGCTTGTGAGAATGCGGATTCTGGTAGGGCGCCGAGCGCCGCGAGAACGGCGCTACCACGAAGCAACTGACGTCGGCGGTTGTTTAACGTCTTGAACACAGTTTTGCCCTATGAAGATTGGCGCTCTAACAGCCTGACGAACCCTCGCGGCCCATGAAATCCTATTGGTCGCGGAAGCGGAGTCGACGCATAAATTTTGAGGAAGCGGGCTTTGTAACGGCGCGGCCGCCCGACTCTGCCGGTCTAGCTCACGTATTGTGCTATACCGTGTCCGTAGGACCAGTTCGCCTTATTGACTTCAACAAGGCTGATCAACACATTCTCCGGCCTGACTCCTGGCGATTTCGCAAGGCCATCGCAAATGGATTTGTAAAGCTGCTTCTTCTGCTCAACCGTGCGCCCTTCATTCCACGTGATCTGGATTGTGACCAGGTCCTCATCCCGGTTGATGCCGAGGTAGCTCCGATCGAATTGAAAGTTTTCAATGTCATGCTCGCTGACAATGATGAACCGGTCGTTCAGCGGCACGTTCGCTCCAAGCATTGCCTCATAGACAGTATCGCCAAGCTGTTGTCGGTAGCTGGCACTCTTGCCTTTCAGCACTTCTATCCTTATGAGCGGCATGGCTTCTCCAAAAGGTACTGAATCAATGAGATGTGAAGAAACTATCACAAAACGATGGCATATGCCACAAAATTGCGGAGCTGCAGTGGGTCGATGGCTGGTCGTTGCATTTGTAGGCGACTTGCTGAGACGTCTGCCAGATCTATTTCTTTCTCTGCATCCTTGTCGAGCCCGTATCGTCATCTCGTAGGATTTCTACTACTTGATGCTGAACTTGCCTATCAACTTTTCGAAGTCCTTGAAAGTGCGTCGATTGATGAGCGACGTCGCGGAGAGACATTCCATTTGGATAACGCCTCGTGCGCTCTGGCGAGTTCCAGGCAGCAATCTTTCTGTAGGGGTCAGATACTAGCGGTACGCGCGCCGCAGCCTTCTGCGTTAAGCGGATCTCCGTCGCACTGGTCAGCCTGCGGCCCGCGCACCATCCTTCTACAAGTGGATTGCCGGGACGTCTAGCCGAGGTCCCTTTGCCGTGGGGACTTTCGCGACGTCATACATGAGTCGTACGTCCTCTCCGGCCCGCGTCTTGGCACGAGGACTCGTGCTTGCTTTGACGCACCGTCTCGAGTAGATGCAGGCTCGATACGTGCATTCGCTCACAAGCCAGTTAATCTACACTGTTATTATCGTCGACTATGATCGCACACTCGTGCTATCAGGCCGCGCCTTCGCTACTGGCCACGCCCCCGCGAAGTCAATTATGGAACCCGTAAGGAAGCGCGCTTGAGTGCTTGCTAGAAAGACGATTAGCTCCCCTAGCTCGCCCCATTGTCCGAGTCGACCGACTGGAACCTCAGATTCCACATATTGCCGGCCGATAGGATTGTCGATAAAAAGTGAACGAGGATAGTAGGCCTCGCTGTAGAGGAAGTTCGGCGCAACAGCGTTGACCGCGATGTGCTTACTGGCTAAGTCGATAGCTAAGGAACGAACTAGCGCGTTTGCGGCGGCCCTAGCTGCGTCAGGAACGGCACCACCATACATAGGAAGTCGTGTGCGGCACGAGGTAATCATTACGATGTTCCCCGTCCCTTGGGCATCAAATCTCGGCACCGCAGTGCGGATCAAATCAAACGGAAAGACGACTAGATTTTGCAGCGTCGCTAGGAGGTCATCCGGCGCAACCTCCGTAGGAGCCTTGTGAACAGCCGGGTAATGGTCATTGCTGACAAGCGCGTCGATTCTTCCATGAATCTGCCATGCAGTGTCAATAATCGCATTCGCGGTATCGCCTACGATTCGCTCGGCTCCCGGAGCAACGCTTCGAAAGCGTTGCCAACTATCGTCGTTGACAAATGATCGGTCGTGGGCAAGTACGCGGAACCCAGCCTCCAGAAGCGACAACACGGCAGGTGGACCAGCGTAATCTTGCGAATTTGTAACTAGCACTACTTTCTCGTTCGTGTCCATGGAGCACCCTTGTCGTTGAGAGAACTGTGACCGAGCTATGCCCAATTCTAACCAGGTTGGTGAGGCATCGACGCAAGCTCCTCCGCCACTGCGACATGAATTCTGAGATGCTGAACGAAGTTCCATCGGCGCGCAATGGTTTCAGCGTTGCAGCGCCGGCGACGGCAATGGGAAGGTCATCGCGCTGTGTCATCGCCACGCAACACCAGTACCGCGGCCACGGCGATCGAGCCCAGTTTGGGGCAGTTCGACGCGAGAATACACGAAAGTATTGACATTCTACCTTTCGTTTGTTAGGGTGAAGTTGACGTCATGGAATTCCGTGACCGGCTTCTATCTCGGTAAAAGTATGAAACAACAAACGACGAACAGTTCCAGCGACAAGATTATTGCTGCTGCGACGAAAATGGCTCAGGCGCACGGTTATTCTGGCCTGAACGTTCGAAGCCTCGCGGAAGATGTCGGCATTCGCGCCGCAAGCCTCTATCATCATTTTCCTAGTAAAGCGGAACTTGCTGCGGCGGTCGCAAAGCGCTACTGGGAGGACGCCGCTGCTTTGCTTGATTCGTTATGGATGGAGACGGAGGATCCACTGACATGTCTTCGCAGATATCCTAGCGAAACCTTCCGGAAATCCCTAGAAGTTGGCAACCGGATGTGCCTTGCTAGCTTTATGACTGCAGAATACGACGATCTTCCAGAAGCTGTGAGAAAAGAGGCTCAGATTTTTGCAGACGTGAATGTAGCTTGGCTTACAAAGGTTTTGTTGGCGGTGGGCGGGATGTCTGCAAAAGAGGCTAAGAAGCAAGCGCTCTCGATATTCGCCGCTGTCGCTGGCGCACAATTGATAGCTCGTGGCCGCTCCGACCTTGCGCTTTTTGACTCTCTGATCGACAGTTATCGGAAAAGTGGACTGCTGCCCGGGTGAGGGGTGGCCGAGGCTCAGAAACATATGCTTTTCCCGTTCGCCTCCCGCATATTTTGTACTAGACGTGTGAACTAGCGTTGGTTCATTGCGCTCGCGTCTGGGGAGAGAGTGGGCTGGGTTGAAGGCAGCTGCGCTTCCTTGCGCTATCAAAGCACAACGGCTGATCTTTTTTTACGTAGGCACGAAGACCTGATCCGGTGATACTCCCGGTTCACAGAATCGTCGGCTCGGCGATCGATGAACCGACGTGTCCATACCCGTAGCAGTTCCTGGAAATAGATTATGAGCAAAGCGATTCGACTGCATGAAACGGGCGGACCCGAAGTGATGCGTTGGGAGCCAGTCAAACTCAGCGAGCCGACGGGCGTGGAGCTTCGTGTTAGACATACAGCGATCGGACTGAACTACATCGACATCTATCATAGGGGTGGTTCTTATCCTGTTCCGCTGCCTAGCGGGCTCGGTGTGGAGGCGGTGGCCGTTGTCGAAGCCGTTGGGAAGGACGCGACTGATTTCGAGGTGGGGGATCGGATCGTGTACGCCGGTGGCCCACCGGGTGCTTACGCGTCCGAGCGACTTATTCCTGCGGCTAGAGCGATCAAATTACCGCCGGGATTGGGCGACGAAGCGGCAGCTAGCGCATTTTTCAAAGGTCTCACTGTCGAATACCTGATCCATCGCTGTTATCCGGTACAGGAGAAGGACGTGGTGCTGTGGCACGCTGCGGCCGGTGGCGTTGGCTTGTTGGCATGCCAATGGCTGAAGCGCAAGGGTGCGACCGTCATTGGTACAGTGAGCAACGAGGCGAAGCAACAACGGGCGCTAGCAGCGGGCTGCACCGCTGTGATCAACTATCGTAGTGAGGATTTTGTCTCCCGCGTCGACGAGCTCACCGAAGGAAAATTGGCGTCAGTGGTCTATGATTCCGTCGGCAAAGATACCATTATCGGTTCGATAAATTGTTTGCGTCCGCGCGGAACGCTTGTGAGCTTTGGAACGGTCTCGGGCCCCACGCCCGAGATAGATCTCGCGCTTTTGGGGGCGAGAGGTTCGCTTTTTGCCACGAGAGCGTCAATAGCGCACTACACCGCAAATCGTGCCGAATTTGAATTGGCTGCGAGAAGAGTGTTCGATGCGTTGCACGAGGGCACGATACGTGTCGATGCCCCGACTGTGTACCCGCTTGAAGAAGTTGCGCAGGCTCATCACGATGTCCAGTCCGGGCTGACGATCGGCTCGGTTGTTTTGATGCCTTAGCACCTTGCGATCTCGGCGCGCTATTAATTTGTGGAAGCTCGGGAATCGGAGATGCAATGCGCCCCTCACCACAGAAATACCTGTAAAGGGGAATGGTATCCAAATCCCTGCACCGCCGTCGAACTGGAGCTTGTCCACCACAAGGCTCAGTGCATGGAGCCGATTTCCGCTAAGTCAAGAGTTACTTTCGTTCACACTTACCAGCGGTTTACTACCTAGCGACCTTTGCTCGCGCCGCTAGGCAACAGCGGCAACGAAACAGCCTCAAGACCCTATTGAGCAATCTGAAAGCGATCAGTTCCGTGAAGACCAGCCAATTTTGAGACTGACGGGTGTGCGCAAACGACTCGCCATACCGTTGCTCCCGCTTAAGCATGCGCCGGCTCGAGGCAGTATCAGACCGACGGAGGACACGGGCTATCTTACTGCCGAGCGAGGGGCGGCTTGTTTCACTTGTGCAACAGAGCGCGCCACGTCTGGAACACACCGCTTTCGATGGTTGTCTCCAACCAGCCCAATCAGGTTTTCTGAGCGACTCGATTCTACGTCCTTTTTCGGCATTGAGGGGCTTCCCTCGTCTTTCTTCCCCGGCAGTCGTTGCAGTTTCTTAGTCGTTTCGATCGCTGCGACCAGCGCAGATGCGGGCACGGCAGATTAGCCTGCCTTTTTATGGCCACACTGGCTCTCGGAAGTGACGTGCCGGACTGGTCCTGCTGGCGGACGCGCCGACACGGTCACCACACCACGCGAAGATTACGCGGAGTTCAATGGCCGAAGTAGACCGGGGTTGCCGCGTTCTTACTTTGCGTTGTCTTTTCACTGGAATTCGAAGACCCGTACTCCGCCGCACCGTAGCCTTGACCTTGTTGAAGCGCCACGTTTGCTTCGGCAGCTTGAATGGCTGCGGGGTAGGTCGTGTGGTCCGAGTTGGGGCTGTAGCCAGCGCGTTGGAGCTCAACCAGCTGGGCCGTTACTTGCGCCCGGGTGAGCAGTGAGACGCTCTGTGAAAAGGAGGGTGCGACGAAAAGGCACAAAGAAGCAGCGATACTGATTGGTACGAGTTTCATATATTTTGTCGATAGATCAACTCGGCGACATCGCAGGACCGTTAGAGTCAGTCGTCTGCGATGCGCGGAGCAATTGGGGCTCTCGGCCGTCAGTTCCTTCTTCGACGCCCTCAGGCTGAGGCGGACCATGATTCACGTTGCGCTCAACCTTCGGGACGCGAGGGGATTTCGGACTTCAGAGCCTAGACAGGTCCGGATTGAGACCGCTAACGGGGCTCACTTTCTCCAGGAGTGACGCAAGATGAAGGATGGTGGATTCTGCCAGCCACGGTGAGACCAGTTGGACGCTGATAGGTAGACCTTCTCGACTAGTGCCGAAGCGGAGCGTGAGACCGGGAAGGCCCGTGACGTTGAAGGGCGCGGTAGTGTGCATAACGTGCACCGACGGGACCTTTTGACCGTTGATCTCGAGTTCAGCAGCGTCGTGTCCGTGCGCAGCCACGGGCGACGCAGGAAGCAGCAACGCATCATACTGACTGAAGTACTGCGCGAAGCCGTCACGCATGCGTTCAATCTGCTGCTCGGCTTGAACGAAATCTTCTACAGGCGTGTCGGGGGTATCGTAGATCCCCTGAACATGCTTAAAGATCATGTCTTCATGGCCAGCGGTTAGCTTCTTGAACGCCGGTTTGGTTTCCATTACCTGAAGCCTCCAGATAAGGTCGAGTGCGTCAATTTGCTCCAGTACGGGTATGCGCACCGGCTCGACAATCACCCCGGAGTCCGACAATGCAGCAACAGCAGCTTCCACGGTGGTTGTTACATCCGGATCCACTGGTGCCAAGAGACCAGGGTCGACCAGCCAGCCGACTTTAATCGGCCGTTTCGGAACCGCGCCGATACCAGCGTCAAGGGTAATCGGACTAGTCGAAAAGCCGTCGGCGCCGTCGGGACCAGCAAGCACCGAATAGGCGAGCGCTACGTCTCTGACGGAGCGCGCAATGGGGCCAATATGCCAGAATCGGCGCGGTTGCGGAGGAAAGACACCTGTCATCGGAATTCGGCCATGAGTTGCCTTGAGACCGACCGTTCCGGTCATTGCTGCAGGTCCTCGGATCGAGATCGCGATGTCAGTCGCGAGGCCAATCGGGGACATCCCCGCCGCAACTGCAGCGGACTCGCCACCGCTTGAACCGCCCGGAGTACGATCCAGGTTCCATGGATTCAGCGTACGCCCGGAAAGCAAGTTGTCAGTCTCGATCCAAAATGCGAACTCGGGGAGGTTGGTTTTTGCCAAGAGAATCCCGCCAGCCTTCTTCATTCGGGCGACCGCAGTAGCATCGGATTCAGGAACGCGGCCCTTGAAGATCGGCGAGCCCCGTTGGGTTGCGACACCAGCTGTATCCACAGAATCCTTAGCCGTAAATGGAACTCCGTGAAGAGGGCCGAGTTCGTCGCCGGCGAGGACCGCTGCCTCTGCGGCCTTGGCTGCCTTCAGCGCATCGTTAGCAACGGTAACGATGGCATTAATCTTGGGGTTAACTTCTTGAATCCGATCAAGATGCGCCTGTACGACCTCCACCGGGGAGACCTCCCTCGAGCGAATAAGGGCGGCTAACTTTGTAGCATCCTGGTTGAAGAGCTCTGACTTCATCAAACACCTCTGAAAATTGGATACGGGGATCTGAAGACATCCGTTACATACTACCTAACGTATGGTAGGGCGCATCTTAAGCTGATCAGTTAGCGCCGTCAACGACTTTGTTGCACTCGGCCGCCCACGCGAGATTAAAGGATGCGACTCGCCACACCTACGTCGGGACGGTCGGAAAACCTTAACCTGCAATGAACAAAGGGCAGCAAGACGCCGGCACGGAGTGAAGGAGAAGTTCAGTTGACGACACGGTCGCTGGCCGCCGCGTCGCTTCGCAATGCAGAAGGCACCTTGCCGGTAAGCGTCTGGCCAGCTCTCCTTGATCATCAATGAAGCGTCTCGCGGTGTCGGAAAGTCATCTAGCGGGGGTCTCCTACCGATACAGGGACGGGCGGCGTGTTGCCTTTCGCCGGGACCGGCGATCAGCACGCTGACTCTCTAATCGTGAAGTCGTGGGTCGCGAGGTCATCGACGACGATGCAATTAAGGGGTTGGGTAGCCGGTCAAAGTCAAAAATCCTGCGTGTCTTGTGTCCACGGAAGTTGGCGCAGAGCAAGCGGGCGTCGAGATGCGGATCGCGCTGTGCGATCTCGTCCTGGATGAGCAAGGTCAGAGTTCTGTATAGGCAAGCTTGCGGTCGATGGCTGCACGGTTGCGTGCTTCAAGCGTGCCGAGGACGCCGGCCAGTCGCAATTGGTCAAGCGAAGACGTGAGTTCGGAAATTGAATTTAAGTTCAGTGGATGAGCAGAGTCTGCGTATCGCGGCAAAAGCGGCCGCCGTGGGTGTAGGTACCCGCGCCCGAATCAATGGACTCGGTCGACAGCCCACGTCTGCCTTTTTGCAAGATCAGCTTGACGGCTTCCACGCTTGGCGTGCCGAAGTGATTCGGTCGACAGCAGGCCGCCTCCAGGCGGGACGCGTCGAACTGCTGAGCTGAGCGCAGCACGCCATGTACGGCGCGCAGCTTGATGAGAACCCCCGATCGCCGAAGAGCGCGTGAACATGCGCGCAGCACGCCGGCCTGATACGCTGCGCTTCTGATGGACCTTCACACGCCCAGAGGTTGCCAGCTCTGGTGGCACATCGCGAAAGCGGCTACAACTGCGCCTGTTCGACATCTTCGAAACGCTTGTGCGGCACCTCGCGCGTCGTGCCAAGGGTCTGGGTGCTGGCCTCTTGCATCACCCAGCCTTGCGCTAGACGGTCGGCGTCGTCAAGATCACGGAATTTGCGAAGAGGAAGGAAGCTCGACTTCGCGTATTTGACGCCCGATTTCGCATTGACTCAGGTTTTTTGTTACCGATCCAAGGCCGTTGCCTCATGTAATTTGCTACCCGTCAAAATGCTGGCGGGAGCGACTTATGGCGAGGCGGCTCAGCATGGCAACACGGCGAGAATTGATCGAAGCGGTCGGCGAGCGGTACCGCCGTTCGGGGCGCGTTGAGAGGTGCGAGATACTGGACGAATTCGTTCAGGTGACCGGGTATCATCGCAAGCACGCTATTCGCGTGCTGTGCCGCGAGCCCGGGCCTCCAAGAACGAAGCCCGGCCCGCAGCGACGCTACGATGATGAGGTGCGGGCCGCGCTGATCATCCTGTGGGAGGCGGGCGATCGGATCTGCGGCAAACGGCTGAAGGCGCTCATCCCGACGCTGATCGACTCGATGACACGGCATGGCCACATGACGCTATCAAAGGACGTTCGCCAGCGGTTGAACCAGATCAGTGCCGCCACCATCGACCGGCTATTACGTGACGTACGCGAACAGGCTTTTGCCGGTCAACGCCGACGCGCTGGCGGAATCGGAAATGCGATTCGCCGTGCGGTGCCAATCCGGACGTTCTCTGACTGGAATAATCCTCTGCCTGGTTACCTTGAGGTTGATTTCGTCGAGCATTGCGGTGGCACCAAGATCGACGGCGACTTCGTGCACAGCTTCGTCCTGACCGATATTGCGACTGGATGGACAGAATGCCTGGCTATGCCTTATCGAAGCGGTGCGTTCGTTCTCGAGCACGTCGAACAAGTTCGTCGAGCACTGCCATTTCCGCTTCGCGGTCTGGATTGCGATAACGATACGGCTTTCATGAACGAAGCTGTATTCGACTTCTGCAAAGCAACGGGTATCGAGCTGACGCGCTCGCGCGTACAAGAAAAACGACCAGGCGTGGGTCGAGCAAAAAAACGGATCAGTCGTGCGCCGTCTCGTCGGATACGGCCGGTTACGTGGACTCGAAGCTACGGAAACTCTTGCGTCTCTGTACGCGGTCTCGCGTCTGTACATCAACTTCTTCCAGCCTTCATTCAAGCTGAAATCGAAGACACGTCATGGCGCAAGGGTCAAGAAGCGGTATGAAGCGCCCTTGACGCCGCTCGAGCGCGTCTTGCGGTCGGCGTCGGTTCCGGAGACGACCAAACGCAGACTGCGTGCGCAGTTTCGCGCGCTCGACCCGCTGGACCTCTTGAGCCGAATGCGCGAGGCTCAGCAGCACGTCGCGCGATGTAGCGAATCCGGCACGGCGCTGGCAGACGCAAAAGCACCTGGTCGTGTTCCTCTCGCGGAATTCCTGGCGAGTCTCGGGACAGCGTGGCAGGACGGCGAGGTAAGACCAACGCATCACCGAAAAGCGCGCGTCCCCCACACCTGGCGCAGCCGGGAAGATCCGTTCGAGCACACGTGGCCGACAATACAGAAATGGCTTGAAAGCGAGCCCGGAATTACAGCAAGGAAACTGCACGAGCGCCTCGTCGCGATGGCGCCGGCGATGTATTCGAGCGCCCAGTTGCGTACGCTGCAACGCAGGGTGAAGGCATGGCGATCAAACCGTGCCAGAGAACTGGTCATCCAGATACTCGGCGACACGGACGCGATGAAGGCTGGCACCGCTACGCGGCACCAGCCTTCATCGCAAAACAATCGGAGAATGACAACTACCCGGGAGTAACATGATCCCGTGAGGCAACACGATTTCATGGGCTTCGTGAGAAGTGCCCGGACGAGAACCAACTCGTGCTAATGGCTTAACGGCAAGCGGCTGGTCTTAAAATCGCCGAGTCAGGCGCGACGCAAAAGAGCCTTAAAACGAGTAATTGCTTGACGCCGCTAGATGTTGCGACGCTCAACGGCGCTCTGAGTCGTTTCGACACCCCATAATCCACTGCATTAGCCGGCAGAGGCAAAAAGATCGCAAAAGTCTTCAGATGCAAGTTGGTCTAGAAGCTCAAGCAGTGCGTGCGTCGGTTGAGGACCCAAGACCGCCTCAAAGCGCCGTTGCGTCTTCTTCCAAAGTTTTGCTGCGGCCTCCAGTCGCAAATGACCCTCTTCAGTTAAGGACACTATTCGACGACGAGCGTCACTCGGGTCGCGCTCCATTACAAGCCAACCGTCACGCATTAGCGGCTTGAGCGTATGCCCCAGTGCACCGAGGTCCATAACCAGATCTTTAGCAAGTTCGCTTTGACTTGGCGTGCCGAGCTTACTTACCGTCCTTAGCAGATTGAACTGCGCCGTATTTATTCCAGCGGGGTAGAGCGCTTCGTCGTAAAGCTGCCCTATGTTACGAGTAGCGCGTCTCAGTGCGCCGTAGCTGCATACGCTGGGGGTGAGCGACGCTGTATTCATCTGGGAACCCAAAACGATTAAGGTGATAACTCTGCGACACGGCCCGCAAAGTCGAGGCCGCACCCTGGACGTCGATTATACATGGCATATGCCACTTATCTGATGTGAGAGGTCGCTTACTTGATTGGATTCAGGGAGTGACTCAAACAGCGCTGCGGAGAGGAGATGGTACTAGTTCTTCGGGCCACCGCCGGGCTCCCTCGCTCCGGCTATGCATCCGGGACACGGCGCGCCCGGCAAAAGCAGTCGGCTTGTGGCCCGTGGATAGTTGACGGGTTCGTGCCCATTGCCGTTGAATTTGCTGTGTCCGTCCCGTATCGCCCTCGCAGGACCGCGAACGAACCGGGCCGGCCGCCGTCAATACCTCGCGCTCGGGCAAGTAGCCATTGCGCACCACCGCGCGTCGCCCGTGCAACGTCTTGACGTTTTCGAACCGCTCCAGCAGCGCCTGCAGCTCTGCCTCGATCGCCTGTTGAATCTCCTGACGGGCTCCGTGACGGACCAACTCGTCCAGGCCCAGACCGATTTCTGATAGACCGATCTTGCTCATGGTGGATGGTTTGTTGTTTGTTGGTTTCCGACTTCGACAATCAGATTCTCAGCTAAATCTCCACCGCCTTCAATCGCCCGCCTCAACTCCCCCGAACACCAGATCCGAGCATATCTCGCAGCTTTACAAGAATCAATCTGCGCCGCCGCTGGGAGTGGTGTCTGATGAGCGACCCCGACAGCCCGACGGCTTCCCCGCCGTTGGCCCGCCGCCTTTTTCCATATGCTCTTCCACAAAGTGCGCGCTTCTTCGGTCTTGGCTCCGATGGTAATTGACTGCGGCGATGACTTCTAACGGGTCTATTCTCAGGGAAAGCGCGATTCGGGCGCACACAAAATCTACGCAACCGCAAAAGCGCTTGGCGTGACGCGTGCGGCGGTCAGCCGCTACCGGTCGATGCATTCGATGCCAGATGAGTCACACCTATTCCTCGCCTCTCCGCGTTTGGCGATCATCCGCCTCGCGCCGCGATTTGACCGGTACGGCGTGAACGGCGGTCCGCTAGCCACCACGGGTGGTAGGCCGCGTTGCTTCATGCACTTGAACGCCTGGTGATAACAAAGTTCGATCGCAGCGACCGGTAGCGTCGTCGTGAAAGGAGCCTCGGTGACTTCGGGGCAGCCGTGGAAGATGAAGGGAGATTGAGCCGAAGTAGAAGCGTTGGGGTCATGCCAAATCCGGGAACCCACGCGGCGAGGTTGAAGTTGTTGGTCAGAAGAGGTCGTTGATTCGGATGACGGGCACTTTACATTCAAAAAAATCCCATAGATACTGCTCCGGAAAACATGTATATGCTAGTATAGACAAGGCTGTCAACTGAAACGATCGGAGTCGCCTCTAGCATTCTGGGTCGGCCTCCGCCGAAAAGAACCAGATATGCGCGATCAAAGACCTATGTAAGGTAGGGCGTGAGCGGGACTGCCCATTGAGGAGAAGTCTATGTATGAAACCATCGAGGTCGCGCGGGAAGGTCGTGTCGCGCTGATCCGGCTGAATCGTCCCAAGACGCTCAATGCCCTGAATTTAACCATTATGCGCGAGCTCATCGACGCAACAGAGTCCATCGACGCTGATTGCAAATTCGGTGCGATTGTCTTAACGGGATCGGACCGCGCTTTCGCGGCAGGCGCTGATGTTACGGAGATGGTCAACAAGAGCGCGTCGGAGATGATCGAGACAAACTACTTCGCACAATGGAGTCGGTTCACAGCTTGTCGTATCCCAAAGATCGCGGCGGTGAATGGCTATGCGATCGGTGGCGGATGTGAATTGATGATGATGTGCGACTTCGCAATCGCTGCGGAGAGTGCGAAATTCGGACAGCCTGAGGTCATGCTCGGCGTTGTTGCCGGCATGGGCGGAACGCAACGCATGACCCGACTCATCGGGCGGTCGCTCGCCATGGACATGCATTTAACTGGGAGGTTGATGGGCGCAGCCGAAGCTTTGCGGGCTGGGCTTGTGGCCCGCGTCGTGCCTGACGACGAGGTCGTGCCAACGGCGCTAGCGGCGGCACGTCAGATCGCTGGCCATTCGCGTCCGGCCACCCGGTCCGCACGCGACTCGATTATGCGCGCCGAAGAGATGTCGCTAGCGGAGGGCATTCTTTACGAGCGCAGCCTGTTTCATCGCCTGTTCGGTACTCCCGGCCAGCGCGAGGGAATGTCTGCGTTCTTGGAAAAGCGAGAGCCGCATTTCGAGTAACGAACGACTTGCTATGAGACGATTGAGGCCATTTGGCCGGTTACGGCGGCCCTTCCAGGTGAGCCCGTCAACTCCAAGCCCGACCATCGGACCGGGTCTTGGCTGGCTTGCCTTCGGGTTGTGTAACGATGATTCGAAACAGAAAATCGTTTCTTCTGTAATGACGACGGAGCCCGTGTGATTGAGTTCTACTTCCATCCGACACCAAACCCCGCTAAGGTCGCGCTGTTTCTCGAGGAGGCCAGCTTGCCGTATGAACTAAAGCCGGTCGACACAAGCAGGGGCGAGCAGCACGCGCCCGTCTTTCGCGCGGTCAACCTGAATGGCAAAGTGCCAGCAATCGTCGATGCCGAAGGGGCCGGTGGCCAGTCTGTCATTATGTTCGATTCGACCGCGATCCTGCTTTATTTACAGGAAAAAAGACGCGCAAGTTCGGCGGCGCCCCTGCGGATCGAGGGCAACTGCTGTCCTGGCTGATGTTCATTGGTAGCGGACTCGGGCCGTTTTCGGGACAGGCTGTGCATTTTCAGCACGCTGCCCCTGCGGGACTCGACTATGCGCTGAACCGATATCGCCGTGAGGCGCATCGGCACTATCAAGTGCTGAACGAGCACATGGCAGGGCGCGAATTCATCGTCGGCAACGAATACACCATCGCCGACAAGTTGGCGTGGGGCTGGATCGATCGCGCTAATCGCGTCTTCAAAGGCGAAGATAATCCGCTCGCTGCGTACCCGGCATTGAAGCGCTGGTTTGCTCAAGTTGATGAACGGCCCGCCGTCGGACGCGCACGCGCGATCAATAAAACGCACGAGTTCAAGACTGGCAACGACAAAACAAAGGGCGCGCTCTTCCCGTCTAACTTTCCGGAACCCGCGAGATGAAGGAGAAGCAGCATGCCCCGTCCGCGTGAATTCGACGAGGACACTGCGCTGGACGCGGCGACCGCTCAATTCTGGTCGCATGGTTACGCGGCTACGTCGGTGCGTGATCTTGCAGCGACAATGGGCCTGACGGCCGCGAGCCTCTACAATGCATTCGGGAACAAGCGCGCGCTCTTCGAACGCGCGCTCGAGCGCTACGTCGACGACAGTTTTCGTGATCGTATAAGGCGCCTTGAGCACCGCTTAGCGCCCCGCGACGCCGTCGTCGCCTTCTTCGACGAAATCATCGAATTTTCGACGAACGACCGGCATCGAAAAGGTTGTCTCATCGTTAATTCGGCGCTTGAGTTGGCACCGCACGACAAGCGTATCCATCGCCTGCTAGACGGTGTGTTGAAGGAGATGGAACGGTTTTTTGCGCGTTGCGTGACGGCGGGGCAGGCCGACGGCAGCATTCCCGCCGAAGCGTCCGCCACCGATCTGGGTCATGGCTTGCTCGCCTCTCTAATGGGTCTGCGCGTGCTCGCGCGGGTCGATCCGCAGCGTTCAGCGCTGGAGGCTGCGGCGCGGCCCATGCTTACCACAATCGGCGCTGAATTCGGTGCGCCGTCCGCGACATCTTCTGACAAACCGCGTACGCGCAAGCTCGCTTCACCAGCGCAATAACATTGCGCCCGAGCCAAATGCCGATGCACGCAGGTATCGCCGCCCTCAAGGCAAACGCTCGAAAAGGCCGGGCTCACCACGCCGACGCACGTGCCCTGCTTGGGAAAGCGCGGGACGAAATGGTCGGTCCGAAGGCCACGTTGAGGGCGGCCGCGGCCCTTTCAGTGACGCGCAAGGCTCGTCCGCCTAAGATTTACCAGCAGCGCATCCGCCGCGCGCGCTTGCTCGTTAGGCAGTTCGGCATGCGTGCGTCTGCAGCGGCAATTGCTGCGATAACGCGCCGAGCGAATGATTCTGGGATTCTTAAAAAACAGAACTCACCTATCATAAGCGATTCGTCACCCGAGAGTAGGCCGGGCTCGCCATCAGAAAGCACATTGCGTAAGCGCTGCTGCGACGGGTAGCCGAGACGTCTCTGCGTGCGCTTCCGGTTGTAAAACTGGTCGGACTGCGGCTTTGCTCGCACTTGTTCGTTGCAACCCACAATGTGAACAGGCAATTGAGGACGATTGACACCGTTTGGTCGTCTAATTTGGCAACGTTTTCCAGCCAGATTGAACCATGTTCCGCAGTTGCGCTCGAATACTCCCCTACGAAGCGTGCGGTGATCCCGAACTGCCCGTCGATAGTGATTCACGTTTGCCGCCGTCGTTCGGGGGGCGGCGGGAAACCGTTCTATCAATTGACGAACCGAAGTTGAGCGTCCTCGAGGTCCGACGTACAATTACGTAGAGTCCCTATGTACACAAGGCAAGGTGCTATAACAGATGCCACACTGGCTCGGGCCAGTTTCCCGCGGGACGACTCGCCTGTCGTCAGTTCGTTCAGGCGAAGCGCGGCGAAACGAAGCCGGCGTCGTTCCCGTCCATTTGCGAAAAGCCCGGTGAAAAGCGCTTGGCTCAGCGAAGCCAAGTTCGCTGGCAATTTCCCCTACGCCGAGCGTGCTCTCGCGCAGCAGTGACTGGGCCAGTAAGCCTCGCATCTCTTCCTTGATCGCGGAGAAGCTCTGCCCCTCGCTTCGCAAGCGGCGCCGTAAGGTCGCAGGAGACATGTTCAGTCGTCGCGCCAACATATCAAAATCCGGCCACTCTGCCGCCGGTACGCGCTTCAGATGTTCCTGAATTTCTGCGACCGATCCTGCGTCTTGACGATAGCGCACGAGCAGATTGGCGGGCGCGCCGCGGAGAAATGTCTTGAGCGCGCGTTCGGAACGAATCGTGGATAGACTAAGATAGGAAGCGCTGAATATGAGCCTGCCCGTAGGTTGTTCGAAGTGCACAGGTGTTCCGAAAAACTGATCGTAATCTGTTCGCTCGCTAGGGCGCGCACATGCAAAATCGATGCGCTGCAGCGGAATGCGCCGGCCGACTAGCCAGCAAGATAGTCCAAGCAGAATCAGCCAGTACGTACGGTAAGCGAAAGCCGGAGAGCGAGGGACCGCTCCGGTCAGCGTAATTTGTGCCTGTCCGTTTGCAACGATGAGTTTCCCATACGGCTCGTCGAGCAAGATGCGCAGATATCGCAAAGCGCGACGCAGTGCTGTTTCGAGCGTACCTGCATGCAGTACTGCGTGGGCGAGCAGTGCAAAACTGCCGGATCTCGCCGGTCGCGCGAACATTCCGAAGAATTCGTCATCCATTGCCTCGGCTAACGCCAGCCACAGCTGTCCGTACTGCTGCACGGTAATGGATTGGGATACCTTGCTAGGTATAGCTGCTGCCTGTAACGCGGGCTCCGTCGAGATGCCTTGGCGACGGGCACACGCTAGCGCGTCGTCTACGAATCCAGAAGAGACCATTGGACGTCCCATTTCGAAGGCTCCGGCGTTACAAACGCGAACTCAATTCTAGCCCGCCGCTCGTTGATCGGCGGGAGCCTGTTGCCAACTGCGGTTAGCAAAGCCATTCACACTGTGAATACTGCGATGCGCCGTCGCTCACGATCAGCAGCTCGTGCTTGAAAACACTCCTTGACCGCGCCGTCGCCCGAAGAAATCAGGAAACTGAAACGCGCGCGGTGATACGGGCGATCCCGGGATTCTTGAGTGCCCAGGGGCTCCCGCTCTTGGGACCCTCCGAGAGGCTCGATTCATCTATAAGCACGATCAGTCATCCTGCGCTCAAAAATGGGTGCGTCGGACGCGTCCGTACGCGAGCGCTTCGGCATCCAAACCGCATGCCAAAGGACACACAGCAGCGCCACACGAAAGCCCGCCAACAGGCTGTCATCCATTGCCGCCAGCCGGGCCCTCGTACGATGGTCGAAGGGTCGATTCCGCCCCCGCCAGACGGGGTTTCCATGTGGACGCCGATGAACTGTCACCGGTTAAGTCGAGATCGATTGTCATAGTCTTAGTAACACTCAATAGCTCCGCGCAGCGCGCAAGCTGGTCCCCGCCGGTCTTAGCGCGGCAATCAGCGCAATTTCGCTTCGTCTGACGCGTAATACCGAAACGTGCTTCGAGCGGCGGGATTCATATTTCGCGGGAAGCCGGCCGGCCCTCGGTCCTCCACAAGTCATGCTACGAAAGCGGCCATTGAGG
>Ga0207426_1001672_pt1 | contig 17176 bp, 14 predicted proteins | sample AraplaMF_Cvi_mMS_FD_184265 | JGI IMG/M metagenome (GOLD analysis project Ga0207426, IMG submission 184265) | Arabidopsis root microbial communities from the University of North Carolina, USA - plate scrape MF_Cvi_mMS (SPAdes) (version 2) | ecosystem: Host-associated > Plants > Roots > Endosphere... | reverse complement strand
CGGATCGATCCCGGCCGCGCCCGCCGCAATCGCGCCGGAGCGCGTCGCGAACTGGTTGCCGGAATAGATGTGCAGGATGTCGCCCTTGAACTCCGCGGTGGCGTTCATCGGCTCCATCGGCGCGTGGATGTTGATGCTGGTGGTGTACTCGGCCTCCAGCACTTTCGCGGCCGTGCCGAACGCCGCATTGGGATCGCCGTCCTTGACGAAGAACTGGCCGGAATCCTCCAGCTTCTGAAGCCGTTTGGCCTCATCGAGCAGCGTCTCGCTGGAGACCTTTGCGTTCGGGCCGCCGTCATAGGCGACCTTCAATGCCGCGGCCGCCTTCTTGGCGTTGGCATAGGTGTTCGCGACCGCGACCACCCAGCCCGACGTCGAGCCGGTCTTGTCGTCGAGCGTGACGGCCTTGATGAAGCCCGGCACCTTCTTCGCCGCGGAATCGTCGACCGATTTCACCGTGGCGCCGAAGCGTACCGGCGGCGTCACCACCGCGCCATAGGCCATGCCCGGCAGCATCACGTCGATGCCGTATTTGGCCGTGCCGTTGGTCTTCGAGGGGATGTCGAGCTGCGGCACCGACACGCCGATCATGGTGTACTGGTCCGGCGTCTTCAGCTTGATCGCCTTCAGCTGATCCGGCGTGAAGGTTTTCGTCGCCTTGCCGCTCTTGACGACATCGGCGAACGACATCTGCTTCTTCGATTTCGGATGCGAGATCATGGAATCGCGCACCACGAGTTCGGACGCCGGCACGCCCATGGTGGCGGCGGCGCCTTCCGTCAGTGCCATGCGGCCGGCCGCGCCGGCCCGGCTCATGGCATCGAAGTTCATCATGGTCGACCAGCTGCCGCCGGTGATCTGCGCGCCGAGCACGGGATCGTTGAACCGGGGATCGTTGGAGGCGAGATTGACCCGCATGTCGCTCCACTTCGCGCCGAGCTCCTCAGCGACGATCTGCGCCATGGTGGAGGCGATGTGCTGGCCCATGTCGGCCTTGCCGCAGGTAACGGTGACGAGGCCATCGGGCGCGATCGCGTACCAGACGCTCGGTTCGAAGCTGGAGGGCGCGGCAATGGCCTCGCCGATGCCGGGCACGCCGGCATAGCCGAGCACGAGACCGGTGGCGGCGGTGCCGACCAGGAAGGAGCGGCGGCTGAGATCGGTCGTCTCGGCGGCGACGTTGTTCACGTGCTTGTTCATGTAGGCCTCCGCTCGCTGGAGGTGGCCGATGCGGTGCGCATCTCGGTGGCGGCACGCATGATTGCCTTCTGGATCCGCGAATAGGTCATGCAGCGGCAGAGATTGCCGTCCATATGCGCCACGACCTCGTCCTTGGTCGGGTTGGGATTCTTGGCGAGCAGCGAGGCCGCCTGCATGATCTGGCCGGACTGGCAGTAGCCGCATTGCGGCACCTGCTCGGCGATCCACGCCTTCTGCAGGGGATGATCGCCCTTGGGCGCGAGGCCTTCGATCGTGGTGATCTTCTTGCCGGCGACGTCGCCGACCATGGTCTGGCACGAGCGCACGGCTTCGCCGTTGACGTGCACGGTGCAGGCGCCGCACAGCCCGGCACCACAGCCGAACTTCGTGCCTGTCATTTGGAGTTGTTCGCGGATGGCCCAAAGGAGCGGCGTATCGTTGGCCGCATCCACGGGCATGCTCCGCCCGTTGATGGTGAGCGTTGGCATAGGCGTCTTCCCCTGCCGGTGCATGAAGCCGCTTACGGCGGCAACACATGATGACGGACGCCCACCGGATCGGCGGCCGCCTTGACCACGAGCATGATCGCGTTCGTCTGCTCTGGCAAATGCAATTTGGAATCGATCGAAACTATCGCGGCAGCTCAGTGTTGTGCGCTGCGAGAGAGGCGATGATGCAGCGACTGGACGCAACAAGAGATCGCATCAGACATGCGTGTCATCGCCCTCAGGCGGTTTCTTCGGGGTAACTCGGCGCGCTAGAGTGCAAGCGCCGCCGCGGGTCCCTTCTCCCCTTGCGGGCCTGTTGCGCTACTGCCTTTTGAAGCAGGGGACGTAAGGAAGAGAGGGTGCAGCGGCGTCGTGGCGAGAAGAATAAGAAAGGGTGAGCGGAATGCCGAAGATCAACCGAGACGGCGTCGGGATCTACTACGAAGTCCATGGCAGCGGGCCGCCGTTGCTGCTCACCCATGGCTATTCCTCGACATCGGCGATGTGGCACGGTCAGGTCGATGCGCTCGCGAAGGATCACACGCTCATCCTGTGGGACATGCGCGGTCACGGCCAGTCCGATTATCCTGACGATCCCAAGGCCTACAGCGAAGACCTCACGGTCGGCGACATCGCGGCGATCCTCGATGCGGCCGGCGCGGAGCGCGCCATCATCGGCGGGCTGTCGCTCGGCGGCTACATGTCGCTGGCGTTCTATCGCGCGCTTCCGCAACGCGCCCGCGCGCTGCTGATCATCGACACCGGCCCCGGCTTCAAGAAGGACGACGCGCGCGAAGCCTGGAACGCGCGTGCGCTCGGCACCGCCGACAAGCTCGACCGGGAGGGGCTGGCGATGCTGAAGTCGGCGACGCGCGAGCGTGCCAATGCGAACCATCGCAATGCCAAAGGACTGGCGCTGGCCGCGCGCGGCATGCTGACCCAGCGCGATGCGCGCGTGATCGAATTGCTGCCCGACATCAAGGTGCCGAGCCTGATCGTGGTCGGCGCCGACGACGCGCCGTTCCTCGCCGCGTCCGACTACATGGCCGCAAAGATCCCCGGCGCACAAAAGGTCGTGATCCCCTCGGCCGGCCATGCCGTCAACATCGACCAGCCCGAGGCTTTTGTTGACGCGGTGCTGCCTTTCCTGAAGAACTTGCCGGGATAGACGGTCAAGCGGGAACACAGGCGATGATGCGGGCGATCTTGACGGCGGGTGCCGCGGTGCTGTCGATGTCTGCGTCGGCACAGGCCGAGCCGTTCGGCGGTGCGCCGCCGCGGCGGCCTTTCGTCATGACCTTGTCGAACAACACCCCGCTCGCCTTCGGCATGGACGCGGAGCAGACCGCGCGCGCCCTCGGGCAGCCGCTGCAATATGTGAAGGGGCGCCCCGGCAATGAGATCTACCTGGCGCTTCGCGACATCGGCGGCAGCGGATTGATCCCCTACCGCCACCGCCTGTTCCTGCAATTCCGTCATGGACGGCTGGCAGGATGGAAGGAAGACTACGGCGAGAACTGGATGTGGGAGTGAGGCGTTATTCCTCATGGTGAGGAGCTTGCGAAGCGGGCGTCTCGAACCTTGAAGGCCCCGCTGCTGCATCCCGGCCTTGCATCCGTCGAGACGCGCTGACGCGCTCCTCAGGATGAGGAGCATCAGCCGAATTTTCGATCGACAACCAAGAAGGACAACCCGCGTGGGACAGGACATCAAACTGACGGCCTCCGACAATTTCCAGCTCGGCGCCTATCGCGCCGATCCCGCCAGCAGCCCGAGGGGCGCCGTGGTGGTGATCCAGGAGATCTTTGGGGTCAATCACCACATCCGCGCGGTGTGCGACCGCTTCGCAGGAGAAGGCTATGTCGCGATCGCGCCTGCGATCTTCGACCGGATCTCGCCGAACTTCCAGTCAGGCTATTCGCCCGACGAGATCGCCGAGGCGCGGAAATTCATCGCCAATCCCGACTGGGACGCGATGCTGCGCGACACGCAGGCCGCGATCGACGCGGTGAAGAGCGTCGGTCCGGTCGGCATCATCGGCTTTTGCCTGGGCGGCAGCATCGCATTCGTCGCGGCGACGCGGCTGACGGGTCTGAAGGCCGCGATCGGCTATTACGGCGGCGCCGTCGTGCGCTATGCCGACGAGAAGCCGAAGGTCCCGACGCAACTGCATTTCGGCGAGAAGGATAGCGGCATTCCCCTCACCGATGTCGAGACCATCAAGGCGAAGCGGCCGGATGTCGAGGTGTTCGTCTATCCCGGCGCGCAGCACGGCTTCAATTGCGACGAGCGGCCGAGCTATGACAAGGCCAGCGCCGATATCGCCAAGCCGCGCAGCCTGGAATTTTTCGCGAAGCATTTGAAGTAGGGCCATAGCCCTCCTCTCCTCGTCATTCCGGGCGCGCCCAGCGCGGAATGAGGGAGAGAGAGGATTGGGCTGAAGCTAGAACCAGCGCTCGCCGACGAACACCGTGTCGCCCGGCGCCAGCGGGGTGCCGAGCGGGACGACGGCGCGCATGGAGCCGCCGTTCTCGGTATGCGTGACGGTGACGACGTCGCGCTTGGCGCGCGGCGAGAAGCCGCCGGCGATCGCGACGGCGCTTTCGACCGTCATGTTCGGCACGTAGGGATATTGGCCGGGCGCGGAGACTTCGCCGAGGATGAAGAACGGGCGGTAGGATTCGACTTCGACGGCGACCGAGGGCTCGCGAATGTAGCCGTTGCGCAGGCGCGCGGCGATCTCGCCGGCGAGACCCGCCGGCGTGCGGCCGCGGGCCGGCACGCCGCCGATCAGCGGCATGGTGATGGAGCCGGCGGCATCAATGGCGTAGCTGTTGGTGAGACCTTCCTGGCCGTAGACCACGACGCGCAGCTTGTCGCCGGCATCGAGATGATAGGACGCGTCATAGCGGACAGGCGCTCCGACCGGCGCGGCATAGGCGACGGGCACGGACGTGGGCGCAAAGGAATTGCTGAGCGCGGCGATGGCGCCACCGCCGCTGTTGGCGACGACGACCGGCTGCGGCGCGCCATAGGGCTGGCCATAGGCCATCGAGTCGAGATCGGGACGCGCCATCGCGACGGGGCCGACGGTCTGCATGCAGCCGCCAAGGGTCAGCGCGGCGGACGCTGCCAGGGCTACTGCCGAGATCGACGATCGAAACGCGCGTGCAACTGGCACCGGACCTATCCCTCGATACGAGACAGCTCCAGTGATGCACCGGTTATGGTTAATAAAGCGTTGAGGGGAGCGTGGAACGGCGCTGCGCCTGCGAGCGTGGTGCACTCCCTCTCCCGCTTGCGGGAGAGGGGCACCGAGTTCCTAGTGGCTTACGCGCTCACGCCGACGCCGATCGGGCACGACACGCCGGTGCCGCCGAGGCCGCAATAGCCGGCGGGATTCTTCGCCAGATATTGCTGATGATAATCCTCGGCGAAATAGAATTCGCCGGCGGGTGCGATCTCTGTCGTGATGGCGCCGAGACCTTTTGCGACGAGCGCCTTCTGATAGAGCGCCTTGGATTCATCGGCGGCCTGCTTCTGCGCATCTGAAGATGTGTAGATCGCGCTTCGGTACTGCGTGCCGACATCGTTGCCCTGACGCATGCCCTGCGTCGGGTTGTGGTTCTCCCAGAATGTCTTCAAGAGCTTCGCGTAAGAAATCTTCCTGGGATCGAACACGACCAGCACCACTTCGGTGTGGCCGGTGCGTCCCGAGCAGGTTTCCTCATACGTCGGGTTCGGCGTGTGACCGCCGGCATAGCCGACGGCGGTGGTGTAGATGCCGTCGCCGAGCTCCCAGAACTTTCGCTCGGCGCCCCAGAAGCAGCCGAGCCCGAACACGGCCTGCTCGAGACCGGCGGGATAGGGCGCATGCAGCTTGCTGCCGTTGACGAAATGGATGCTCGCAGTCGGGATGGCTTGCGCACGGCCCGGCAGCGCCTCCGCGGCGCTCGGCAATGCGGTGGTCTTGCGCATGAACAGCATGATGGATCTCCACGACGAGCCGTGCGTCGCTCGAGCCAGATGCTCAGGCGGCGTGCTCGCGATCAGGGTGGGAATATATGTATCTACGCAAGCAGAGGCAGCGTTGTTACGGCTGCCGGCGGCGAGGTCCCGTCGCGGCGGGAATTGAAGATCAATCCCGCGGGAATTGAAGTTCAATCCCGGGAATAGCCGATCAGCGGCTTGCGCGGCCGGAACAGGATCATCAGCACGATGCCGAGAATGCCGAGGACGGCGAAGACCGGCTGATCCAGCAGCAGGCGGATCACAGAGGTCCAGAGCCACGGCGCCTTGGCCTCGACCCAGGTCCGGAAGGCGGTCTGGCTGGCCTGGTTGATGTCGTTCCAGAACTGGCCGAAGCGGGTGAACCGCAGGGTCTGGTCGGCCACCCAGCGGGCGCCGTCATAGACCATGAAAATGAACCCACCGGCGAGCAGCAACAGCCCAATCAGTCGGAAAAAGCCGCGGATCATGCCTCACCCCAGATCATCGCCCGATCGGACGACCCGTCAAATGCCCGCCAGCAAATAGCCGGGCGACGGCAGAAATTCAACCACTTCAGGGCGTTACGGCGCGCGCTGGAGCGCCCGAAGGCCGGTTTTCCCGCCCCGGAAAGCGTTGACGGTGCGCCAGACCCTCTCTATAAGGGCGCCAACTGGCGGTGGGCGCAATCCTGCCGCCGCTGTTCTTTGAGCAGTTGCAGGCTCTTTGAGGCCTCATGTTCCGGGAGCGGCCCAGCAACCGAACACCCTAAATCCGAGCGTCGATTCCGCGGTCCAGCAGCCGGCGCTACCCGACCAAGACGCGACCGGTACCGCAAAGGATATTGAGACCATGGCCAATACCACTTCCGCCAAGAAAGCGACGCGCAAGATCGCCCGCCGCACCGCCGTCAACAAGTCGCGCCGCACCCAGATGCGCGGCACCGTCCGCACCGTCGAGGAAGCCATCGCGACCGGCGACCGCGCCGCTGCCGTGAAGGCGCTGGCGGCTGCCGAGCCCGCGCTGATGCGTGCTGCCCAGCGCAACATCATTCACAAGAACAACGCCAGCCGCAAAGTCTCGCGCCTCACCGCGCAGATCGCCAAGCTCGCGAAGTAAACCTGCGAAGCTGATCCTGCGAAGCAAATTCGCACGGCAAGCTCGCGGCATCATCTGATCGATAGATCGGATCAAGACGACAAACAGCCCGGCATCGCGCCGGGCTTTTTTTGTTGCCTATCACACTGACGGCAGCAGTCGCGCGACATTTCGTCTTTCGTTGCAAGCGATGCATCGTCAATGCGATGCTTCGTTCCGTAGTTTTACTCGCCGGTGATTTTGCAACACCGGAAACTTCCCGTGCGTTGCAAAAAGCCCCTGCGGCACGGGCACAAATGCAATCGCAGAGCAAGAAGGTTCTTCACACCGTAGATTCACCGGAACGCGCATCGTGCTGGAGTTACCCTGCGGAACGAGACTCAAAAAACGGTGTCTCGCTAATCACTTATCCACATAGCGACATGAAGCATTTGGAAAACGACCTCGCACGGCACGCGCGTGAAGGTTTTGTAAAATATTTTTGGCGGTCGCCCGTCGGCTGTCACAAATCGCGCCCGGTTTTCGATTCTCTACGCGGATTCAAAAACTTGGTCTCAAGCCTGTGCACAACTGCCGCGCGGCGTTAACGCAGATCAAGTTTTTAGTCGCCTCAACTTGGAATCAATTCGATTGCGAGTCCTTCGGCATAGTGTATTTCTTAACTCGTCCGCAGCGCCCACGATCTTGAGACCAGCGCGGTTTTGGAAACGGGGCGAGCGTGCAAATCGGCGGCGGTGTGCACGTTGGCGACGCTTCAACAAGCGATTGTCGGTTCAACACCCACAGCAATGTGGGAACGGTAGCTTTTTGTCTTGATGTCTCCAAGCGGGATTTCGACCCCGCTCGCGCGATGCGCAAACGTGAGACGTCACGAAGCTACTCCGACACGCATGATGGTGAAGCCGAACGGACGAGCAGTGCAGACGGGCGGGGCATCGGCGACTTCAGTCGCTTGTGTCTTCTGAAGCAGGACCTTGCCGTGAGCGATCACGGCAGGACGGGGAGGTATCATGTCTTACGGACAGAACGCGGTATTGAAGCAAGTCTCTTATTCCAACGATGCCGGTTTAGACCAGTCCGCCCTCCAGCCTCCCGCGTGTGACGGAGCGCAGAGTACGCGCTGACCTCGCGACCCCTTCATCTCTGACATCGCTGATCTGACCAGCGGCGTTCGCGCCGGATGGTCGAGCCGTGCCTGCAGATGAAATCGCTTGAGGTCGCGCCATGCCAGACCCCCTGATGGCAGGAACTCTGCATGGCGCTCACCACGCAACTAAATCTCTCAAGAGAAGTTTTTTGACGATGAACACATCGGAACAGGATCGCTGGTCACGCGTGAAGAGCCGGCTGCGCTCGAATGTTGGCGAAGACGTCTATACGAGCTGGTTTGCCCGCATGGATCTGGAAGGCGTGCAGGACGAGAGCGTGCGGCTCTCCGTTCCCACCCGCTTCCTGAAGAGCTGGATCCAGGCCCATTATGCCGAGCGCGTGCTGTCGTGCTGGCAGGCCGAGATGCCCGAAGTGCATCGCATCGATCTCACCGTTCGCTCCGCCGTGCGCCCGGTGGCGCCGCCGAAGGAAGCGCCTGCGCCGGTCGAAACCCGCCGTGCGCCCGCGCCGGAATTGCGTTCGACCGCGACCGCGCCGGTCTCGGCCAATCATGACGCGCTCGGCGGCTCCCCGCTCGATCCGCGCCTGACCTTTGCGAGCTTCGTCGTCGGCCGCTCCAACACGCTGGCGCACGCCGCCGCGCGTCAGGTGGCCGAGGGCCGCCGCGGCGACCCCGTGATGTTCAACCCGCTCTACATTCATGCGGGCGTTGGCCTCGGCAAGACGCATCTGTTGCAGGCGGTGACCTGGGCCGGCAATTCCGGCAACGAGCGCAAGGTGCTCTATCTCACCGCCGAGAAATTCATGTACGGCTTCGTCGCCGCACTGAAGACGCAGACGGCGCTGGCCTTCAAGGAAGCGCTGCGCGGCATCGACGTGCTGGTGATCGACGATCTCCAGTTCCTGCAGGGCAAGTCGACGCAGGCCGAGTTCTGCCACACGCTGAACGCGCTGATCGACGCCGGCCGCCAGGTCGTGATCGCAGCCGACCGGCCGCCGTCCGATCTCGAAAGCCTGGACGATCGCGTGCGCTCGCGCCTGGCCGGCGGCCTCGTGGTCGAGATGGGCTCGCTGGGCGAAGAGCTGCGCCACGGCATTCTCAAATCGCGCGTCGCCGCGGCCCGCGCCCATCACGCGACGTTCGACGTGCCGGAGGAGGTGCTGCACTATCTGTCGCGCGCCATCACCCATAACGGCCGCGACCTCGAAGGCGCGATCAACCGTCTTCTTGCCCACTCCAAGCTGAACAACCAGCCGGTGACGCTGGAGATGGCCGAGCGCGAGGTGCGCGACCTGATCCGGCCGCAGGAGCCGAAGCGCATCAAGATCGAGGACATCCAGCGCGTGGTGGCAAGGCAGTACAATGTCAGCCGCTCCGACCTCCTGTCCTCGCGCCGCACCGCCAATGTGGTGCGTCCGCGCCAGGTGGCGATGTACCTCGCCAAGACGCTGACCCTGCGGTCGCTGCCGGAAATCGGCCGCCGCTTCGGCGGGCGCGACCACACCACGGTGCTGCATGCCGTGCGCAAGATCGAGTCGCTGGTCTCCAAGGACACCGCGCTGTCCGAGGAAGTGGAATCGCTGAAGCGCCAGCTTCAGGAATAAACGCCTAGGCTTCCTGCCATTCTCCTGCCGCCCCGGCCATGCCTGGGCGGCGGTCGCGTTTTTGCCGGTAAATCGTGGGGAACTGGCCGCCAATCCCTTGAAACGGATGGCTTTCCGCGCCACCTTGCGCGACCCTGAGGGCTTTGGTCATATCCGCTGGATGATCCGGCTTTCCGGGGTCTTCGGTGCCGTGGCGCGCGTCCCGCCGCCCGGCTTTTCCATCGTTTGGGGATCGGGCGAGTAGTGCAATGAAGGTTACGGTCGAACGCGCGCAACTCCTGAAGTCGCTGGGTCATGTCCACCGCGTGGTCGAGCGCCGCAACACGATTCCGATCCTCGGCAACGTGCTGGTCCGCGCCGAGAATGCCAAATTGTCGCTGAAGGCGACCGACCTCGATCTTGAGGTGACGGAAACGCTGCCGGCTGAAACCGCGACCGCGGGCTCGACCACGGTGCCGGCGCACATGTTCTACGACATCGTGCGCAAGCTGCCCGACGGCTCGCAGATCGTGCTGGAAGCCGACGGCGACCGCGCCGTGCTGGCGATCCGCGCCGGCCGCTCGCGCTTCACGCTGCAGACCCTGCCGGAGAACGATTTTCCGGATCTCGCCGCCGGCGACATGTCGCATTCGTTCAATCTCGCCGCCAAGGACGTCAAGCGGCTGATCGACCGCACCCAGTTCGCGATCTCGACCGAAGAGACGCGCTATTACCTCAACGGCATCTATCTGCACGCCGCCGGCACCGCGAAGGCTGCGACCCTGCGCGGCGTCGCCACCGACGGCCACCGCCTCGCCCAGCTCGACCTGGTGCAGCCGAAGGGCGCCGACGGCATGCCGGGCGTCATCGTGCCGCGCAAGACGGTCGGCGAGGTGCAGCGCCTGATCGAGGACACCGAAGCCGAGATGACGATCGAGCTGTCGCAGGCCAAGATCCGCTTCACCATCGGTAATGTCGTGCTGACCTCGAAACTGATCGACGGCACCTTTCCCGACTACGGCCGCGTCATCCCGCAGGGCAACGACAAGGAGCTCGTCGTCGACAAGAAGGATTTCGAGAACGCGGTCGATCGCGTCTCGACCATTTCGAGCGAGCGCGGCCGCGCGGTGAAGCTGTCGCTGTCGCCGGGCAAGCTGGTGCTTTCGGTGACCAATCCGGATTCCGGCAGCGCGACCGAAGAGATCGAGGTCGAATACGCCTCCGACGCCCTCGATATCGGCTTCAACTCCCGCTACCTCCTCGACATCGCCGCCCAGATCGAAGGCGACGTCGCCACCCTGAAGCTCGCCGACCCCGGCTCGCCCACGCTGGTGCAGGACAAGGACGACAAGAGCGCACTGTACGTGCTGATGCCGATGCGGGTGTGAGACCTACCGGCGTCCTTACCTGTCACTACATGCGTCATGGCCGGGCCAAAGCGCGAAGCGCGTCTTCGCGAGATGTCCCGGCCATCCACGTCTTGAGACCCAAGTCTTGAGAGCCAAGTCTTGAAAGCCAAGAACGTGGATGCCCGGCACAAGGCCGTGCATGACGGAAAACGGATCTCATGACCCCCTCCCGCATTCATCGCCTGACGCTGACGCATTTTCGGAGTTACCGGGCGGCGGGGCTCGAGACCGCGGCTGACATGGTGGCGCTGGTCGGGCCGAACGGGGCGGGCAAGACCAATTGCATCGAGGCGATCTCGTTCCTGTCGCCGGGCCGCGGCTTGAGGCGCGCGACGCTGGAAGACGTGGCCGACAACCAGGGCGACGGCTCCTGGGCGGTGTCGGCGCAGGTCGAGGGCGCGCTGGGCCTGGCGACGCTCGGCACCGGCATCGAGCCGCCGCGCGCCGATAGCCCGGTCAACCGGCGCATCCGCATCGACCGCGAGCCGGTGAATTCCGCAGCCGCGTTCGGCGACCACATCCGCATGGTATGGCTGACGCCGGCGATGGACGGGTTGTTCATGGGCGCCGCGTCCGAGCGGCGGCGTTTCTTCGACCGCCTGGTGCTGGCGATCGACAACGACCATTCCAGCCGCATCAACGCGCTCGAACGCTCGCTGCGCTCGCGCAACCGCCTGCTCGAGACGCGCAATTACGACGACCATTGGTGTGACGCGATCGAGCGCGAGACCGCCGAGCTCGCGGTCGCGGTCGCCGCAACGCGCGGCCAGACCGCCGCGCGCCTCACCGGCATGTTGAACGCGCGCGCGCAGGCCTCGGCGTTTCCGTCAGCCCAGATCGCGCTCGACGGCTGGATGGAGAACGCGCTGCTGAGCGAGACCGCGACCTCGGTCGAGGACCGCTATCGCCAGATCCTGCGCGATAACCGTCCGCGCGATGCGATTGCCGGCCGCACCACCGATGGTCCGCATCTCACCGATCTCCAGGTCGTCTATGCGCCCAAGAGCATGCCGGCACGCGACGCCTCGACCGGCGAGCAGAAGGCGCTGCTGATTGGCCTGGTGCTGGCGCATGCGACACTGGTCGCAGAGATGACCGGGATCGTGCCGCTGCTGCTGCTCGACGAGGTGGTCGCTCATCTCGATCCGAACCGCCGCGCCGCGCTGTTCGACGAGCTGCGCAAGCTCGGCGCGCAAGTGTGGTTGACCGGCGCGGACCCCGCCGCCTTTGCCGAGATCGGCGCCGGGGGCGAAGTGTTTGACGTCGAGGGCGGACGCATCTCCGACCGGCGCCAGGCCCACCGTTGAACCCGGCCGTTTGCAACAGCGACTAGCTTTTCGAGGCGGCTGCGACGACGACGCAGCCGCAGCCAACCGCGCGATGCGATGACGCGCGATATTCCTGGAGAAGCAAGATGCGGACGGTGAGGACCGGGGCGCGAGTCCCGGCACGATGGCTGGCGTTTGCCTGCGGGATGTTGCTGCTCGCAACCTGCATGCTGGCGGCGAGCGCGGCCGCGTGGGTGCCGCACCTGCCGCTGTTTTCGGCCGCGCTCACGCCCGATCCCGAAGCGAGGCTGCCGGCGCCGACCCGCTACAGCTATCGCGAGACCGGGATCACCACGATGCCCGATGTCGAGGCGCCGCTGCGCACCAGGCTGATCGCCCGCATCCCCGCCGAGCTGAACGACGTGCTCGCGTTCTACCGCACCGAGCTCGGCAAGCTCGGCTGGCAGGAGCAGCGCGATGGCGCGGTGATCTCGGCCAATCACGTCCAGCTCGCCTTCGTCTCGCCGCAGGGGCCGGCCGCGCTGGAGCTCGACCGCAAGGACAGCACCACCTCGGTCAATCTGGTGCAAAAGAACCGGGAGGCCGCGACCCGGGCGCAAGTCATGCCGAGGCCCGGCCGCGCCGCGCTGATGTTCACCAATCTCGCCGACAAGGAAGCCGTCGTCGTCATCGACCAGCGGACCGTCACGCTTCCGCCCCGCGCCGGCAAGGAACGTCCCGACGCGCCGCTGTTCAACATGCCGCCCGGCAGATACCCCTACACGTTGAAGGTCGAGGGCCAACCCGACCGCGACACGACGATCGATCTCGTCGCCGGCGATGCCTGGGACGTCACGGTCGGACCCGACGGCAATCCGTGGTCTCCGCTCCAGCTGTACTGAGTCTGTTGAACCTCGAGGGTTTCTGCCGCGACTTCTGGTCTGAGGCCGCGCCGACGCTGTCGCAGTCTGCACACGCGCGAGGGATGACGAGCCGCGCGAAATCCAGGAGTTTTGACGATGTCGAAGACCCCGCGCGGGATGCAAGTCCCGGCACGCTGGCGGCTGCTCGCCTGCGGCCTGGTCCTGATGGCGAGCTGCTCGATCGCGGCCGCCGCCCCTGACGGAGGGATCGTCGACGTCCACACGCTGCCGAAGGTGGAGGGGGCGCTGGAAGACACCTCGCGTCCCGAATCCTGGCGGCTCGAATACCGCGTGCCGACGCCGGAAGCCATGACGGCGCCGGCCGTGAAGAAGCTGCTCAGCGCCGACGGCTGGGTGCCTTATCTGCGGCCGCTCGAAGAGAAGAGCACCACGCTGAACTTCAAGAAAGGGCGGCAGGGCCTGTCGGTCAACTTCACGCAGGCCTTCGGCCGGCCCGATCAATCCGTCGTCTCCTACTCTTCCGACCGGATCTACGGGAACGTGCCGTTTCCGGACGGCGCGAGCGACATCATGTTCGACGGGACCCGTCCCTATCTGAGCTGCATCGCGCCGGCCGCGCTCGATGCGACGTCGGAGTTCTACGCCGGCCAGATGGCCGCGATCGGCTGGCAAAAACTCACGCCGGAAACCGCCGCGCGCTGGACGACCAGCCTCGACGAGACCGTTCCCAACGGCATTCGCACCTTCTATGAGCACCCAGACAGCGAGGCCGCAGGTTTCTACAAGCAGAAGCCCGTGATGCTGACGCTGACGCGTCGCGACGACGGGCGCACCCATGTCGACATCCGTGTCGCGCCCTTTGCCCAGCCCGGCGAGCTCAAGGCCGATAGCGATCTTGCAGGCCTGCCGCGACCCGGTCCGACCAAGACGGCCAGGGGCCTCGGCGGCGCAAGCTCCAACAAGCGCGAGATGTCCGCCGCCGCGATGGCCGAGCTGCCAGCCGTGCTCGCCTTCTATCATCGCGAGCTCGCCGCGCGCGGCTGGCAGGAGGACGGCAGTGCGCCGCTTGCGCCCGGCGACGAGGTCGCGATCAGGATCTCCAGTGCCGAGGAGACCGGCGTGCTGCGGCTCGGCCGCAAATATGATTTCACCATGATCAGCCTGACCGCGCAGGTGAAGGAGTCCGCGCTCGCAGCGCGGGCCAGGGCGAAGAAGGACGCCGACGAAAAATTCCTGGCGGATGCTATGGGGACGGCCAAGCAGCTCATTGCCGCCGACGAAGCCCGGCGCAAGACGCAGGCGGCTGCGCTGTCCGATACCCCGCTCAGCGCGCGCACCGACAGCAAGACGCCGGTGCCGCTGCCCGAAAACGCCGAGGACGTGAAGTTCGAAGGCAGCGACGGCCGGCTCGCATTTTCCTCGGCGTCGAGCGTGAAGGCGCTCGGCGCGTTCTATCGCACGGCGCTGAAGACCGCCGGCTGGAAGGAGCAGCCCTCCGTCATCAACCAGCCCAACATGGCGGTGATGTCGTTTGCCAGGAGCGGCAAGTCGATCTCGATGACCGTGATGCAGATGGGCCCGAAGGTGAATGTCAGCGCCAGCGGCTCCGGGCTGGTCATGGCGGCGGCGAAGCCGCTCGACGTCAAATCGGCAGAGGCCAAACCGGCACAGGCGGCATCGGCCGAGCCGTTGAAGGCCGATCCCGATTCTGCCCTGCCGGTGCCGACGCAACGCTCGTCGAGCGGAATCAGCGCGACGAAATTCCCCGGCAGCGACCTGTCGTTCCGCAGGGAGCTCGAAGCCAGCATTCCAGCCGAGCTTCCTGATGTGCTCGCCTTCTATCGCGCGGAGCTGACCAAGCGCGGCTGGCAGGAGAGGACCGAGGGCGCGGCCGTGACGGCCGAGCAGGCGGAGCTTGCATTCACCTCGCCGGACGGACCGGCCACACTGAAGCTCGGCCGCGCGCGGGGCGAGACCAGCGTCAGCCTGGTGCAGCGGAATCCGCAGGCGGCGGCCAAGGCCGACATCATGCCCAAGGCGGGACAGGCGCGGGTGATGTTCGGCAATATCGGCGAGAAGGAAGCCGCGCTGACGATCAACAAGCAGACCGTGAAGATCGCGGCCGGCGCCGGCGGCCCGCAATCTCCGAAGGGCCCGATGCTCGACCTGCCGCCCGGCAAGTACCAGTACGCGCTGCGCATGCCCGGCCAGCCCGCTCGCACCGACACCCTTACGGTCGCCGCGGGTGATGCGTGGGGCCTGCTGGTGGGCCCCGATGGCGCCGTGCTGCCGCTGCAGATGTATTAGGGCGAACTCGGCAGGACCTGAGCGAGCGTCTCGAAGGATGCGCCGCAGCCCCCTGCAAGGACCCGCAAAAACCACGCCTTCAAAGCCCCGAAATACCCCTTCGAATCGGCCTTTTTGCAGGGCCCGAAACCGGCCCTCAAAGACCTTGAAAACTCGCCCAAAAACCCCATTTCCTCAAAGGGTTGCCGGGAGATACTTTGCGCTAGGCGCAAGCCTTCTTTCGTGGCACAAATAGCCCGCAAATCAGCGCCTTTTGCGCCGCTGATTCGGGCGAGATTTCAAAGGCCTCTCATGACAGAACCTGCTCGGCAGACGCCTGCCGAAAACGAGCCCTCCAATCCGAGCGAATACGGCGCGGAATCGATCCGCGTGCTCAAGGGTCTCGATGCCGTCCGCAAGCGCCCGGGCATGTATATCGGCGACACCGATGACGGCTCGGGCCTGCACCACATGGTCTACGAAGTCGTCGACAACGCGATCGACGAAGCGCTGGCGGGCCACGCCACGCGCGTCGACGTCGTGCTTAACGCCGACAATTCCGTCACCGTGCGCGACGACGGCCGCGGCATTCCCGTCGACATCCACAAGGGCGAAGGCATCTCGGCGGCCGAGGTCATCATGACCCAGCTGCACGCCGGCGGTAAGTTCGACCAGAACTCCTACAAGGTCTCCGGCGGCCTGCACGGCGTCGGCGTCTCCGTCGTCAACGCGCTGTCCAGCAAGCTCGGCTTGCGCATCTGGCGCGACGACAAGGAGCATTACATCGAGTTCGCCCATGGCGATGCGGTGGCACCGCTCGTGGTCGTCGGCGATGCACCGGGCAGGCGCGGCACCGAGGTGACGTTCCTCGCCTCGACCGAGACCTTCAAGAACATCGAATATGATTTCGCCACGCTGGAGCACCGGCTGCGCGAGCTCGCCTTCCTCAATTCCGGCGTCAACATCATCCTCTCCGACATGCGCCATGCGGTCGAGAAGCGCGAGGAGATGCACTATTCCGGCGGCGTCGAGGAGTTCGTCAAATATCTCGACCGCAACAAGAAGGCGATCGTACCGGCGCCGATCATGGTGCGCTCGGAAGCCAATGGCATCGGCGTCGAGGCCGCGCTGTGGTGGAACGACAGCTACCACGAGAACGTGCTGTGCTTCACCAACAACATCCCGCAGCGTGACGGCGGCACCCATCTCGCCGGCTTCCGCGGCGCGCTGACGCGTCAGGTCAACGGCTATGCCGAGGCCAACGCGAAGAAGGAAAAGATCGCGCTGACCGGCGACGACTGCCGCGAAGGCCTCACGGCCGTGCTGTCGGTGAAGGTGCCGGACCCGAAATTCTCGTCGCAGACCAAGGACAAGCTGGTGTCCTCGGAAGTGCGTCCCGTGGTCGAGAACGTCCTCAACGAGGCGCTCCAGGCCTGGTTCGAGGAGCACCCGTCCGAGGCCAAGATGATCGTCGGCAAGGTGATCCAGGCCGCGGCCGCGCGCGAAGCCGCGCGAAAGGCGCGCGAGCTGACGCGCAAGAGCCCGCTCTCGGTCTCCTCGCTGCCCGGCAAGCTCGCCGACTGCCAGGAAAAGGACCCCGCCAAGTCCGAACTCTTCATCGTCGAGGGTGACTCGGCAGGCGGCAGCGCCAAGCAGGGCCGCAACCGCGAATTCCAGGCCGTGCTGCCGCTACGCGGCAAGATTCTGAACGTCGAGCGCGTTCGCCCCGACAAGATGCTGTCGTCGGAGCAGATCGGCACGCTGATCACCGCGCTCGGCACCGGCATCAGCGACGAGTTCTCGGTCGAGAAGCTGCGCTATCACAAGATCATCGTGATGACGGACGCCGACGTCGACGGCGC
>Ga0207426_1001671_pt1 | contig 17176 bp, 15 predicted proteins | sample AraplaMF_Cvi_mMS_FD_184265 | JGI IMG/M metagenome (GOLD analysis project Ga0207426, IMG submission 184265) | Arabidopsis root microbial communities from the University of North Carolina, USA - plate scrape MF_Cvi_mMS (SPAdes) (version 2) | ecosystem: Host-associated > Plants > Roots > Endosphere... | reverse complement strand
CATGTCGCCGCGGGGAACGCCCCGTGAAGATCACACCTAGTCCGGGTGGCGGAATGGCAGACGCGCTAGCTTGAGGTGCTAGTGCCCTTTATCGGGCGTGGGGGTTCAAGTCCCCCCTCGGACACCAATGAAAACCCCTGCTGAGCAGGGGTTTTCTGCATTTCCGGGGAGCAGGGCAAGAGATGTCCAAATTGCCTGTTCCATACCCTTTGTTTGGGAGTATCCTGAAGACCGGCCTACGGGGCGAGCGAGGGAGTTCGACCGGACTGGCCTCGGGGAAGGGAGTTCTGGCTCTCGCCGAGGACAAGAGGAAAGGTCGGGCTGAGAGGCCGAAAGGTCGTAAGACCGGACGGCGACCCCCAAGCACCTGATCCGGACAATGCCGGCGAAGGGAGCCCACCTCGTAGGTCTTTGCCTGCCCCGGTCATGCGCTCCGCATCATGTCCGCGCACTTCTCCCCGATCATCATCGTCGTGATGCACGGATTCACCGCCGGCAGGAACGGCATCACCGAACCGTCGGCCACCCGCAGACCCGTCACGCCCTTGACCCGCAGCTGGGGGTCGAGCGGGGTGGCCTGGTCGTCGGTGGCGCCCATCCGGACCGTGCAGGCGGGGTGGTAGACGGTGTTGTGGGTGGTGCGGATGTAGTCGAGGAGTTCGGCGTCGGAGCGGGCGGAGGGGCCCGGGGCGAGTTCCGTGCCCGCCCAGTCGGCCATCGGGGGCTGGGCGACGATCTCCCTGGCGAGCCGGAGCCCGTGGGTCATGACGCGGATGTCGTGCTCATCGGTGAAGTAGCGCGGGTCGACCCTGGGCTTGTCACGGAAGTCGCGGGTGCGCAGCCGTACGGTGCCCAGGGAGCGGGCGCGGGTCACGTTCGGGGTGAGGCAGAAGGCGTTCTCCGAGGTGGGGTAGCCGCGGCGGTAGGTGTTCATGTCGAAGGGCACCTGGCCGTAGTGGAACATCAGGTCCGGGCGGTCCAGACCCGGCTCCGTGTCGGCGAAGATGCCGATCTCCCACCACTGGGTGGACGAGCGGACCATGGGCTGCTTGGCGTCCCACATGATCACGCCCTCCGGGTGGTCCTGGAGGTTGGAGCCGACGCCGGGGGAGTCCACGATCGGCTCGATGCCGGTGGCGCGCAGATGGGTGGCCGGGCCGATGCCGGAGAGCATCAGGAGCTTGGGGGAGTCGATGGAGCCGCAGGAGACGACGGTCTCGCGGCGGGCGTGGACGGTGCGGGTGTGGATCAGGTCGGGGGCGAGGTAGTCCACGCCGGTGCAGTGCCGTGCGGAGTCGAAGTTCAGGCGTCTGGCCTGGAGGCCGGTGCGTACGTCGAGGTTCTTGCGGGTGCCCATGACGGGGTGGAGATAGGACACCGAGGCGGAGGAACGGGTGCCGTCGGGGCGGCAGTTGATCTGGAACCAGTTGGCGCCCCGGATGACGGTCTTGCCGGTGTTGAAGGCGGCGGTCGGAATGCCGGCCGCCGTGCAGGCCTCCAGCAGGGCCACTCCGCACGGGTCATGGGGCGGGACGGTGCGCAGGACGACCGGGCCGTCGTGGCCGTGGTGGTCTCCCGGGCCGTCGTTGGTCTCCAGCCGCTGGAAGAGTGGGAAGCAGTCGGCCGCGCTCCAGCCCGTACAGCCCATCGCGGCCCACTCGTCGAGATCCTCGGCCGGGGTCCAGAAGGCGATACAGGAGTTGTGCGAGGAGCAGCCGCCGAGCACCTTGGCGCGGGCGTGCCGCATGAAGCTGTTGCCGTTCTCCTGCGGCTCGACCGGATAGTCCCAGTCGTAGCCGGACTCCAGCAGTCCCATCCAGCGGTCCAGGCGCAGCACGTTCTCGTCGCCGACATCGGACGGGCCGGCCTCCAGCAGGCAGACGGTGACCGCCGGGTCCTCGCTGAGCCGGGCCGCCACGACGGCGCCGGCCGTGCCGCCGCCGACCACGACATAGTCGAACTCGTCCACAGGGGCCTCTTGGGACATCGTGCCGTCTCCAGATCAGGGGGTGGGGTTGCCGGTGTCGCCCGGGGTGCCGCGGTCCGGGTGGACGGCGGCGTGCATGGCGAGGACGCCCGTCTTCTTGCGCTGGACGAACCAGTAGTAGGCGAAGCCGCCGAGTGCCACGACGCCGATGAACAGGAAGGCGCCCCAGCGCAGGTACCAGTGCTGCGGGCCGGTCGCGTTGTAGACCGCGGCACGCGGCCAGGCGAGGTTCAGGGACATCGCGATGCCCCAGCACACCGCCAGGATGTTCACCGGGATGCCGAATTTGCCGAGCGAGAACTTGCCCTTGGCCGGGGTCCAGTTGCCCCGCAGCCGCTGGATCAGCATCGGCAGGGTGACCGACAGATAGGCCAGATAGATCATGATGATCGCGATACTGGTGATCACCGAGAAGATCTGCGGCTGGTTGACGTTGATGACGAGGATGCCGATCGCCACCAGACCGATGATGACGGCCGGCAGCACCGGCGTCTGGAAGCGCGGGCTGACCTTGGCGAGCAGGGAGGCGGCCGGGAGGTTGTTGTCCCGGGCCATCGCGAACGCGAGGCGGATACCGGCGGTGTGCACCGCCAGTTCGCACACGGTGATCGCGATGACCACACACCAGAGCACGATCTGCCCGATGGTCGAGCCGAGCGTGGAGAGCACCACGTACTGGAGACCGTCCACCTTCAGCTGCTCGGCCTGGAGATCGGGCACGGACATCAGGGCGAACAGCAGGATCAGACCGCCGATGAGGAAGGACGCGATCAGCGCCCGGAGGATCGCGCGGGGGGCGTTGCGGCCGGGGTCCTTGGACTCCTCGCCGAGTGACGAGGCGGTGTCGAAGCCGTACATGACATAGGCCGAGGCCAGCGACGCGGTCAGGAACGCACCGAAGTAGCCGAGGTTCTCGCCCGCGCCCAGACCGAAGGTGTCGGTCACGACGTCGGGGCCGCGGGTGACATGCGCGGCGAGCAGCAGGATCAGGACGATGGCGGCGATCAGCTCGATCGCCACGCCCGCGGAGTTGATCCGGGCCATGAGCTTGACGCCGAAGGCGTTGACCAGCGTGGTGAACGCGATCAGCACGGTGCCCAGCAGGACGGCGTTCTCGGCCGCGGACTTCCCGGTGCCGTCGCCGATGAACTGGAACCACGACGAGATCTGCGGCAGCGTCACCTGGTAGGCCAGCGCCACCGCGGACAGCGAGACCATGGTCGCGGTCACCATCATCCAGCCGCCGAGCCAGCCGATGTGCGGGCCGCCGAGTTTCTTGGCCCAGTTGTAGACCGATCCGGCCACCGGGTAGCGGGCGGCCAGCTCACAGAAGCACAGCGCCACCATCAGCTGTCCGGCGAAGACCATCGGCCAGGACCACCAGTACGCCGGTCCGCCCTGGGCGATGCCGAAGTAGAACAGCTGGAAGGTGCCGGTCAGGATGGAGATATAGCTGATGCCGGCGGCGAAGGTGTGGAAGTTGCCCAGGGTGCGCTTGAGTTCCGGCTTGTAGCCGAGCTCGGCGATCGCGTCGTCGTCGTGCTCGGGCCGGGTGCCGGGGCGGGGGGATTCGGGGCCGGTCACTCGAACCACCTCTGCGGCCGTGGCGCGGTGTTGCGCCAGACGTGCTTGGCCTCCTGGTACTCGGCCAGCCCCGCCGGCCCCAGCTCACGGCCCACGCCGGACTGCTTCATCCCGCCCCACTCCGCCTGTGGCACATACGGATGGAAGTCGTTGATCCACACCGTGCCCGCGCGCAGCCGGGCGGCGACCCGGTGGGCCCGCTCGCTGTCCTGCGTCCACACCGCCCCGGCCAGCCCGTACACCGTGTCGTTGGCGAGCGAGACCGCCTCGTCCTCGTCGCGGAACCGCTCGACGGTCAGCACCGGGCCGAAGCTCTCGTCCCGGACGACGGACATGTCCGGGGTGCACTCGTCCAGCACGGTCGGCAGATAGTAGAAGCCGTTCGACAGCGACGGATCGTCCGGCGGGGAGCCGCCGCAGAGCAGTACGGCGCCCTCTTCCAGCCCGGCCGCCACATACGCCTCGACCTTCGCGCGGTGCGCGGCCGAGATCAGCGGGCCGGTACGGGCATGTTCGTCGAACGGTCCGCCGAGCCGGATCCGCTGGGCGCGGGAGACCAGTTCGTCGACGAAGGCATCGTGCAGCTCCTCCTGGACGAGCAGCCGGGCGCCCGCCGAGCAGACCTGCCCGGAGTGCAGAAAGACGGCCATCAGGGCGTAGTCGACGGCGGTGTCGAAATCGGCGTCCGCGAAGACGATGTTGGGGTTCTTGCCGCCCAGCTCCAGGGCGATCTTCTTCACCGTCGGGGCCGCGGCGGCCATGATCCGCCGACCGGTGAGCAGCCCGCCGGTGAACGAGACCATGTCCACCCGCGGGTCCTCGGTCAGCAGCGCGCCCACGGCCGGGCCGGTGCCCAGCACCAGATTGGCGGCGCCGTCGGGCAGCGCGGCCTCGGCCAGCAGCCGCATCAGGTGGACGGCGGTGTGCGGGGTCAGCTCACTGGGCTTCAGGACGAAGGTGTTGCCCGCGACCAGACAGGGGGCGACCTTCCACGCGGTCTGGAGCAGCGGGTAGTTCCACGGGGTGATCAGCGCGCAGACGCCGACCGGTTCGTGGCACACCGTGCTGGCGATCTCCGCGGCACCGGCGTCCACCACCCGGTCGGTGCCCCCGGCCGCGCCGAGGTTGCCGAAGTGGCGGAAGCAGTTGGCGATGTCGTCCATGTCGTAGCCGCTCTCGACCAGCCGCTTGCCGGTGTCCAGCGACTCGGCCTTCGCCAGCACGTCCCGGTCGCGCTCCAGCAGCTCGGCGACGCGCAGCACCAGCCGGCCGCGCTCGGCCGCCGGGGTGCGGGGCCAGGACCCGTCGTCGAAGGCTGTGCGGGCGGCGGAGACGGCAGCCGCCGCGTCCTTCGGCCCGCCCTCGTCCACGGTCGCGACCAGCGTGCCGTCAGCGGGGCAGCGGATCTCGCGCACCTGCCCGTCGGCCGCTGCGGTCCACTGACCGCCGATGAACAGCTCCGGCATGCTGGTGCCTCCGGTCTCCGGGCTCGTACGGGGCGGCCGCGGCAGGGCCCGGCCGCCCTCGCCGACGGCGTCAGGCCGCCGGTCGGCCCGCCGTGCGGACCTCGGTGACGATCACTGAACCGAGAGTAAGACGGCCGGTGCGGCTCCGCACGGTACGAGGGGCCGGGGGAGCGGCACCGGGTGGGGCCGACGGAGTGACCGGTGCGGCGGACGGGACAATGGAGGGATGGGCAGCGAGCTGAGCCGGGAGCGGAAGCCGGGGCGGGACCGGGATGGGACGGCCACGGGGCCGCACCCCGTGCCCGATGCCGCGGCCTACCTCTCCGGCCGCTGGAGCATCGAGCGCACCGTGGACGACCTGCGGAACGGCCCCCGGGGCAGCTTCCGCGGCACCGCCGAATTCCGGCCCGACGCGACGGGCGAGGCGTTGCTGCACCACGAGGAGGGGCAGCTGACGTGGGGCGGGACGGTGCGTCCCGTGAGCCGCACCCTGCGGCTGCGGCCCCGCCCGGACGGCACCGCCGCGGTCGACTTCGCCGACGGCCGGCCCTTCCACGACCTCGACCTCAGGACCGGCCGGTGGACCGCCGTCCACTCCTGTGCCGCGGACCGGTACGAGGGGACCTTCACCGCCGTCGGGCCGGACGAATGGCAGCTGGAGTGGCGGGTCGGCGGCCCGGCCAAGGACCAGCTGCTGTGTTCGGTGTACCGGCGGCTGGGGTGACGGCGGCAGGGTGACCATGCCGGGTCGGCCGCCGTACACAACGCACGGCGCCCCCGAGGACAGGTGTCCCCGGGGGCGCCGGTAGCCGTTTCGCTGCGGGATCAGGCGGCGGGCAGCTTCCCCCGTCCGAACAGCTTCCGCTCGTCGTGCAGGGCGAACGGCGTGGTCCGCAGATCGGCGATCTGAATACCGAAGATCTTCAGTTGCAGCATCAGCTCGGTCTTCAGGTCGTAGCCCGCGCTGAGCGCCCACGCCGGGGTACCGCCATTGGTCGCGCCCGCGGCCCGCCCGGTGAGGTGGACGGAGAGATCACCGCCGACGCCCGCCGTGTCGTACAGGAACACCTCGGCACGCGCCCCGATACGGGCCGTCGCGGAGGCCGCGCCCTCGACCCGCGGCGTCGCGCCCTTCGTCTGCTGCCGCGCTTCGTGCAGCGGCTGCCATCCGTTGCCGCGGTCGTACTTCGCACCGACCGCGAACGAACCGGAGGTGCGCTGGTCGGCGTCGAGCACGATGCGGCCGTCCGCGTTGAAGCGGTAGGTGAAGGTGACCTCGGTGCTGACCACGACGGGAACCGGGCCCACCCAGAAGACGTGCCGTCCGGTGACCGCCGCGATCGGCACCGCGACCTGGCCGGTGTCCGCGGCGCCGCGCACCTTGCCGTGCACCTGCCAGCCATAGCCGTAGGAGCCGCCGAGGCCGATGGCGGCCCGCTGCGGCAGCAGGTTCAGCCCGCCGCGCTTCTCATACTGGAAGATCAGCTCGGGCCGGAACGACACCTCACCGGACAGCCGGGCAGGAGACTTGGGGGTCGCCTGCACGCCCTTGGGCAGCGGCACATTGAGCCCCAGCCGCAGGGTGGTGAGCGCCTTCCGCGCCTCGGGCGGCAGCGTGCCGTCGGAGGAGGCGGGGGACGGACGGGTACCGGAGGGCACGAGTTGGGTGCGGACCCCGGCGGAGTCGGACGCCGAGGGGCTCGGGGAGCCGGAGGCGGTGGCGTCGGGGCTGCCGGACGGCGTGCCCGGCTCGCCGGACGGAGCGGCCGTGCCGCCGCTGTCCGCACCGGGGCGCTTCTGGACGGTGACGCCCGAGGAGAGCGGCTTGACCGAGATCTCGCCCGGCTGCAACGCCGTGCGCTGGTCCACGTTCTGATCGCCGAGCAGCTCCGAGAGCGTGGCGGGGGCGGTGGTCACCCGGACCTTGCCGTCGTGGGTGCCGGTGACCTTGCGGACCTTGAACAGCGCACCCGAAGGGGCGTGCCGGTTGGGCGCGGCGGCGACCACATCGCCGGACCGCACGGTCTTGCCGGCGGACGGCTTGAGCTCCGCCTGCTTGCGGTGCGCGTCGTACGACGAGAGCTGCACGGAGACCGAATTGCCGGACGGGCTGGGCGCGTCGGACGGCCTGGCGACCGCGGCACCGCCTTCCGGACCGGTGGCCTGGGCATCGTCCGGCACGGCACCGGGCGCCGTCGGCCCGGCGGCCGGTATCCCGGCCGAGGACGTGCGCGGCTTGTCGGGACCCGAGAGCAGCGCGTGGGTGCCGAGGGCGGCGGGGACGAGTACGCCGACCGCGGCGGCGGGCACCGCGATACGACGCCAGGAAACAGCCATGGGATTCCTTGATGATGCGGGGGGTGACGGGGAGGAACAGCAAGGCCGGGCGCCGAACGCCGGGACGAGTCCGGACGGCTGGGGAAAGTCGTCCAAGTTCGAACATCTGTAGGGGTTCGGGCGGCTTCCTCGTAGCATGGCGACGAATGATCGCTTTCGCCATGGGGAAAGACACCGAGTCGGGAGGGGACGGGTGGAGACATCCACAACGGTGCCGGAGTCCGCCGCCGCGCTGCACGCCGGAATCGACGCGCTCACCGACGAGGTCATCGACGGCCTGCGGTCCCAACTCCCGTCCTACGCCGCGGTGTCGCCGGACCGGCTCCGGCCGAGGGTGCTGGCGTCGCTGCGCAACGGCCTCTCCCTGGTGGAGCGGTGGGCCGAGGAGCGGCGGAGCGCGCGCGGCGCCGGCCGCGGCGACGGCGCCGCGTACGGCATCGCGGAGACCCATCTCGACGAGGTGACGTCCCTGTCCCGCTCCTTGCCCGTCGAGGACGTCATCTCGGCCTACCGGATCGGCACGGACATCGTCTGGCGGCGGTTCGGCGAGGAGATGACGGCCCGGGGCGGGACCGCCGAGGACCTGCTGCCGATCGCCGAGACCCTGCGCGCCTGGGTCGATGCCAACACCCTGCGGATCGTGCGCAGCTGCCGGGTCGGCCTCCAGGGCGACGACCCGACGGCGGAGGGCCGGCATGCGGCCATGGTCCGCGCCCTGCTGCTCGGCGAGGCGCGGTGGGACAAGTCCCTCGGTGCCCGGGGCGCGGGGTCCGGTGGTGACGCTCCGGCCGACGGGTACCGGCCCGAGGGCCACGCCGACGACGCGGAGGCCGTGGACGGCTCCTACGAACACAGCGCCCTCCGCCTCCCCTTCCGTGCGCGACTGCCCGACGCCTCCCCGCCCGGCGAACCGGACGGCGCACCGGCCGCCGCGGGCCACGCCGGCCCCGGTGACCGCGCGTTCCACCGGACCGTCGCTCTGCTGCGTCCCTGGCTCGCCCTGGACGAGGCGGGCCGCCCACTGGTCACGACCGTGGACGGGGATGTGGCGGGACTGCTGGTCGGGCGCCCGGCCGGGCTGTGCCGCAGCCTGATCCTGGGACTCGGCGCCCCGGCCCCCGCCTCCGGGGTCGCCACCGAATTCACCCGGGCCACCCAGGCGTTGCGGGCCGCCGCCGGATTCGGGCTCGTCGGCGCGTACACCCGCGAGGAGCTGGGGCTGCGGGCCGCGGTCGTGGCACTGCCGGCCGTCGGGGAGCAGCTGGTACGGCTCCGCCTGGCCCCCCTGGACGAACGGGGCGAGGACGGCGCCCAGTTGGCGGAGGCCGCAGCCGCCTATCTACGACAGGGCCTGCGCCTGGACGCTGCCGCGCGGACCCTCTATGTCCACCCCAACACCCTGCGCAACCGCCTGCGGCGCTTCGAGGAGATCACCGGCACCAACCTCCGTGACCCGGCCGATCTCGCCGAGGTCTGGTGGGCGCTGACCCACCGCCGGTTCCACGGGCCGGCAGGCTGAGGCGTCTGCCGGAGCTGCCACGAAACAGGAACCGGGCGACGGCCGGGTTGCCTATATTCCTGTTCATGCCCGAGATACAGCTGCTCCGCCCAGGCCACGCCCCCGCGCTGCTCGCCTTCGAGCAGGAGAACCGGGCCTACTTCGCCGCGTCCGTCCCCGACCGAGGCGATGACTACTTCGTCCGGTTCGACGAACGGCACCGCGCCCTGCTCGCCGAACAGGCGGCCGGTGTCTGTTACTTCCACGTCCTGGTCGGCGCCGACGACGAGGTGCTCGGGCGGGTCAACCTCGTGGATGTCGCGGAGGGCGGTGCCGAACTCGGGTACCGGATCGCCGAGCGCGCCACGGGCCGGGGGCTGGCCACCCGGGCCGTACGGAAGCTGTGCGACCTGGCCGCCACCCACTACGGGCTGACCACCCTGCGTGCCGCGACCACGCTCGACAACGCGGCCTCGCGGGCCGTGCTGGCCCGCTCGGGGTTCACCGTCGTCGGGGAGTGCCGGCTCTCTGGTCGCCCCGGGCTGTCGTATCGCCGGAGTCTCGCGAAGGCCACTGCTCCGCCGCCTGCTGGTTAGGGCATGCCCCGAGCCGTGCTCATCCGGTGGCCCGAACCCTTCGAACCACCGGATGAGCACGGCACAACTCCCGCCACCGGCCGCCCGTACGGCCTCAGTTCTTGACCGCCCGCAGGGCGTACAGCAGCGGAACGATCGGCTCCGACGGCGGAAGCCGCCACCAGCCGTTCTCGCCCGGCACCATCGAGTCGAACCGCTTCCAGGGCAGCAGCTCGGTCTCCCGTACGAGTTGGACGGTCAGCCCCGCGCCCACCACGGCGGAGATGACCTCCCCGAGGCCGTGCCGCCACTCATAGCTCGTGGTGGCTCCCTGCACCGGCGGGCCGTCGGTGTAGGTGCACGGCGTATCGCTCCTGAGGGGACCACGGCCCCCTAAGTAGTCGTTCCGGAGACGGAGTTCCTGCTGGTCCGGGCCGCCGGCCGGCCCCAGGGAGTCCAGCATCGGATGGAACTCGACCAGATAGAACGTCCCGCCGGGGCGGAGCAGTGAGCTGACGATCCCGGCCCAGGCGGTCAGATCCGGCAGGTAGCACAGCGCCCCCTTGCCGGTGTAGATCACATCGAAGCGCCGTGCACCGAGCGCCTCCGGGGCCCGGTGCACATCCGCCTGGACGAACTCCATGTTCCGGCCGGCCTCCGCGGCGAGCCGCCGCGCCTCCGTGACCGCCGCCGCCGAGAAGTCGAGCCCCACCGTGCGCGCGCCCCGCTCCGCGAAGGCGGCCGTCTCGGTGCCCAGATGGCACTGAAGATGCAGTACGTCCCGCCCGGTCAGCTCGCCGAGATCCGTCCACTCGAAGGGCGCGAACCAGTCGTCGGCGGTACGGGAGCCGTCCAGCCCGTAGAACTCACTGGCCACATGGATCGGGGTGCGGGCGTCCCAGTTGGCCTGGTTGGCCAGCACCATTTCCTCGGCGGTGGACGGGATTCCCGGACGGGGCGTCAGTTCACTCTTGTTCATGGTCATCCGTCCGTTCTACCCACCGGGCCGGGGTGCCCACCAGTACGGACGGCGAGGCGACGGGCGCGCCGCCGGCCCCTGTCCGGGGCCTACCGCTCCCCGGCCGGCGTCGTCCACACCTCCCCGTCGAGGACATTGCGCATCCCCACCCACACCATGTTCATCAGCCGTACGGTGATCCGCTCCGGGGGCTCGTCGGGGTGCAGTGCCATCCAGTCGGTGAGCGAGTCCGCCGCCCCGACCAGGGTGTACGCCACGAAGTCGGCCTCGTCCTCGGCGCAGGCGGGCCCGGCGCCCTCCGCGCTACAGGTCCGGACGACCCCGGAGACCTCGGTCAGCACCGCCTGCCGGCTCTGCGCCAGCTCCGCGGCGATCGCCGGGCTGAGCTCCGAGGCCTGGCGGTGCAGCACCACCCAGCTGTCCGGGTGTTCGGTGACAAAGGTGAAGAACGCCAGCAGCCCCGCCCGCAGCCGCAGCTCGGGGGAGGGTGCCGGGCCCGCGGTGGCCCGGAACGCGGTCACCAGGCGCTCGGTCTCGCGGCGCAGACAGGCGAGGAACAGTCCTTCCTTGGAGTCGAGATACAGATAGACCATCGGCTTGGAAATTCCGGCGAGTTCAGCGATCTCGTCGACCGAGGAGGCGTGGTAGCCGCGCTTGGCGAAGACCCCGATCGCCGCGTCGATGATCAGCTGCTCCCGGACCGGCCGGGGGAGGCGTCGCCTGCGTATGTCGCTCATTCGTGCCACCTTACCCTGACCTTACTGGCAAGTAAGTTTACCTGGGTGTCAGCTTGCCCGGGTAGGGCGTCGCCGATCGGCGTCGTGATCGACAGGTGTAAAGCGGGGCGACGGTGGTAGGCGATCTCACGCAACGCCCCATTCCGCAACGGCTGTTGCTCGGGTGCCGGCCGAGGCGGAGCGGACGCGGTGGGGCCCGGGTGTTGTTCCTGGGCCGGGCCCGGACCGCGCGGGGGGCGTGCCCGGCGTTGGGTGTCGCCGGGGATAACGGGCCGCCGCCTGTGAGTGGCGTGGTGGCGGCCCGTACCCCTGCCCCGAACGGTCTTTCGACCGCAGGTCATGACGTCCCGTCACCTCACCACCGGACACAAGGAACACGGTCGCTCGTCTGCAACAACCGCCCTCCGCTAGGTATGTTGGGGACTGCGGGGCGTGGTCGTACAATCACGCAACGATCGGCCGCTGCCCCCTGGCTGATGGCTGTCGAAGCGACGGGAAAGTGTGCAATGAGCCAAGAGACGCGACCGCAGTCCAGCGCCGTCGACGTCAGCATCCCGAGTGTGGCGCGGATGTACGACTACTACCTCGGTGGCAAGGACAACTACGCCGTCGACCGCGAGGCCTGCGACGAGCTGAGCAAGGTCGTCCCGAGCACCCAGGTGCTGGCGATCAACAACCGGCGTTTTCTCCAGCGGGTGGTCCGCTGGCTGGCGCGTGAACACGGCATCCGGCAGTTCATCGACCACGGATCAGGTCTGCCGACCCAGGACAACGTCCACCAGGTCGCCCAGCAGGTCGACCCGCAGTCCCGTGTGGTCTACGTCGACAACGACCCCATCGTGCTGGCCCACGGCCGCGCCCTGCTGGAGGAGAACGCCAACACCGCGGTCATCCAGGCGGATATGCGCGACACCGACGGCATCTTCAGCAGCCCCGAGGTCGAGCGGCTGATCGACTTCGGTCAGCCTGTCGCCGCGCTGTTCGTCTCCGTGCTCCACTGCATACCGGACGCCGACGACCCGGCGGGTCTGATCAAGCAGGTCGCCGACCGTCTGGCACCCGGCAGCTTCCTGGTGGTGTGCCAGCTGGTCAGCGAGGATGCCGCGACCCGCGACTTCGTCACCGAGTTCATGCGGGTCAGTACCCACGGCCAGTGGGGCCGGGTACGTCAGGCGCATGAACTGGCCGGATTCCTGGAAGGGCTGGAGGTCCAGGAACCGGGCCTGGTGGAGGTCTCCACCTGGAAGCCGGACGCGGACATCGGCCCCAGGCAGCTCACCCAGGAGTGGATCGAGTACGGCGGCGTCGCCCGCAAGCCGTAGCGCCGGCACCCCGCGACGCGAGAGCGGGACGGTGCGCCCCGGTGGGTGCCCCGCCCCGCTCCACCGGGACCGTGCGGATCAGCTCTCCTGCTTGAGCAGCCGCTCCAGGATCGCCACGGACTCGCGCGGCGACTCGGACTGGGCGCTGAGCCGGTCCATCACCGCGAGGTAGTGGTCCACATCATCGCGCTTGTCCAGATAGAGCGCGCTGGTGAGCTGTTCCAGATAGACGATGTCCGGCAGATCCGGCTCCAGGAACCGCAGGATCGTGATCGGACCACCGGCCGCCGCGAGTCCACCGAGGCTGAACGGCGCGATCTGCAGCGTCACATTCGGCAGTTCGGTCATCTTCAGCAGATGTCTGAGCTGGCCCACCATCACCTCCGGCCCGCCGAGCGGGCGGCGCAGGGACGCCTCGTCGATCACCGCCCACACCCGGGGCGCGTCCGGGACGGTCAGCAGTTCCTGACGCTGAACCCGCAGCTGCACCCGGCGCTCGATCTCCTCGGGAGAAGACCGCGGATGACCGAGCTGTGCCACCGCGCGGGCATAGTCGGCGGTCTGCAACAGGCCCGGTACGAACTGGACTTCGTAGGTGCGGATCACCGAGGCGGCCTCTTCGAGGCCGATATGCGTCTCGAACCAGCCGGGCAGCACATCGCCGTACTGATGCCACCAACCGGGGCTGCTGGTCCGGCGGGCCAGGTTGAGGAAGTCGGCGCGGACCGCCTCGTCCGTGACGTTGTAGAGCGTCAGCAGATCGGCGACATCGCGCTCCTTGCAGCTCACCCGGCCGAGCTCCAGGCGGCTGATCTTGGCGTGTGAGCCGCGGATGGCATCCCCGGCGGCCTCCCGGGTGATGCCCGCCGCTTCCCGCAGCCGGCGCAGCTGGGTGCCCAGCACGATGCGCAGGACGGTCGGGCCGCCCCGCGGGTGGTCGAGATAGCGGCGCAGGGACGGGCCGCTGCTCGGCTGCGCGGCGTTCATGCCGAATCCTCACTTCGCTCGGCCTCGCCTGCGCGCGGCTCGCACCCTCCAACGGTCCCCCGACCTCCGGCCGGGCGAACCCCCATCCGGCGCTCGCTCATGCTGACTCCCCTGAGTGGTCGGGCGAACGCCCAGTGTCCCATCGCCTCCGACGTGCGTACAGCCGGGGTGACTATCCAGTCGACATATGCGCCATTCGTGGCGGCGTCCGGGTCGGTCCTAGGCGATGAGATCGTCGAAGTCGCCGTCCTTGGCGCCCTGGACGAAAGCCACCATCTCGTCACGCGTGTAGACGAGCGCCGGACCCGAGGCGAACCGGGAGTTCCGCACCGCCACCCCGCCGTCCGAAAGAACCGCCAGTTCAACACAGTTGCCGCTGGGGTTGCTGCGGCGGCTCTTGCGCCAGACGGCGCCTTCGATGCTGGTGGCCTGTATGCCGTTGCTCACCGACTCCATCACAGCTGCTCCCTTGCTGGAGGTCATTCCTCCGACCGATGCCGAGCCTTCGATCACCTTGGCGTGAACGAGCCCCTGGGGCGCCGTCCTTGCCGATGTAATTGCAGATGCACTTGCACCGGGTGACGGCTGCCGAGGATATTAACCCTCCGAGGCAGTCCGGCCCAGCCCCGAAATCCCTTTCGCGGAGATGTTGATGACCACACATCCGGCAGAGACCGTGCACCACGCCCCTCGGGAGGAACCGCGTGAGGACGCCTGGTGGATGCCCACCCCCGACGGCTTCGCCGCCTGCGCCCTCAGCGCCACCGCACGGACCGTGCCGGAAGCCCGCCGGTTCACCCGGGCGACCCTCGAAGGCTGGCAGGTGTGCGCCGGACTCGCCGATGACGCGGTCCTGGTCGTCTCCGAACTCGTCAGCAACGCGCTGCGGCACGGCTTCCGGAAGCCCGGAGCGGAGGACGAGGACACCGCGGCGCCCACCCCCTTCTGCAATGCCTGGCTGGCGCTGACCCGGCAGGAGGCCACCGTGCTGTGCGCGGTCTCGGACGCCGGCCCCGGCGCACCCGTCATCAGGACCCCGGACGCCCTGGCGGAATCCGGGCGCGGCCTCTATATCGTCGACCGGCTCAGCGAGTCCTGGGGCTGGACGCCCCCCGACCGGTCGGGGAAGACGGTCTGGGCGACGATGTCGGTACGCGGCTGAGGCCGCTCGTACGGGACCCCGTGGCGGCCCGCGCACGGAGCGGGCCATGGTCTGCCTTGTGTGACGATTCCCGGGTCGCCGTCGCCCGAGCGGAAGGCCCGAGAAGCCGATGGATCTGCTGTCCCTGCGCTACTTCCGTGCGGTCGCGCGCCGGGAGCACATCAGCCGGGCCGCCGAGGAACTACGGGTGGCCCAGCCCTCGGTGAGCCGGACCATCGCCCGGCTGGAGGCCGAACTGGGTGTGCCGCTCTTCGACCGGCACGGCCGCGCCATCCGGCTCAACCGCTACGGCGCCGCGTTCCTGGCCCGGGTCGAACGGGCGCTGGACGAACTCGACGACGCCCGCCGGGAGATGGCCGATGCGGCCGGGCTCGACGACGGCGGGGTGGCCGTCGCCGCCGAGACGCTGCTGCCGCTCACCGAGCTGCTGGCGGGATACCGCGCCGCCCACCCCGGGGTCACCGTCCGCTGTTTCCAGTCCACCCCCGATGTGATGCGGGAGCAGCTGCGGGCCCGGGAGGTGGACTTCTGCATCGCCTCGCAGCCGCTGTCCGGGCCGGGTCTGGGTGCGGTGCGGCTGCTGCACGAAGAGGTGCTGCTCGTGGTCCCGGCCGGGCATCCGCTGGCCGCCCGCGAACGGGTCACGGTCGACGAGATCGCCGAGGAACCCTTCATCACCACCCGGCCGGGCCACTGGCAACGGGCCCTGCTGGAGCGGCTGTTCACCGCGATCGGACGCCGCCCGGTGATCTCCTGCGAGGGCGACGAACCGGGCGCCACCCATTTCCTGGTCGCGGCCGGTCTCGGTATCGGCCTGATGCCCTCACTGGCCCGCGCCGACCTCGCGTCCGTGCCGCTCGCCTGGCTGCATCTCGACACCCCCGACTGCGTACGGACCCTGAGCCTGGTCCGGCGAGAGGACAGCTACCTCACCACGGCTGCCGCCCGCTTCCGGGATCTGGCTGTCACCCACTTCGCCGGACGGCTGCAACATGGCGTACCCGCACAGGAGTTGCGGCTGTCCGAGGGGCCGGTGGGCGTCGCGCACGAAGACCTCTGACCGTGACCGGTCATCGGCCGGCCGCGGGGACGGTCAGTCTTCTCCGTGGAGGGTCCGGGCGAGAACGGAGCGGTGGGTCGGCTTGGCGTCGTCGTAGCGCCGGTGGCCTTCGTCGGTGATGACGACGAAGATGCCGCGGCGGTCGAGATCGCACATGACGCGCTCGACGAGGCCGCCCCGCTCCAGCCTGGCGACCAGCCGGGAGGAGGCGCTCTGGCTCAGATGCACCACGTGGGTGAGGTCCTGGCCGCGGCACTTGCCGTGATCGGAGGATGCGAGGCGTTCGAGTGCCTCGAACTCGCTGACGCTGAGGCCGTGCTGCGCCTGCAACTCCTGCTCCAGGGCACTGTGCACGGCGGCATGGCGGGCGAGAAGCCCGTGCCACTCCTCGACCAGTTCCTGCTCCGGGCGACCCTTCATGGGGCCCAGGTTAACATGCGCCAGCATTTGATGCACAGAAATTAAATGCGGTTGCATTCGATGTGCGTGCATGTAAGAGTCGTGGCATGACTTCCTCCGCACCCCTGTCCGCCTCCACACCCACGTGGAACGCCAGACTCTGGGGAGTTCTGCTCACGGTCTCCCTGGTCATCGGCCTCGACGCACTCGACGTCTCGATGGTGGGTGTCGCACTCCCCTCCATCCAGGCGGACCTGGGGCTGTCCACCAGCGCGCTTCAGTGGATCGTCAGCGGCTATGTCCTCAGCTACGGCGGGCTGCTGCTGCTCGGTGGCCGCGCCGCCGACCTGCTCGGCCGCCGCCGGGTGTTCCTGACCGCGGTGGCCGTGTTCGCCGCGGCCTCCGTGCTCGGCGGTCTGGTCGATGACGGAACCCTGCTCATCGCCACCCGCATCCTCAAGGGCATGGCGGCGGCGTTCACCGCGCCGGCCGCGCTGTCCATCATCACGACCACGTTCGCCGAAGGGCCGGCGCGCAACAAGGCCCTGGGCGTCTTCTCCGTCTTCGGGGCCAGCGGCTACTCGGCCGGCCTGGTGCTCTCCGGCCTGCTGACCCAGGTGGGCTGGCGCTGGACGTTCTTCCTGCCGGTGCCGGTCGCGATCATCGCGTGGATCGCGGCCAACCGCCTGCTCCCCAAGGACGGTCCCCGCGCCTCCGGCGGCTATGACATCCCCGGGGCGATCACCTCGGTCGGCGCGATGCTGCTGCTCGTGTACACCGTCGTGGAGGCGCCGGAGGCCGGCTGGGCCGCGCCGAGCACGCTGATCCAGTTCGCGATCGCCGCGGTGCTGCTGGCCGCCTTCCTCGTGATCGAGCGCCGCAGCGCGCATCCGCTGGTCCGGCTCGGGATCCTCCGCTCGGGCTCGCTGGCACGGGCCAACCTGGGCATATCCGTGTTCTTCGGCGGCTACATCGGCTTCCAGTTCGTGGTCATGCTCTACTTCCAGTCGGTGTTGCAGTGGTCGGCGCTCCAGACCGCGCTGGGCTTCCTTCCGGCCGCGGTGATCGTCGCCTTCGGCTCGC
>Ga0207426_1001669_pt1 | contig 17206 bp, 16 predicted proteins | sample AraplaMF_Cvi_mMS_FD_184265 | JGI IMG/M metagenome (GOLD analysis project Ga0207426, IMG submission 184265) | Arabidopsis root microbial communities from the University of North Carolina, USA - plate scrape MF_Cvi_mMS (SPAdes) (version 2) | ecosystem: Host-associated > Plants > Roots > Endosphere... | reverse complement strand
CATCATCCGCTGTCCTTCATGCACGAGAAGGAGGCGACGTTCCGCGACACCGTCGTCACGCTGCTGCTCGACAATTCCGGCTCGATGCGCGGCCGCCCGATCACGGTCGCCGCCACCTGCGCCGACATTCTCGCGCGCACGCTGGAGCGTTGCGGCGTCAAGGTCGAGATCCTCGGCTTCACCACGCGCGCCTGGAAGGGCGGGCAATCGCGCGAAGCGTGGCTCGCCGCCGGCAAGCCGGCCAATCCCGGCCGCCTCAACGATCTCCGCCACATCATCTACAAGTCCGCCGACGCCCCCTGGCGCCGTGCGCGGAAAAATCTCGGCCTGATGATGCGCGAGGGTCTGCTGAAGGAGAACATCGACGGCGAGGCGCTCGACTGGGCGCACAAGCGCCTGCTCGGCCGGCCCGAGCAGCGCAAGATCCTGATGATGATCTCGGATGGTGCGCCGGTCGACGATTCCACGCTGTCGGTCAATCCCGGCAACTATCTCGAGCGGCACCTGCGCCACATCATCGAGGAGATCGAGACCCGCTCGCCGGTCGAGTTGATCGCGATCGGCATCGGCCACGACGTGACGCGCTACTACCGCCGCGCGGTGACGATCGTGGACGCCGAAGAACTCGGCGGCGCCATCACCGAAAAGCTCGCCGAACTCTTCAGCGAGACCAACACCGCGCCAACTCAACCGGCCGGTCGCCCGCGACGCAAACTGCATTCGTGAGCGCATATCGATCCCGCCGCAGCTTTCTCGGCCACGCGGCGGCGGGATTTTCCACTGTCGCATTCGCGCGCATCGCGCAGGCGCAGATCACCACCGAGCCGCCGCCGCGCCCCGCGCAGATCGAGCACGCGGTCACCGAGCCCGTCGCGGTCGAAGTCAATGCCCGGCAGATCCAGAGCTTCGAGCCGCGCGATCGCTCGCGCGTGCGCTTCGGCGCGTTGCAATATCGCAGCGGCCTGGTCCTGACCTCGCCCTATCGCGGCTTCGGCGGCCTGTCCGGCATCCGGCTCGATGCAAAAGGCGAGCGCTTCCTCGCGGTCTCCGACCAGGGCGGCTGGTTCACCGGCAGCATCCGCTATGACGGCAGCAAAATGGTCGGGCTCGACGGCGTCGAGGCGGCGCCGATGCTGGATGCGGAAGGGCGGCCGATCACCGAGAAGCGGCTCTGGTACGACACCGAGTCGCTCGCGCGCGACGGCAACGTCGTCTATGTCGGCCTCGAACGCGTCAACCAGATCATGCGCTTCGATTTCGCCAAGGGCGGCACCCGTGCCCGCGGCGAGGTGATCCCGACGCCGCCGGCGATCCGCAAGCTGCCCTATAACAAGGGGCTGGAAGCGATGGTCGTCGTGCCGAAGGACATGAAGGGCCAGCCGCTCGCGGGCACCCTGATCGCGTTCTCCGAGCGCGGGCTGGACGCCGACGGCAATCTGGTCGCCTTCCTGATCGGCGGCCCATCGCCGGGCCAGTTCAGCGTGCGCCGCACCGACAAGTTCGACATCAGCGACGCCACGCTGCTGCCCTCCGGCGAGCTGTTGATCCTCGAACGCAAATTCTCCTGGTTCACCGGCATCAACATCCGCATCCGTTCGTTACAGCTGAAATCGATCGCGCCGAACGCGCTGGTCGACGGCCCCGCTTTGTTCGCCGCCGACCTCGGCCACGAGGTCGACAACATGGAAGGCATCGACGCCCACGTCACGGCGGAGGGCGAGACCGTGCTGACGCTGGTGTCGGACGACAATTTCTCGCTGCTCCAGCGCACGCTGCTGCTGCAGTTCACGCTGGTGGAGTAGGCGACGCCGTCGTCCCGGATCTGCGCTTCGCTTGTCCGGGACGACAGCGGAGATTGAGGAACCACCCCCACCCCACGACGCCCCCAATGCATGGCCCCACCGGCCGCCATGCCGCCCGTGCGGCTGGCAATTCGCGGCCGGGCCACTAAACTTCATGCAATCGCTTCCATTCCTCTCATTTCCCGGATCCCCCGCATGAGCGCCCTGTTTTCCCCGATCAAGTTGCGCGGCCTGACGCTGAAGAACCGTCTCGTGGTGTCGCCGATGTGCCAGTATTCGGCCGACGACGGCGTCGCCACCGACTGGCACTTCACCCACATCAACAATCTCGCGCTGTCGGGCGCGTCGATGTTCTGCATCGAGGCGACCCATGTCGAGGCGATCGGCCGCATCACGCCGGGCTGCCTCGGGCTCTACAGCGACGCCTGCGAGGCCGCGCTGAAGCAGATCCTCAATTCGGTGCGCAAGCATTCCACCACCGCGATCGCGATGCAGATCGCGCATGCCGGCCGCAAGGCCTCGAGCGCGCGGCCCTGGGACGGCGGCCAGCTCATTCCCGTGAGTGAAGGCGGCTGGCAGACGGTGGCGCCGTCGGCGATCCCGCACAAGGAGGGCGAAGCGTCCCCGCTCGCGCTCGACGCCGCCGGCCTCAAGCGCATCCGCGACGCCTTCGTCGATTCCACCAAGCGCGCCGCCCGGCTCGGCATCGACGCCATCGAGGTGCACGGCGCGCACGGCTATCTGCTGCATCAGTTCCTGTCGCCGATCTCGAACCGCCGTACCGATGAATATGGCGGCTCGCTCGAGAACCGCATGCGCTTCCCGCTCGAAGTGTTCGACGCGGTGCGCGCGGCCTTTCCCGACGACAAGCCGGTCGGCATGCGGGTGTCGTCGACCGACTGGGTCGAGGGCGGCTGGGATCTGGCGCAGACCATCGCCTTCGCCAAGGCGTTGAAGACGCGCGGCGTCGACTGGATCGATGCCTCCTCCGGCGGCGTTTCGCCGCTGCAGAAGATCGCGCTCGGGCCCGGCTACCAGGTGCAGTTCGCCGACGCCATCAAGCGCGAGACCGGCCTGCCGACCATCGCCGTCGGCCTGATCACTGAAGGCAAGCACGCCGAAGAGATCGTCGGCACTGGCAAGGCCGACATGGTCGCGCTCGCCCGCGGCATGCTCTACGATCCGCGCTGGGGCTGGCACGCCGCCTCGGAAGTCGGCGGCGAGGTGGAAGCGCCCCCGCAATACTGGCGCTCGCAGCCCTCGACGCAAAAGGCGCTGTTCGGCAAGACCACGTTCGGGGCGAGGTAGCGCGCGCGCGGTGGCAGTGTGGCGCGGCGCCCGCGCCACACACTCCGTCATTGCGAGCGCAGCGAAGCAATCCAGATTGTTTCCTCGGTGGGATTCTGGATTGCTTCGCTGCGCTCGCAATGACGATGGGGAGGCAGGCAGGGACGACAGCTGAATCCGCCACCCGCCCTTTATTCCCTCACCATCGCGCGACCTCGCGAAACTCCTCACCTTCCACCTCCCGCAAAACTGGCCTAACCTCCGCCGATCCAGAGTGCATCACGGAGGCCGGCCATGCGGTTTCGTGTTCGCAAGACTGCCCATCTGCTCGAGCGCGTGGGCCTCGCGATGGCGGGGGCGGCGTGCGGGTTGTTCGTCGGCGCCTATGTCGGCTCGGCGATCGCGCATCTCACCACGCAGGGGTTTCTGCTGCTGATGATGCTGCTCGGCACGGTCGGCTTCTATCTCGGCATCGACACGCCGCAGCTTCCCTTCGACGACGCCCACAGCCGCATCGACGCCGCGGAATTTTTGAGCTCCGCCGGCACGCTGTGCGCGACGCTGTCCGCTTTCGCATCGGTCGCGGTGATCGTGCTGCGGCTCGATCCGCAGGTTCACTTCGCGTGGATCGCCCTGGCCGGCTGGATCGCCGGCGTCGCCATGCAGATCGTCGCGGGCGCAAAGGCGCGGATGCGGAAGTAGTCACATCAGTTGTCGGAAGAGATCGCGCCCCACGCTCCGCTCGGCTCCCCGAGCGGAGCGTGGGGCGCTACCTATGTTGAGCCGTAAGAAGGACGAGCCGCCCTCCCTAAAACACCACGCCCACCCGCGTGCCGCGCTTCCAGGCGACGCGGCAGCGCTTCTTCGTGTTGACGTGCAGCAGCTCGAAGCGGTCGGGGATCTTCACCTGTCCGCCGAGATCGACGCAGGCCCCGCCGGGCGAATAGTCGATCAGCGTGCATGGGATCACAGGCGCGCGCGGGTCGGTGATGATCTTGGCCTGGCGGGACACCAGGCCCGCCGGCTTGACGCGAACATGTCGGCGCGGATGCATTGGCACTCTCCTCCAATTCCGCTGGAGCATGATCCGGAAAAGTGTATTCGGTTTTCCGAACAGATCATGCTCGACCTGAAAGGCGCGGTCGGGTGGTCTATGCCGATGATGCGGCGGAGTTGATGCGATCCGGCTAAAGGGCGCGGAAGAATTTAATGAAAAGTAGCGGCGAATGCAGAAAATGGCGGTAGCGGGATGCGTCGCAGCCGCCGCAACCTCCGTCATTGCGAGCGCAGCGAAGCAATCCAGACTGCCTCTCCGGAAAGACTCTGGATTGCTTCGCTGCGCTCGCAATGACGGCGGAGAGAGCACGCGCCCCGTCACACCCCCTCACACCCCATCCACCCCCGGCGGCACTGGCATCGGCACCGTCTCATACCGCGCCGGCAGGTTCACCGGCCGGTACCCCGGCTCCACCTCCATCCGCTTCACCACGCTCTCGTGCACGAACGCGCCGTCGGGGATGAGACGTGGCTCGCAGCAGGGGATGTAGTAACCGAACGCTACCTTCCGCTCCGGCCATTCCCGGTATTTCGCGCTCTTCGGGATGCACTCCAGCACGCGCCAGCCCGCATTCATCGAATCGTGCAGCTCGCCGGTCTTGCCGGTATAGGCAGGCGCGACATACTGGAACGGCGAGTTCCTGCGCTGGATGCCCCACACCAGCTGGTTCACGGTGCGCGGATTGAAGTGCAGCCCCGCTTTCTCCGCCTCGCTGATCATCCACATCAGCGGATATTTGGACTCGCCGCTCTCGGCCTCCGGATAGCCGCCACCGACGTCGCAATGCACGCCGGCGAACCACACCTGCATGATGTCCTGCGCCACCTTCTTCTCGTCGGGCACGTAGCGGTTGCTCCAATAGTCCTGTGGCTGCGCGTAGGTGTTGAGGCGGAACATGCGCCGCCGCTCGTCGATCGCGATCGCCTGCCGGAAGATGTTGACGCTCGGATTGCGCCGCGTGAAGGCGAGCTCCTCCAGGCTGAACACGAAGAAGAAATTGTCGCGCCGCGGCACGATCACGCTCGCCACCGTGTCCCACACGCCGATGAAGTGGATGGTCGGCCAGCGCGTCGAGGTGATGCGCGCGAATTGCGCGGCGAGGTCGAACTTGCCCTGCGGCAGCGGCCCCTGCTCGTCGAAATCGACATCGCGGAGATCCTCGACCTCGTTGCCGCGCCCGGTGCCGGAATATTGCTTGTAGGCGACCATGCCGGAGCCCGCGAGGTTCACCTGCTCCAGCGAGATCAGCCCGATCTTGTGGATGAGCCCCGCGAGCACGCGGACGGTGTAGGCCCCGCGCGAAAAGCCGAACAGGAAGATTTTGTCGCCCGGCGCGTAATGCTCGACCAGGAAGCAATAGGCCGAGAGCACGTTGTCATCGAGCCCGTAGCCGGTGGCGAGCCCCAGCACGAGATTGACGTCGGCCTTGATCCGGTGCCACGTCGAAGGCTCCGTCACCGTGCCGACGCCGGGATCGTAGAACACCATCTGCCGCGGCCTGGTCTTGTCCGTCTTGCGCAGGCAGCGATAGAGCTTCAGGACGTTGGAGATGTTCTCCGAGATCTCGTTGCCGGTCCCGTCACAGCAGATGACGAGGTTCTTCGGTTCGATGCTGGACGAGTGGTCCACGAGGTGCGCCTCCGGGTGATGCTACCGGAGCGAGTATAGCGGAAAAGCGCGGCGAAGAAGAGACGATGGCTCTTCGTCCACTGGCGAGGGATATCACAAATGACAGTTGGAGCCTGACGGATGAGCCCGGCCTGCATGGTTCGAGACGCCCGCTTTGCGGGCTCCTCACCATGAGGGTCTCACACCTTGCCGCAAAACAGCACCTCATCCTGAGGGCCCGCCGCAAGGCGGGCGTCTCGAAGGATGGCCGCGAGCTCGGTGCCCGCCACGCTTGTCATTACACGCGCTGCCTCCTCCCGCAGGCGGGGAGAGGCAATGCTGCGTCCTACTTCTTCTTCCCCGACCCGATATCCGGCTGCCACACCACGTCCTTGCGGCTCGGTGCCGCGGCGATCACCTTGGCCTTGTCCTTTTTCGGCTTCTTGGTTTCGCGGTTGCCGCGTTGCTGTCCCTTGGCCATGTCGCTCTCCTTGGCGGGTTTGAGTTCGTCGAGTTCGTCCGATTGCAGCACGCGGCCGCGCGGCGTGCAGACGCGCACGTCCATGTAGCCGTCGCGCAGCAGCTTGCGCGCCAGCCGCAGCGCTACGGTCGCGTTGCTGCGGCCGTGATTGGTGCTGCCATATTCGCCCGTCGCCCAGACGAGATAGGGCACGCGGACCGGCCTAGCCATGGAGCAGCGCCGCCGCGCAGACGAGCAGCAGCAGGAACAGCGGAACGACGATGGGTGGAACGATCCATTCCGAGGCGCGAAAACGCGGCATCGCAGGCTCCCTTCGCGCATGCGCAAGCATGCAGCGCTGAAAGCATGATCCGGAAAGGTGTCAGCGGCTTTCCGACAAGATCATGCTCGACCAGGAATCAACTCGGCGGGAGCGCACGTGACCCTCAGCCACCGGTCGAAGCCGTATCGGAGGTGCGGTGATGCGACGAGCCTACGCCTGCCGCGCGCCGATAGCGAGGACTAAAACGCGAAAAGCCGCCTGCGGCTTCGACGCGCCGGCCCGAATGCCGATAGTTCTGGCTATTGCCGCGCAGGAGGCGCATGGTCGTTGCCGCCGGTGCCGCTCGGGGCCGCTCCCGCAGGAAGGCAGGCGTGCATGACCATCCGTTCGCGGCGCGAGACCGTCACTTTTCGCCATCCTTTCCGCATTCACGGCATCGAGCGCGTGCTGCCCGCGGGCGCCTATCAGGTGATCGCCGACGAGGAGACGATCGATAGCGAGACCTTCTCGGCCTGGCGCCGCGTCGGCACCGCGATCATCGTGCCCGTGGAAGGCGTGCTCGGCTCCGTGGAGATGCTGTCGATCCGCGCCATCGACCTTGCGGATGCGCAAGCCACCGATGCGAGTGTCGCCAATGACTGATAACCCCGTCGAGCTCGACAAGCACCGCGGCATGGCCGCGCAGAAGGCCACCGACCTGCGCCGCGCGCTGGCCGAGGTCGAGAACAATGTGCGGCAGCTGCGCGAGCGCGAGTCCGATCTCGAAAACCGCCTGATGACGGTGCCGGCGGCGTCGTGGCCCGAGGCCGCGGTGAAGGCGCGCTATCTGCTCAACCTCTATGCCGCAAGCCTGCCTGCCGAGGACACGCGCCACCGCGCGCTGGTGTCGGCCCTGTTCGACGATTTCGCGCGGTTGGGCGGCGACAGCTAGAGGCACGGCGCAAGCCGTGGGCTCGCTGCACCTCTCCCGCTTGCGGGAGAGGTCGGCACGCCCGGGCGGTGCGAAGCATCGTGCGGCCCGGGCGATGCGGAGCATCGTCCCGCGTGAGGGCTCTTTCGTCATCGGGGTTCTCGCTAGTGGAGACGCCCGGGAGAGGGATCGAACCATCGCCGAGCCATTTCGTTTCATCCCATCTGCAAAGCAACCCGCGTAACAGGAGTGCCCCATGACCCTCACCAGCGGCCGTTTCATCGGCCACGAACAGGACCGCGGCATCGTCCAGTTCTCGATGCAGGACGGCGCCAGGGAAATCCCCTGCGCGATCTCGACCTCCGCGATGGACGATCTCGAACGCGGCCCGCAGACCCGCGCGAGCGAGCGCGAAGCCCAGTTCACCCGCCTCCGCGACCGCATCGAGGCAAGAGCGGCGAGCAAGTATCGCGCAACGGAGTTCGAGGGCACGCCGCCGGGGATCGTGCTGCGGAGTATCGATTTTCGGGGGTAGGGGAGGTGGGCTTACGAAGCTGCGGAAGGTTCGGTGGCGAGCCTGTAGCCGGTGGCGAGCCCCAAGCACCAGATTGATGTCCGCCTTGATCCGGTGCCGCGTCGCCGGATCTATCACCGTGCCGACGCCGGGATCGCAGGACACCATCTGCCGCAAGCTTCATGGCGTTGGAGATGTTCTCCGAGATCTCGTTGTCGGTCCCTAACAGCAGATGACGAGGTTTCTTCGGTTCGATGCTGGACGAGTGCCACGAGGTGCACCTCCGGGTCATGCGACCGAAGCGAGTATAGCGGAGACTGGGGAAATTCGGGTGACAATCGAGGGGCGCCAGAGAAACGTAGTTGTTTCGACTTAGTGCAGGGGACACTCTCTAGCTGTAAAGGTAGAATGGCCGACTAGGGTGAGCAAAGCCGACGAGGAGGGGGGAATCGTGAGCAGTGCAGCAGATCAGTCGAGCGGTGTTAGGGTTGTGGCTGTTCGAATTTCGAACTTCCGTTCTCTCCATAACATCGAGCTGAATTTGGATGATCTCACCGTGCTGGTGGGCGCAAATAACTCCGGAAAAACCAGTATCTTGGACGCGATTCAAGCTGCAATTGGAGCTTCAAGAAAAGCTCTCACGAAGGAAGATATCTTTTTAGATGATGGCGAAGTCGATGTCCCCAAGGATCGGACCGCGATGATCGATGTCCTGCTAAGGCCGGTAGATGATGGCGGGAGTTTTTTAGAAACGTTTCCAGACGGCAGTCCTTGGACCGCACTTTGGGGGACGGGTGTTTCTCAGGTTACTCCAGACTTCTCGGACCAAGTCATGATTCGGACTAAGCTCGCTTGGAACGACGTGTACGGAGACTACCGGATATCGAGAAATTTTCTCCAGGAATGGAAGCCGTTCAATGATTGGCTAACAGCCGCAGAAAAAGGCGTTGTATCTTCGGCGGATATTGAACCTATCGCGATGTATTACATCGATGCAAAGCGAGATCTTGAGGAGGATCTGCGTTCAAAAAATTCTTTCTTCCGACGTCTAACTGACGATCTCGAGCTGAGCGACGACGATGTCACCGAGATCGAGAAAATGTTGACAGCTATAAACCAGAGCATGCTTGCCAAGAGCGATGTCCTCAAGCATTTGCGGATCACCTTAGCAAAACTTCAAGATGTAATAGCCTCTGGTCAGACGGTTGTCGACATCGCTCCCATTCCAAGGCGATTGCGAGATTTGTCACGCGGGATGGATATTACTCTTAGTACTCGTGGCTCTCAGACATTCCCATTGAATCGACATGGGATGGGCACTCGAAGCTTGGCATCATTGCTGGTTTTTCGGGCTTTTGCAGCCTGGCGTCAGGATAAAGCCCGTGTTGCCGAGGATAGAATACATACGTTCCTAGCACTAGAGGAACCGGAGTCGCATCTCCATCCGCAGGCGCAGAGAGCTCTATTTGCGCAAGTTAATGCTGTACCGGGGCAGAGGGTCGTCAGCACGCACTCGCCATACTTTGCAGGTCAGGCCAACCTCGAAAATCTGCGGCTGATAACTAAACACGGCAAAGTAAGCAATGTTTCGCAACTGGAAATATCGAAGATTACGACAGACGAGCGGAGGAAGCTTGAGCGCGAAGTCATAGCGAGCAAGGGAGATTTGCTATTCGCGAGAGCTATAATCTTATTCGAGGGGGAAACTGAGGAGCAGGCGTTGCCTATCCTCTGCCGCGCGCGCTTCAATATGAGCGCGCACGAACTTGGCTTCAATTTTGTGGGCGTGGGCGGTAGCAATTATTTCCCGTTTCTCTGGTTGGCGAAAAGCTTCGACATCCCTTGGTATATTTTCTCGGACGGGGAGCCTCTGCCTCTCAAGACATTGGAGCAGCAGCTTCAGAAGGCGGGAGAAAAGAAGGCAGCTGAGTGCCCTAATGTATTCGTTCTCCCGAAGGGCAATGACTACGAGAAGCAGCTATTGGATGAAAAATATGCAGTTCAAGTTGAAGCCGCGATCGCCGGGCTCGATGGGGCAAAAGCTTTGGATGATTACATAGCGAAACTGCACGGAACTCCCGCTCGGAAAGTAGCCGGAACTCAGGTTCTAAGAGATTACTCAGGTCCAAACGGTAGGTCGGTCGCGCGTCTTGACTATATGCGGTCCAACAAGACCCGGCTGGCGGGCCCGGTGGCGCAGCAAATAGCAGAATTGAGCAGTGCGGCGCGAACGCCCAAATGCTTGAGGGGCTTGTTCAATAAGCTGGCATCGGATTTCGGGCTTGAGTAGGCTATGAATATGAATCTAAAGGAAATCCGTCTCTCCGAGCTTCAACAGTTTGTTGTTGATTTTGATGAAGGCCCTTTGCTTGTGGTCGCCGGGCCTGGATCAGGAAAAACACGCGTTCTGACAGAGAGAGTTCGGCGTCTCGTGACTGAGGCGCGCGGACATTTTCGAGTATTGGCCCTTACATTCACCAATAAGGCCGCCAATGAGATGGCGGAGCGCCTCCGTGATCTTAAGGACCTAGAGAAGCGAGTCTTTATAGGAACGATGCACGGGTTTTGCCTAGCGATGCTTTCCGAGCGAGGGCAGCCTGTAGGGGTCAAGTCGACTCCTCAGATTTTCGAACTTGCGCAAGATAGAAAACAGATCCTGCTAGAGGCCGTCATGGCCGACCCCGAGCTAGCGCGGCACGTGATAGAAGCTGGTGATTTAAGACAGAGGAACCGTAGGTTAGATGATTGGCTTCGAAAAATTAGCTATTTGAAGACTCATCCTATTACGGGGGCAACGTCTGATGATGATTTAACGGAGAGGATAGTCGAGGCATACGATGCCGGACTTCGTGCGAGTGACGCCTACGATTTCGATGACCTCTTGCTGTTGGGCTATCGGCTTCTTACGGAGTTTCCAAAGGTCGCTGAATTCTATCGAAGGCTCTACGCTCACGTATGTATTGATGAAGCGCAAGATTTGAACGAGGCGCAATATTCGCTGCTGGAAGCGTTGTGTGGTCCCAAGTTCCGGAATGTAATGCTCGTTGGGGATCCGAAGCAGTCGATCTACGGATTCAACACCTCGAGTCCGGAGTTTATGGACCAATTTGCCCTCAATTTTCGCGCCTCTAAGGTCGTGCTAACTGACAACTTCCGATGCTCCAAGGTCGTTGTCGATGTAGCAAAGTCACTTGAGCCAGATTATCGCGTCGAGGGACAACTTCCGATCAAAGGCGAGGCCCGGTTACTGGTCGGCCAAGATGAGGCAGGAGAGGCGGAGCGAATTGCAGACCAATTGTTGTTTCTGTTTTCAAGCGGTCATCCGGATGTGGAAGGGGAGATAACTCCGGGACGATGTGCAATTCTTGCGAGAACCCGCTTTTCGTTATTGGCGATTGAGAAGGAGTTAGCGGATCGCAAAGTTCCTTTCTACAAGCGGCTGTCGTCTCTCCGCGAAAATCAGTCGGACTTGATGGATCAGTTTCATCTAGCGTTGAGGGTCCTTGCGAACCCGAATGATAAACTTCATCTTGCGGCTCTCGCGAAAATGTGGACTCGATCAAAAGGTGCCTTGCCGCCAATTGCTAGGGTGGAGGACGTCGTCCCCGCTCTGAGATCACTATCGGCTGAGTCTAGTCATGCGGCGATCGTTTCCGCGCTTGAAGCTGTGATTTCGTCTAAGCTGCGTTTTAATTTGCTTCCAGCTATTCAGCGATTGCGCGAATATGCGGATGGTTTACCGGATGAAGAGCGTGCGTCGATCCACGACGATGCAATTGTGCTGTTAGGGGAGTGGGATCAGTACCTCCGCTCTAATAGTAGTTCGCCTCATCTTGCGGGTTTCCTTAGTAGTTTGGCGTTGGGTACCACCCAACTTGCAAATCCAGATGGTGTTGCACTTTTGACGGTGCATGCCTCTAAGGGCCTGGAGTTCGAAGTTGTTTTCATTGCGGGTATGGCCGAGGGAGTTTTCCCCGACTACAGAGCAATTGGCCGGAAGAAGGAAGAAGCGGAAGAGCGGCGAAATGCCTTCGTGGCGATAACAAGGTCAAAGCGCTTGCTATTCTTCTCGTATCCTAAATCCCGAAAAATGCCGTGGGGCGACGTTTGGCAGAACAAGCCGTCGCCATATCTGCAGGATTTTTCGGAGTTCTTGCGTTAAGTGAGGCGCGGATGGTTGAGCAACGGATCGTAGTGTTTGACTTGGAGACCGTGCCCGATTTGAGCGTTGCGCGGTCACTGCTGCGAGAGAGCAGCGAATCGCTTGATAAAGATGTGCGAAGCAAACTTGGTGCGCGGTACGTGAAGTCGGGCGAGGATCCTGCTCTCGCTTTTGTAAAAGCACCTCTTCAAAAGATCGTATGTATTGGAGCTCTGTACGCAGAGCGCTTGGGTCGGACGGGCGAGTGGTCGATTGCTCGAGCCGGCGTTGGACATGTGGGTATGCGGAACGAACGCCAGCTGCTTGAAAGTTTTTTTTCGAGCTTCCAAGATCGCCCTGCACCACAATTAGTCGGATTCAACAGCTCAGCGTTCGACCTCCCTATCCTGCGCTATAGGGCGTTAGCGCTGGGTATAGCGGCGCCCGAGCTGCACCGGGCAAATGGTCGGGATTATTGGTATCGTTTCGGGCGCGACCACATCGATCTTTGTGACTTGCTAAGCAACTTTGGCGCAAGTGCGCGGCCCTCGCTCAATGAGATGGCAGCGCTCTGTGGCGTTCCTCAGAAGCTCGACGGCATTGAGGGGGCAATGGTTGAAGGCTTGGTCGGGGAGGGACGACTCGAAGAGGTTGCCAATTATTGCGAGGCCGACGTCGTATCAACCTACCTGCTGTTCTTGAGGTACGCCTTGATTGTCGGCGAGCTTACGTACGATAGCTATCGTCAGTCAGTGCAGACTTTCACGACGTTTATTGAGGATCGTGTTCAAAGGCGGCCCCACCTTTCCAGTTTCACTAATCTAGAAACGTTCGCCAATGTGCCGGCGTAGATTCTGTGAAATGACTGGTCCTCGCGAAATAATAGCTCGTTCCCAACAAACAAAAACGGCCGGATCTTCCGATCCGGCCGCAACGCAAACTTGACTTGGCTAAGCCTACGCCACGCGACGCAACTTAGCCCCCGCCCGATTTGAAAACTTGATTAGCTGGCCTTCTTGGCCGGCGCGTCGCCAACCTTCTTCTGGATGGCGCGCTTCAGCTCGAGGGCGCGCGGCGACAGGGCCTCGGAGCTGGCCTTGAGCAGGAAGGCGTCGAGGCCGCCATTGTGGTCCACGCTCTTCACCGCGTTGGTGGAGACGCGCAGGCGCACGTTGCGCTCCAGGGCTTCCGAGATGAACGTCACGTTGACGAGGTTCGGCAGGAAGCGGCGCTTGGTCTTGATGTTGGAGTGGCTGACCTTGTGGCCGACGAGGGGGCCCTTGGCCGTCAGTTCGCAGCGGCGAGACATGGTAAAATCCTCAGGTTTCGAACCCCCAATGCTTGCGGCCGCCATTCTGGGCGCCACGGGGGCTAATTCTGTGTCCTTGCAGGGAGCGGCGGACGTATAGGGGGGAAGGGGCGGGTAGTCAAGGCGACGGGCCGTTTTCGGCCTGTCGTCCCGGGGCGCGCGGGCTCGCGCGAACCCGGGAACTGGCGCCGCAAAACAGGTGTCATCGGCGGCTCAGGCGATGGTGCGCTCCCTCCCCCGCGGGCGGGGGAGGGTCGGGGATAGGGCTCTCTCCTCTGGGGGGTTATTAGCGATTGTCCCCCAGAGGAGAAAGCCCTCACCCGCGCGCGGGACGATGCTTCGCATCGCCCGGAACGCGCGACCTCTCCCGCAAGCGGGAGAGGTGACCCCGCCCGCGGCTCCCCCATCACCAAAACGGCAATGTTTGTCGCGCCTTACCATCACATAAAGGGCGTATTCCCCGCCGAAAACTCCGGTGAGTTCCGCTGGCCATACGCGCGGACACATTGTTTGCCGCGGTTTTTGGCTTAAGTAACAACCGCTGGTACCCCGATTGGACTGTTTCGTGCTCGCATCGTCCCGATATCTGCCCCGGCTCGGTTCGGCCGGACGGCTCGCCTTCGCGGCCCTGTGCGGGCTGGCGGTGGCGTGGGAGGCCCAGCCCGTGGCGGCGCAGGGCAAGCTCGAGGCGCAGTATGAGGCGACGCTGTCGGGCATTCCCGTCGGCCGCGGCGCCTGGAACATCGATATCGGCGACGACGTGTTCGCGGCTGCGGCCTCCGGCGGCACCACGGGGCTGCTAAAATCGTTCGCGGGCGGGTCCGGCACCGGCGCCTCGCAGGGCCGCGTCGTCAACGGCGCGCTGGTGGCGACCGCCTACCAGGCCTCCACCACCACCTCGAAGAAGACCGAAAACATCCACATCACCCTCGACAAGGGCAATGTGAAGGAGTTCGGCATCGAGCCGGAGCCGCCTGTTGATGCCGACCGCATCGTCGTTACCGACGCGCATCGCCGCGGCGTCTGGGATCCGATGACGGCCTCGCTGCTGCGGGTATCAGGCACCGGCGACCCCGTGTCGCCCGATGCCTGCCACAACGGCGCGCCGGTGTTCGACGGCCGCATGCGCTACGACCTCAAGCTCGATTTCAAGCGGATGGAGACGGTGAAGGCCGAGAAGGGCTATCACGGCCCCGTCGTGGTCTGCGCGCTCTATTTCGTGCCCGTGGCCGGATACATCCCCGATCGCCCCGTGATCAAATACCTCGCCGCCCAGCGCAACATCGAGATCGCGTTCGCGCCGGTCGCGGGCACGCGCATCCTGGTCCCGTTCTGGCTGAAGGTGCCGACGCCGCTGGGCCCCGCGATGCTGGAAGCGACCAGCTTCCTGACCACGGCCCAGCCGCCGAAGGTTGCGAAGACGCAGTAGGCGTTTTGCCCGCGTCCCCCTCCGGCAGACCGTCATCCTGAGGTGGCCGCCGCCCTTTCGGCGGCCCTCGAAGGACGACAGCCCGGCTCGTTTCCGCGAACACACGCCGCCTGCCGCGCGATCCGGGCCGTTCATCCTTCGAGGCTCCTGGCCCGATGCTGCGCATCGCGCCACTCGCACCTCCAGCGACAACGGCTTCGCCGTTGCGCGGGGATGACGGATAAGCGGATTTAGTCTTGTAATATCAATATCTTAACCGACCGCGACCCTCGTTAGTTGCGCCGCACTGGAAGTCTTTTATTTTCAGTGACTTAGCTACTGTGCATGGGGTTGTTTTCGCACAAATTCGTTTGAGGTACCCGAATCCGGGAATCCATTTGACTCCTCCCCGATTCTGATTCGACTCGCGCCCATCCCCAACTTAACGCTTTTCGTCATCAAATCGTCGCTTGTACGGCAGCCCAAAACTCCATCTAGTGCGAAGCCAATAAGCCTGCCGCGACATGTTGCGTGAACGTAACAGGACTCAACGGGGAGTCAGCGATTCGGCCGCGATTCGTTCTAGAGTCGTTCCGAAGCTTAAAGAGAACGGGAAAAGCGTCGCAAAGTGAGACAGTTGCGCGGGATTTTGGGAGAGGCTGCCAAACGCTCCCGGCGCGCCCCTCACCCTGAGGAGGCCGCGCCAGCGGCCTTCTCGAAGGGCGAGGGGCTTGGCTTGCTCGGCTGCGCCAGCCGGGCCTTCATCCTTCGAGATGCGCTGACGCGCTCCTCAGGATGAGGAACAGACACAAGCCCCCAACCCGCCCTATCCAGCACTGACATTCGCCCAAATCGCCACTACCTAATCATTGGACATGCCCTTTTCCCCTTCCCCCTTCGCTTCCGATCGCGCCTTGGCCGGTCGCGTCCCCGGCGCCGGCGTTACCGCGGTGCTCGGGCCGACCAACACCGGCAAGACCCATCTCGCCATCGAGCGGATGCTGGCGCATCCCTCCGGGATGATCGGCCTGCCGCTGCGCCTGCTGGCACGCGAGGTCTACAACAAGATCGCCGCACGGGTCGGCAGCGACGCGGTCGCGCTGATCACCGGCGAAGAGAAGATCAAGCCGAAGAACCCGCGCTATTGGGTCTCCACCGTCGAGGCGATGCCGCGCGACATCGACGTGTCCTTCCTCGCCGTCGACGAAGTCCAGATCGCCTCCGATCTCGAACGCGGCCACGTCTTCACCGACCGCATCCTCAATCGCCGCGGCCGCGACGAGACGCTGCTGCTGGGCGCGGCCACCATGCGCCCGATCATCGAGCGGTTGTTGCCCGGCGTGTCCATGATCACGCGGCCGCGCCTGTCGCAGCTCGAATTCGCCGGCGACCGCAAGATCACGCGCCAGCCGCGCCGCACCGCCATCGTCGCGTTCTCCGCCGACGAGGTCTACGCCATCGCCGAGCTGATCAAGCGCCAGCACGGCGGCGCCGCCGTGGTGCTGGGCTCGCTGTCGCCGCGCACTAGAAACGCGCAGGTCGAGATGTTCCAGAACGGCGACGTCGACTATCTCGTCGCCACCGACGCCGTCGGCATGGGCCTCAATCTCGACGTCGACCACGTCGCCTTCGCCTCCGACCGCAAGTTCGACGGCTACCAGTTCCGCCGCCTGACGCCGGCCGAATTCGCGCAGATCGCGGGCCGCGCCGGCCGCGCCACGCGCAACGGCACCTTCGGCACCACGGGCCGCTGCGCGCCGTTCGAGCCCGAGCTCGTCAACGCGCTGCAGAACCACACCTTCGACAACGTGAAGATGCTGCAATGGCGCAATTCGAAGCTGGATTTCTCCTCGCTCGGCGCCCTCCAGGTGTCGCTGAACCTCGGCCCCGGCCATGAGGCGCTGACCCGCGCGCCTGTTGCCGAGGACATGCGCGTGCTCGACCACGCCGCCCGCGACGTCGAGGTGCGCGATATCGCGCATGGCAAGGAGGCCGTGGAACGGCTGTGGGAAGCCTGCCAGGTCCCGGACTACCGGAAACTGTCGCCGGCGGCCCATGCCGAGCTCGTCACGACGCTGTACGGCTTCCTGATGCAGAAGGGCTGCATCCCCGATTCCTGGTTCGCGGCCCAAATCGACCAGGCCGACCGCATCGACGGCGACATCGACACGCTGTCGGCCCGGATCGCGCAGATCCGCACCTGGACCTTCGTCGCCAACCGTCCGGACTGGCTCAGAGACCCCGAGCGCTGGCAGGGAATCGCCCGCGAAGTCGAAAATAAATTATCGGATGCGCTCCATGAACGCTTGACTGAGCGTTTCGTTGATCGCCGGACCAGTGTATTGATGCGCCGCCTGCGGGAGAACACGAGCTTGAATACTGAAATCGGCAAGACCGGCGAAGTCATCGTCGAAGGCCATGTCATCG
>Ga0207426_1001668_pt1 | contig 17214 bp, 18 predicted proteins | sample AraplaMF_Cvi_mMS_FD_184265 | JGI IMG/M metagenome (GOLD analysis project Ga0207426, IMG submission 184265) | Arabidopsis root microbial communities from the University of North Carolina, USA - plate scrape MF_Cvi_mMS (SPAdes) (version 2) | ecosystem: Host-associated > Plants > Roots > Endosphere... | reverse complement strand
ACCAGCCTGAAGAAGACGTACACCGTCTCGGTGACCGCCACCGACCCGGCCGGCATCTACGACGGCTACGCGTTCCTGTGGCACGGCACCGACCTGAAGGACGGTGTCGACGGCGCCATGACCCCGGCCGTCGACCACGGCACCTGCAAGACGGTCAATGCCACGACCGCCACCTGCTCGGTCACCCTCGTCGCCGACCCGAAGTCCACCGTCTACGGCAACATACTCGCCGGCCGGTGGCATGTGTTCGCCTCCGCGGTGGGCAAGGACGGCGACTACGTCACCAAGGACACCTACAAGTCCTCCTGGGTCAAGCGCGCCTCCCGGCTGACCACCAACGCCTCGCCCGAGCCCGTGGCAAAGGGCAAGACCGTCACGGTCACCGGCGCCCTGACCCGCGCCAACTGGGACACCGACACCTACGCGGGCTACACCCAGCAGCCCGTACAGCTCCAGTTCCGCAAGACGGGTGCCAGCAGCTACAGCACGGTCAAGACCGTCACGTCGGACAGCCGCGGCAACCTGAAGACCACCGTCAAGGCGTCCGCCGACGGCACCTGGCGCTACACCTTCGCGGGTACCTCGACGACCCCGTCGGTGACCTCCACGGGTGACTTCCTCGACGTGAAGTAAGGCGCGCGAGAGGGGAGTTACGCCCTCGACGCGGCATGTACCGACCGCCCGGAACGGACGAGTAGACGGTCCGTTCCGGGCGGCCGGCATGGAGAACCTGCCGACGGAAGCCACGTATCCGTACGGACACCTGGCGGCTCCGCACGTGACGAGCGGCGTCCTCGTCGTCGCCCTGCCGCCCTTCCGGGTGGGCGTCGGTCATCTATCGGGGCCTGTCGGACCGCTGTCGACGGCATGTCGGCGGGGCCTGACACCTTCCCGGCTGCACGCCTACGTGGCGCTGTCCAAGCCGCAGGACTGGTTCGCCGCCATCGATTTCACCGATGCCGCCGCGGCGGCCGCACGGATCGCGGCAGAGTTCGACGGCTGGGCACCGGAACTCACCGCGCTGATCACCGACGGCGACATCGCGCCGGTCCTGCGCCCCCACTACGCTCTGCCGACCGAGCACCGGTGGGACCGGGTGCCGGGGGTGACCCTGCTCGGCGACGCCGCCCACCTCGCGGCCCCGAACGGCGAAGGCGTCAACCTGGCCATGCTCGACGGCGCCGGACTCGGCAAGGCCCTCGCCGCGCACCCCGACGACATCGAGGCCGCGCTCACCGAGTACGAGCAGGCCATGTTCGCCCGCAGCGCCGAGCCCGCCGCTTTTGAAGGCGCCGAGGTCCACGGCATCGACTCCGAAAACAACACCGCCCAGGCCATGCTCAAGATGATTACCGAGCAGGGCCAATAGGCGACTTACGCCTCGACCGGCGGGCAACTGCTCGGACGATGGCTCGACGCCGCACCGCGTGGCGGGACCCGTCGCTGTTCACGGGGAAAGTCGCTGTTCAAGGCTGACCGCCGAACTGCACCTCGTCGACCCCGATGTCGTGGTCGCGCTCGGGGCGACGGCGGGCAAGGCGCTGCTCGGGCGGTCGTTCCGGGTGACGAAGGACCGCGGCACCCTCATCCCGCTGCCGGCGGGGGCCGTACTCCGCCACCGCGTCCAGGTAGGCCCGAGGCTGCCTCCTCGCACCGTCGGCCGCCTCGGGACGGTACCGGCGGCGCGGCCGACCGTGCTGCCTCGTGAGGTCTATGGGTGCAGGACGACCTTGGTGTACCCCTCGATGCGCTTGTCGAACTTGTCGTACGCCGAGGGGGCCTGGTCCAGGGGCAGGTCATGCGAGACCACGAAGCTCGGCTTCGCCCGGCCCTCGATGATCATGTCGCGCAGGAACCGGTTGTAGCGCTTCACATTGCACTGCCCCGTCCCCATCCGCAGGCCCTTCTCGAAGAGCTTGCCGATCGACACCAGCAGCATGCCCCGCTTTGCCTGCTCGTCCGGGCCGCCCGGGTCCGCCGGCACGTACAGGCCGGGTACGCCGAGGGCACCGGTGGCGCGGACCGTGTCGACGAGCGAGTTCAGTACGGTCGCCGGCTCCTCGCGTGCCGCGCCGTGCGCCATCGCCTGGTAGCCGACGGCGTCCACGCCCTTGTCCGTGCCGACGCCCTCGGTCTGATCCTTGATCTGCTGCACCGGGTCGCCCTCGGCGAAGTTGATCGGCACCGCGCCGATCTCCTCGGCCTTCGCCAGCCGCTCGGGTACCCGGTCCACGACGAAGACCTTGCTCGCGCCGCGCAGTAGTGCCGAGTAGGCGGCCATCAGCCCGACCGGTCCGCCGCCGTACACCGCGACCTTCTCCCCGGGGCGTACCTGGGCGAGTTCACAGCCGTGGTAGCCGGTGGGGAAGATGTCGGCGAGCAGGATGAAATCGCTCTCGTGCTCGTTTCCCGGTGGCAGCTTCAGGCAGTTGAAGTCGGCGTAGGGCACCCGCAGATATTCGGCCTGGCCGCCCGACCAGGGGCCCATGGAGACATAGCCGTAAGCGCCGCCCGCAAATCCGGGATTGACGGTCTGGCAGAATCCGGTGAATCCCTCGACGCAATTGTCGCAGAATCCGCAGGCGACATTGAAGGGCATGACCACCCGGTCGCCCTCCTTGAGGGAGGTGACGCCCTGGCCGAGTTCCTCGATGATTCCCATGTTCTCGTGCCCGAAGACGATGCCGGGCTCGGCTGCCGTACGCCCCTCGTACATATGCAGGTCCGAGCCGCAGATCGCGGTGGAGGTGACCCGTACGATCGCCTCATTGGGATGCTGGATGCCGGGCTTGTCGACATTCTCGACCGCTACTGAGAATGGTCCTTTGTAGACGACGGCTTTCATTGCTGCCACCTCCCGCTCAGCGAAGAGTGCGCATGGATTCCCCACCCCTTTGACGTGAGCTATCACTCATGATTCTCCGGTCTGCTGGGCGGGGCAAGCCGTTAATGTGAAGGGGAATATCCACTTTCTGGCATCGCAATGTCGCACCGAGCGGCGAATGAGGAGGGCGACACGTGGCAGCACAGCGACTCGGGACCTTGCTCGTCCCGGTGCCCGGACTGTCCGGCACCACCTATCCGCCCGGTACCACGGTTACGGTCCGTGGTCGTGGTGCGACTGTCGATGCCTTTGTGGACGGCGACTGGCTCCCCCTGTCGTGGTGGGAGTTCTCCGACGGCCTCCGTGAGGACATCGCCGACCGCTGACCCGCCTCACCTGCGGCTTCGCCCTGCGACGCGGCCGTGCCGCCCGCGGCGGGCGGCCGTCACAACCGGGTGATGATCAAGGCGATGTCGTCGCGGGCGCCACCGGTGAGGCCGAGGTGGGCGAGCAGCGCGTCGGCCAGGCGTTCCGGGCTCAGGGCCCGGAAGCTGCTGAGGGCCTCGGCCAGCCGGGAGAGACCGGCGTCGATGTCCTCATCGCGGCGTTCGATCAGCCCATCGGTGTACAGCACGAGGGTGTCCCCGGGGTAATAGGCCAGACCGGCCTGGGGGCGGGGCACATGCTGCGGCCGGGCGCCCAAAGGCGGGTCGGTGGCCTGGTCCAGCAGGTCATAGCTGCCGTCCGCGTGGACCAGGATCGGGGGCGGATGCCCCGCGTTGCTGTAGATGATCAGGCGGCTGCGGGGATCCACCAGCGCTTTGACGGCGGTGGTGTTCAGCGCCCCCTCGACGGATCGGGCGTACAGCCCCAGCACCTCCAGCGCCTGCGCGGGCCGCTCCAGGGCGCGGATCGCGGCGCTCAGGGCGCTGCGCAGCATGCCCATCGCCGCGGCGGCCTCCAGACCGTGTCCGACGACGTCGCCGACGGCCACCGCGAAGCGCCCGTCGGGCAGGTCGACCATGTCGTACCAGTCACCGCACACATTCAGTGACCCGGCGGCGGGCAGATAGCGCACCGCGACTTCCCGGTGCCGGGCCAGATCCGGTGACTGGAGCATCGCCTCCTGGAGGGTGACGGCCACCTGGCGCTCACGGGTGTGGGCCTGGCGCAGCTCCTCGTTCAGCCGCTGGAGCTCGCGCGCCCTGGCGTACAGCTCGGCCTCCAGAGCCTCACGCTCGGTGAGCTGCCCGGTCGCCGGCCGGTCGCCGCCGTCCCGGGCCTGGACGAACGCGGTCACATCCTCGACCCGGTGAATGACCCACGCCACCGACCCGTCCGGCCCGGGGATCGGCGTATTCACCGGCGACCACCAGCGCTCCTCGAACACCCCGGGCCGGCCCATGAGCGGGATGTCGTACTTCTGGAGAGCCATCGTGTCGGGCTCACGCGAGGTCAGGACCCGGTGCAGCGAGGCGTTCAGGTTCCGTACGCCGTCGGCCTCGGGATCGGCGGGGTTGTCCGGGAAGGCGTCGAAGATATGCCGCCCGATCAGGTCGTCCCTGGTGCGCCGGGTCGCGTCCAGGTAGGCCTGGTTCACTTCCACGATCACCAGGTCCGGCCCCAGCACGAGGTAGGGGCTCGGCGTGGCGGCGAACAGCGCCGCGTAATTGATCCCTGCCATCGCCGCCGTCTCCCTGCCCTTCTCCGCGCCGCCGGCTCCGCCCCCTCACGCTAAGGTCCGACCGCCTCCCCCGCCCGCCCAGCGGCCACCGGCGCCCCGCGCAGGCTGGGGCAAAGCTCGATGGTGGCGCCGCCGGAGCCTGGCCAGGACATGAGCGCTCCCGGCCGCCCCACCTCCACCATCTGGCTGCGCGGACGCTGCCTGGTCGGCTCTCCCATGTCGCGCACCGCGCCCGTTGGCAGTGGAGTGGGAGATGCACGGCCACCGCCGGTGGACGCGCCCGGCTGTGGGCAGGCGACCTTCGGCACAGGCAGACGCCCCATTCGACAAGGAGCGGCATCATGCCGGCAGGTTCGGACAAGAAGCGAGAGCGGCAGTACGAGCACATCAAGGCGAACGCGCTGGAGCACGGGGTCTCGGAAAGGCGTGCCAAGGAGATCGCGGCCCGCACCGTGAACAAGGAACGCGCCCGCTCCGGTGAGGCGCAGTCCGCCGGAAAGGTCTCCACCCGCGACCCCAAATCCGCCTCCCGGCGTGGCGGCGAACGCTCCCACAGCGGGCCGCAGGGCCCGACGAAGGACCAGCTGTACGAGGAGGCCAAGAAGAAGCACATCGAAGGCCGCTCCCACATGAACAAGGAAGAGCTGCGCAAGGCGCTCGGCCGCTAGAGCCGGTAGCTCGCCTACGCCGACGCCCGCGCTGACGCCCGCGTGGAGGCCCGCACTGACGCCCGCGTCGAAGCCCGAAAAGAGATGTCGTTCCCACGGATCGTGCCCTAAAGTGCCGTCCGCGCCGAACCCTTGAAAGCGTGGTGGCTCCGGATGTATTCAGCGGGACACCACCACCAGGTGGGGCGCCGGATTCCGCCCGGCAGGTGCTGCGGACAAAGGAAGGAGGGGTCGCCGTGACATTCCGAACCCAGCCGCCCGCCCGGAAAGTCCGGGAGCACGGGCGGCGGTTCCGGAAGGAACGAGATGTCCCGTACGGACAAGACGAAGCCGCTGTGGGTGCGCCACGCGGAACACCACCCCCGGCCGGTCCACGACCACCGCTACGGTGCCTGTGATCTGCCGCCGCACCCGACGCAGGAGGACCCCGACACCCGCTGCCGGTGGGAACACCCCGGCGTGCTGCTGTTCGGCCACACCTGCTGTGCGGGGTGCAATGTCCGCGCCTGCATCAAGGAGCGGCAGCAGATGGTGAAGGCCGACAACCGCAAGGAGCGCTACGCGGGTCGGCGTACGACACGCCGTTTCGCTGCCGGAGTGGACCGCGACTGACCCGGCTCCGGTCGGCAGGCCGAGAAGGGATCAGGACCCCAGGAGCGGCAGGATCCTGCTGATGATGTCCAAGGCGGGCTGGGCGATTCCGGCCGCTCCGGTGAGGGCGGTACGGAGCGCCGTGAGCCGGTTCCGCGCGGCGTCGGGGTCGGGGACGGCGAGGTCGTCGGCCACCTGAACGACGGTGTGTGCCGCCTGTTCCCGGTCCGCCTCGTTCAGTGGGGCGGCAAGCACCGCACGCAGGAGGGCGGCGAGGTCCTCCTCGTGCGGGACGCTTGTATGGGTGTTCTGGAAGTCGCGGATGACCGTGTCGACCGGACGGTTGATGAAGGTGGTCTGCCCGTGGAAAGTGAAGTTCTCGGTCATGGGGCCTCCTGAATGAGAGATGAGCACGACGTTGTGCCCGCGCAGCTCGTACTGCCCGGCGTCGTCGCCTCTGGGCCGTAAGGCGGCGAGGATGCGCTGCTCGGCTGCGCGGGCCTTCTCGAACGCCGCCTGATCGTGGGGTGTTGCCCCATTGTTCAGGGCGTGCAGCGTTGCGACGGCCTCTCGGGCGGCCGCGTCCGGGTCCGCGGTGGGCTGTAGCCGGTACCGGGGGCGCCTACCGGCACCGCTCGGCTCCTGGTGGGGCCACCAAGACGTTGCCGGGGCTTCGTCGGGCCCGGTGGTGCCGATGACCTCCGTGATCGCCCCGAAGAGGCGGCGGAAGGCGGCCGGTGAGGTGTCCTGGAGGGGGAAGACCAGCTGCTGGGTGGTGTCGGCGCCGCGGAACAACGCCAGGCACGGCAGCTGCGCGGGCGGGATGTGCAACGCGCGAGCGATGTCGTGGCAGCGATGCTTGTCGTAGGGCTGCCAGGCCAGCCAGCGCAGCGCGGAGAAGGCCCGGAACAGCGGCGGTTCCAGGGTCTGCCGCCAGTAACGACGGGCGCTGGACCAACTGGTGGGGCGCTCCAGTACCAGAATGCCCAACTGCGGCCCGGTCAGGCCGTTGAGCTCATCGAAGTGGGTGCGCACATACGTGGCGATCTCGGTGTCGGCCTCGGTGTAGAGCAGCACACCCCACAGTCGCGCGGACGCGGTGAAGCGCTCCGTGGTGGCCGCGACCTGTAGCAGCGAGAACATCTTCTCGGGATCCGGGATGCCCATCATGAGGGCGTCCCGGAAGGTCTCCCGCACGACGTCCAGGAGCACCACGTCTCCGTCGACGAGACCTGTCTGCGCCACCGTCTCCGCGCCCAGCAGATCCTCGCCCGCCATATCCGTCAACCGGAGCGTACGCAGCGTGCCGTGGTCTCCCGGCAGCGTGTAGGGGCCTCCCCGATACGCACAGAGCTGCGCCAATAACTCGGCCCGTTCCGGGGGCATTTCGGCCCGCCATTCCTCAAGTTGCCGCCGTGCATCGGCCTGCATCCTTTCGCGTACCTGCCGGCCCACCGCCGGCGGTAGCCAGGACCGGCCGGCCGCATAGGTGGCCCGCAACACCTCATCGAAGAACTCCGCGGTCGGGGTGCCGGGTTCGGTACGCACCTCCACCAGGCGGCCGAACACCTGGTCGTCCGCCTGAAACCAGCGCCGGACACGGTCGACCGGTTCCCCGGGCGCCCCGAACAGACGCGGTTGTTTCAAGGCTTGGTGAACGTAATGACGTTCGGAATAGCGTGAGTTGGGTTTGTCGAACACCATGACGCGCAGTCGCATAGAGTCCCCCGTTCGGCGCGGCAGCCCCCTTCATATCGGCTGAGGAGCGGGCACGGCTACTGCTCGTCCGGCGAGCCCCCGGACCACCGGCGCGCGGACGGCTGTGCCCGCTCGTCAGCCCGTCCGGGACCGTCAAGCAGTAGGGTCTCAACTATGAAAGCCAGCTTTCCTATCAGCAATCCCGATGTGAGCGCGGTGAGTTCGGCGCTCCAGGCGAGCCTGGGGCTGCTCGTACGGCGGCTTCGCCAACCCGTCGAGGGCGAACTCACCTTGCCCGAGGTATCGGTCCTGTCGCGCCTGGAACGGGCCGAGTCGGCCACGACGAGCGAGCTGGCCAGGGCCGAGCAGATCACCCCGCAGGCGATGGGGATGACGCTCGCCGGGCTCGGGCAGCGCGGATTGGTGGAGCGCCGCCCCGATCCCGCTGACCGCCGGCGGGTGGTCATATCGGTGACCGGGGCCGGGCAGCGGGCGCTGCGGGAGCGGCGCGGCGTCCGGGCCGAGCAGCTGGCGGAGGCACTCGCCACCGGCGGGTTCACCCGTGCCGAGCTGGAGACCCTGCGGGCGGCGGCGCCGCTGATCGAGCGGCTGGGCGAGCACCTGTGACGGCGGCGCCGGTGCCACCCGCCGCCTCCCGCACTGTGCCCGCGTTCTCGTGGCGGTTCGTGACGCCGCTGTTCACGGGATCGGCGATCAACGCGATCAATACCTCGCTCATCGCGACCGCGCTGGTGCCGATCGCGGCCGCCGTTCATGTCCCGGTGGGGCGGACCGCGGTGCTGGTGTCGGCGCTCTACCTTGCCTGCGCGATCGCCCAGCCGGTGGGCGGGAAACTGGCCGAGGAGTTCGGGCCGCGCCGGGTGTTCCTGACCGGCGTCCTGATCGTCCTGGCGGGCGGGGTCGTGGGCGGGCTGGGGGAGGGCCTGACCGCCTTGGTCGTGGCCCGGGTGCTCATCGGGGTGGGCAGCTCCGCCGTCTATCCCTCCGCGATGCTGCTCATCCGCCGCCGGGCGGAGGCGGCCGGGCTGGACGCACCGCCCGGCGGCGTCCTCGGTGGCCTGATGATCGCCGGTGCGGCCACCTCCGCCCTCGGCCTCCCGATCGGCGGTGTGCTGGTCGACGCCTGGGGGTGGCGGACCACGTTCCTCATCAACCTCCCCTTCGCGCTGCTGGCCCTAGCCATGGCCGCCTGCTGGATTCCCGCCGACCCGCCGGTCGCGGGGCCGAGCACACTTCGGCAGCTCGCCGCACGCCTCGACGTGGTGGGCATCATCGGCTTCGGCGGGGCCATCGCAGCGCTACTGGTGTTCTTGACGGGACTCCCGCAGGCCGACTGGTCCGTTCTCGGTCTGGCCGTCGTCCTCGGTGCGGGGCTCGTGTGGTGGGAACTACGGGTGCGCCGGCCGTTCTTCGATGTGCGCCTGCTGGCCGGCAATCCGGCGCTCACCCGCACCTATCTGCGCTTCGCGTTGGCGGGGCTGTGCGTCTACACCGTCCTCTACGGCCTCACCCAGTGGCTCCAGGCCGGCCGGAGCATGTCCTCCGAGGAGGCCGGCCTGCTCCTGCTGCCCATGAGTGCGCTCTCCGCCCTGATCGCCCGGCCGATCTCGCAACGGAACCTGGTCCGAATGCCGCTCATCGTCGCGGCGGTGTCCTGTCTGGCCGCCTCGGCCGGGGTGCTCGCGCTCACCGCGAGCACCCCGACCGTCTGGATCGTGGCCATCACCCTGGTCTTCGGGATCACCCTGGGCACCACCATCAGCGCCAATCAGACCACCTTGTACACCCAGGTCGGAGCCGGTGAGATCGGTACGGCCGCGGGGCTGTTCCGGACGTTCGGCTTCCTCGGCTCGATCGCCTCGTCCGCGCTGATCTCCGTCGTGTTCCACAGTGAGGTCAATGACCACCGTCTGCACCTGATCGCCCTGACCATGGTCGCGGTCAGCGTCCTGGGACTGCTCGTCGTGGTCACCGATCGTACGGTCATGGCACGCGCCCGGGTGTGACGTATCGCCCGCGATGCGTTGACCCGCATCGGCCTGTCGGCCGGGCGCAGTTGCAGGGCTGCCCTGCCAGGACTTGGGCTTCGCGGGCCCCGGCCTCCAGCCGCGTGCGCTACGCCAGGGGATAGCGGTGGACGGGCGGCAGGTCGGGCAGCAGTCCGGGCCAGACGACATTCAGGACATGGGCGCTGGGCGTGAACAGGTCGGCGGCAAGAGTGGGGAGGTCGGCGATGTCGTGCCACTCCCAGCGGTGGATGAGATCCGGCTCCCGCACCGCCGGTTCGCCGCGGAAATCGGCGACGCGCACCGCGGCGGTCACCCGCGGCATACCGTCCACGGCGTCCATCAGGATCGCCAACACCCGTGCGTCGGCTGCCCTGGCCGTCAGCCCGGTCTCCTCTTCCAGCTCGCGCACGGCGGCCTCCGCGAATGATTCGCCGGCGTCGTTCTTGCCGCCGGGCAGCTCCCATGTCCCCTTTCGGGACCTGCCCAGCAGCACATGACCCGCTTCATCGGTCACCACGACGCCCGCACCGGTCAACGCGTGCGGAGACGGCCGCCCCTTGCCCCGGTAGGTCACCGGGCCCGAGACGGGGTCGCGCAGTACGAGGAACGCCAGCCCTGCGGCGTCATGCCGTTCGGCCGTGTGCCATTCGGCGGACAGCAGGGCGATCTCCTCCTCGTCGAGCGCGATGCCACGGCGGTCGGCAGGCACCTCTGCCGCGACCGGGGTGATGACCACGACCGCGCCGCCGGGGCTCAGCCGTTCGCGGAGCCGGCGCAGGACGCGGGTGCGGTCGCCGAGGAAGGCGTAGCTCAGCCGGAAGACGATCAGGTCGTACGAGGAGTGCAGTGCGTCGAGGGAGTCCCGCTCGATGTCGCACCGTAGGAAGCGCACCGTGCCGGATGCCGGTGGCGTCTGTTCGGCGATGCCGAGGGCGGCGGAGGCGTGGTCGAGGGCATCGACGGTGTAGCCGGCGGTCGCGAGGTGCCGGGCGAGTTCGCCCAGGCCACAGCCCACGTCCAGGGCATGGCCGCCGCCGGGCGGGGCGGGGACCAGTGCACGGAGCAGGGTGACTTCGGCGTCGTCGAGCGGCCGGAAGGAACGGCCTTCTCCGTAATGGGCGTCCCATGAGTCCTGCGTGACGTGTCCCATCGCGAAACTGCCTTTCAGCGGATTGGTGGAGCCGGACATGCGGCCGGTTCAGCGGATGCTCCCACCTCACACCTTGAACCACCGCCGGACCCGGACCTTCAGCCGGACCGATGTCAGTGCCCGCCCCTACAGTGTTTTGCATGACCGCTGAGACACAGCCGGAGAACTCCCCGCCACATCTCCTCCAGAAGTGGTCCGACGAACTGCCGTATCAGATACTGCTTTTGGAGCGACTGCTCCTTCCCGAGGACTTCCCCTTCGACTACGGCCCGCTGTCGCTGGACGCGCTGGAGGCCCACCTGCTGGAGCAGGACAACTCCGGCCAGGAGAACGAGAAGTGGGCCGAGTTCGTGGAGGGTGCGACGGCCTACCTCGGTGAAGTCCTGCTCGGCGTGGCCGGCGGCGCCTGGGGCTGGAACACCCGGCCGGTCGACGGTCGTCCCGGGCAGCCGGTCATCTGCCCGGACCCGGAACTGGAACTTTCGCCCGTCGCCCCGATGTTGCTGATCTCGTACGCCCTCCGTGTCCGTACGGGGACCGCCTTCGCCGAGGAGAGGGCGCGGCTGCGGCAGGCCGTGACGGCGCGGCAGCAGGCGATACCGGGCTGGCAGCCGGTCAAGGAGCACACGCCGCTGGTGGACCCCAGGGTGGCGCGCCCGGAGGATCCGGTGCTGTCGGCGTGGCTGGCCGAGCGGAGTGCAGGGCTCTCGGTCTGGGGCAAAGAGGCCTTCGACGGGACGTGGCGGTGGAATTACCACCCCGACACCCTGGACTGGCTGGAAGCGCTCGTGAAGCAGCGGTTCGCCACGGTGGCGGAGTTCGACGCGGCGCGGGACGAGCCGTTCGTGCAGGGCGCCTGCTGGTATCTGGGCGAGGTGATCCGGCGTAACAAGGGGGCGGTGTGGCAGTACATACCCTTCGATCCTGACGCCGAGCCCGGGGCCCCCGGCTCGCGGGAGAACGTCTGGACCGAGGTGCCGTTCGTGGATCAGCCGGACAAGCGGATCGGGGGCACGGTGATTCCGCTGGAGTGCCTGCGTGAGCTGCTCCCAGAGGGGGACGGGGACGGGGAGCCGAAGGAGCGGCGGCGCGGGCTGAAGGGCGAGCTGTTCTGGTTCAGGGCGTCGTCGTACGCACACGTGGGGGCGCTCCTGACGCGGCTGGACATGGTGTCCCGGGAGAAAGTCGACAGCGTGCTCATCGAGTACGCCCGCTTCGCCCATGACGAGCTGCCACCCCACGAAGTGCCCGATGCGCTCGAAGCGTTCGGTGTGGCGATCTCGGCGCACGCGGACGATGTCGACGACCTGGAGGAGAGCTATACGAGCCTGCTGATGGAGGCCGCGGCACTCACCGACGGCGCGGTCACCATCACCGACGTCAGGCTGCACGGCGGTGAGTACGGCGAAGTCCTGGAGTTCACCCGCAACGGCGTCCGGATGACCCAGGACACCGAGCACCATTCGTTCGACTACCTCGACCATCTGGCGATCTCCGAGTTCATCGGCCATGTCGATCCCGACCCCGGTGACGACACCCGCCGGTTCTATCTGGCCGACTTCGTGCACCTCAGGAACGCCCCATACGAGAGCTACTACGTCTTCGCCACACCGGAACAGGCCACCGTGCTGGAGAAGGAACTCGGCCTGGATCTGCGCTGAGCGATCCGAGTGGGCGGAGTGACGCCGCCCGGGCTGGCACCATGAACGCCCATGAATGATCAAGCAGCCCCGACAGCTGAAGCTCTTCGTCTGATCGCGAGCCGTTACCCGCAGGCCCTGGGCGCCGTACTCGGCGGCTCAGCCGCACAAGGCCGCGCCACTCCGACCAGCGACCTGGACCTGGCGATCCTGCTTCCGGACTCCGACACCGGCCGCCGCGAAGTGATCCGCCACGAGGGCCGCCTGACCGAGCTGTTCTTGCACACCGTTGCGGAGCTTCCCGGATTCTTCGAGTGGGACAGAGCACGCCGCCGGGGCACCGTTCTCTTCATCTATGACCAGGGACTGCCGCTGCTGGACCCGCACGGCCATGTGGCCCGTGCCCGCGCCCAGGCCCGCGCGGTTCTCGCGTCCGGACCTCCGCCCCTCACCCCCGCCGAGTGGGAACGAGGCCGCTATGTCCTCACCTGCTTCATGGACGATCTGAGCGACACTCCACCGTCCGACCGGTACGAACAGCTCTCCCTCGCCGACTTCACCCTGCGCGAGGCCGCACACCTGCTCACCGCCCACCACCGAGCCTGGACAGGCATCGGCAAATGGCTGCCCCGAAGGCTCCTCGGCGCCGACCCGGTACGAGGCGGAGCCCTGCTGGACGGCCATAAAGCAGTGGCCGAACACGGCGACCCCGCCCCCTTGGCAGCCGCGGCCGAGGAGCTGCTCCACCTGCTCGGCGGCCCGCTGCGAGAGGGGTACACCCAACGCTGGGGTGAATGACGCGCGGCGACGTCTTCCAGGAGCCCAACTCGACCGCGAACCAACCGTGTTCCGTCGAATCTGCACATGGCTCGTAACCGCCCTCCGCGCCGATAGGAGCACAGATCCGCAGGCCCAGGGCATCCACCGATCCGCGGCCCGCACGCGTCCCCCTCCCCGTGCTTTCGAATCTGATCGAATCCGGTGTACCTGCTGTGCGACAAGTGCTTGAATCGATCCGGCTCCGACACCGGGCAGCGCCCGGGGGAGGGGGCGTTCCATGACCAGGAAGGCCCCACCCACGTCGGGAACACCGTTGATTCAAGGGGGAAAAGAGCACATGAAGCGCAACATGATGCGGACGGTGGGCGCGGCGGCGCTGAGCACGGTGGGACTGATCGGGATCGGCGCGGCCACCGCGGACGCCACCACCGCCACTCCGGCCGTGCCGCACACAGCGGCACGTGACTCCGCGACCCCGGCCGAGGTGGGCATCGCGGCCGCCAAGTTCTATTTCTTCAAGGACGACGACCGGCACGGCGGCTATGCCTATGTCACGGGTTCCGACCGCGACCTGCGGAACAACCGCTGGCTGAGTGGACCGCACAAGGGCCGCACGATCGACAACGGCACCAGCTCGGTCAACAACACCACGTCCCACTTCGTGGTGCTGAGTGACCACCCCGGCAGCTGCGTCGGGCCGCACTACTACTCCAACGCACACAGCTCCGACAACGACCTGTCCAACAACGGGTTCGACAACAAGGCCAGCTGCGCGACGTTCCGGTAGGAGAGCAGAGCAGTGCGGTGGGGCGTCCGGCAGCGGCCGTCCCACCGCGCCGCAGTGCGTAGTGAGGCCACCATGGAATTCCGTCATACCGCCGCCGTTCTGGCTTTGTTGGCGCTGGTCACCGGGTGTTCTTCCGGGGTAGTGCCCTCCCCGCCGCGTTACAGCGCGCCGCCCCCGGCCGTGCCGCCCGCTTCGAAGGAAGTACGCCGCCTGGTCCTGCCGTTCGACGCCTATGCGCTCTCCGGCCCCGATGTCCACACCATCGAATCGGCCGAAGACGTCCTGATCCGCGGCTGCATGCGTGCCAAGGGGAAGGGCTGGACCGCGCTACCCCGACCGAGCGCCGTCGACCCGGACCCGCCGCAACGACGCCGTTACGGGGTCATCGAGCCGGTCGTCGCCCTCCGGTTCGGCTACCACCAGCCGCCGGCCCCGCCCGAAACCGCGCGACGGGACGAGATCTGGCGCGCCCGGGAGAAAATGCCACGCGCCGCGCAGCTCGCCGCGTACGGAACGGACGGCGTCAGCGGCTGCTGGAAGAAGGCCCACGTCCGCCTGCTCCGCGACGTCCCGAAGAGCAGCACGGCGCTGTTCAACCGCAGGATCCGTGAGGAGTTCACCGCCTCGCAAAGGGATCACGCGGTGAGATCCGTCGTCCGCTCCTGGAGCGCTTGCATGAAGCGGGACGGATATCGTTATCCGGATCCGCTCGCCGCCGCCGGCGACGACCGTTGGGCGAAAACGCCCCGGCCTACCCGGCACGAGATCGCGGTGGCACAGACGGATGTGCGGTGCAAACGAGAGACCCGTCTCGTGTCGGTCTGGAGCAAGGCGGAAACCCGGTTGCAGCACGATGCGGTGCGCAGCCACACCACGGAATTCGAGAAGCTCGCCGCCCAGAAGGCCGGCTGGCTCAACGCCGCCCGCAAGGTCATCCACAGCGGCGCCTGAAATGCGCCGCAGCGGGACGGCTGCCGTCACCCGACTGCCGGACTGTGCGGTAGCCGATTTCCGAGAGCGGGCAGAGGTCAGTCCCAGGACAGAGCTGATCTGACAGAGCTGACCAGCGACCCGAGCAGGAGTGTGGCCGTGGCACGGCTGACGGTGGACGGCGACGAGCTGGTGATGGGGCTCGCGTGGTGGGAGAAGCTCATCGTCAGGCACGGAGACGTACGGGTGCCGCTGGCCGCCGTGGAGCGGGCGAGCGTCCAGCCGGACTGGTGGCGGGCGCTGCGGGGCATTCACGTCCGCACCCGTGCACTGGCGGTTCCGGGCGCCCTGTGCCTCGGAGTGTGGCGGCACGGTGCGGGCCAGGACTTCCTCGCCTTGCGCCGCCCACGCCGGTCGCCCACGGTCGTGGTGGACCTCCGTCCCGCGGCCCCGTACGCGCGGGTCGCGGTGTCCTGCCCACCGGGGTCACAGACGGTGTCCGCCATCACCGCAGCCCTGCACCGTCAGCGACGTGGAAACCGCTGAGGAAGTCTGAGCAGAGGCCGGTGAGGATGCCTGAGGGGATTCCGATGGCCCCTCGGCCCTCGGACCTCTCGGTCCGTGGCGGCCCGCTTGCGCGGCGGGCATCCTTTCCCCCGGTCGTCGGCAGTCGAACTCGGCGCGATGCCGGTTCACCCGACCAGCCCTCCCGCGATGGCCCAGGCGGGTGCCCTCGTGTTCCATGAGCAACGGATGGAACCGGACCCACGGCACTGGCGGCGGCTAGTTCCCTGCCGTCCAGTCCCCCCACCAGAACCAGGGAGAGGCCCATGTACGAGATGCGCGCCGGCCCCTCGACGACCGGCAGCTCAGGACAGGAGTGGCACGTCATGGCCAAGCACGACGCCCGTGCCACCTTGTGCGGTCGCAAGCTGGCTTCCCATGGCCCCGGGCCATCGGAGCAGGAAGACGACCCCACCGCACGCTATTGCTCGCCGTGCATGACCGCTTTCCGCGAGATTCTGGACATCAATTCCGCCCCGGCGCCCGAACACCGGCCGGCCTGATCGTCCTGACCGAGCCCGGGGAGTGCTCAGCGAGCCACCCCGGGCTCGGCTGCGGACGGCTTGGCCGGAGAAGTCGGCCTGCTCGGGTGGTAGCCCTCAGCGTCCGGATAAACGTCCCGGTATATGGCACGGGAGACGGTCTCTATCGTTTCGATCCCGTAGTCCCACCCTTCGTTTGCGGGGTGCCCTTCGGGGACTCTGTTGTTCTCGGTGAGGACGACCAGCCCGGAGCCGTACCCGTTCTCCGTGAGGGCCGCCATGCTGTTCACCTTCCAGTCACCCCGGTCGAAAGAATCGACGTCAGGGTTCTGGCTGCGCTGTAGCCAGCCGTTCTTCACATGGACGACGGAGTCGAGCGGAGCGCCGGCGGTGGCACCCCAGCGCTGGATGCTCTGCACCTGATTCATCAGCTCAAGCGCGTAGGAGCGGCTCTTGCTCCCGAGGACCGAGTCATCGGTACCCGTGAAGAGGCGCAGTAGCTTGGCCTGGTCGTCCGCGGTGACCTGGGTGAGGCCCCAGGAACCTTCCTTGTCGAGGACGGTGCCGCCCATCCCGGCCTTGTCGAGGAATTCCTGAATCCTGACCGGGTCCGGCTTCTTGGGATCCTTCAGATCGGACAATTGCTTCCACAGCGTGGTCGCGGCGGTGTTGTCCGAATCAATGATCATCTTGCGTGCGAGAGCGTCTTCCGCCTCGGTGAGGGTGCCGCCCTTCTGGTACAGCAAGGCCCCGAGAATGACCGTCTTCGTCACGCTGGCACCGTCGTACTTCTTGGCAGAGTCGGAGGTGCAACTGGTCCCGGTGGGCCGGTCGAAGAAGGACAGCGACGCCATGCTCTCCCGGCTCGCCAGCGCCTTGGTTATATCCGCTGCCAGCTTCTTGGCCAGCTTGTGATTGCTGGATGTGCATTCCACCGTCGAGGTAACTGCCTTGGCCCGCTGGGGTGCTGCGACGGAGGGCGTAGCCGCGGCGACGGGTCCGGCGACCGCACCGGTTCCGATAGCGGCCGCGGTGAGGGCGGAAGCCCACCTCATATCTGCTCACTGTCCAATCTGGGGAAAATGCTTGAACCATCGGCTGGTGGAGTACGGGAATTGCCGCTGCTCCGGCTCGGGGGGAGAGAGAGCGGGGCAGAGCAGGGTGCGGGGCGAGGTGGGGGTCCGCACCCCCACCGGCATTCGTCAGCCGCGTCCGGTGAACTTCTGTCCGACGCCGAGTTGGCGTAGGTCGGTGAGGGCCTTGGGGTCCTGGGCGTCGAGCCAGTCGCACAGTTGGCGGAAGGAGACCAGGCGGACGTCCTGGTGCTTCTCGTCGGTGATGTGCTTGATGGCTTCCTCGACGGCGTCCATGTAGATGCCGCCGTTC
>Ga0207426_1001663_pt1 | contig 17268 bp, 20 predicted proteins | sample AraplaMF_Cvi_mMS_FD_184265 | JGI IMG/M metagenome (GOLD analysis project Ga0207426, IMG submission 184265) | Arabidopsis root microbial communities from the University of North Carolina, USA - plate scrape MF_Cvi_mMS (SPAdes) (version 2) | ecosystem: Host-associated > Plants > Roots > Endosphere... | reverse complement strand
TTTACATTCAATTCAACGCCACCGCAGCCGCCGCCCCCACCGGCGAGCCTTCGATCGCCACCGACCTCTGCCCGTCCGGCCCGACCGGCACATCGCCGACGAGCGTCGTGCGATACAACTGGCGATCGAAGTCGAGATCGAAGATATCCGTGGGCGCGAGATGCGCGGTCGTGCGGTTGTCCCAGAACGCGATGCTGCCCGGCTCCCACTTGAAGCGCACCGTGAATTCCGGCCGCGTCACATGCTCCCAGAGCAATTCGAGCAACACCTGGCTTTCACGCGGCGCCAGTCCCGCGATGTGCTTGAGAAAGCCCGGGCTCACATACAGCGCGCGCTCGCCGGTCTCCGGATGCACGCGCACGAGCGGATGCTCGCTCACGAGCGTGTGGTCCGTCACGGCCTTCGTGAAAGCATCGGTGCCGCTCGCGCCTTGCGGCGGCGCAAAGCGATGCACGCCGCGCAAGCCATCGACGAAAGTACGCAGCGGCGCTGAGAGCTTCTCATATGCGATCACGAGATTGGTCCATTGCGTGTCGCCGCCATAGGGCGGAATCGTCACGCCACGCAGAATCGATGCAAACGGCGGATTCACCGCGGCCGTGACATCGGTGTGCCAGCCGGTCCAAGGGCGCAAGAGCGAAGGCCCTTCGAAGCGCGTCGCCTTGCGGAACTTCGAGATCGAATAGATCTCGGGGTGTCCATCGACATGCCCGAACACCGGATGCCCTACCGTAAGCTCGCCAAACTGCGCCGAGAATGCGATGTGCTGCTCATGACTCAAGAATTGCTCGCGAAAGAAAATCACGCGCCATTTGAGCAGCGCGGCGCGGATTCCGTCGACCTGTGCGGAAGACAGCGGACGCGTGAGATCGACGCCGCCGATCTCCGCGCCGATGTGCGCCGAGAGCGGACTGACGGTCAATTCTGCTTCTTTCTCGATGGCAGCGGCATTCATTTCGAATTCCTTTGTACGTGGGATTCATTGACGAGGCACTCAACTGCCTTGCGCGTTCGCATCGTCGGCGAAGAAGTAATCGCGCCACGACTTCGGCTCATGACGAATCACGCCGACCTTGTGCAGGAACGCGCCCAGTTGCAGCGTGTTTTGCGGTGTCGTGGCGAAGCTCGCTTCCTTGTCGCTCAAAATACCTTCGACGAATGCGGGCGATAGCTTCGACCCGTCCTGACGAATGTAAATGGCCGCCGCCTGCGCCTTGTCCCTGTCGACGAGTTTCGCCGCATCGTCGAGCGCCGCGCGCACGGCCGCATACGTCTTCGGATTGTCCTTGCGCCATGCGCCGGAGGTGACGACGACGCTGCCCGTAGAAGGACCGCCGAGAATGTCGGTGGAACTCGTCACCTTGTGAATCTTCGGATCTTCGAGCTCCTGATATTGATAAGGCGCATTGGAGAAATGCAGATTGACGACCGAGTTGCCCGATAACATTGCGGTCGTCGCATCGGCGTGCGGCATGTTGACCTCGAAGCGATCCAGACGCGCATAGTCGGCATCGCCGAAAGCCTTGGCCGATGCCATCTGAAGAAGCCGCCCCTGCTGCGACACGGCGACGGACACCACCGCGATGCGATCCTTCTCGCCGATATCCCGAATGCTGCGAATGCGCGGATCGTTCGTCACGAGATATACCGGCACCGCGCTTTGCGCAGCCATGGCGCGAAAGTCCTGCCGCCCGCGCGTGCGGTCCCAGATCGTCATCAAAGGCCCGATGCCGATGGTCGCAATATCCGCCGCGCCCGACAGCAACGCCTCGTTCACGGCCGCGCCGCCCGAGAGCGTGCTCCATTGCACGTCGATAGCGAGTCCCGCGCGCGCGCCTGCTTTCTCGATGAGCTTCTGATCCTTTGCTACTTTCAGCAGCAACGAGCCGATGCCATATTGATCGACGATCTTCACGTTCCCTTCGGCGTGCGCGCGATGAATCGGCAAGGCGAGCATTGCCATCGACGCGAACACGGCGAAGAGACGCTGCAATGAAAATGTCGTCATGCGGGATATCGTGGAAGAGCGGCGAGCGATCAATGTACTCGCCGCTTAATCGCACGCGAACGAAGAAATCCCGATACGGATAGCTTCGTTCGCGATAAGCGCCAGGGCGGCGCTTAACGACAATTCGATGCAGCGCGCCCTCCGGAAGGCGCGGTGCGGTGAAGCGTGCTTACCAGTGATAGTTCATGCCGGCGAACACCTGACGCCCGTAGCCGAACGCGCACCAGCTGCCGTAGTAGCACGATGCGACATATTCCTTGTTGAAGAGGTTCTGCGCGTTCACGTAAAGCTCCGCACCCTTCAACTGCGTTGCGGCGCGTCCGAGGTCGTAGCGCAGCGTGGCATCGACGAGGAAGAAGCTCGACACCTTGAAGCTGTTGTCGCTGCTGTACGTCGTGCCGGTATAGCGTCCGCCCGCGCCCATCGAGAGACCGGCGAGCGGTCCGCGATTGATCGTGTAATAGCCCCACAAAGAGGCCTGATTCTGCGGAATAGCAGGAAGGAACTTCCCTTCGAGTCCGCTGTTGTCCTTCGTGTACTTCGTGTTGAGATATGTGTAGCTCGCGGTGACGTTCAATGAATCCGTGAGGCTCGCCTTCGCTTCGAGTTCGACGCCGAGCGATCTCGCCTCACCGACCGCCGACTGGAAGGCCGGGTTGTCCGCGTTGACGGTCAGCAGGTTCTTGCGCGTCAGATCGAACAGCGCAGCCGAAAAGAACGCGTTATAGCCCTTCGGCTGGAACTTCACGCCGAGCTCGTATTGACGCCCGCGCTCGGGCGAAAACTGATTGCCGCTGATGTCCACGCCCGCTTGCGGCGTGAACGATTCGGTATAGCTGAAGTACGGCGCGATGCCGCTGTCGAACACGTACGTCAGACCGCCGCGGAACGTGAACGCGCGATCGAACTGATGCGACACGATGCCGTAAGTCGTGTTGTTCGAATCGCTGCTGGCCCAGTCCTCGCGTCCGCCGAGCGTGAGGATCACGTTGCCCCAGCGCGCCTGATCCTGCGCATAAACGCCATACTGCGTGCCGCTCAGCACCTGGTGATAGCGGTCAGGCGGCGTGATCGCCTGGTTGTAGTTCGGGGCGAACATGTCGAGCGTCGGTGCCGTGCCGAAGCCCGCGTCGAAGTTGCTCGCGTAGTGCTGATAGTCGAATCCGAACAGCACCGTATGATCGATCTGACCGGTCGAGAAATTGCCTTCGAGCTGATTGTCGAGCGAGACCGTATTCAGGTTGTCCTTCGAAGCCGCCGTGCCGCGATCGAGCGTGCGCAGGTCGTCTTCGAGCATGCTCGCATAGACGCTCTTGTAGTCCTGCGCGAGATGCAGCAAGCGGCCGTTCGAACGGAACGTCCACGCGTTGTTGAGCTTGCGGTCGAACCTGTAGCCGATCGCTTCTTCCACGCGATTGAAGCTCTCGAAATTGTGATCGCCGTCGTAGAAGTCGCTCGGCAGCTTGCCGTTCGGGTTGTAGAGGACCGTGCCTTGCGGCGGCACGCTGCCGTACGACGTGCTGCGCGGATCATGCTGGTACAGACCGTACAGCGTGAGCGAAGTCTTGTTGTCCGGGCGCCATGTGAACGACGGCGCAATCGCGATGCGCTTGTTGTAGGTCGACTGCACCTGCCCGTCTTCCGAGCGCGCGATGCCGGTGATGCGATACAGATAGCGGTCATCGCCCGCGATCGGGCCGGAGAAATCGAACTTGGCCTGCTTGTGCGCGTAGTTGCCGAATTCGATGCCCACTTCGTGCAGCGGCACGACCGTCGGCATCTTGCTTTCCTGGTCGAGCAGGCCGCCCGCCGCCGCCTGGCCGTAGAGCACGGACACGGGACCCTTGAGCACTTCGATGCGTTCCATCATGTACGGGTCGATCTGCGGCACCGCGTACCACGCGTTATCGAGCAGCTTGAGGCCGTTCCAGTACTTGTCCGCATCGAAGCCGCGCACCTTCAGCATGTCATAGCGCGTCGCGATGCCGCCGCGCGTTTCAGGCGTTACCCCCGAGACATAGCGCACGGCCGCGTTGAGCGTCTGCGCGTTCTGCTGATCCATCTGCTCGCGCGTGACGACGGAGACGGACTGCGGCGTTTCGAGCAGAGACGGCGTGCCCTTCATCGCCGCCGACTCCTTCGCGACATAGCCTTTCGTCGGACCATACGGCTGGTCGACTGTTTGCGCGGTGACCTTTACCGCCGGCAGCGTGCTTTCTTCAGGCGCGGACGAAGCCGGCGCCGTCGACTGTGCATAGGCGAGCGGCGCCGCCGCGAACAGCAGCAGCGCCGCCACTTTCAGGGGCCGCATCGCGACCGGGCTCGTCTTACCAGATTTCATGCTCATTTTTCGTCGATACCGTTGCGTGTGTGAATGCGAATCGTTATTATTTGCGGCCGCATTGTCACCGAACGTTTTGTATTTGTAAAGAACTCATTCGAGCGTTTTTGTCGGGAGACAACGCGATCGGCGGAACGTATTCTGAAATTTTTGGGGTGCGAGTGGCTTTCAGCGCACAGCCGCTACCATGAATGCGCGGCCGTTGCCGCGATCACGCACATGCGAGGTCACGCCCATGAACCTTTTCCTCTCTTGCGCCGGCACCTACGTGCTCGGCCATTCCGATCCGGAAGTGCAGCGCCTCGAAAATCAGGCGCGTTTCGTCGCCGATCTGACTGAAGATGTCCTGCGCCGCGCGGGCCTCGCGTCCGGCATGCGCGTGCTCGACCTGGGCTGCGGCGCGGGCGATGTCTCGTTTCTGGCGGCATCGCTCGTGGGGCCGAACGGGTCGGTGCTCGGCATCGATCAGGCGCCCGGCGTGATCGAAAAAGCGCGCGAACGGGCGCGGCACGCGGACCTCGATAACGTGCGCTTCGACGTCGCGAGCGTGGCGGATTTCGATCTTGCGGAGCCCGTCGACGCCATCGTCGGCCGTCTCATCCTGCTGCATCTGCCCGATCCCGCCGCGACCTTGCGCCGCCTCGCCGAGCGTGCAGGCGCGGGCACGCTCTTCGTCTTCCACGAGATGGACATGAGCACCGCGCGCTCGATGCCCGAATCGCCGCTATGCGCGCAAGGCTTGCACTGGATCATGGAGACGTTTCGACGGGCGGGCGTCGAGACCGACATGGGATCGAAGCTCTATTCGACGTTTCGTCGCGCCGGCCTCCCCGGGCCGCAGATGCTGCTTTCGGCGCGCGTCGAAGGCGGTCCCGACTCGTTCGCGTATGAGTATCTGGCCGAGGTTATGCGCACGCTGTTGCCGCTTGCCGAGCGCTTCGGCATTGCAAGCGCGGATGCGGTCGGTATCGACACGCTGGCCGCGCGTCTGCGCGATGAAATCGTCGCGCTCGATGGCGTCATGCAGCCGCCGGCTTTCATCGGCGCGTGGACGCGCGTGGCTTAGCCCGCGGCTTTCTTCGTCGATTTCGATTGATTGAATTCGATCGCCGCGCGCACGAGATTTTTCAACGCACGCGCGTTGATCTTGTCGCCCTCGAAGAAATCGATCGCACGCCGCGCATTGCCTTCGAGACCCGCGTTGAAGAGCTTGTCGGGATCGGGAAGGCTCGCGCCGTTGGCGAACGTGAGCTTCACTTTGCCTTTATGTGCGTTAGCCACCGCGATCATGCCGTCGCGATACCACACCGGGCTGCCCATGTACTTCCACTCCTCGACGATCCCGCCATCCACCGCGAGAATGATCTTGCGCACATTGGCGAATGTCTCGCCGCGCCAGTCGGTGATGCCGGCAATCAGCGCGTCGATTCGTTCCGATGAATTCATGCGTGTCTCCGTGATTCTGCGTTCAAGTTATGGTTCTATCTCGGCGCCGATCATTCCAAGGTAGCGCCGTCAGCGTATGAGGCCCGGACTGCCGATCGTAATCTGCAACCGTTGAGCCTGATCGAGATGAAAGATGAACGACGGACGCGAGCGGATCAGGAGCGTGCGCACCTCCGCGCTGCGCGCCATGCGGATATAGCCATCTACGGTATTGACGAGCTTTTGCAGAAACGCCACTTCGCGATCGAGATACGCTTCATCGAAATCGTAAGTGCTCGTCTGGTTGAGATCCGCGATGTCGTCGATGCTTTGCTTCGTCAAAGCGTCGCTCGTCGCGCTGCGTTGCGGCTGCGTGCCGTATCGTTGCATCAGCGTGGCGATCTCCTGATTGACCTGCGCATGCTCGGACACGATCCGCTTCGCGAAGACCTGCAGGCTATTGGAACGCGTCCTGCGCAAGGCCAGACTGGCCGCGGCGATCTCCGCCTGATTCGCGACGAAAATGACGCCGAGCATTTGCTCATCGGAAAGCGGCTGCTCCTGCGCTTTTACGCAGACGGTCCACGTCAGCAGCAGCATCAACAGCGCCGCGATGCGTTTGCCGTTCATCGGAGCCTCCGGGTTATATCGACACCGATGACTCTACCTTGAAAAGCGCGCGTGTCCGTCCGTCGCTTGAAAGCCTTGCCGCAGCGCGAGACGGCATGAGCCTGCTTCACACCGTCAGCGTATTGCGGCCCGCGAGTTTCGCACGATACAGCGCGACGTCCGCGCGTTGCAGCGCTTCCTGAAAGCCCGCATCGTTCGCACCGATCTGCGATACGCCGATGCTCGTCGTCCATTCCGGCATGCCTTCGGTGTATTTGCGACACGCAGCGTGGATCTGGTTCGCGCAGGCCTGCGCACCCGATGCGCGCGATGCCGGCACGATCGCGACGAACTCGTCGCCGCCGAGCCGCCCGAACTCGCCGCCCAGCGACGCGACTTCCGCGCCCGCCAGCCGTGCCAGTTCGATCAGCACGTTGTCGCCCGCAAGGTGACCATGCCGGTCGTTGATCTGCTTGAAATGATCGAGGTCGATGGCGAGCACCGTCGCACCGGGCGCGGCAAGGCGCTTCGCGTGGGCATCGAATCCGGCGCGGTTCCAGACGCCCGTCAGCGGATCGCGCAACGCGGCGTCGCGCAGGCGTTGCTGCGCGCGTTCGGCGGGAATCGCCAGCAGGCCGAGATTGAGCACGCCGAGGAGCAACTGGTCCGAGAGCATCGGAATCAGCGCGAGGTAATTGATGCCCGGTCCCGACCACGCATAAGCGGCGAGCGTCACTGCATAACCTGGCAGGTAGCCGAGCATCGCGAGACCGGCAATGCGGCGCGCGCGGCTCTCCTCGCGCCGCCCGCTCGACCAGAGGATGAGGCCGGTAGTCGCCGCCGAAATCGCGACGCTGATCGTGTCGGCCGCATGCGTCAGCATCGACGCTGCCGGACCATGACCGCCGATCCATCCCGGCAGGACATGCGCCGCGAAGCAGCCGAGGATCGGTGCGAGCATCCACGCGCGAAACGGCGGCTTGCCGTCGAAAGCGCGCAAGCCTGAAATGATCAGCATGTTGGTCGCCGCGAGTGCGCCCAGCAGCAGGCCGATCACAGCCGCATTGCCGCGGGCGGGCTCGAAACCGGTCAGCACGGCCGCGTAGAGGAACGAGCTCGCCGACCAGTGCACGAACTGCGGTTCGACTTTGCGGCCGAAGCGCACCAGCGCGAAGACAAGTCCGAACGCCGTGCTCGCAAGCACGCTGCAAAGGCGCAGTGTTTCTGTATCAGGTGTGTGGAACATGGAATAGCCCGCCACGTGCGATTGGCCGGGACATCGGGCGTCATGGACGGCAGACCGCGCATCGCGACAAAACGGCCGAATCATACCTTTCGCCTTCGACCGCTGCGAACACGGCACTGTCGAATCAACGGCACGCGCTCAGCAAACTTTAGTGCCGCGCGGCGCTTGCGGCATAAGCCTTGCTCGCCGGATAACGTTCCCGCATCGCCATCACAGCAAGGAGACGCACATATGAAACTGTATTACGCACCCGGCGCATGCAGTCTCGCCGATCACATTGCGATGCATGAAGCAGGCCTGAATTTCGACCGCGTGAAGGTCGACCTCAAGGCGAAGGTCACCGAGGACGGCACGCCGTTCGCCGAAATCAATCCGAAGGGTTACGTGCCCGTTGTCGAGTTCGACGACGGCAAGCGACTCACCGAGAACGTCGCGATTCTATGGTGGATCGCGCAGGAAGCCCCATCGCTCGCGCCTTCCGGCGACGACGGCGCACTGCGCCTCGTGGAAACGCTCGCGTTCATTTCGACGGAGATCCACAAGCAATTCGCCCGCGTGTTCCGGCCGTCGTCCGATGCGGAAGCCACTGCTGCACGCGAGAAAATCGCGCAACGCTTCGCCCTCGTCGCGAAGACGATGCGTGGCGAGTATCTCTTCGGCGACAAGGTGAGCGTCGCAGATGCCTATCTTTTCACGATGCTTACGTGGGCACAGAAGATGAGCGTGGAACTGCCTCCCGAACTCCAGGCGTTCTACAAGCGCATGCGCGAGCGCCCGGCCGTGAAGCTCGCGTTCGAGCACGAAGGGCTCGAATGATCTATCGCGCATGATGCATTGCGAAAACGCGCGCGTCATGCGGGCGGGTCCGGCCTTTGCTAAACGTAGTGAGGGCGCGCATCGCGCGGCCATCTCAATCTCGGAGGCCATCATGGAGCCAGGCAAGCCTGTGCCGCACGCCACCGCCGACGACATGGACGAACCCGTAGGCCGCGACGATTCGCCGCCGACGTCCTCGCAAGATACGAAGCAGCGTCAACTCGACGAACGCGAAAAGCGCACGCATGAAGCATCGGAAAACGAGTTGCCGTCGACGCAGGAGAAGAACCCGGTCCCGCCCGATTCCCACAAGCCGTGATTCCATGGCAAGCCGTCGTAATGGCAGCGCTGATGGGCGTGATCGTCTGCTACACGCACTATGAGATTCCAAGCTTCACACGCGCTCAGGCGAAGCGCCGTACGGCGCATCTCGTGCTGATCGTGGTGTCGCTTGCGTTCGGCGCGATGGGTGCTTACACGCTTGAGTTGCCGATGCCGTCATGGCTCGTGTTCGCGCTCGGCTTCGGCACGGTGCACGTGCCCGCGGCCGCGATCCTCGCACTCAAGCGAGCGCGCGGCGCGGGGATGTCCTGAACGCCGGTTACTCAACGAGAGGTCACATCATGTCTACCGAGACTTACGTTCGCAACGGGCATCGCGTCGAGATCACCATCGACCACGATCCGACTGGGCAGTTCACCTGGTCCTATACCATCGATGCAGACGGCTACACGGAAATGCGCGATCGTCCGCTGGAGAGTCCCGATGCGGCGATGGAAGCGGCCAAAAATCACGCAAATGCGAAGGCCGACATGCTGCCGGCCGGCGACGCCGCGCAATGACGCTCATGCATCACAGTACGACCTGAACGCCGCTTTCGACGACATTCTCACTTCGAGGTCCATAGTATTGCGCGCTGGCATCCGTGGAGCCGGCGGCAATCGGCATTCCGCTCAGGAGATTCGAATGCTATCGCGCGCTTCCTTTCAATAACATTCGCGATCCGATTTACAGTCGCGCGTAATTGACGGTAAGCGTTGCTTACACATGCTCACGTCATTTTTCCACTTCGTTGCGTACAGTCCGGGCATCGAGAAACGTCCCTTCGCAACCTTCAAGAGGAAAAACATGAAGAAGAATCGAATCGTCGCCGCGCTGCTTTGCGCGACCATCGGACTGACGACGGGTGCGGTATTCGCGCAGCCCGCGCCGGGCGGCCCGGACGGCCATCACGACATGAATCGCGGTCCCGTTGGCCCGGGCGCGCCCGGCCACGGCCCCGACATGAACGGCCGCAATGGATATGAGCACGACGCCCCGCGTGCGCCCGAGCATGCGAACAACGAGCCGCGCCATTCGGAGTGGCGCAAGGGCGAGCGCCTCTCGTCGGATTACCGCAATCACCAGTATGTCGTAGACGACTGGCACGGCCACGGCCTGCGCCAGCCTCCGCGCGGCTATCAATGGGTCGGCGTCGGTGCGGATTATTTGCTCGTCGCGGTTGCGTCGGGCGTCATCGCGCAGATCGTGATGTCGCAATAAGCTGCGCGCTGAAACCCTCGTTTTCTGAGGCATGAAACGCAAATTGCCCGCCTGTTCAGGCGGGCAATTTGCGTTCAACGACATGCAATCGAAGCGCACGTCCAAGGACTGCGTCACGGTTGAGAATCCGGCAATCAAGCCTTGCCGCGAATAGTATCAGTCGCGTCGCGCTGCTCATTCGGCCTCTCCGGCCTGTCCGGCGCCGTGACCGCCTGATCGAAAATGAAGCCCATCGCGATATGCTCGGTGTTCGCGGAGCCGCATGCGGGGCACCTGTCGTCTTCGAGAGCATCGTCGGAGTAAATGAGCTTGTTGCATGCCACACAGCGGATCAGCATCTTTACTCCCGAGTCGAGTGAAAGGTATCTCATTTATATGCCAAAACATGCGCACCGCCAATTGCTCTTTACACGTACCTGCCGAGCGTCGTATCCGCTACATTCATCGATGCCGTAGCAAGCGTCGAGCCTACACCTGAGCAATTGCGCGGCATGCGCCTTGCGCGCAACCGCACGCGTATGACGCCGCATTGCGTGGCAAGTGACGCAAACGCGTTCACTCCTTTCGATTCTGCTAATCGGAGACGTTCATCATGTCTACGACCGTGGGCGATTTTCTGATCGACCGCCTGCATGCCTGGGGCGTGCGCCGCATTTACGGCTATCCCGGCGACGGCATCAATGGTGTATTCGGCGCACTCAATCGCGCGAACGGCAAAATCGAGTTCATTCAGGCACGGCACGAAGAAATGGCGGCCTTCATGGCCTGCGCGCACGCAAAGTTCACCGGCGAGTTAGGCGTGTGTATCGCGACATCCGGGCCGGGCGCATCGCATCTCGTCACGGGTCTCTACGATGCGCGCCTCGACCACATGCCAGTCCTCGCGATCGCGGGCCAGCAAGCGCGCGCGGCGCTGGGCGGCCACTATCAGCAGGAAGTCGATCTCTCCGCCCTGTTCAAAGACGTGGCAGGCGCCTTCGTGCAGCAGGCGAGCGTGCCGTCGCAGATTCGCCACCTCGTCGATCGCGCGGTGCGTATCGCGATATCGGAGCGCAAGGTGACGGCGCTCATTTTGCCTAACGATTTGCAGGACCTCGAATACGAGCCGCCGGGCCGCAAGCACGGCACGCTGCATTCGGGCGTCGGCTATAGCGCGCCGAAGGTCGTGCCTTACAGCGACGATCTGCAACGCGCCGCCGACGTTCTCAACGCGGGCAAGAAGGTCGCGATTCTGGTCGGCGCGGGCGCATTGCAGGCGACCGACGAAGTCATCGCCATCGCGGAGAAGCTCGGCGCGGGCGTCGCCAAGGCGTTGCTCGGCAAAGCCGCATTGCCCGACGATCTGCCCTTCGTCACGGGCTCGATTGGCCTGCTCGGCACCGAGCCGAGCTACAAGATGATGACCGGATGCGACACGCTGCTCATGATCGGCTCGGGCTTTCCCTACGCCGAATTCCTGCCAAAGGAAGGCGCCGCGCGCGGCGTGCAGATCGACATCAAGGCGGACATGCTTTCCATCCGCTATCCGATGGAAGTGAATCTCGTTGGCGACAGCGCCGAGACCTTGCGCGCGCTCTTGCCCTTGCTGCAAGAAAAAACGGACCTCGCCTGGCGCAAGGATATCGAAGGCTGGATTAAAGACTGGTGGAAAACGCTCGAGAAACGCGCCATAGCACCCGCGAAAGGCGGCGTGAACCCCCAGCGCACCGTATGGGAGTTGTCGCCGCGCGTGCCTGCGAACGCGATCGTCACGAGCGATTCGGGCTCGGTCGCGAACTGGTATGCGCGCGATCTGAAGGTGAAGCGCGGCATGATGTGCTCGCTTTCGGGCGGCCTTGCTTCGATGGGCGCAGCCGTGCCCTACGCGATCGCAGCGAAGTTTGCATATCCCGAGCGGCCCGTAATTGCACTAGTGGGTGATGGCGCGATGCAGATGAGCAACATGGCCGAACTCATTACGGTCGCGAAATACTGGAAGCAGTGGGCGAACCCGCGCTGGATCTGCATGGTCCTCAATAACGAGGACCTGAATCAGGTGACGTGGGAGCAGCGCGTGATGGAAGGCGATCCGAAGTTCGAGGCGTCGCAGAGCATTCCGTCGGTGCCTTATCACAAGTTCGCGGAAATGATCGGCCTGAAGGGCTTTTATGTCGACGATGCCGAGCGCATGGCCGCCGTATGGGACGAAGCGCTGGCAGCGGATCGTCCTGTCGTGATCGAGGTCAAGGCCGATCCGGACGTGCCGCCGCTGCCGCCGCATATCACGTTGCAGCAGGCGAAGGCTTTCGCGACCACGCTCATGAAGGGCGATCCGAGCCAGAGTCACGTGATCGTCGATACGGCGAAGCAGGTGCTCGGCGCGGTTCTGCCGGGTCACAAGGACAAGTAACACGCAAACGGCATGGCCCGCAGCGATGCGGCTGCGGGCCTCTCCTATCTTATCGACGAATTGCGTTATCGCGGATTCGTCGCGATGAAGTTTTTGACTGCCGCATAAGTGGGTTTTTTCGTCACGCCGTCGTTCAGCATGATGCCGTACGGTCCTTGTCCTGTAGGCGGATCGTCGTAAAGTTCATAAACCTGAAGCGACTGAATGTTGTATTGCGGCGCAATGGCGAGCAGCGCGCCCATCATGCTGTTCGCCATGAATGTCCCCGCCTGATCGGGCGTGCCGGGGAAGTCGGGCCGCATGCCCACTTCATTGATCCAGATCGGCTTGCCGAACGATTGCAGCGTCCCGATCACGTTGTAGCACAGCGTTCCGCACGCGTGGGTTATATCGCCCTGCTCCGAATACCAGTGCCACGCGGTGATGTCCCACGTGACGACCGGATGCCCGCTCGTGCCATCTGGCTGCGTGCCGTTCGCGAGCATCACGTCCAGGCCCAGATGCATCCACGTATTGCCCCCGATGATGATCTTGCCAACAGGATCGACCGACTTGATGCCCGCGATCAAGCCGCGTATGACACCACGCGCGATCTGAAAGCAGTCGTTCTTGTAGTCGGTGCTCGTGGCGCCGTCGACCCAGCCGACGAGACACGTCGGCGCGAGTTCGTTGGTGACTTCGTAATAGGCGTAGTGCTGCACATTGACGATCTGCTGAGCGAGCGTGTAGCTCGCCTGATAAGCCGCATTCTCGTCGGGAAAATTGAGCTGCTGCAAGATCACCGGATAAACCGTCACGCCGGACTTCGCCATCATCTGGGCGATGCTCGAAAGTTTTTGCGCGCCTTCCACATTGGACACGTCGTTGCGATACAACGTGACATTGAGATCCTTGAGTTGCGCGAGCTGCTGCTCGGGCGTGGACTTCGTGTACGGACCGGCTAAATTGACATGACCGTTCATGCCATAAAACACGCTGCCCGAAGGCGCGATTGCAGGCAGCGCGGTGCTGCTTGCGCCGCTCTCCGAGGCAGTCGAAGGACTCGATGCGCCTGAAACGCCCGCCTGCGATCCGCCCGCCGTGGTCGCGCTGCCGCCGCTATCGCCACCGCCGCCCCCGCATGCCGCCAGCGTGTAGACGACTGCGAAACTCAGCAACATTGAAAGTCGTCCTGGAGAAGCGGATCGGCGCGATCTGAAGATGCGCGCAATGGAGAGCGTGGAAAAGTTTCCTGTCATGGCAGCCTCGGAATTTTGAAAAAGATATCGAGCGCCCGGTTCATTGCCGGCTCTGAAACACCCACGTCGCGCGCATCGCGAACAGGTGCAAGCCGCGTTCGAATAATCACGAACGCGGCTTCGCTTCGATACAAGAGAAGGGAGCACCCCGTTGGCCGATGCGCAAACAACGCGATGGCCCGGCATGGCGCTCACCGGATGCCACAAGAGATCCTCGCGCTGCTTGAACGTGAGCGCGAAGGATGATCGGAGTTTCGTCGACGACGTGAGCATGCAATCGGCATGCATGTCACGAACACGCTAGCACATCATATCGACAGGGCCGGCATGTTCAAGCGCCGTTCCGTCTTCCCCTATTCGACTGATGAAAATGGAAATGTTCGCAGTAAGGCGATCGTTAGGATCGCGGATTGCTAGAGCCGCGTGACATGGCCCATAAGACGCGCCGCATTTGATCGAGTTCAGTCCAATCCTTCCCGGAGATGCATGCGCTTTCGATTTCGGCACCTTCCGGATGAAGGGCCAGCACATGGCGACGGGTCAGGCGAACGTGGAGGCCTACAACCGCAAACTACGCGACCTGATCGCCGCCGGCAAGGCGAAACCTTCGCAGATCATCTCGCACAAACTGTCGTTTGCGCAGGCGCCCGAAGGCTACAAGAACTTCGACGAACGCAAGGAAGGCTGGACCAAGGTCGCGCTCAAGGCCGCGGCCTAACAAGGAGAACACCATGACCGATACTGCTCAACCCGACTATCCCCGCGCGCCGATGCCGTCGCAGCAACAGGACAGGCGTCCCGGCCTCACCGCGCCGATGAACCCGCAGCCCGATCACGGCGAATCGACATATAAGGGCAGCGGCAAGCTCAAGGACAAGATCGCGCTCATTACAGGCGCGGACAGCGGCATCGGCCGCGCGGTCGCGATCGCCTATGCGCGCGAAGGCGCGGATGTCGCCATCGCCTATCTCGACGAGCATGACGACGCAAAGGAAACCGCGCGCTGGGTCGAGCAGGCGGGACGGCGCGCGCTACTGCTGCCCGGCGACATCACCGACCGCGCGCATTGCAGGCAGATCGTCGAGAATACCGCGCAGACGTTCGGGCGCATCGACGTGCTCGTGAACAACGCCGCCTATCAGGCGACTTACGACAAGCTCGAGGACATCAGCGACGACGAATGGGACAAGACCTATTCGACCAACATCGGCGCGATGTTCCGCATCACGAAGGCGGCGCTCGCGCACATGAAGCCCGGCAGCGCGATCATCAATACGACTTCCGTCAATGCCGACGCGCCGAATCCCGGCCTGATCGCGTATGCAAGCACCAAGGGCGCGATTCAGAACTTCACGGGTGGTCTCGCGCAGCTTCTGGCGGAGCGCGGCATACGCGCGAACTGCGTCGCGCCGGGGCCGATCTGGACGCCGCTCATTCCATCGACGATGCCGCCGTCGAGCGTCGAGAACTTCGGGAACCAGACGCCGATGAAGCGCCCCGGCCAGCCCGCGGAACTCGCCGCCGCCTATGTGATGCTCGCATCGGACGAGGCGAGCTATACGTCGGGCGCGACCATCGCCGTGACAGGTGGCAAGCCGATTATCTAATTGGCGGATGTTCAGGCGGTCGCCGACGCTTGAAACAGGCGTCGGTCGATGTCGTCCTTTCCGGCATTCAGCGCGTACGCGCGAGCGTCGTCGGCAGAAGCAAAATGTCCGAGCACGCCGCTCGCACGCTGAATGCCGTCGCCATCGCAGACGATCGTCATCGCCGCGTAGAGACCACCGTCGAACGCGGCCATCGGCGTAATGACGAAGCCGCGATAGGTGACCGTAGCTTGAAGCATGGCACCCTCTCTCTCATCTGATAGCTTTCTTCGCCCTTTTCGGCAGCATTCGCTGCCGCAGGGCTGCATGTCAGATTTTCCATTCGCGCAATGAGCCGACGATTGGGGAAAACCAGAAAAAAGGAGGGCGTGCCGTTTTTGAAAACGAATACATGAGGTCGGAAGACATTGCGCGCCAGGGTTGCGGCCTATTGCCCGAGCTTGCGCCCGCTCACGACTCTACGCTGAGTTCCCGTGCGTCGCGCCGATGAACCGCTCACCGCCGCGCTTCCGTCGCCATCCGCACCGCGAGACCGGCGAGCACCGTGCCCATCAGCCAGCGCTGAATCAGAAGCCATGCGGGCCTGCGCGCCAGAAAGACCGCGATCGATCCGGCGGTCATCGCGACGATCGAATTCACCGTGATGCTCAGCATGATCTGCACGACGCCGAGCGCGAGCGACTGGCCGAGCACGCCGCCGTGCGCGGGGTCGATGAACTGCGGCAGCAGCGACAGATAAAGCACGGCGATCTTCGGATTCAGCAGGTTCGTGACGAAGCCCATCGTGAAGAGCTTTCGCGGGCTATCGACAGGCAAATCGCGCACCTGAAACGGCGAGCGCCCGCCCGGCTTGACCGCTTGCCACGCGAGATACAGCAGATAGAGCGCGCCGCCGAAGCGCAGCGCGTCATAGGCGAACGGGATCGCGATCAGAAGTGCGGTGATGCCGAACGCCGCGCACAGCATGTAGAACACGAAACCGAGCGCCACGCCGCCGAGCGAGATCAGCCCCGCCGTGCGACCCTGGCAGATCGAGCGGGAGATCAGATAGACCATGTTCGGTCCTGGCGTGAGCGCCATCCCGAGCGCGACGAGAGCGAATGCGAGCAGTTGCGGCGTGTGAGGCATCGGACGGCTCCGGCTGAAGAGATCGATGCATCTTCTCGTGCGATACGCCGGGTCGCCAGATACAAATTTCAAGGCGCCCGTCGATACACTTGAGCGAAGCCGAAATACATCTGCAAGGCACCGTCCTGCATGAACCTCAAAGCGTCACGATCTGCCTCAACGCATGCCGCCGCTCGCGATAAGGCTTTCGCCGGTCATCCAGCGCGCATCGTCGGATGCGAGGAATACCGCGATCGATGCGATGTCGTCCGGCTGGCCGAGGCGTCCGAGCGGCGTTTGCGCGAGCGCTGCCGCATCCAAATCGGAGCCGATGATGCCCGCGCTATGCGTGCCTTCGGTCACCACGACGCCCGGATTGATCGAGTTCACACGGATCTTTCTCGCGCCGAGTTCGCGCGCGAGGACGCCGGTGATCGCATCGACGGCGCCTTTCGTGCCGCTGTACACCGCGCTCGTCGGCGGCGTGATGCGGGTCACGACCGAACTGACGTTGATGATGCTCGAGCCTTCGCCGAGATGCTTCGCTGCGGCCTGCGTCGTCAGCAGCGTGCCGAGAACGTTGATATTGAACTGCTTATGGAAGTGCTCTTCGGTGATCTCTTCGAGCGCTGCGAACTCGTAGACGCCCGAGTTGTTCACGAGGATATCGAGGCGTCCATAGGTTTCGATCGCTGCATTCACGATGCCCTGCGCATCGGCCGCCTTCGACACATCGCCGCCGACGGCGATCGCCTTTCCGTTCGATGCAGTAATGTCCGCGACGACCGCATCCGCGCCCGCCTTGCTGCTCGCATAGTTGACGACGACCGATGCGCCTTCCGCCGCGAGCGCCTTTGCAATCGCCGCACCGATACCTTTGGACGCGCCCGTGACGACCGCCACCTTGCCTGCGAGTTTGCTCATGATCGAATTCCTTGAA
>Ga0207426_1001662_pt1 | contig 17277 bp, 7 predicted proteins | sample AraplaMF_Cvi_mMS_FD_184265 | JGI IMG/M metagenome (GOLD analysis project Ga0207426, IMG submission 184265) | Arabidopsis root microbial communities from the University of North Carolina, USA - plate scrape MF_Cvi_mMS (SPAdes) (version 2) | ecosystem: Host-associated > Plants > Roots > Endosphere ... | reverse complement strand
GCGTCCGCGGGCGGGCCGCCAGACCATGCCGTCCGGGGAGATCCGCCCGGCGACCGCCTGCCGGCCCGCCCCGCCGGTCCGGCTGACCTCGACCCGCTCCAGCCGCCCCTCGGGCACCCGGACCTCCAGCCGCCCGTCGGCCCGTACCCCGTGCGCGCCGTTGTGCGGGACGACCCTGATCGTCTCCTCCGGGGAGCGCGGTTTGCCGCCGACGAAGCCCTCCGCCTCCCCGCAGCCGGCCAGTGCCACCGCCCCGGCGAGCCCGGCCACGGCGGCGAGGACGAGGCGGGTACGGCGGTCTGCCCGCGCGGCCCCGCGGCCCGCCCGGCCCCGCACCCGGCCCCGCGTGCGGACCCCCGCACGGTTCGTCGCTCGGTCCCCTGCTCGGCTCTGCTGATGGGCGGTCATATACCGAATTGTGACGGATGATGCCCGGGTTAGGAGGTATGCCGCGTAACGGGATGTCACGGACAGCACGGGGGGAACAATGAGCCCTCGCGGCGGGAAGCGTGAGGCAACGCCCGGTTGCGGGAAGAACAACGGGGAGGGCGGGGGGACAGCTGTACGGCCGGACTCCCCCGGTGGACGCCGGGAGGTACCCCATGCCGGGTACCCGCCGCCCGACCGAGCCATGAGCCGCAGGAGGCCGGCACGTGTCGAGCGCACCCGAGCAGGAGGCGGTGGCGGATGAGCCAGTCGCCCCACCCGCGGACATCCGCCCCGGCAGCCCCACACCCCTGGGGGCCCGCTACCGCACCGGCCCCGACGGCATCGCCGGCACCAACTTCGCCCTCTGGGCGGGCGGCGCCGAGGCCGTGGAACTCTGTCTCTTCGACGACGCGGAGCGCGAGACGCGCCATGCGCTGACCGAGCTCACCCATGAGATCTGGCACGGCTTCCTGCCCGGTGTCCGCCCCGGCCAGCGCTACGGCTACCGGGTGCACGGCCGCTGGGACCCCTGGACCGGCGCCCGCTGGAACCCGGCGAAACTGCTGCTGGACCCGTACGCCAGGGCCGTGGACGGCGACTTCGGCACCCGTACGGAACCCGCCGGCGCCAGGTTCGCGCTGCCGGCCCAGCTCTACGGCCATGTCCGTGACTGGCCCGAGCAGCAGGCCGCCGACACCGTGCGCGACGACCGGGACTCGGCACCGTACGTCCCCAAGGGCGTCGTGGTCGGGGAGGACACCGGGGACGAGGGCGGCGTCGACGAGTGGCAGGACGACCGCCGGCCCAAGACGCCCTGGCCGGATTCCGTGCTCTACGAACTGCATGTGCGCGGCTTCACGATGCGTCACCCCGGTATCCCGGAGCGGTTGCGCGGCACCTATGCGGGGCTCGCCCACCCCGCGGCGCTGGAGCACCTCGTCCGGCTCGGCGTCACCGCCGTCGAGCTGCTGCCCGTCCACCAGTTCGCGCACGAGGACCACCTGGTGCGCCGGGGGCTGCGCAACTACTGGGGCTACAACTCCATCGGCTACTTCGCGCCCCATGCCGGATATGCCGCCACGGGCACCCGGGGGCAGCAGGTCGGCGAGTTCAAGCGGATGGTGCGGGCGCTGCACGACGCGGGCATCGAGGTCATCCTCGACGTCGTCTACAACCACACCGCGGAGGCCGGCGAGCTGGGCCCGACGCTCTCCCTGCGCGGCATCGACAACCGCGGCTACTACCGGCTGGCGGGCGAGGCCCGCCGCTACACCGACTACACCGGCTGCGGCAACACCCTGCACGTCGTCCAGCCCCATGTCCTGCGCCTGATCACCGATTCGCTGCGCTACTGGGTCACCGAGATGGGCGTGGACGGCTTCCGCTTCGACCTGGCGGCCGCGCTGGCCCGCTCCATGCACGACGTCGACATGCTCTCGCCGTTCCTCGCGGTGATCGCCCAGGACCCGGTGCTGCGCCGGGTCAAGCTGATCGCCGAGCCCTGGGACGTGGGCTCCGGCGGCTACCAGGTCGGCGCCTTCCCGCCGTTGTGGACGGAGTGGAACGACCGCTACCGCGACACCGTCCGCGACTTCTGGCGCGGCGCCCAGCACGACGTGCGCGACCTGGGCTACCGGCTCTCCGGATCGAGCGACCTCTACGCCTGGGGCGGCCGCCGCCCCTACGCCTCGGTCAACTTCATCACCGCACACGACGGCTTCACCCTGCGCGACCTGGTCAGCTACGAGCACAAACGCAACGCGGACAACGGCGAGGGCAACCGCGACGGCACCCACGACAACCGGTCGTGGAACTGCGGCGCCGAGGGCGAGACCGACGACCGGGAGGTCCGCGCCCTGCGCCGCCGCCAGCTGCGCAACCTCCTGACCACCCTGCTGCTGTCGACGGGTGTGCCGATGCTGGTCGCCGGCGACGAGATGGGCCGCACCCAGCACGGCAACAACAACGCCTACTGCCAGGACAACAGCACCAGTTGGCTGGACTGGTCGCTGCTGGACGACCCGGAATGGCGCCCGCTGGCCGGCCTCGCCGCCCGCCTCATCGCCCTGCGCCGGGCGCACCCCGTTCTGCGCCGCCGGGCGTTCTTCTCCGGCCGGCCGCACCATCGCGGCGGTCTGCGCGATCTGGCCTGGTTCACCGCGGACGGCACGGAGATGACCGAACAGGACTGGTACACCCCGGGAGCCACGCTGGGCATGTACCTCTCCGGGAACGACATCTCCCAACGCGACGCCCGGGGCATCCGCATCGTCGACGACAGTTTCCTGGCCGTGCTGCACGCCGCCGACCGGCCCCGCCCGTTCACCCTCCCCGGGCCGCCCTGGGCGCGGGCCTACGAACTCCTCGTCGACACGGCGCGGGAGGAGCAGCCGGGGGCGGCCGAGCCGCCGTACGCGGCGGGCGTCGCGCACACCCTCGCCGCGCGGTCGGTGGCGCTGTTCCGGGCGGTGCCGGGCTGAGGCGGGGCGGTACGGAAACGGCGGGGCGGCGGCGGTGGCGGCGGCGCGCGCGAAACGGCGGGCGGTGCCGCCGGGCGGAAAAAGACATGAGCGTTGTCAGTGACGCGCCCTACGCTCGCGAGTGATGTCCGATACCGCGCAGACCTCGCCCCCGACCGACCGGACCGGTTTACCCCGGCCCCCGCGGTCCGCCATGCGCTCGCTGGTGCGCCTGTGGCCGTTCGCCCGGCCCGTGCGGGCCCGCCTGGGCATCGCCGCGTGCGTGGCGGTGCTCGCCTCGTGCATCAGCCTGGTCATTCCCCTGGTGCTCAAGTGGCTGGTGGACGGGCCGGTGGCCGAGCGCGATCCGGGCGGGGTGTGGCTCGGCGGCGGCTACCTCCTGCTGCTCGGCGTCGCGGAGGCGTTGCTGTTCGGGCTGCGGCGCCGGCTGGTGGCCCGTCCGCTGGCCCGGGTGGAGGCGGCGATGCGCGAGGCGCTCTACCGCCATCTGCAGCGGTTGCCGGTCGCCTTCCACGACCGCTGGTCGTCGGGCCAGTTGCTGTCGCGCGGCACGACCGACCTCCAGCTGGTGCGCCTGTTCCTCGCGTTCCCCCTGACCTTCCTGCTGGTCAACGCCACGACCATCCTGGTGGGCGCGGTGCTCCTGCTGGTCCAGCGCTGGTCGCTGGGGCTGGTGCTGCTGGCGCCGGTGCTGCCGCTGATGGTGCTGTGCTCGGTCTTCGAGGCGAAGTACGGGCGCGCCGCGCGCCTGACCCAGGACCAGCTCGGCGATCTGACGACGGTGGTCGAGGAGTCGGTGCTCGGCATCCGCATCATCAAGGGCTTCGGGCGCCACCGCAGCCAGGCCCGCGCCTTCCGGCGGCTGACGCACGCGCTGCGCACGTCCGAACTCCGCAAGGCCCGGCTGCTGGCCTGGATCCTGGGCTTCAACACCACGCTGCCGGAGATCGCGATCGGCGGCGCCCTGGTGCTCGGCACGCTCCAGGTGGCCGACGGCGTGCTGTCCGCCGGCACCCTCGTCGCCTTCCTGTCGACCGCGCTGGCGCTGCGCTGGCCGGTGGAGTCGATCGGCTTCCTGCTGGCCATGGGCAATGAGGCGGCCTCGGCCACCGAGCGGTACTTCGAGGTCCTGGACGAGCCGGCGGTGGACGAGACGGCGGCGGGCGGACCGGCGACGACCGGCAGACCGGCGGCGGACGGACCGGCACCGGACGGACCGGCACCGGACACGCCGCGGGAGAAGCCGTCCGCGGCCTCCGGCGACGGCGGGCTGGTCTTCTCCGGCGTCGTGTTCCGCTACCCCGACGCGCCGCCGGACGACCCGCCCCTCCTCAAGGACGTCACCCTGCACATCCGGCCCGGCGAGACGATGGCGCTGGTCGGGGCGACAGGCAGCGGGAAGACCACGCTCACCTCGCTGGTACCGCGGCTGTACGACCCGACCGCGGGCCGCATCGTCCTCGACGGGCGGGATCTGGCGACGCTCAGCCGGGAGGAGGCCCGGACGCTGGTCGCGGTGGCCTTCGAGGAGCCGACGCTCTTCTCGGCGACCGCGGCGGAGAACGTCCTGATGGGCGCGGAGCGGGCCCACGAGGGCGAGCTGCGGCGGGCGTTGGCGGTGGCGCAGGCCGACGGGTTCGTCGACGCCCTCCCCGAGGGCAGCGCCACCCAGGTCGGCGAGCAGGGACTGAGCCTGTCCGGCGGGCAGCGGCAGCGGCTCGCCCTGGCCCGTGCCGTGGTCGGCCGGCCGCGCTTCCTGATCCTCGACGATCCGCTCTCCGCCCTCGATGTGCACACCGAGGCCCTGGTGGAGGCGGCGCTGCGCCGGGTCCTGGCGACCACCACCGCCCTGGTCGTCGCCCACCGGCCGTCCACGGTCCTGCTCGCCGACCGGGTGGCCCTGTTGTCCGGCGGCCGGATCGCCGCCGTCGGCACGCATCAGCAACTCCTGCGGGACAACCCCGAGTACGCCACCCTGATGTCCGGCGAGGGAGAGGGCCACCGATGACCACCACCGCAACCGGCCTGCCGTCCGACGATCCCGAGGAGCGTCCGGAACCGCAGCAACCGCCCCCTTCCGCCTCCCCTTCCGCGCCGGCCGGGGGCGCCCCCGCCGCCGACGCCTTCACCCGGGACGACCTGCCGACCCCCAAGGGAGCCTCGCGCGCCCTCCTGGGGTCCCTGCTGGCCCCGCACCGGCGCCGGGTCGCGGCGGTGGCCGTCGCGCTGCTGCTCCAGCAGGCCGCCGTGCAGGCCGGTCCGCTGCTGGTCGCCTATGCCCTCGACCGCGCGGTGCCGGCCCTGCGGGCGGGCGATCAGGGGCCGCTGGCCGCCGTGGCGGTGGCGGCGGTGCTGTGCGCGGTGGCGTCCGGCGGGCTGCAGTTCGGCTTCATCCAGCTCTCCGCGCGGGTCAGCCAGGACGTGCTGCTCGACCTCCGCGGCCGGATCTTCCGGCACGCGCAGGCCCTGAGCCTGGACTTCCACGAGCGCTACACCTCCGGCCGGCTGATCTCCCGCGCCACCACCGACGTGGAGTCGCTGCGCGAACTCCTGGAGGAGGGGCTGCAGGAGCTGATCACGATCGTGCTCTCGACGGTCTACATCACCGTCACCCTGGTCTGGCTGGACGGGGGACTCGGCGCGGCCGCCCTCGCCTCCGCCGCGCCGCTCGCCCTCCTCGTCCGCGCCTTCCGGCGCCGTGCGCACCGCGTCTACAGCGCGAAGTCCACGGCGATGGCGGGCGTCATCGTGCAGTTCACCGAGACCCTCAACGGCATCCGCCCGGTACAGGCGTTCCGCCGCGAGCGGCCCAACGACGCCGCCTTCGCCCGGCTGAACCACGACCACGCCCGGATCAACGGCGACACCGCGCTGGAGATGGCGCGCTATGTCGTCTCGTCCCGGCTGGTGGCCAACACGGCGGTCGCCGCGATCGTCCTGTGGGGCGCCTACCGCGTCGCCACGGGAGGCCTGGCGCTCGGCGTACTGGCCGCCGGGGTGCTCTATCTGCGGCGGCTGTACGACCCCATCGACCGCCTCGGGATGTTCCTCAACGCCTATGAGTCCGCGGCCGCTTCGCTCCAGAAGATCGCCGGACTGCTGGCCCGGCGCCCCGGCGTCCCGGAGCCGGAGGTCCCCGCGGCGCTGCCGGCCGTCGCCGCGGCCCGGCCGGGCCGCGAAGTCGCCTTCCACGGCGTCCGCTTCGCCTACCGCACCGGCGGCGAGGTGCTGCCCCGCTTCGACCTGACGCTTGCGGCGGGCACGACCGTCGCCGTGGTGGGGGCCACCGGAGCCGGCAAGTCCACCCTCGCCAAGCTGCTGGCCCGCTTCTACGACCCCACCGAGGGCCGGGTGCTGCTCGACGGCGTCGACCTGCGGGCGCTGTCCACCACCGCCCTGCGCCGCAGTGTCGTCATGGTCACCCAGGAGGCGTTCCTGTTCTCCGGCACGGTCGCCGACAACATCGCCCTCGGCCGCCCGGACGCCACCCGCGAGGAGATCGAAGGCGCCGCGCGGGCCATCGGCGCCCATGACTTCATCGCCGCGCTGCCGGACGGCTACGACACCGACGTCCGCAAGCGCGGCGGGCGCATCTCGGCCGGCCAGCGCCAACTGGTCGGCTTCGCCCGCGCCCTGCTCGCCGACCCCGCCGTCCTCCTCCTCGACGAGGCCACCAGTTCGCTGGACATCCCCGGCGAACGCGCGGTTCAGCGCGCCATGGCCACGGTGCTGCGGGGCCGTACCGCCCTGGTGATCGCCCACCGCCTCTCGACCGTCGAGATCGCCGACCGGGTCCTGGTGATGGCCGACGGCCGGATCGTCGAGGACGGCCCGCCCAAGGACCTCATCGCGGACCGCGGCCGGTTCGCCGGTCTGCATCAGGCGTGGCGGGACAGCGTGGGGTAGGGAGGCTGACCGGAGGGACGGGGACGGGCCGGCCGGGGCGGGGCTTTCCGGAGCGGCCGGGACGGAGAGCGGTGGAGGGGGCGGACGGTATGACGGACACCGAGCGCGGCGGTCCGGGGGTGCCCGGCCCGCGCGGTGCCGGGCGGTATCTGTGGTGGCTGGTGGTCAGCCAGCGGGGGCGGGTGGCGGCGGGCGCCACGTACGGGAGTCTGTGGATGGTGGGGCTGATGCTCCCGCCGTACGTCCTGTCGCGGGCCATCGACGACGGGCTGGCCCCGGGCCGGCTGCCGGTGCTGCTCGGCTGGGCGGCGGTCCTGCTCGGGGTCGGGGTGATGAACGCCTGGCTGGCGGTCATGCGGCATCGCACGATGACCCGTATCCGGATGGACGCCACCTTCCGTACGGTGCGCGCCCTCATGGCGCAGACCGTGCGGCTGGGGGCGGCGCTGCCCCGTAGGACGACGGCCGGGGAGGTCGTCACCATCGGGATCGGCGATGTCGCGGTGCTCAGCCAGACGCTGACGATGACCGGGCCGGGCGTCGGCGGGGTGCTGGCGTACGCGGTCGTGGCCGCCTTCTTGCTGCTGACCGTCTCACCGCTGCTGGCCGCGGTGGTGCTGCTGGGCGTGCCGTTGCTCGCGGTGCTGGTCGGGCCGCTGCTGGGGCGGCTGCAAGGGGCGCAGACGCGCTACCGCGAACGGCAGAGCGGGCTGGCGGCGCGGCTGACCGACCTGGTCGGCGGGCTGCGGGTGCTGGGCGGCCTCGGCGGGAAGGCGGTGTTCGCCGACCGCTACCGGCACGCCTCGCGGGAACTGCGCGACGAGGGGTACCGGGTCGGCGCGGTGACGAGCTGGGTCCAGGCACTGGGGCTCGGTCTGCCGACGCTGTTCCTGGCCGCGGTGACCTGGCCGGCGGCCCGGATGGCGGCCCGGGGCACGCTCACGGCGGGCGAGTTGGTGGCGGTCTACGGCTACGCGGCGGCGCTGGTGGTGCCGGTGTCGTTCTTCATCGAGGGCGGCTACGACCTCACCCGGGGGCTGGTCGCCGCCCGGCGGGTCGTACGGTTCCTGGCCCTGGAGCCGGACGGCACGGGAACGGCCGGCGCCGCACGGGACGCGCCCGCCGTCCCGTCCGTGCTGCACGATCCGGAGTCGGGCGTCGAGGTGGTGGCGGGGCAGTTGACCGCGCTGGTCGCCGCCCGCCCGGCCGAGTCGGCGGCCGTGGTCGACCGCCTCGGCCGGTTCGCGGACTCGGCCGCGACCTGGGGCGCGGTACGTCTCGACACGATCGCGCCGGCCCGGCTCCGCGACCGGCTCCTGGTGGCGGACAACGAAGCGGACCTGTTCGCCGGGACGCTGCGCGAGGTGGTCTGCGGCCGCCGGGACCGGACCGGGGAGGCGATCGACCGCGCCGTCCGCACGGCTTTGGCCGAGGACGTCGTCCGCGGTCTGCCGGGCGGGCTCGACGCCCCCGTCGAGGCGCAGGGCCGCAACCTCTCCGGCGGCCAGCGGCAACGGCTGCGCCTGGTGCGGGCGCTGCTGGCCGACCCCGAGGTGCTGCTCGCCGTCGAACCGACCTCGGCGGTCGACGCCCACACCGAGGCGGCTGTCGCGGCCCGGCTGCACGCCGCCCGTGCGGGCCGTACGACGGTGGTCACCAGCACCTCCCCGCTGCTGCTCGACCGGGCCGACCGGGTGTGCTTCCTCGTCGGCGGCAGGGTCGCGGCCGTCGGCAGCCACCGTGAACTCCTCGACGCCCGGCCCGGATACCGCCACCTGGTCTCCCGCGGCGAGGACGAGGCGGGCGACGGCACCGGCCGTCCCGTGGGCGCGGCCGAGGGACCCGTGACCGGGGAGGGCGGGCGATGACCGCGACGCCCGGAGGGGCCGGCTCCGCACGGCCGGGCGGCTCCGCGCTGCCGGTGGCCGATCCGGCCACGACCCGGCGGGCGGCGCTGCGGCTGGTCCGGCGCGACGGCCGGGCCTTCGCCCTGATGCTGGCGCTCAACGCACTGGCCGCGGTCGCGGGTCTGGCCGGCCCGTGGCTGCTCGGCCGGATCGTGGACACGGTGCGCGACGGCGGCGGGGTGCGCACGGTCGACCGGCTGGCGCCGGCCATCCTGGTGTGCGCGGTGGCGCAGTTGCTGCTGGCGCGGTACGCCCGGTTCGTCGGGTACCGCTTCGGCGAACGGACCCTGGCCCGGGTGCGGGAGCAGTACGTCGACCGGGCGCTGGCACTGCCGGCCGCGACGGTGGAGCGGGCGGGCACCGGCGATCTGACGGCCCGCGGCACCTCGGACGTGACGACGGTCGCCGAGACGCTGCGGGAGGCCGCGCCGGAAGTCCTCGTCGCCGCGGTGCAGGCGCTGTTCCTGCTCGCTGCGGTGGTCGTGCTGGATCCGCTGCTCGGCGCGTGCGGGCTGGGGGTGCTGTGCGGCCTGTTCGCGGTCCGGTGGTATCTGCGCCGGGCACCCGCCGCGTATCTGGCGGAGGGGGCGGCGACCTCGGCGCTCGCCGAGGTGCTGTCGGCCACGGCAGCGGGCGCCCGGACCGTCGAGGCGCTGGGGCTCGGGGAGCGCCGGACGGCGGCGTGCGAGGAGGCCGTCGAGCGCTGCCGGCGCACCCGTACCCGCACGCTGTTCCTGCGCAGCGTGCTGCTGCCCGCCGTGGACGTCTCCCACGTCCTGCCGGTGGTCGGCGTCCTGCTGCTCGGCGGGGCGCTGCAGAGCCACGGCGCCCTCAGCCCGGGCGTGGTCGTCTCCGCCGCGCTGTATCTGCGGCAGCTGTCCGAGCCGCTGGAGACGATCCTGTTCCGGGCCGAGCAACTCCAGGCCGGCACCGCCGCGTTCGCCCGTGTCGAGGGCCTGGGTCAGGCACCGCGGACCACCGCGGCCGCCCCCGCGGCCCGCCTGCCCCGCCCCTCCCCGGAGCCCTCCCCCGCCCCGGCCGCGCCCGCCGGCGACCGCCTCGACGTGACCGCCGTGCGCTACGCCTACCCGGCCGCGGAGGACGGCCCGCACGCCGCGCCCCGCGACGTCCTGCACGGTGTCGACCTGAGCGTCCGCCCCGGCGAACGCCTCGCCGTGGTCGGCCCCTCGGGAGCCGGCAAGTCCACTCTGGGGCGGCTGCTGGCCGGCGTCGACGCGCCGCGCAGCGGGTCGGTGACGGTCGGCGGGGTGCCGGTCGCCGCGCTGGACCCGGAGGTGCTGCGCCGGCAGGTCGTCCTGGTGACCCAGGAGCACCATGTCTTCCTGGGCACCGTCCGGGACAATCTGCGTATCGCCGCGCCCGGTGCCGGGGACGCCGCGCTCCGTGCCGCGCTGGCGGCCGTGGGCGCCGACTGGGCCGAGGAGCTGCCGGCCGGCCTGGACACCGCACTCGGCGCCGGCGGCCACCGCCCGGACGGCGCGCAGGCCCAGCAACTGGCCCTGGCCCGCGTGGTGCTGGCGGACCCGCACACCCTGATCCTGGACGAGGCGACGGCGCTGCTCGACCCCCGTACGGCGCGGCACACCGAACGCGCCCTGGCCGCCGTCCTGAAGGGCCGTACGGTCATCGCCATCGCCCACCGGCTGCACACCGCGCACGACGCGGACCGGGTGGCCGTCATGGAGGCCGGCCGGCTCACCGAACTCGGTACGCACGACGAGCTGGTGGCGGCGGGGGGCGCCTATGCCGCGCTGTGGTGCTCCTGGCACGGCCGGGAAGCGGACGGCTGACCGCTGCGGCGCGGACGGTCGCCCGGCCACCCGCGGACGGTCGCCGGCGGGGCCCGGCGTCCCGGGGCGGAGCGGGCGCCGGTATGCCCCGGCGCTCGTCGGGACACACCGGGGGCAGATCTTCCTGGGACGCAATCCGGACGGCTATGAGCTGCTGCTCCAGCGGTTTTCGGGGGTTTGAACGGGCGGGAGGGGATCGCGCGGCCGATCACGGGCCGTCCGTCTTCCGAACACCGATTTCGCGCAACGGACGGTTTCCGGCCAATTCGTTGAACGGTGCCTGACAACAAGCCACTTGTGGTGGGACTCTTCCCCGCAACCGCCGCTGGGATCCCCACAGCATCACGTCCCACGGCCGCAGGTTCCACCTGCTCCACCCGTACCACCCGTACACCCAGCACCACCTGTACGCCCAGCACTTCCCGTACGTCTCCCCCCACACGCTCCAAGAGTTCTGCCTCGCTCTGCCCGGACGGCCGTCTCGCCGCCCGGTCCCCCTCGGCCGCCTCGCCACACGGCGGCCACCGCAGAAGGAGTCAGTGTGAGACGCACCCCCCATGGACGCGCCGTTGCGACCGGCGCACTCGTCGCCGTCACGGCGATGCTGGCAGTCGGCGTCCAGGCCGGTACCGGCACGGCGGCCGCCCCGCGGCCGGGCACCACGCACGCCGCTCCCGACCCCGGCGCCCTGCCGGCCAAGCTGTCCCCGTCCCAGCGTGCGGAGCTGATACGGGCAGCCAGTGCCACCACCGCCGAGACCGCGCGGCAGCTCAAGCTCGGGGCCAAGGAGAAGCTCGTCGTCAAGGACGTCTCCAAGGACGTCGACGGCACCGTCCACACCCGCTACGAGCGCACCTACGACGGGCTGCCCGTCCTCGGCGGCGACCTCGTGGTGCACCAGGCCAAGGGCGGCTCCGTCAAGGGCGTCACCAAGGCCGTGCGCTCCCAGCTCAAGGTCGCCGGCACCACCGCGAAGGTGAAGCCCGCCGCGGCCGAGGCGAAGGCCGTGAAGTCGGCGCAGGCGCTCGGGTCGAAGAAGACCGGGGCCGCGAAGGCGCCGCGCAAGGTGATCTGGGTCGCCGACGGCAAGCCGCTGCTCGCGTACGAGACGGTGGTCGGCGGGCTCCAGGACGACGGCACCCCGAACCAGCTGCACGTCATCACGGATGCCACCACCGGCGCCAAGATCTTCGAGTACCAGGGGATCGAGAAGGGCATCGGCAACAGCGAGTACAGCGGCAAGGTCACCATCGGGACCTCCGGCTCGGCGCCGAACTTCTCGATGACCGACGCCACGCGCGGCAACCACAAGACGTACGACCTCAAGCACGGCTCCTCCGGGACCGGCACGCTGTTCACCGACGCCGACGACACCTGGGGCGACGGCACGCCGCAGAACGCGCAGACGGCGGGCGTCGACGCGGCCTACGGCGCGCAGGAGACCTGGGACTACTACAAGAACGTGCACGGCCGCAGCGGCATCAAGGGCGACGGCGTGGGCGCCTACTCCCGGGTCCACTACGGCAACAGCTACGTCAACGCCTTCTGGGACGACGGCTGCTTCTGCATGACGTACGGCGACGGCAGCGGCAACGCCGCCCCGCTGACGGCCATCGACGTGGCCGGCCACGAGATGTCGCACGGTGTCACCGCGGCCACCGCCGACCTCACCTACAGCGGCGAGTCCGGCGGCCTCAACGAGGCGACCTCCGACATCTTCGGCACCGCGGTGGAGTTCTACGCCAACAACTCCTCCGACCCCGGTGACTACCTCATCGGCGAGAAGATCGACATCAACGGCGACGGCACCCCGCTGCGCTACATGGACAAGCCGTCCAAGGACGGGGCGTCGGCCGACTACTGGTCCAGCGGCGTCGGCAACAAGGACGTGCACTACTCCTCCGGTGTCGCCAACCACTTCTTCTACCTGCTGTCCGAGGGCAGCGGCCCGAAGGACATCGGCGGCGTCCACTACGACAGCCCGACCTTCGACAACCTGCCGGTGCCGGGCATCGGCCGGGCCAACGCCGAGAAGGTCTGGTTCAAGGCACTCAGCCAGTACATGAGCGCCAACACCAACTACGCGGGCGCCCGCACCGCCACCCTGCAGGCCGCGGCCGACCTGTTCGGCCAGGGCAGCGCGTCGTACAACACGGTCGCCAACACCTGGGCGGCGGTCAACGTCGGCTCCCGCGTCCCGGACGGCGGCGGCGTCACCGTCACCAACCCGGGCAACCAGACCAGCACCGTGGGCCAGGCGGCGAGCCTGCAGATCAAGGCGACCAGCAGCACCGCGGGCGCACTGTCGTACGCGGCGACCGGCCTGCCCGCCGGGCTGTCGCTCAACGCGACGACCGGCCTGATCTCCGGTACGCCGACCACGGCCGGCACCAGCAACGTGACGGTCACGGTCACCGACGCCGCCAAGAAGACCGGCACCGCCGCCTTCACCTGGACGGTCAACGCGGCCGGTGGCGGCAACGTCTTCGAGAACAGCGACGACGTGGCGATCCCGGACGCGGGCGCGGCGGTCACCTCACCGATCAATGTCGGCCGCACCGGCAATGCGCCGAGCACCCTCAAGGTCGCGGTGGACATCGTGCACACCTACCGCGGTGACCTGGTCGTGGACCTGATCGCCCCGGACGGTACGGCCTACCGGCTGAAGAACTCCAGCGCCTTCGACTCGGCGGCCGACGTGAAGACGACCTACACCGTCAACGCGTCCTCGGAGAAGGCCTCCGGCACCTGGAAGCTGCGGGTTCAGGACGTCTACTCGCAGGACACCGGCTACATCAACAGCTGGAAGCTGACGTTCTGATCACCGGTCGGCACCTGTCCGTCACCTTGGTGTGACATAGGCGGGTCCGCGGATCACCGCACCTCACAACTGGCCTGCCGGACAACGATGTTGGGCGTCACTCCCGGATCTCCGGGGGTGACGCCCACCTCCGTTTAACGAACAGCGATCACCTCTCGACGGACAATTTTCAGCCAAACCTCGAACACCCTCCTGACATGCACGCGTTCGAATGGCAGTCTCTCCGAACGCACGTCACACCCGCATCGCTTTGCACCCCCACCACTTGGCAAAGTTGAAGGAGCACGCGTGACCCCCCACATGTCCCGTAAGACCCGCATCGCCGGTATCTCTCTCGCGGCGGCGGCCCTCGTGGCCGCCGGTATCACCGCAGGCACCGCCGGTGCCTCCACCGTCCAGGCCCCCACCGCGGACGGTTCGCCCCTCAAGCTGAGCGCCTCGCACCGCGCGGAACTGCTGCGCGACGCGAGCGCCACCAAGGCGCAGACCGCCAAGGAACTCGGCCTGGGCTCGCAGGAGAAGCTGGTCGTCAAGGACGTCATCAAGGACGCCGACGGCACCACGCACACCCGCTACGACCGCACCTACGCCGGACTTCCGGTCCTCGGTGGCGACATGGTCGTGCACACCGCCAAGGGCGGCGCCATCAAGAGCACCACCAAGTCGACCAAGAAGTCGGTCAAGGTGGCCTCCACCACCGCGAAGATAGCCCCGACCGCCGCCGCGCAGTCCGCGCAGGGCACCGCGGCGAAGTCGCTGAGCGCCAAGAAGGCCGACGCGCAGGCGCCCAAGAAGGTCGTCTGGGCCGCCTCCGGCAGCCCCGTCCTCGCCTACGACACCGTCGTCAAGGGCGTCAAGAAGGACGGCACGCCCAGCCGGATGCACGTCATCACCGACGCCAACAGCGGCAAGAAGATCTTCCAGTACGACGACATCCGCACCGGCAAGGGCGAGAGCGAGTTCAGCGGCTCCGTCGACCTGGGCACCTCCAAGGAGGGCAGCGGCTTCACGCTGACCGACGCCGACCGCGGTGGTCACAAGACCCTCAACCTCGGCAACAGCGAGTCCGGCGAGGGCAAGGCCTTCACCGACGAGGACGACAAGTGGGGCACCGGCAAGCCCGACGACCCGCAGACCGCGGCCGTCGACGCCCACTACGGTGCCGCCGAGACCTGGGACTACTACAAGAAGGTCCAGGGCCGCAACGGCATCAAGGGCGACGGCAAGGGTGCCACCTCGCGCGTCCACTACGGCAAGAACTACGTGAACGCCTTCTGGGACGACGACTGCTTCTGCATGTCGTACGGCGACGGCGAGGGCGACAAGGCCCCGCTGACCGCCCTCGACGTCGCGGCGCACGAGATGTCGCACGGTGTCACCGCCGCCACCGCCAACCTCACCTACAGCGGTGAGTCCGGCGGCCTGAACGAGGGCACCTCGGACATCTTCGGCACGTCGGTCGAGTTCTACGCCAAGAACGACAAGGACCCGGGCGACTACCTCATCGGCGAGAAGATCAACATCAACGGTGACGGCAAGCCGCTGCGCTACATGGACAAGCCGTCCAAGGACGGGCAGTCGAAGGACTTCTGGGACTCCAGCACCGGTGGTCTCGACCCGCACTACTCCTCGGGCGTGGCCAACCACTTCTTCTACCTGCTGTCCGAGGGCAGCGGCCCGAAGGAGATCGGTGGCGTCAAGTACGACAGCCCGACGAAGGACGACAAGAAGGTCGAGGGCATCGGCCGGGACAAGGCCGAGAAGATCTGGTTCAAGGCCCTGACCGAGTACATGACCTCGAACACCGACTACAAGGCCGCCCGTGAGGCGACCGTCAAGGCGGCGACCGACCTGTACAAGGCCGGCAGCCCCGAGGTCAAGGGCGTCGAGGCCGCCTGGGACGGTGTCGCCGTCAAGTGACGCGGTGAGCGGGAACGTGCTGATCGTCCCGGGGTGAGATGACCCCGGAAGCGGGCGGTGTCCGGAGAGAACTTCTCCGGGCACCGCTTTCGGCATGTCCGGGCGCGCCCGCTGCGCCGTACGGAGGACGCGGGGGGCCGGCCGGCAGTCCGCCGGAGTGCGCCGCCGGCCCCTCAACACGCCTGCGGCCAGGCCGCTTTGAGTCTCCCCGCCGGCCCCGGCTCCCGGCTACTGCCGGGTCCTTCGATATGGCTGATTCCACCCCCTCATGCGCTCTTGTACGGACTCGCTCCTGGAGAGAGGCTGCGTGTGGCGCCGGGGGGACCCGGCCCGGGAACCGGACTTCCGTACGCCGCAACTCCGCTGTGATCGCACCGAGTTGAGGAGGCGAACGCCGACCGTGTCAGCGCAGTGCCGCAGTCTCCCGCGAGGGGGTGGCGGTGTGTCCGCCGGGTCACGTCGGGTCCGCACCCGCACCCCGGACGGGCGCGTGCGCCGTACGGCCCGGCCGCCGCCCGCGGGGACGGCTCACCGGGGACGCCCGCCCCCACCCGCACCGCACACCTGCACACGATGCATCGGGGGAACCACCGACCGGAGGCCGGGGGAGCGCCGACCCGCCCCGCCGCGCCATCCGCCAGCCGAGTGAAAGCGGACAGGAGCGTCCATGCCCGCACCCGGTCCCCCAGCCGCAGAGCGGATACAAAGGACAAAACCCCGCAAAGCGCCAAAAACTCAGGTGAGCCCATGATCGGTCGCATTCCTGTTCTGGACATCCGCCCGCAGATCGATTGCGGCCGCCGCCCGGCGAAGGCGGTGGTGGGCGAGACCTTCGAAGTCTCGGCCACCGTCTTCCGCGAAGGCCACGACGCCGTCGCGGCGAATGTGGTGCTGCGCAATCCGGCCGGCCGCTGCGGCCCGTGGACCCCGATGCGGGAGCGGGCGCCCGGCACCGACCGGTGGAGCGCCGAGGTCACCCCCGGCATCGAGGGCCGCTGGTCGTTCACCGTCGAGGCCTGGTCCGATCCGGTCACCACCTGGCGGCGGCACGCCGTCGTGAAGATCCCGGCGGGCATCGACACCGAACTGGTGCTCGCCGAGGGCGCCGACCTCCACGAGCGGGCCGCCGCCGAGGTCCCCAAGAGCGACGGGCGGGAGTCGGTGCTCAGCGCCGTGGACACCCTGCGCAACCCCGAGCTGCCCGCCGCCACCCGGCTCGCCGCGGCGCTCTCCCCCCAGGTCGTCGCGGCGCTGGACCGCCATCCGCTGCGCGAGCTGCTCACCGTCTCGCGCCCGATGCCGCTGGTCGTCGAGCGCCGCCGGGCCCTGTACGGCTCGTGGTACGAGCTCTTCCCCCGTTCCGAGGGCGCCACCGTCGGCCCGGACGGCACCCTCGTCAGCGGCACCCTGCGCACCGCCGCCGACCGGCTGCCGGCCGTCGCCGCCATGGGCTTCGACGTGGTCTACCTGCCGCCGGTCCACCCGATCGGCTCCGCGTTCCGCAAGGGCCCCAACAACGCGCTGTCGGCCGGCCCGGACGACGTCGGCTCCCCGTGGGCCATCGGTTCCCCGGCCGGCGGCCATGACGCCCTCCACCCGGACCTGGGCACCTTCGAGGACTTCGACCACTTCGTCCGCACCGCCCGTGACCTGCGGATGGAGGTGGCCCTGGACTTCGCGCTGCAGTGCTCCCCCGACCACCCCTGGGTCACCCTGCACCCGCAGTGGTTCCACCGCCGCGCGGACGGCTCGGTCGCCTACGCCGAGAACCCGCCGAAGAAGTACCAGGACATCTACCCGATCGCCTTCGACGCCGACTTCGGCGGCATCGTGCAGGAGACCGAGCGGGTGCTGCGGCACTGGATGGACCACGGGGTGCGGATCTTCCGGGTCGACAACCCGCACACCAAGCCGGTGGTCTTCTGGGAGAAGGTCATCGCCGACATCAACCGCACCGACCCCGACGTCATCTTCCTGGCGGAGGCCTTCACCCGTCCGGCCAT
>Ga0207426_1001661_pt1 | contig 17282 bp, 17 predicted proteins | sample AraplaMF_Cvi_mMS_FD_184265 | JGI IMG/M metagenome (GOLD analysis project Ga0207426, IMG submission 184265) | Arabidopsis root microbial communities from the University of North Carolina, USA - plate scrape MF_Cvi_mMS (SPAdes) (version 2) | ecosystem: Host-associated > Plants > Roots > Endosphere... | reverse complement strand
TTCACTCGATTGCTCGATGGCGACTGTCCGCAGTGACGGGTCGGCGAGCATCCATTCGATGCCGATCGAGCCGGAGCCGGCGCCAATGTCCCAAAGCAGTTCACCATGGCGCGGACCCAAGGCTGCAAGCGTGATTGCACGGATCTCCTGTTTGGTGATCTGGCCGTCATGTTCAAAAAGCGCGTCGTCCAGCCCCTGTGTGAAGGCGATCGTTCGCGCCCCCTCCCCTGCCACGATCTCGATTGCGCAAACGTTGAGCGGGTCAATCTCCCCCAGGTCGAGACGATCTGCACGTCCACTGCGCTGCCTTTCGCGATCCCCGCCAAGTGCCTCGAGAACGTGCAGGCGGGATTCGCCGAAGCCGGTGACGCGGAGGAGCTCCGCAAGTTGCGCCGGCGTCTCGCCATCGGAGGTCAGTGCGATGATCCGCCTTCCGTGGTGCAGGTTTGGCCGGATCAGATCCAGCGGCCGGCCATGCAGCGAAACGGTCGCCGTCTCTTGCAGTGGCCAGCCAAGACGCGCTGCAGCCAGACTGAACGAGGAAGGCGCCGGGATGACGCGCATCTCCTCCGCCCCAACGCGGCGCGACAGCGTTGCGCCAATACCATAGAGAAATGGATCGCCTGAACCGAGGACGACGACCGGTGAGCCCCGATACGTGGCGACTGCCTCAATCGACCTCTCGAAAGGGCTTTCCCAGGCGAGCCTCTTGCCGGTAATGAGCCCGGCCACGAGCTCATGATGCCGCTTGCCACCGAAGACGACCGGTGCGGTAGCGATCAGCCGCTTCGCCTCGTCACCCAGTCCGGCTGGACCATCTTCGCCGATGCCGATAATAGTCAGCCAGCGTTGGCCGGGAGCGGAAGGCATATCAGACATGGGCAAAATCCGCATCCTGATGCTCGGAGGCACCGGCGAAGCGCGCGCTCTCGCTGAAGCGCTTGATCGCACTGGCCGGTACGATATTTTGCTCTCGCTTGCTGGCCGAACGGAGAAACCCTCCGATCAGCCAGTTCCGCTGCGCATTGGCGGTTTTGGTGGTGCCGAAGGTCTGGCCGCCTTTCTGCGTGATGGTGGTTTCGACCTTCTGATCGATGCAACGCATCCGTTCGCGGCTCGCATCTCCAGAAGTGCCAGTGAGGCCGTCGCTGCCACAGGCATACCCGCATTCGCCTTGCGCAGGCCGGAATGGAGGGCTGAGTCGGGTGATCGGTGGACGCCTGTTGCGACCATCGCGGAAGCGATAGAGCGGCTTGGCCCCTCCCCTCGCCGGGTCTTCCTGGCAATCGGGCGCCAGGAAGCCCATCGCGCCGAAGCCGCCCCCCAACACTCTTACCTCGTTCGAAGTGTCGATCCTGTCGAGCCGCCGCTTGTTCTTCCCGACATCCAGCTCGTTCTCGATCGCGGCCCCTACTGTGTTGAAAGCGAAGTTTCGCTGCTCCGTACCCATCGCATCGATGCCCTTGTCACCAAGAACAGCGGCGGTTCGGCGACTTATGCGAAGATCCAGGCTGCACGCCAGCTCGGCATCGAAGTGTTCATGGTCGCGCGGGCGCCAGCCGCCACTATGGAGACGGTTGCCACCGTTGAAGCGATGCTGGCGGCGATCGATCACCTGTTTTCCCCTGCGATGAACCGCGGAGTGTAGACGAGGTCCGGCTTTCCGTCTCGAGTGATCACCTTTGTCTCGGGCGAACCGATAATGACACAGGTTGCCATATCTGCCGTCGTCGCGTCGGCTTCGGCAAGCGGCTGGACGGTAATGCGTTCGTCGGGACGTCCTGCAGCCCTACCGAAAATCACAGGTGTCGTTGCCGGCAGGTCCGAGCGCAGCAATTCGAACGCCTTGCCCAATTGCCAGGGCCGTGCCTTGCTGATCGGATTGTAGAGCGCAATGACGAAGCCCGCTTTTGCCGCCATTGCAAGACGGTTTTCTATTATATTCCAAGGCTTTAGGTTGTCAGACAGCGAAATGGCGCAGAAGTCGTGACCAAGCGGCGCACCAATTCGCGCGGCAACCGCAAGCATGGCGGTAATCCCCGGCAGCACCACGAGGTCGATCGTGCGCCATTCCTTCGGACCGTTGTCTATGGCCTCGCATACTGCGGCTGCCATCGCAAAGACTCCCGGGTCTCCGCCGGACACGACGCAGACGGTTGCGCCGGTTGCCGCCGCCCGCAATGCGGCCGATGCCCGATCCAGCTCTTCCCGGTTATCGGAGGCCTGTCGCCGCTGATCGGATCTGAGGTTCAGCCGGTCGAGATAGGGTCCGTATCCATAGAACTCGGTTGCCTTGGAAACCGCCGCAGCCGCCTCCGGTGTCATTTGATCCGGATTGCCGGGACCGGTCCCGATCACGAAGAGCCTGCCGGTCATCGGCGAGACTCCCAGCCGGGCACGAGCACCAGTGAAAAGTAGGGTGCGTCGCCGTCGGGCCGGTCGGCGAGTTTCGTCATCGCCGCATTGACCATGGTGCCTCGCTCGACATAGACGGCCTCGGCAAGGCGTCCGGATGCCTCCAGCGCGCGGCGGATCTTCGGAAGGTTGCGTCCGACCTTCATGATCACCGCGGCCTGTGTGTCTGACAGTCGGCGCTGCAGCTCGGCTTCAGCCATCGTACCCGGCAGTACGGAGAGGACGTCATCTCCCTGAACGATCGGGAGGCCGGCGAGCGACCAGCATCCGGACATCGCGCTGATCCCCGGGATCACCTCGGTTGGATAACGGTTCGCCAGGCGTACATGCAGATGCATGTAGGAGCCGTAGAACAGCGGGTCACCCTCACTCAACACGGCAACGGTGCGGCCTTCCTCCAGGTGAGCCGCCACGGCGGCGGCCGATTGATCGTAGAAGGCGGTAATCTGGTTGCGATAGGCCTCGTCCGTCTTTTCGACCTCGGTCGTCACCGGATAGTAGAGCGGCAGCAGCATCTTTTCCGCGGTCAGGAGATGCTCGACGATCGCCTTTCCGTTGCCGCCCCTGCCCTGCTTGGCAAAATACGCAACGACATGTGCGGCCTCGATCGCCTTGACGGCCTTGACCGTCAGGAGTTCCGGGTCGCCGGGACCGGTGCCGACGCCGATGAGACGGCCAGGATTCGTCATAGGCCGGGCCTCGCAAGGGCATTCAGGGCAGCGGCCGTCATGGCGCTGCCGCCGAGACGGCCACGCACGATCGCGAACGGTACGCCGTAGGAGTTTTCAGCCAGCGCATCCTTCGATTCGGCCGCACCAACGAAGCCGACCGGCATGCCGATGATCGCAGCCGGTTTCGGTGCGCCATCTCGAAGCAATTCAAGCAGATGGAAGAGGGCTGTCGGAGCATTCCCGATGGCAACGACGCTGCCGGCCAGCCGGTCCAGCCAAAGATGGAGCGCTGCTGCCGAGCGGGTATTGCCGCTCTGTTTCGCAAGCTCCGCGGTGCGCGGATCGTGCAGCGTGCAAAGCACGTCGTTGTGGGCGGGCAAGCGTGTCCGGGTGACACCGTGCGCCACCATTTCCGCATCGCAGAAGATCGGTGCGCCATCATGCAAGGCGGCGCGTGCGGCGCTAACGAAGCCTGGCGAGAACACAAAATGCTCTGCCGCCTCAACGAGCCCGCATGCGTGAATCATGCGCACGGCAATATCGGCTTCCTCGACAGAAAACCGTGAAAGGTCGGCTTCGCTGCGGATGATCGCAAAGGACCGCTGGTAGATGGCGTCCCCGCTGTGAATGTAGTCGTAGTCAGGCATTCCTATTCCTGTCGCAGCGCCTTTATGGCGTCGTGTTTGCCGATCCGTCTAAGGCAGGCGGCAGCCGATTCGCCAGCTTGTCTCTCGTTTTTGATGAGGCGAGCGAGTTTCTCTATAGCGGAATCGATATCGCCGCCAGCAATCTGTGCATCGGGAATGTCCGATGCGACGCCGTCCAACATGAGATGATAACCATCGTCCGCGCCGACAACGCAAAGAGCGGGTCGCGGATGGGCGCAGCCCTTGGCGCAGCCGGAGAGGTGAACAGTCATCGAGCCGTCCAGCAGTTCCCGTGCTTTGCAGACCAATCTCTCGGCGCAGGCCTTGATTTGAAAGCGGCCGGAAGCACAGGCGTCGGCGCCGGCACAAGTGGCGATATGCATCGACGGATCGTCGCAGTCGACTGACAGTCCGCATCCGGGCGCCATCTCCGCAACGGTTGCGGCTGACTGGCCGTCGAGCCCCACCAGGAAGAAAATGCGCCCAGGGCCAGGCCGGACTTCTGTTGCGCCCAGCGCTTCGGCTTGTTCAAGGAATGAAACAAGCTCGCTGGCATGCATCTGGCCGAAGCGCGGCCTGAGACCCAGGATTGCCGAACCGTCAGGCAAGGCGAGGGTGCCGAGCAAAGGTTGTTTGCTCTCGGGCGCTCTTGCGAGGAACATCTCCTCCATCGAAGGAAAGGCTAACAGTAGAGATTCACGCTCGATATCCCGGCACCGTTTGTGCCGGCCGAGTAAAACAAGCTGGCGAAGAAGCTCACCCACTGCCCGAACTGCTTCAGCCGCATTCCCCGTCAGCAACGGCAGCGCCGTTCGTTCGTCACCGTTGATCGCAACCCGCCAGACACCAACAGAAACCGCGCTCACGCGAATGTCGCCGGTGACAGCAGCAAGGCCATCGTTGCCGCCGCCATCGATCACAATTGACAGCTTCGGGGCCAGTAGCGGCGAAAGGAGCTCGGCAGCAAGTTCTTCGCGCAGCAGCACTTCGATCTCGGCCGGATTCCCGATCTCGTCGGGTGCGATGCCATGTAGCGGCGAGAGTTCGATGACCGGGCCGGCGGGAACCGAGATACCTGATGCCGCGAGATCGGCTGCGAGCGGCTGGACCGAGCCTGATCGAAGGCCGCGGATCTGCAGGCTGCCGCGGGCCGTGATCTCGATGATCCCGTTTCCATGCTTTTTTGCGGCCTCGGCCAACCGGATGAATTGCCGGACAGTCAGAATGCCGCCGGTGGGGCGCAGCCGCGCCAGGAGGCCGTCGCCGGTTTGCATCGGTTCCAGCAGCGTCGGGCAGGCGCCACGGCGCTGCCAGGTCGAAGGTGCCTCTTCCCGGCCGCTATGCGCCGTCTGTTCGCCCAATGTCATCACTGCCAGTTCCTTCGATTACGTCCTTATATAGCCGGCGTGATCATCGCAAAACCTGATCCGTGTCAAAGATCGTCGAAATCATGTCCCTTGCGAAGCAGATAGATATCCATGATCCAGCCGTGACGCGCCCGTGCTTCAGCCCGGAGCCGGACTATCTCCTCTGCAACGTCAGCCAATCGGCCGGCCCGAGTAATCTCGTCCGGCGTTCCGAGGTAGGCGCCCCAGAAGATTTCCGCGTCGGGGTCATCGATCTTCGAAAAGGCGGTTTCGCCATCGAGCATCACGATTGTGCTCTCGGCCTGACTGCCTTGTTCGAGAAGACGTCGGCCCGTGGTGATTTCAAGCGGCTTTCCAACAAGGTTGATCGGTATGCGATGGCTTGCGGCGAGTGCCTGGACGCTCGTAATACCCGGAATGACACTGAACTCGAAGGCGAGGGTGCCGGCTTGTCGGGCGCGCTCGAGGATGCGGATCGTGCTGTCATAGAGGCTGGGGTCGCCCCAGACGAGGAATGCACCCTCGCCGGCTTCCGGTAGCTCTTTGATGAGGCGTACATAGGTCTCGGCAATGGCGGCATGCCATTCATCCACACTCCTAAGATAAGTCCGGTCGGTGGTGGCGCGTTTCGGTACGGCAAATTCAATGATGGCGGTGCGGCTGTTTGTGACGTATCGGCTGCAGATCTCCCGGCGCACGGCCGCAAGTCCTTCCTTTTCAGCGCCTTTCGTCGGAATGAAGATCGCATCGACGGCATTCATCGCGTTGATCGCCTGGACGGTCAGATGCTCGGGATTTCCTGTCCCGATGCCGATGATGTGGATATGACGCACGCCTTTTCCTCTTTGGTTCTGTCCGTTTCTGGCGCAGCCAGCCTGTCTCCGCAAGGGCAAGGCGAGAAGTTGGCCGCGGCCAACTTGGCAAGGCCAGCATGGCGGTTGTTGTCGCGATTCGCGAATCATGGCATCTTCGATACGCTTTTTAGCGCGATGTTGATAGAAAAGCGCATTGATAGGGATCGGGTGTTTTGGACAACATTAGCGTATCGACGACGGACGTCCGCATCGAGCGGCACGCCAATCAGCTTTCTCGTCAGCTGAAGCTCCTCCGCGAAAAGCTCTTCCCACCATTGTCGCAAAAGACGTTGCGGACATTCACTTCAGGGGAAGCAGCACAGATGATCGGCGTATCGGACGGATACCTGCGGCAGCTCTCACTCGACGGCAAGGGGCCGCAGCCGGAGCTCTCCGGAAACGGTCGGCGTTCCTATACGCTCGGCCAGATCAGCGAGTTGCGACAGCATATGGCCAGGATCAAGCCGAAGGACGCGCTGTCCTATCTGCCGTGGCGTCGGCCGGGTGAAAAGCTGCAGACGGTTGCGGTGACGAATTTCAAGGGCGGTTCGGCGAAAACTACGACGACACTTTATCTCGCCCAGTATCTGGCGCTGAACGGCTATCGCGTGCTGGCAATCGACCTCGATCCGCAGGCATCGCTGTCGTCGATGCTCGGCGTCCAGCCGGAATTCGATCTCGCTGACGGCGATACGCTATATGGTGCGATCCGCTATGACGGCAGCCGCCGCTCGCTAAAGGACGTCGTTCGCAAGACCTATTTCGAAGGTCTGGATCTGGTGCCCGGGAATCTCGAATTGATGGAGTTCGAGCACGAGACGCCACGCGCTCTCGGCGATCGCCAGCGGACCGGCGAGGTGTTCTTCCGGCGCGTCGGCGTTGCCATTTCTGAGGTTGAGGCGAACTACGATGTCGTCGTCATCGATTGTCCGCCACAGCTCGGCTATCTGACGCTCGGCGCCGTCTGTGCCGCAACGTCGCTTCTCATCACCATCCATCCGCAGATGGTCGACGTGGCTTCGATGTCGCAATTTCTGCTCATGACCTCCGATTTGCTGTCGGTCGTACGCAAGGCAGGCGGTGACCTGCAGCATGACTTCATCAAGTACGTGGTCACGCGCCATGAGCCCTTCGATGCGCCGCAATCACAGATCGTTGCGCTACTCCGCAACCTGTTTGGCAACGATGTCCTGACGGCGACCATCCTCAAGTCTACGGCGATTGCCGATGCCGGGCTGACGAAGCAGTCGCTCTATGAGATCGAGAGGGGCCAGGTCCGGCGTTCTACCTACGACAGAGCGCTGGAGTCGGTGAACGCCGCCAATGGTGAGGTGCTTGCCGGAATTCACAAGGCATGGGGCCGGACATGAGCAGACGAGATCGACTGAAGGGGCTGTTCGACGATACCGCACAGGAGTTGGCCGCGGCCAACCCGGAAGATGAAGCGCCCATGCGCGGTCCGGCCGGTCCGGTTCGCTCGATGGCGCTGACGCTCGGACGCATGGAAGAAGAGAGCAGGGCGATGCAGGAGGCGCTGCTGTCAGGTGAGCGCGTCGTCGAGCTCGATCCTGAACTCGTGGACATCTCCTTCGTCAGGGATCGTCTTACCGACCTGCCGCAAGATCTCGCCGATGAACTGGTGCGCTCGATCGAGGAAAATGGGCAGGAGGTCCCTATTCTCGTTCGCCAGCATCCTGACGACGATGCGCGTTACCAGGTGGTCTACGGCCATCGACGTCTCCAGGCGCTGCGACTGCTCGGGCGCAAGGTACAGGCGATCATCAGGACGCTCGACGATGTTGATGTCGTCATTGCACAAGGTATCGAGAACTCCGCGAGGCGCAACCTGTCCTATGTCGAGCGGGCCGTCTTTGCCTTCAATCTCGAGAGCAAGGGCTTCGAGCGATCCGTCATCATGAAGGCGCTTTCAACCGACAAGACGGAATTGTCGAAACTGATCTCGGTCGCCAGGACGATCCCGATGGACGTGATCAGAGCGATCGGTGCTGCGCCGGCTGCCGGACGGCGCAAATGGATTGCCCTTGCGCAAGGTTGGACGAATGCGACGACCTCGCGCCTGCGCAAGCTCCTTGGCTCCACTGAGTTCGCCGATCAGGACAGCGATCGACGCTTCGAGCTCGTTGTCGCCGAACTGGCAAGGAAGCCGGAGCGGCAAGCGGTGAGCGAGTATGAATGGGCTCCGAAGCAGCCGGGCAAGATCAAGGGCCGTATCAGGAGCGCCGGTGATTCGTTCACCATCACGCTGAAGACGGGCGATGCAGCAGACTTTGGCGACTATATTTCGCGCCACCTCGACGATCTCTACGACGCGTTCAGGGGCGGAAAATAACCTTCCGAGGCCGACGACAGCACTGAACCTGCCAATAAGCTCTGGATCTTCAGTATCAGGCGAGAATTTAGTCGTCCGGCGATTTGAATGTGCTCTCCACTCATGTCATACATGACGGAAGTTAACGGTGATTTGGGTTCCGTTGCGGGGAAATCGAAATAGCTAACAATGCGCTATGAAATCGACAGTCCTTTGCTGGTCAGTCTGTTGCCGACGATTGTCGAGGCCGAAGATGGCCTGGCGAGGCTCGATGAGCGTGCGGCACGCGCAGCGATCGCTGAAGGCTTTGCCGAGCGCCGGAATTTTTTTGATGCGGTCGGTGCTCTGTGGGTCGCAGGCGAGCTGGTTCACGTCGAGGACCTTGTCCTGCATGACGCACATATGGACACACGAACGCCAAGCCACGAGTTGACGATCGCCCATTCGATCCTGCGCGCACGACGGCGCATCTGGACGGCAGCGCCGGATTGGGCCTTGAGCGGTTCAGGATTGTCGATCCTCGGCGGCGACACTCAAGGGGAGGGGGCTGCTCCAGAAACCAGGAGCGCAAAGGCGTTGGTCGAAGACGACGATGCCGAAAATGAAGCAGATGCGCTTCTCTCCGCTGAACTGGCCGAGATTGATGCGATCCTAGAGAGATCGCAGCGGCTATTGGACAGCCATGGCAGTCCTGGTGCGCCGGAGCCGCATGAGGCGTCTGACCGCGTTCGCGAGAAGCGGAGCGACGACCCTCTCGGTCTCTTCGACGATGAAGAATGGGATGAGGCGGCGCGCCTTCGCGCGTGGCGCAAGACCATTTCGATCGCCGACAGCCTGCCCCCAGCGCTTGGTGCGGCCATACTGTTTGATGCGTGGGAACGGATGGAGCCACTTCGTCGTCAGCATTGGCTTGGTGGGCTTCTAGTTGCCAGCTATCTGCGCGCCCGCGGCAAAGTCACATCGCACCTTTTCGCCTTCTATGCCGGCCTCAAGACGGTACGCTATGAGCGACGACGTTCGCGCGATCGCTTGACGCGACTTCAGGCCTTCCTTGAAGCGATGGCGGAAAGCGCGGCTGCGGGCTTGAAGGAAATGGACCGGCTTTCGCTGGCGCGCACACAGATGGAAATCCGCTTCAGGGATCGTCGCTCGAACAGCAGCCTGCCGCAGCTTGCGGATTTTGTCCTGTCGCGGCCGATGGTTTCCTCGGCAATGGTGGCCCGCGAGTTGCGGATAACGAGCCGTGGCGCGCTCAATCTGCTGAATGATATCGGCATCCGGGAAATCACCGGGCGAGGGCGCTACCGCGCCTGGGGCATCATCTGATCTCAGAAGAAACGAAAGCGGCCGGGCGTGGAGACCCGGCCGCTGTCGTTAGTGAGCACCCGATCCGCGCATCCTGTCACAGAGTGCGAACCGGGTGCCTAGCGCTTCCATTGCCCCCAGAAGCGCTTAGCCCTATTCCCGCTCGCCCGTGAAATTGAGCAGCAGCTGGAAGATGTTGACGAAGTTCAGGTAAAGCGACAGCGCGCCGAAGACGGCAAGCTTCTGGTTCGATTCCTGATCATAATTCTCGGAATACTGTTCCTTGATGTTCTGCGTGTCGTAGGCGGTGAGGCCGACGAAGACGAGGATACCGATCACCGAGATGGCAAACTGCAGGGCGCTCGAGCCAAGGAAGATGTTGACGATGCTCGCGATGACGACGCCGATCAGGCCCATCATCAGGAACGAGCCGAAGCGCGAGAGATCCTGCTTGGTCACATAGCCGTAAAGGCTGGTCGCGCCGAACATGGTCGCGGCGATAAAGAAGGTGCGTGCGATGCTCGTGCCTGTAAACACCAGGAAGACAGATGCGAGCGACAGGCCCATGACTGCGCAGAAGGCCCAGAAGGTCATCTGGGCCGCACTGGCCGACATTGTCTGAAGCTTGAACGAGAAGAAGAAGACGAAGGCAAGCGGCGCAAACATCACGACCCACTTCAGCGGGGACTGGAAGATCGGCACGTAGAGCGCCGGTGTGCTGCCGACGATGAATGCGACGACGCCCGTGATGACGAGGCCGAGGCCCATGTAGTTGTAGACGCGCAGCATATGCCGGCGCAGGCCCTCGTCGAACAGCGCCTGAGAGCCGGCGGCCGAGCCGTAGCCAAAACGCGGATTGGTGGGGTTCATGCTGATCTCCTCGGTTGAACGAACTAGTAGAGGGTGCGGGCAAGCCGATCGGCTTCCGCATCGAGATTTATGTCGCGATCGCCGGTCACGAGCGCATAAGCCACTTCGCCGATCTGCCAGTAGGCTGCTTCGGCCTTGTCGAGGGCGACATGCTTTACGGATTGCACGGCAAATGCACCCGGCCGGACGGCAAAAAGCGAGATCTGCTTGTCCTCAGGCGTCTTGATCGCCATTTCGACGCTCGGACCGAATTCGGACGGGAAGATCTGTACGTCGGAGATCTTCCAGTTCTCGGGCAATTGCGGCATGACGATCGCAGTTGCTGCGCGAATGTCCTCGGCCTTGTAGCTCGCGACGGGCTGAGACGGCACGGACTGGCGAAGCAGCGCCGTCTGATAGGCGCGCACTGCATCTTCGACATAGGCCGGCGCTGGCACAGAGGCGGCTACTTCGGTTGCCGTAAACGCGCCGAAGGAAGTGTGGGCGACCCAGCCTGCGGCGATGAGAACGGCGACAGCCGCAATCCGCTGCATCGAATGGAAGATCCGACCATAGGTGAGGCCGCGCTCCAGGCGTCGAGCAGCATCGCGCGTCTCCGGACGGCCGAAGGCGTTTTCGCTGGCAAGCGCAAGGCGCAACTCGCCCCTCATGCTGAGGTCAGCCATGACCTTGGCGGCAATCGCCGGGTTCTCTGACAGGAAGGATTCCACCTGAATGCGGCGCGCCACATCGAGTTCGCCGTCGACATAAGCATCGAGATCAGCGTCGACGATAGGATCAATTGCCTTCATTGCCGTTCCCTCCGATTAGTCTCAGATGTACCGCGCGCGGCGTCTTCTCCTCGAACTCGCGAAGCTGGGCACGGGCGCGTGATATGCGCGACATCAATGTGCCGATCGGGATGCCGAGGGCCGCTGCCGCTTCCTGGTAGGAAAGGTCCTCGATCGCAACGAGATGCAGTGCCTCTCGCTGCTCTTCCGGAAGATGGAAGAACGCGTCCCGCACCTGCTGGAGGCGAACGGCGTGTTCCTGGCCGGCCTGCAAAGACTGTTCGGTCTCCAGCGCTGCATCGTCGTGCCGGCGTGCCAGGGAGCGGTCCTGGCGGATGCGGTCGATATGAGCATTGTGCATGATCGACAGCAGCCACGTGCGCAGGTTGCCGCCACGACGGAAGCTCTGCTTTTTCTCGTAGGCGCGCATCAGCGCGTCGTGAACGAGGTCTTCCGCATCGTCCGAATTGCGCACGAGCGAGCGCGCATAGCGCCGAAGCGCCGCAAGCTGGCTGATGACATCGAATGGGCGTTCTTTCCGTTCCATGACTGAGTATACGGATGCGAGTGAAGAGTTATTCCGGCCGCCGCCAAAAAATTTTGGTTTTCCGCGAATCGGTAGGAAGCCGGAGGGCTGCGTCGCGATGACGCTGAGGCAAAGACACGCTGGAGGCTGCGGGACCTTATTCAGGTCGAGCGTCCGAGAGCTCCTCAAGGATGGGGCAATCAGGTCTGTCATTGCCGTGGCATGCGTGGACCAGATGCTCCAATGTCCGGCGCAGTTCGGTAAGCTCCCGGATCTTTCGATCGATCTCCGTCAACTTCGCCTGCGTCAGTTCCTTTACATCCGAACTCGCCCGGCTCTTGTCTTCGTAGAGTGCCAGCAACTGGCGGCATTCCTCGACGGAAAAGCCGAGGCCGCGCGACCTTTGAAGGAAGCGCAGTTTGTGGACATCGGCTTCGGCATAGTCGCGATAGCCATTTCCGCCCCGGTCGGGGCGGATCAGTCCAATATCCTCGTAATAGCGGATCGTCTTCGGAGCCAGTCCGGAGTGTTCCGATGCCTGCCCAATGTTCATGGCAATCTCCTATAGTTTGACGAGCCGCAGTCTAAGCGCGTTGGTGATGACCGAGACGGACGACAGGCTCATGGCGGCCGCGGCAATCATCGGCGACAGCAGCAGGCCAAACACCGGATAGAGAACGCCCGCCGCGAGCGGCACGCCGAGGGCGTTGTAACCGAAGGCAAAGCCGAGGTTCTGGCGAATGTTGCGCATGGTGGCCATGGCAAGGCGTCTGGCGCGCACGATGCCTGTCAGATCTCCCTTGACCAGCGTCAGGCCGGCGCTCTCCATGGCAACATCGGCACCGGTGCCCATCGCGATACCCACATCGGCTGCCGCAAGCGCAGGTGCATCGTTGACGCCATCGCCTGCCATTGCGACCACGGCACCCTTGCCGCGCAATTCGTCGACCAGAGCCTTCTTGCCTTCGGGCAGGATATCGGCGCGCACCTCGTCGATGCCGAGGCTCTTTCCAACGGCGCGCGCAGTACGCTCGTTGTCGCCGGTGGCCATGATGATTTTCAGGCCGTGCTCGTGCAACGCCCTTATCGCAGCCGCCGTGGTTGGCTTGATCCTGTCGGCAACCGCCACAAAACCGGCGAGACCATGATCGATAGCGACGAACATCACCGTCTTGCCCTCGTCGCGCAGTGACCGAACCTGCTCGGCGAGCGGCGTGATGTCCGTACCGAGATCATCCATCATTGCGGCGTTGCCGAGCGCAACGACTGTCCCGCCGGTCTTGCCCACGACACCCTTGCCCGTTCGTGCTTCAAAGTCGGTGACATCGCTGAGCTCAATGCCACGCTCCTCGGCACCCGATACGATCGCCTCGGCCAGCGGATGTTCGGATCCACGCTCCAGGCTGGCGGCCAGCTGCAGCAGGCGAACCTCTCCTATGCCGCCAAGCGCGACGACATCCGCAAGCCTCGGCTTTCCCTCTGTCAGCGTGCCCGTCTTGTCGACGATCAGAGTGTCGACGCGCGCGAAGCGCTCAAGCGCTTCTGCATCCTTGATGAGAACGCCTTCCTGAGCGCCGCGCCCGGTCGCGATCATGATCGACATGGGGGTCGCAAGACCGAGTGCACATGGGCAAGCGATAATGAGCACGGCAACGGCGGCGAGCAGCGCATGCGCCATGCGCGGCTCGGGGCCAACAAGGCTCCAGACAACGAAGGCAGCGACAGCCGCGGCAACGACGGCGGGTACGAAGACGGCAGAAACGCGGTCAACCGCGCCCTGGATCGGGGCGCGCGATCGCTGTGCCTTTGCGACGAGGTCGACGATGCGCGACAGGGTCGTGTCGGCGCCAACTTTTTCTGCCAACATCACCAGGGTGCCATTCTTGTTGATGGTACCGCCGGTAACCGCGTCGCCTTTCTGTTTTTCGACCGGGATGGGTTCTCCGGTTATCATCGACTCGTCGACCGTCGACTGCCCTTCACTAACGGATCCGTCGATCGGGATGCGCTCGCCCGGGCGCACTCGAAGATGATCGCCAACCCGGACATCATCGACCGGTACGTCGGTTTCAGAACCGTCTTCGTTGACCCGGCGCGCGGTCTTCGGCGCAAGATCAAGCAATGCACGGATGGCCGAACCGGTTTTTTCGCGGGCCTTCAGTTCCAGAACCTGACCCACGAATACCAGAGCGACTATGACGGCGGCGGCCTCGAAATAGACAGGAACCGTGTCGCCATGGCCGCGGAAGGTGTGGGGGAAAATGCCGGGCAGGATCGCCGCCACGACGCTATAAAGATACGCCGTCCCAACGCCGAGGCCGATCAGGGTCCACATGTTCGGGCTGCGGTTGACAAGGGAGGCCCAGGCGCGGCGGAAGAAGGGCAGGGCGGCCCAAAGGACGACAGGTGTCGCAAGAACGAGTTCGATCCACGTCGCCTGCGGCTCTCCAATCCAGTCACGCAGCGGCAGGCCGATCATCGGCCCCATGCTGATTGCAAGCAGCGGGATCGAGAGCATACCGCTCACCCAGAGCCGGCGGGTGAAATCCACGAGTTCCGGGTTGGGACCTTCATCGACGGGTGGAATTCCCATCGGTTCCAGGGCCATGCCGCATTTCGGGCAGTCGCCCGGATGATCGCTGACGACCTCTGGGTGCATCGGGCAGGTATAGAGCGTCCCTTTCGGCATCGGCTTTGGGGCGGGCCGGTTTCCATCACGGTAGGCGGCGGGATCGGCTTCGAACTTCGTTTTGCAGCCGGCCGAGCAGAAGTAGAACCTTTCGCCCTCTTGCTTCAGGAAATGCCGGGCGCTCGCCCGGTTGACGGTCATGCCGCAGACCGGGTCCTTCGCTGTCAGGTAGTCTTGTGGCGCAGCCTCGAATTTTCGCCGGCAGCCTTCCGAGCAGAAATGATAGGCATGCCCGTCATATCGGAGCGAGGGCTTGCCTGCCGCGGGATCGACCGTCATGCCGCACACAGGATCGCGTACAACGTCGTCCGCAGTGGAAGCGCCGTGCTCATGGTGGTCATGGCCATGATGCTCGGGGTTATGATGGTCGTGCGTGCTATCCATGCGATTCTCCCTTGCCCGACGCGGCATCGGACACCCTTATGAACCTTCCAGCAACTGGAAGGTCAAGGGGAAAGTTGCGCAACGAGGAAAGTGGATAGAACAGCGCAATCGGACCTGCGGCCGCATTTCGACGCGCTTCTGACGCGCCTGTCGTCAGGGCGCCCGGGCGAACGGGAAACATGGCCCGAGTAGCAGGACCTCTCACGGCAAAGACAGCGGTTGCGACAGTTGAGGCTGCGGTCGGCGCGCCCCCGATCATCGCCTCAAGAAACGGCGTCGTGAAACAAAAAGGCCTGCCGCGAGGCAGGCCTTGCATGAGATAATGGCCGATATTGAAATATGACTCGTAACAAATTCCGCATCCTGCGAGATATAACACCACACCCGGCTAAGGGTCGCACCTCAGGAAAAAGCAGTATCGAGGCCCGTCATTTGGTCAGGAGGTCAGTTCTTGCGAGGCTGCTCCTGATCGTCCGCTGGGCCCTCATCAGCCTGAAGAATTAGCAGGGTTCCGAGCGCTCTGGCTGACTCTCGTGGCAGGGCGTAGTGCAGCCATCCATAGCGAGGATCGCGAATGTGCAGAAGCGGTTCTCCAAGCAATGCGTCGGGCTCTGTGTACCAGCGTGGATCAAGCACGGCGTCGACCATTTGCCCACCTTCCCAGGTCTCGTCGTGAGGCGGCGGCATCTCCGCCCTGATCTGGCCGGCGCCTTCAATGAGCTTTGATACGGCCTCGGTGTCAAGCACGAAAGCGACGGGTGGATCTGTCGGAAACGTGATCATTAACGTCTTGAACTCGTCGTCGAGCTCCCACTGAGGTTCTTTGCTGTTGTTCATGTTCACGTCCCTGGTGATCGCACTGCGGGATGCAGACTTGGCTTGCCGACGACGCAAACAAGGAAAAGCCGACGAAGAGTGATGGGGTATCCAATAGAACCGATCGTTCTGGTATGATCCAATAGTGTCGCAACTTCCCTTTGATGGCACGTACTCCGTTGGGTGTAGCCACAGGCAAGTACATTCCGTGGCCCTGCGCGCTCGTATCGCCACGCTCAGCGCCAACCAGCATCGGCCGGTCAAAGCTGATGGGTCGCATCTCTAGGCTGGCGCACTGATACCGAAGGGTCCGAGTGGGAAGAGACTTCGTAAGTCGTATGTTTCGGGCTTTATTTTACGACTGTTTCATTACTTACGAAAACGGCAGCTTCCTTCGCGCGATCTGACGATCCATCGACGTTTCAGTCGATTGGTTCACCGACTTCATCTCGTGCTCGTCTGCATATCTGCTTGCAACTGCCGCGGCGCGCTCAGTCGCCTCTGAAGGGTCTCAACATTCCAAAATCTGCGTTGATTTGAGGACTTGCCGCGGTTTGGCCCGCATTGGCGCGTTTCTTGTTCGCGAATGATGCCGCTCTTTTTGAAGCTGTCCGCACGCGATCAATGCCTCTGAGAATGGCCAACATGTGCTTGGCTTCCTCCGCATCCATCGCAGACAGCGGGATACCGTCCAGGCGCGCTGGCTCGTGCGTCGCCCGATCGATGATAGACCAACCTGAGTCTTCAGTACGGAGACTATATTCCTCAGCCATCGACAATCCCCATTTGTAGACACCTGCAATTCTGAACGTGTGGGGTGGAACGTGCTACTTCCCAAATTGGTCGATTTTATCGCTCAAAAGTTGTACATTCAGATGTAGTAATATTGAAACAAAGAGAACATCTCCCGTGGCGCCGCCATGCTCGAAGCCGGAATTCTCCATCCAGTTGGCAAAACACCTGTTGGTGCAATGAAATGCATGGTTTAGCCGACCAACCCGACTGGATACAGCCGGAGCACTTCGCTATCCTGAGTACATGCTACTCGACCGACTCCTGAAGATCGCCGCTTGGTTATCGCTTGCCGCCATCCTGTTTGTGACTGTTTCGCCGATCGGTCTGCGACCGCACGACGTCATGTCCGTGCGCGATGACCGGGCACTCGCCTTCACGACAATGGCTTTCCTGTTCGTCGTAGCCTATCCCCGCCGTTTTTGGGTTTGCGCTGTCCTGGTCATATTCGGAGCGGCGGCAATAGAGTTCCTGCAGTATCTTTCACCAACCCGGCATGCGCGGCTTGAGGACGCTGCTGTAAAAGCTGTCGGTGCAGCGATTGGCGTGGGCCTGGGGTTTGCGGCAAACTGGGTCCTCCGGCCGCGCGCGGACTAGTCTCACGAATCGCGATGGTCACCAGATTGTTCGGCGAACCACGCATGCGCCGTCAACGCGTTCTGGATCCGGCATACCTGGAGAAAATATGACTGATCGCTGCAGATGATCAGTCGATGAAGACGCCGACGCTTGCGGCCCGGCCCATGGCGTCGATCACTGTGAGCTTTGAGTAGCCGCCGCCGTCCGGCACCCACTGATTGGTGCGGCGCCGGGAAATATCGTGCAAAGGCTTGCCATTGGCGAGCCA
>Ga0207426_1001658_pt1 | contig 17314 bp, 13 predicted proteins | sample AraplaMF_Cvi_mMS_FD_184265 | JGI IMG/M metagenome (GOLD analysis project Ga0207426, IMG submission 184265) | Arabidopsis root microbial communities from the University of North Carolina, USA - plate scrape MF_Cvi_mMS (SPAdes) (version 2) | ecosystem: Host-associated > Plants > Roots > Endosphere... | reverse complement strand
CAGCACGCTGCGCCCGGCGCGTGCGAGATAGGCGGCGGCCACCAGTCCGTTGTGCCCGCCACCGACGATGACCGCGTCATACGAAGTCCGTTCCGGCATGCCCCTTGGTAGCACGCGGTGATCTCGGTCGCCAGGGTGCAGGCGGCTGAAACCTCCACCCGGGCCGGTGCGGCTTCTTGACCGGGCATGGGGCTGCTCCTAGCGTCCGGCCGTGCTCCGCCCCGGCCCCACCGTCACCGCCCGCTCCCCAGGCCGTCCCGCCCACCCGTGAGGTGACCCGTGTCCCACTCGTCGGTACCCCGCATCGGCCGCACGCTCGCCGGACTCACCGCCGTCGCCGCCTGCTCCGCCGGGCTGCTCACGGCCCCCGCGCCCGCCTCCGCCGCCCCCGGTCCGGACCGTGCGCCCGGGGCCCGGACGGCCGCAGGGGCCTATCCGAACCTGGCCCCGACGCCCCCCATGGGCTGGAACAACTGGTCGTACTACATGTGCGACCTCAACGAGAAGGTCGTCCTCGACAATGCGCGGGCGCTGGTCCGTTCGGGTCTGGCGCGGCGCGGCTACCGCACCGTCACCGTCGACGACTGCTGGATGAGCAGACAGCGCGGCCCCCGGGGGGAGCTGACGGCGGACCCGGCGAAGTTCCCGCACGGCATGGCCCACCTCGGGCGGGAGCTGCACCGGCTGGGGCTGAAGTTCGGGATCTACGAGGACGTCGGCACCCTCACCTGTGAGAAATATCCGGGCAGTCTCGGCCATTTCCGGGAAGATGCGGAGCTGTTCGCCCGCTGGAAGGTCGACTACGTCAAGGCGGACGGCTGCAATGTGCCCGTCGCCCCGGGGCACACCAAGGAGGAGACCTACCGGGACCTGTACGGGCAGATGAGCCGTGCGCTGCGGGACACCGGCCGCCCGATCACCTTCTCGGTGTCGGCGCCGGCCTACTTCCAGTTCGAGGGCGACAGCGTCTGGCACCGGGTCATCGGCTGGTCGGCCGAGCTCGGCAACCTGTGGCGGGGCGGGCGGGACGTGGCGCTCCAGAAGAGCACCCCGGCCGCGAAGTGGTCGTCCATCGTCTACAACTTCCGCTACAACGCCCGGCTGGCGAACCTGCAGAGTCCCGGCCGCTGGAACGACCCGGACTTCCTGCTGGCCGGTGACACGGGCCTGACGCGGCAGGAGATCCAGAGCCAGATGTCGCTGTGGGCGATGATGGCCGCGCCGCTGATCTCCAGTACGGATGTCGGCGGTCTGTCCGCGGCGGCACGCAAGGTACTGGGCAACAAGAAGGTCATCGCCGTCGACCAGGACGCACTGGGCATCCAGGGGACCGTCGTGCAGCAGGACGACGGCTCCGCGGTGCTGGCCAAGCCGCTGAAGAACGGCGACCGGGCGATCGCCCTGTTCAACTCGGGCGACACACCGCGCACGCTGTCGGTCACGGCGGACACGGCGGGGCTGCCGGACGCCGACTCCTACCGGCTGCACGATCTGGTCACCGGCCGCCGGACGGACAGCGACGACACGATCGTGGCGCGCGAGGTCCCGCCGCACAGCACGGTGCTCTACCGCGTCACCCCGGAGTGACCCGCGCCCCGCGGGCCGCCCGCCCGGCACATACGGGCGGTCCGCGGTCCGTTCCGGCGGCAGGGGCGCCGTCCCGGTAAGGGTGCCGTCCCTGGCGACACGGTCCCCGGGGACGCCGTCCGGGTCGCCGTCCCCTAGCCACGGCGTGCGGCCCGCTCCCGGCGCAGTGCCGCGACCCGGCGGTGGAGGGCGGCCGCCTCGTCCGCACGGCCCAGTTGCTCCAGGCACTGGGCCAGGTCGCCATAGCTGGCCAGGGCGTCGAGATGGGCGGCGCCCAGGACCCGTTCGCGGGCGTCCGCGACCTCGCGGTAGCGGTCCAGCGCCTCGTCCCAGCGCCCGAGCCAGCCGAGCGCCACGGCGGTCTCCCGGCGGCTGACCAGGGTGTCGGGGTGGTCGGGGCCGAGCACCCGGGCCCGTGCCGCGGCGACCTCACGGGCCTCCACGAGCGCCTCCTGCCAGCGGTTCTGCCGTCCGAGGTTGACGCCCAGACCGTGCCGGGCCCGCAGCGTCTCCGGATCGTCGGCGCCCTGGGCGCGGGTACGGGCGGCGGTCAGGTCCCGGTAGAGCGCCAGGGCCTCGCCGCTGCGGCCGAGCCGGCCGAGGCCGATGCCGACCTCGTAGCGGGCGGCGAGGGTGTCGGGGTGGTCGGGGCCGAGCACGGCGGTGCGTGCGGCCGCGATGTCGCGGTAGGTGTCCAGCGCCTCCGTCCACAGCCCCAACCGGCCCATCACCTGGGCGAGTTCACAGCGGGTGGCGAGGGTGTCGGCGTGGTGCGCGCCGAGCACCCGGGCGCGGGCCCCGGCCACCTCGTGGGCCATCGCCCGGCAGTCCTCCAGCCGCCCCAGCCGGCCGAGGTTCAGCGCGACGTGGTGCCGGCAGGTCAGCGTGTCGGGGTGGTCGGGGCCCAGCGCGCGTTCCCGGCCCGCCAGCACCTCGGCGTAGATCTGGTGCGCCTCGAAGCTCCGGCCGAGACGGCCCAGGGCGTGGCCGGCCTCCAGGCGGCTGGTGAGGGTGTCGGGGTGGTCGGGGCCGAGGAGCCGCTCGCGTTCCGCGGCGAGCGCACGGTGCGCCGCGCCCGCCTCCTCCCAGCGGCCCAGCCGGCCGAGGTCCAGGGCGGCGGTGTGCCGGCCGGCCAGCGCGGCGAGGGTGGCGCGGCGGTCGTCCGGCGGTGCCGGGCTGGCGATGCCGGCGGGCGGCGACACCTCGCCGCCCAGCAGCTCGCGCCCGCCGGTCCAGGTGTCGGTGAGGACCGTGGTGGCCCGGTCCGCCGGGTGTCCGTGCGGCCGCCGGGCGGGCCCCGCGGGCGAGCCGAGGGTCATCCCGCGGGTCCAGGAGGGCAGCCGCGGGGTGGGGACCGTCAGGTCGTCCGGGCCGGCCGCGGCGCCCCGCACGGGCTGCGGATGACGGGCATCGGCGAGGCGTTTGCCCAGCTGGCCGGCGTCCCTGGGGCGGTCGTCCGGGTCCTTGGCGAGCAGTTCGAGGATGATGCGCTCGTAGGCCTCGGGAAGGTCGGGGCGGAGCGTACGGGGCGGCTCCGGGGCCAGGTCACGGTGGCCGACGAGCACCGCCCAGGCGTCGCCCAGGTCGAAGGGGGGCACGCCGGTGGCGATCTCGTAGAGCACACAGCCGAGGGAGTAGAGGTCGCTGCGGTGGTCGACGCCGTGGGCGCCGATCTGTTCGGGCGACATGTAGTGCGGGCTGCCCATGGCGACACCGGTGCCGGTCAGGCGGGCAGTGAAGCCGATGTCGTGGCCGAGGCGGGCGATGCCGAAGTCGCAGATCTTGACCGTGCCGTCGGCGGTCCGGACGATGTTCGCCGGTTTGAGGTCGCGGTGCACGACGGCCTGTTCGTGGGTGTAGGCGAGCGCGGCGGTGACCTGTTCGGCGATCTCGACGAGGTCGGGCACGGGCAGCGGCTGGCGGCGGCTGTCGTCCAGCAGCTGGCTGAGGTTCCGGCCGCTGAGCAGCTCCATGACGATGAAGAGGGTGCCGTCGTCCTCGCCGAAGTCATGGACGACCGTGATGCCGCGGTGCTGGAGCGCGGCGGCGACGCGGGCCTCGCGGCGGAAACGTTCGCGCAGCACTTGCAGGAACGACGGTTCGTGCCGCGGCCCCGTGGGCTTGAGGCACTTGACCGCGACCTGCCGGCCCAGTGACTCGTCGCGGGCCCGCCATACCTCCCCCATGCCGCCGCGCCCGATGGTGCCGAGCAGCCGGTACCGCCGTTGGATCAGTCTGTTTTCCACCACCATGGATCGCCGCCCCCGTCCCCCGTGGTCAGCCGCGCAGTTCCCCCTGCGCGTCCTTGGGCCCGTCCAGTATGGCGGCGGACGGGCGGAGCTTGTAGGGCGCTGGGCGGGTGCCGGGACCGAGGCGCGCGACGGCGCGCAGGATGTGCCGGGGCGGGAGCTGCCAGCGGACGGCGGGCGGAATGGCGCGAAGGAGGCGGCCGGTGGCCCGGAGCCGCCGGGTGACGGTGGCGGGCGGAGGCGCGGGGCGTCCGTAGAGCTCGTGGGCGTACGCCGGGAGTGCGCCGTAGGCCAGTTGTGCCACCCGCTGCCAGACCAGGGCGCGGGCCGGTACCAGGGCGGCCGGGGTCGGGGGCCTGCGCAGAAAGGACTCCACCTCGCGGGCCTCGGGGGTCGGCGCCAACTCGCGTTGTACGCGGGCGAAGTAGGCGGCGAGCTCGGCCCGGCTGCCGGGCACGGCGGCCGGTTCGAGGCCGACGAGCCGGGCGCTCTCGCGCTGCTCGTGGAGGTAGGCGTCGGCGTGGGCGTCGCTCAGGGGGTAGCCGGAGCGGCGCAGGACGTGCAGGTAGGAGTCCACTTCCGCGCAGTGCACCCACAGCAGCAGGTCCGGCTCGTCGACGCCGTAGCGCTCGCCGGTGGCGGGATCGGCGGCGGACAGCCGGCGGTGGATGCGGCGCACCCGGGCACCGGCCTGTTCGGCGGCGTCGGTGGCGTCGTAGGTGAGGGTGCCGACGAAACGGGCGGTGCGCATCAGCCGGCCCCAGGCGTCCCGTCGGAAGTCGGAGTTCTGCAGGACCCCGCGCACCGCGCGCGGGTGCAGCGCCTGGAGGTACAGCGCACGGACGCCCGCGATCCACATCATCGGGTCGCTGTGCATCTGCCACGTCACGGAGCGGGGGCCGAAGAGCCCCGGGTCGCCTGCCACGCACCACACCTCCCGCCGCCGGCCCGCCGCCCGGCGGCAGCCGTGTCCGGAACCTCTCGATGAGCCGCTTCGGTGCCCGGCCCCCGGGTTCCGGCACGCGCCGGCCGCTGCCCCGTCGGCGTGTTCCCATTGTCGGTCCCGCGACGGCTCACCCGCATCATCGCCCGGCGGGCCGTCGTACGACAGATGCGGTCCGGCCACCGGCGTGCGCAGGGGCGCTCCCGCTTCGCGGCACGCGCCGGCCCGCGCGGCCGGGCCGGCGCGTGCCGCCCCGTCAGCCGGTCTGCTCGACGCCGGACCGGCCCGCCGCGCGGTCCCCCTGGTCGAGAACCGTGCCCGCCACCATCCGGGCGGCCTCCGCCGGGGAGGGCGCGACGGTGCGCTCGGACAGCGGCAGGGGGGCGGGCAACGGCTCCCCGGCGCCGAGGAAGGTGCGGCGGACCACCCGCTCGGCGGCGTGGCCGTCGTCCCACGGGCAGAACCGCGCGCGGAACGCGGCACGCAGCTCGCCGGCCCCGGCCCCCTTCCAGCGCCCGCTGCGGAACGCCTCGATCAGCTCGTCCTCGCCGGTGGCGATGACGCCCGGCGTCTCCCCCGGCTTGCCGGAGAGCAGGTCGAAGGTGACGCCCCGGGAGCGGACGTAGGTCTCCCAGTCGTCGGCGTAGGTGATGATCGGCCGGTCGAGGCCCGCGTAGTCGAACATGATCGACGAGTAGTCCGTGACCAGCGCGTCCGCGGCGAGGCACAGCTCCTCCACCGAGGGGTGCCGGGAGACGTCGATCAGCGCGCCCTGCTCCTGGAGTTTTTGGAGGTGCGGGTTCCGGTCGTAGAAGTAGTGCGTACGGACCAGCAGGACGACGTCCGGGCCGAGCTCGCGGGTGACCTTCTCCAGGTCCAGCTGCGGCACGTAGCCGACCTGGTAGTCGCGCACCGTCGGGGCGTAGAGGACCGCGGTGCTGCCGGGGGCGATGCCCAGCCGCGCACGGATGTCGAGCACCTCCTGGGCACCGGTCCGGAAGAAGACGTCGTTGCGCGGATAGCCGGCGTCGACCGACTCGAAGCCGCAGGGGTAGACCCGCTCCCACTGCTCGGTGGAGTGCGGGTTGGACGAGAGCGACAGGTCCCAGCGGTCGGCACGTGCGAGCAGCTTGCGCATGCTCATGCCCTTGGCGGCGGCCGGGTACTTCTGCTGGTCGATCCCCATCCGCTTGAGCGGGGTGCCGTGGTGGGTCTGGAGGTGGATCTGGCCGGGGCGCTTGACCACGTGGTCGGCGAAGTTGACGTTGTTCACGAAGTACGTCGCGCGCGCCATCACCTCCCAGTACCGCGGGGTGTTGACGACGACGTGGTCCATGCCGGCGGGCACGGTGTCCACGGCGTCCTCGCGCACCACCCACACCCCCCTGATGTGCGGGGCCAGCTCCCTGGCCTTCTCGTGGACCGCGAGCGGGTTGCAGGACGGGGTGCGGTTCCAGTAGGAGCTGAAGACCGCGAGGCCGGGGTCGAGGGGGCGCCGGCGCTGGATCCGGTAAGCGGCCGACGAGGCCCGGCCGTTCATGGCGCGCCGGGTCCTGCGCAGGCGCTGCCGGCCGCTCTCGCGGGTGCGGCTCACCAGTCCGAGGGCCTGGAAGGCACGGTACGAACCGCGTTCCAGCGCCTGGAACTGCCCGGCGTCGACGTCGTCGGGCGGGGTGAAGCCGGCCGGCTTGTGCCGCCGGTACATCGCCGCGGCGAGCTGGAAGTACTCCGGCCGGTCCGCGGCCGGCACGCGGCTCTCGCGGGCGCCGGTGAACAGGAAGTGGCTGACCATCCGCTCGAAGAACAGCGGCCGCAGGTGGTCCAGGTCCGGCCGGCCGTCGAGGAACTCGAAGAGCCGCTGGTACTGGTCGAAGATGGTGAAGTGCTTGCGGCCCGGCGTCTTCATGGAGTTGCCGTGGCGGCGCTGGCGGTACTCGACGCAGGCATGGTCCAGGCACACCGCGCGCTCGGCGGTGAGCATGGTGGTGTACACCATGAGGGCGTCCTCGTAGAGGCCGTCGGTGTACCGGAACCCGTTGTCCACGAAGAAGTCGCGCCGGAACGCCCGGTTCCACACCACCGCGAACATCTGCAGGAACTCGGTGCGCTCAGCCGGCTTGAACACCTCCGCCCCGGCCGCGGCGAGGAGCTCGCGGGCGGCACTCGGCTGGACCGCGTGCCACCAGTAGGTCCGCACATGGTCGAAGAGCAGGAGGTCGGGGTCCTCGGACGCGGCCAGGCGGTCGGCCATGGCCCGCAGCGCGCCCGCGGTGAGGGTGTCGTCGCTGTCGAGGAACAGCAGGTAGTCCCCGCTCGCCCGGTCCACCCCGGTGTTGCGGGCCGCACCGATGCCCCGGTTCTCCTCATGGCGCACGGTGATCACCCGCGGGTCGCGGGCAGCGTACTCCGCCAGGATCTCGCCGCTCAGATCCGGCGAGCGGTCGTCGACCGCGATGACCTCGAAGTCGGTGAAATCCTGCTCCAGCAACGAGTCCAGGCACACGCGAAGATACCCCTGCACGTTGAACACGGGAACGATGATGCTGAAACGCGGGGCGGATCCGGGGCCCGTCTCGGGCATGGCGGTGGTGCTCCTCGAAGGTGTCGGCCTCATGACGAAGGCCTGAAATGTCAACGACCGTGAGTGGGACCACCGGCGCCCCGCAAAGGTTGTGTGCGAGCTGCGGGGGGTGGGTGTTGCGCCTCTCACATGTCCGCCGGGCCGCGGGCCCGATTCAGCGGGCCCGATGGCCCGGCCGCCCGACAGGCCGCGGGCGCACCGCCTCAGCGCCGTACGCGGGGCATTCCCAGGCCGATCCAGGAGATGATCTCGCGTTGGATCTCGTTGTTGCCGCCGCCGAAGGTGAAGATGACGGCGGAGCGGTAGCCGCGTTCCAGTTCGCCGTGGAGGACGGATCCGGCGGAGCCCTCCTTGAGGGGGCCCGCGGCGCCGACGATCTCCATCAGCGAGGCATAGGCGTCCCGGCGGGCCTCGGAGCCGTAGACCTTGACCGCGGAGGCGTCCTGCGGGGTGAGGGTGCCGTGCTGGAGGGCGTCGACCATCTGCCAGTTGAGCAGCTTCATGGCGTCGAGCCGGGCGTGGGTGCGGGCGAGCCGGCCGCGTACCCAGCCCAGGTCGATTACCCGGCGGCCGTCGGCGAGTGCGGTGCCGGCGGCCCAGTGCTGGACGTCGTGCAGGGCGCGGATGGCCATGGTGCCGTGGGCGGCGAGGGTGACCCGCTCGTGGTTGAGCTGGTTGGTGATGATCCGCCAGCCCTTGTTCTCGCCGCCGACGCGGCGGGAGGCGGGGACGGTGATGTTCTCGTAGTAGCTGGCGGTGGTGTCGTGCGAGGCGAGGGTGTTGATCAGGGTGCAGGAGTAGCCGGGGTCGCTGGTGGGGACGAGGAGCATGGTGATGCCCTTGTGGGGCGGGGCTTCCGGGTCGGTGCGCACGGCGAGCCACACCCAGTCAGCGGTGTCGCCGTTGGTCGTCCAGATCTTCTGCCCGTTGACGACGTAGTGGCCGCTCTCCTCGTCGCCCACCCGGACGGCGCGGGTCTTGAGGGCGGCCAGGTCGGTGCCGGCGTCCGGTTCGCTGTAGCCGATGGCGAAGTCGATCTCGCCGGAGAGGATCCGGGGCAGGAAGTAGGCCTTCTGCTCGTCGGTGCCGAACTGCATGATCGTCGGGCCGACGGTGTTCAGCGCCATCAGCGGCAGCGGCACGCCCGCCTGGGCCGCCTCGTCGAAGAAGATGAACTGCTCCGTCGGGGACAGGCCGCGTCCGCCGAACTCCTTGGGCCAGCCGACGCCGAGCCAGCCGTCGGCGCCCAGCCGGCGCACGGTCTCGCGGTAGAACCGCTTCTGGGCGGCGGGGTCGGCGTGGGGGGCACGTCCGGGGACGGCGGAGCCGCGGGGGCCCTCGGGGGCACGGTCCGGCACCAGCGCGGCGAAGTACGTGCGCAGCTCGGCGCGCAACTGCTGCTGCTCGGGGGTGTATTCGAGGTGCACGGCCCCTCCAGTTCGTCCGGTCCGGTCGTCCGGTCCGAGGGGCACGAGTAGCTGACGGCCCGTCGGCTGCCGGATCGAGGGGCACAGTAGAACTTGTTCCAGTAATACGGAAGGGCGGGGCGGCGGAAGGGCGCCCGGGCGGGGTGAGGCGGCCGGGCGAGGGAGGGACGGGCCCGCCCGGCGGGGGCCGGGCGAGGGCCGGGCGAGGGGCGGGCGAGGGCCGGGTGAGGGGCGGGCGAGGGATGGGCCCGCCAGGAGAGGGCCGGGTGAGGGCCGGGCCCACCGGGAGCGGGCCGGACGAGGAGCCGGCCCGCCAGGCGGGGTGGCAGGGCCGGGCGGCCGGGAGGGGGGTCCTGCGGCCGGGCCGTCGTCGGTCAGGGGACGATCGAGTCGACGTATCCGCCGTCGACACGGACGGCCGCGCCGGTCGTCGCCGAGGCGAGCGGGGAGCTGAGGTAGACCACCATGGCGGCGATCTCCTCCGGTTCGATCAGCCGCTGGATCAGCGACTGCGGCCGGTACTCGCGCATGAACGCCCGCTGCGCCTCGTCCCACGGCAGGTCCCGGCCGACGAGGCCACGGACGAAGTCCTCGACCCCGCCCGTGTGGGTCGGCCCGGCGATGACGGAGTTCACGCACACCCCGCTGCCGGCCGCCTCCTTCGCGAAGCCCCGGGACACCGCGAGCAGCGCCGTCTTGGACATCCCGTAATGGATCATCTCGGCCGGGATCACCACGGCGGAGTCGCTGGCGATGTTCTGGATGCGGCCCCAGCCCCGCTCGGTCATGCCGGGCAGGTAGTGGCGGATCATCCGGACCGCCGTGAGCACATTGATGTCGAAGTACCGCCGCCACTCGGCGTCGTCGATCTCCAGGGCGGGCCGGGAGCCGAAGACGCCGAGGTTGTTGATGAGGATGTCCGCCTGCGGCACGGCCTCGGTCACCCGGTCGAGGCCGTCGTCGGAACCGATGTCACCGGGCGCCGCGACGAAGTCGCCCCCGGGCTCCCGGGTGCGCATCCGCTCCAGCGCCGCGTCCACGGACCCGGCGCTGCGGCCGTTCACGGCGACCCGGGCTCCGGCGCGGGCCAGCCCCAGGGCGATGGCCGCCCCGATGCCCTGCGTCGAGCCGGTCACCACCGCGGTCCGGCCGGTGAGATCGATCTGCACGGCTCTGCTCCGTTCTCGGTCTCCCGCCCCCGCACTCCGCGAGCGGGTCCTGCACCTGGCACGCACGAGGGCCCGGCCCGGCGCCTTCGCGGCACCGGACCGGGCCCTGAACCGGCTTCCTCAGCCCACGGGGTGCTGCTTCGCGACATGGTTCGGCTGCATCCGGGTGCGCTGGACGTCCTTGCAGTACCGGACGGCGCCGCTGCTGGTCACGTACCGGGCCGAGACCCAGGTCGCCCGCTCCTCGCGGGTGAGGTACCAGACGGTGTTGCCGCCGACGCTCTGGGTGCGGACCTTGCACACCAGGCCGACCTGCGTGCGGTGACGGAGGTGACCCCGCACGGAGGAGTCGGTGCTGGGGTACTGACGCTGGCTCAGTCCCGACTTGGCAGTGACCACACCGAAGGGCTTCGTGGGCCCGGGGGTCGTCGCGTGCGCCGGGGCCGCGGCCAGCAGCGTCGCGCCGAGGGCGACGGCCGCGGTGAGTGCGCCCGCGCCGGCTGCGAGCTGCTTGCCTCGGGCCACGAGGAGGTCGGTCGTGGGCATAGGGGTCTCCTGTTCTCGACGCGCAATGCCACCCATTGCCGCGAGGTGGACATTACGCGCAATTCACCCTGGGAATGCGGGGAAACGGCGAACAGGCCGCCGATCGTGTGACGGCACCGGCACGCCCTCGGCACGGGCGTCCGCCGCCTCGCAAGCGGGGCGGCACCGGCGCGGGTCAGCCCTCGGTTCCGGCGCCGTGGATCCCGAAGTGCCCGCCCTGCGGGTCGCGGACCACCGCGACCCGCGGCCCCTCGGGCACATCCGTCGGGGGCACCAGCAGCATGCCGCCCGACTCGGCGGCCCGGGCGGCCGCCGCGTCGACGCCGGCGACCGCGAAGTACGGCAGCCAGTGGGCCCGGACGTCGTCCGGGTAGAACTCGTCCAGCGCGCTCATCCCGCCGAAGTCGGCGCCGTCGACTCCCCATTGCGGGTAGTCCTTGTGCGTGCCCACGGTCCAGCCGAAGATCCGCGTGTAGAAGGCCTTGGCGGCCTCCTCGTCCCGGGTCGCGAGTTCGACCCAGCCGAGCGAGCCCGGCGCGTTGAACACCGCGGCGCCGGCGAAGGACCGGCCCTGCCACAGCGAGAAGACCGCGCCCTCCGGATCGGCCACCACGGCGAAGCGGCCCAGGTCGAAGACGTCCATGGGCGGCATCAGCTGACGCCCGCCGGCCTCGGTGACCGCGGCGGCCTGCGCGTCGGCGTCCCGCGTCGCGAACGACACGGTCCAGGCGGTCGGCTGCCCGGGGGCGTAGAGCGGGGTGAGGGCGGCAACCGGGGCGCCCCCGAGGTACAGCATGGTGTAGCCGCCCGCCTCCTCCCGCGGGTCGGTCTCGGCGCGCCAGCCGAAGACCTGGCGGTAGTACACCTTGGCGGCTTCCACGTCCGACGTCCCCAGCTCCACCCAGCAGGGCGCGCCGGGCGTGGGCTCAGTGATCTTCACGGTGTGTTCCGTCCCTCCGCGCCGGGCCGCGGCCGGGCGGTGCCGCGCTCGCGTCCGCACGCCGCCGGTCGGCATGCATACGCTGCCGATCGTCCGACGCGGGCGACGGGGCCGCAACCGGAAGCGGAGGCGGGGCGGCCGCGGCGCCGGGGCGGCCGGCTCCCTGGCGTTGGCGGCGGGCCGGCTACGGCTGCGGGTCACCGAAGGTGGTGCGCAGTTGGTGCAGTGAGCCGCGCGGGGCGTCGGGGGCGAGGGCGTCGGCCAGCGCGCGGGCGGCGGCCTCGGCGGCCGCGGCGGCGCGGGGCAGCATCACCGCTTCGTAGGCACGTACCGCCTCGTCGGCCTCGTCGTGCGCGGCGAGGGCCCGGGCGAGGTCGGCGCCGTCGAGCAGGGCGAGGTCGGCGCCCCGTGCGGTGGACGGTGGCATCAGGTGCGCGGCGTCGCCGAGCAGGGTCAGGCCCGGCGTGTGGGTCCAGGTGTGCGGCACAGGCAGGGCGAAGAGCGGCCGGTTGACGAACCCGCCGTCGTTCTCGCGCAGCAGGGCCAGCAGCCGTTCGTCCCAGCCCGCGAACCGGTCGAGCAGCACCGCGCGGACGGCGTCGGTGTCCGCCATCCGCACTCCGGCCTCCAGCGCCCAGTCCTGGGAGCCGCGGAAGGCGGCATAGAGGCGGATCCGGCCGCGGCCCTCGCGCCGGGCGAACAGCGCCCGGCCGGCGGACCCGGCCGCCATGCTGCCGCCGCCGACCAGCCGGGCGGCCTCCGGGTGGCGGGTGCCGGCGTCCTCGCATCCGGACTCGACGAAGGTGACACCGGTGTAGTGGGGGTCGGCGTCGGAGAGCATCGGGCGGACCCGGGACCAGGTTCCGTCGGCGCCGACGACCAGGTCGAAGGTCTCGGTGTGGCCGTCGTCGAACTCGGCCCGGTGGCGGCCGTCGCCGAGCGGATGCAGGGTGCGCAGGTAGCTGTTCCAGCGGACGGTCGCGGGGGCGAGGGAGGCCAGCAGGAGGCGGCGCAGGTCGCCCCGGTCGATCTCGCAGCGGTCGGTCCCGGGCCCGTCGGTCCCGGACCGGCCGGTCGCGCCGGGGTGGGCGCTCCCGGGGCGGGCGCCGGCGGGACGGTCGCTCGGGCCGGGGCCGGGGGTGTGGTGGAAGAGCACCGTCGCGGTGTGGTCGAGCAGCCGCACCTCACGTCCCTCGGGGCGGGCGAGCGCGGCGAACTCCTCGTACAGGCCGGCCGCCCGCAGGGCCTCCTGAGCGGTCGTCATCGGCAGGCCCAGCACGCCGCCCCGGGCGCGGGCGCCCTCGGAAGCGTCACGGTCGAAGACGGTGACGGGTACGCCGTGGCGCTGCAGGACGCGGGCGCAGGTCAGCCCGCCGGGGCCGGCGCCGATGATCGCGATACGCGCAGTCGTGGGGGTCATGGCGCTCCTTGGCCGGGCAGGACGGCGATGCCTCCCCCTCAGAAAAGCACATCGGGGGAAAAGCCCTCTTGATGCGCTTTCCGTGCCACTCGCGCCGCTCGTCCCCCGCGTCGGGAATTGCCGCCGCCACCTCACCGGCCGCAATTCGCCGGAGTGGACAGGCGTGCGGGCGGGTAGATCACCCCAGGTCGGGGCCTTGCGGGAGCCGGTGGCACGATCCGTCCGACAAAAAGGACAGTTGATTGTTTAACGCCGGACGGGTTTGCAAGTTTAGGTATGCCTAACCTAATGTAACGACGCGTGCCGACCATCAAACCACCTGCCACCGCACCCCCTGTGCCCGATGCGCTTCCCGCCGCGAAGGTCCTGCGGCGCGTCCCGTTGTTCGTGGCCGGACTCTGTGCCCTGGCAGTCTGTGCCGCCCTGAGCCTCGCCCTCGGCGCCCGGTCCGTACCGCTGTCCACCGTGTGGGACGCGCTGTCCGGGACCGTCCACGGGCGGGACGCCCTGGTGGTGACGGGCCTTCGGCTGCCGCGCACCCTGGTCGCCCTCGCGGTCGGCGCGGCGCTCGGTGTCGCCGGAGCGGTCGTCCAGGGCGTCACCCGCAACCCGCTCGCGTCCCCGACGACGCTCGGCATCAACGCGGGTGCGGGCTTCGCGGTGGTCACCGCGATCTATGCGCTGCATCTGACCCGCCCCACCCAGTACGTCTGGTTCGCGTTCGCGGGGGCCGCGGCCGCCGCGGTGTTCGCCCAGGCGCTGGCCCGGCGCGCGGGCGACCTCGACCCCGCGCGGCTCGCGCTGGGCGGCACCGTCCTCCAACTCGTCCTGCTCTCCTGGACGTCGACCGTCATGCTGGCCAGCAAGCGGTCGCTGGACGAGGCCCGGTTCTGGATGGCCGGCTCACTGGCCGAGCGCCCGCTGTCGGTGCTCTACCCGGTGCTGCCGACCCTGGCGCTCGGACTCGTCCTCGCGCTCGCCCTCGCCCCCGCGCTCAACGCGCTGGCGCTGGGCGACGACGCGGCGCAGGCGCTGGGCGTGCGGGTGTCGCGGATCCGGGTGGCCGGCGGGCTGGCCGTCGTGCTGCTCGCCGCGTCGGCGGTGGCCGTTGCCGGTCCGCTCGCCTTCATCGGGCTGGCCGCCCCGCACCTGGTCCGCCAGCTGCTGCGCACCTCCGACCACCGGGTCCTGGTACCCGGCTGTCTGATCGCCGGTCCGCTGCTGCTGCTCGCCGCCGACATCCTCGGACGGGTCGTCATCCGGCCGTCCGAGCTGCAGGTCGGCATCATCAGCGCGTTCCTCGGCGCGCCGCTGCTGGCGCTGCTGGCCCGGAAGGTGGCCCGATGACCGACCTCGTACGGAACAAGAAGACGCCCGGTCCGGCGTCCGCCGCCGCGGCACCGGGACGACGGCGCATGGTCCGCCGGACCCCGCTGCTCGCCCTCGTCGGCGTGGTGCTGCTCGGGGCCCTGGTGACGGTGTCCGTGGCCAACGGCGACATGCCGCTGCCGCCCGCCGACGCGGTCAAGGGCCTCCTCGGGATCGGTGATTCCGCCACGGTGCTGGTGGTCCAGGAGTTCCGGGCCCCGCGGATGGTTGCGGCGATCGTCGCCGGGGCGGGCCTGGCGGTGGCCGGTGCCCTGCTCCAGCGGCTGTTCCGCAACCCGCTCGCCTCCCCCGATGTGATGGGGGTGACCGGCGGCGCCTCGTTCGGCGCGGTGGCGATGCTGGCCGCCGGGGCCTCGCAGGCGCTGATGCCGCTGGCCGCGCTGGGCGGCGGGCTGCTCGCCGCGGTGCTGCTGGGGGTGTTCGGCTGGCGCTCCGGGGTCAGCGTGACCCGCCTGGTGCTGGTCGGTCTCGCCGTGCAGGCGGGCCTGTCGGCGGCGGTGAGCTTCATGGTCGTCCGCTTCCCCACCGAACTCGCGGGGTCGGCCCTGCAGTGGACGACGGGGTCGGTGTACGGGCGGACCTGGACCGAAGTGTGGTCCGCCGGCGGGGCGATGGCCGTGGCGCTGCTCGCCGCCTTCGCCCTGCACCGCCGGCTGGCCGTCCTCGACCTGGGCGACGACTCGGCCGGGGCGCTCGGGCTGCACACCCACACCGCCCGGCTGCAGGTCCTGGTCTGCGCCATCGTGCTGGCCTCGCTGGCCGCCGCGCTGACCGGCCCGGTCGCCTTCGTCGCGCTGGCCGTTCCGCACATCGTGCGGTTCCTCGCCGGGCCGCCGACCGCCGGGACGCTGGCGCTGTCCGGCCTCGCCGGTGCCGTCCTGCTGCTCGCCTCCGACCTCGTGGCGCAGTACCTGCTGCCGGTCGGCGGGCTGCCGGTCGGCGTGGTGACCGCCACGCTGGGCGCGCCGTGGCTGCTGGTGTTGATGATCCGTCAGAGCAGTTCCGTCAACAGGAGTGTCCGATGACCGCCAACCAGCTCTCCACCCAGGGACTCGATCTGCGCTACGGCGACCGGCTGATCGTCGGCGGCCTCGACCTGGTGCTGCCCGGCGGCGCCGTCACCGCCGTCGTCGGCCCCAACGCCTGTGGCAAGTCGACGCTGCTGCGCGGTCTGACCCGGCTGCTGACGCCGTCCGCCGGCACGGTCGCCCTGGACGGCTCCGACATCCACCGGATGCCGGCCAAGGCGCTGGCGCTGCGCATGGGGCTGCTCCCCCAGCAGCCGGTCACCCCCGACGCGATCACGGTCGAGGCGCTGGTACGACTGGGCCGCTACCCCCACCAGCGGCTGCTGAGCCCCTGGTCGGCGGCCGACCAGCAGGCGGTGGAGGAGGCGCTGCGGCGCACCGGCACCGTGGAACTGCGCGACCAACCCGTCGACCGGCTCTCCGGCGGCCAGCGGCAACGCGCCTGGATCGCGCTCGCGCTGGCGCAGGACACCGAACTGCTGCTGCTCGACGAGCCGACCACCTTCCTCGACCTGCGCCACCAGCTCGACGTCCTCGACCTGGTCGCCGAACTGCACGCCGAGGCGGGCCGCACCGTGGTGATGGTGCTGCACGACCTCGGGCAGGCGGCCCGCTACGCGGATCACCTCGTGGTCCTCAAGGACGGGCAGCTGGCGGCGGCCGGCGCACCGGCGGACGTGCTCGACGCCGAGCTGGTCAAGTCCGTGTTCGACGTGGACTGCCGGGTCATCCCCGACCCCGAGACCGGCACCCCGCTGGTCGTCCCCAAGGGCAGCGCGAAACGGCACACCGCCGTCTCCGCCTGACCCGCCCCCACGCCCTCTCCCCTTTTCCGCTCCCCCTAAGGAAGTTGCCCTCATGTTCACCAGATCCTCTCTGCACGGCTCCGGCCGGCTGCCGGCCACGCTGCTCACCGTCGTCCTGGGCGCCGGCGCCCTCACCGCGTGCGGGGGCGGCACCTCCTCGGGAGGCGAGGACGCGGCGAAGGGCGGCGCCGGATTCCCGCGCACCGTCAAGAGCGTCATGGGCGGCGACGTGAAGATCCCCGGCAAGCCCAAGCGCGTGGTCGTCCTGGACACCGGTGAGCTCGACGATGTCACCACGCTCGGCATCAAGCCCGTCGGCGCGGTCTCCCCGCACATGAAGACCGAGGGCGGCTTCCCCACCTACCTCAAGGACGAGATCGGCGGCGTCAAGGACGTCGGTCCGCTGCTGGAGCCGAACCTCGAAAAGATCATCGCCCTCAAGCCCGACCTGATCCTGTCCTCCAAGGTCCGGCACGAGAAGATCTACGACAAGCTCCAGCAGATCGCGCCGACCGTCTTCACCGAGACCACCGGCGGTCCCTGGAAGGCCAACCTCAAGGTCCACGCCAAGGCGCTGGGGCTGGAGAAGGAAGCCGACCGGAAGCTGGCGGAGTACCAGAACCGGGCCAAGGCGCTGGGCGAGGCCATCAAGAAGAAGTACCACGGCAAGATGCCGTCGGCGTCCGTGGTGCGCTTCGTCGCCGGCCCGACCCGCCTCTACCAGAAGTCCTCCTACAGCGGTGTGGTCCTCGACGACATCGGCCTGGCCCGGCCGAAGTCGCAGAGCTCGACCGACCCGGCCAAGACGATGCTCGACGTCAGCCCCGAGCAGATCGACAAGGCCGACGCGGACCTGGTGTTCGTGACGACCGCGGACGAGCCGAGCAAGACCCAGCAGAAGGACGTCACGTCCAACCCGGTCTGGAAGGACCTGCCGGCCGTCAAGAAGCACAAGGTCTTCGACGTGCCCGACGAGACCTGGATGTCCGGCATCGGCATCCAGGCCGCCGAGCACATGCTCGCCGACGTGGCCAAGGCCACCGGCGTGCCGCTGCCGAAGGCCTGACCCGCCCGAAACGGGGGTGGGCCGCCGTCCCCACGGCCCGCCCCCGTCCCCGACGTCCCTCGCGCCACCCTTGATCCTGAAGGGCCCCGTCCCATGCGGATGTACCTGCTCGCTCTCAACCCCACCGACTCGGTCACCGAGGGATTCCTCCCCGCCGCCGCCC
>Ga0207426_1001657_pt1 | contig 17321 bp, 17 predicted proteins | sample AraplaMF_Cvi_mMS_FD_184265 | JGI IMG/M metagenome (GOLD analysis project Ga0207426, IMG submission 184265) | Arabidopsis root microbial communities from the University of North Carolina, USA - plate scrape MF_Cvi_mMS (SPAdes) (version 2) | ecosystem: Host-associated > Plants > Roots > Endosphere... | reverse complement strand
GCGGTTTCTTGCCGCCGTCATGGTCGATGTAGAACGCACCGAACCGCTCCGGCAGGTTGAAGTCGACCTGCGTGGTGCCGCACTGCCAGTCGCGGCCGATGGCGTCGCGCAGCACGTATTCGAACTTAGGCCCGTAGAACGCGCCTTCGCCCGGATTGATCTCGGTCTTGATGTGATTGTTCTGCGACTGGATCTCGCGCAGCACCGTCGCCATCACCCGCTCGGCGTGATCCCACATCTCATCGGTGCCGACACGTTTCTCCGGCCGCGTCGACAGCTTCACGGTGAGATCGCCGGTGAAACCGAAATCCGCGTAGGTCGACAGGATCAGGTCGTTGATCTTGAGGCACTCGTCGGCGAGCTGCTCCTCGGTGCAGAAGACATGCGCGTCGTCCTGGGTGAAGCCGCGCACGCGCATCAGGCCGTGCATCGCGCCTGACGGCTCGTAGCGATGCACCACGCCGAACTCGGCAAGCCGCATGGGCAGGTCGCGGTAACTCTTCAGGCCGTGCTTGAAGATCTGCACGTGACCCGGGCAGTTCATCGGCTTCAGCGCGAACCAGCGCTTGTCCTCGGCCTCGTCGCCGGCCGATTGCGCCGCGAACATGTTCTCGCGGTACCAGCCCCAATGGCCCGAGGTCTCCCACAGCACCTTGTCGAGGATCTGCGGCGCGTTGACCTCGCTGTAGTCGCCGGTCAGGCGGCGGCGCATATAGGCGATCAACTGCTGGAAGATGGTCCAGCCCTTCGGATGCCAGAACACAACGCCCGGACCTTCCTCCTGGAAGTGGAAGAGGTCGAGCTCGCGCCCGAGCTTGCGATGGTCGCGCTTCTCGGCTTCCTCGATCTGCTTGAGGTAGGCGTCGAGGTCCTCCTGCTTGGCGAAGGCGGTGCCGTAGATGCGGGTCAGCATCGGATTGTTGCTGTCGCCGCGCCAATAGGCGCCGGCCACCTTCATCAGCTTGAAGGCGTTGCCGACCTTGCCGGTCGAGGTCATGTGCGGGCCGCGGCACAGATCGAACCAGTCGCCCTGGTAATAGATCTTGATCGGCTCGGTGCCGGGAATGGCGTCGACCAGCTCGACCTTGAAGGCCTCGCCCTTGTCGCGGAACACCTGCTTGGTCTTCTCGCGATCCCAGACTTCCTTGGTGAAAGGCTTGTCGCGCGCGATGATCTCGCGCATCTTTTTCTCGATCGCGGCGAAGTCTTCCGGCGTGAACGGCTCGTTGCGGAAGAAGTCGTAGTAGAAGCCGTTCTCGATCACCGGGCCGATGGTGACCTGGGTGCCCGGCCACAGCGTCTGCACGGCTTCGGCCAGCACATGCGCGCAATCGTGGCGGATCAATTCCAGCGCGCGCGGATCGTCGCGGTTGACGAGCTCGATCTTGGCGTCGGCCTCGATGGGATCGTTGAGGTCGGCGAGCACGCCGTCGAGCGCCATCGCAACCGTGCGCTTGGCCAGCGACGGCGAGATGCCCTTGGCGATGTCGAGGCCGGTGATGCTCTTGTCATACTGGCGCTGGGCGCCGTCGGGGAAGGTGAGGGTAACTTTTGCTGCGGGGGTCACGGGCTTGAGGTTGGACAGGCTGTACTGGAAACCGGACTCGGATTTGGGCTGGTCGGTCATTGCTTTTCTCCTGAGGCTCACTCCTGCGAACGAGCGCAGGTAAGCGGGAACGAGCGATATATCAGGCGATTCGGCCTGCGCAATCCGGCATTTCCAAGAAAGTGGCGCGCAAAAGCGAGGGCGCGGCCCCAACTATTTGGCGCTCCGCCCTTTAACTCGTCATAGGCCGCCGCTACATGCGTTTGCATGGAAAATGCCCCCGCCGCCGGCCGTTTCGCGCCTACCGCCCTGATGCTTGGCAATCTCGTCACGGGCTGCTCGGTGCTGGCGCCGGCCGGCATGCTGCCGGAATTGTCGTCGGGGCTCGGGATCAGCATCCATGCGGCCGGGCTCCTGATCACCTTCGGCGCGGTGACGCTGTGCATCGGCTCGCCGCTGACGGCGTGGCTGACCAGCCGGATCGAGCGGCGGAGCCTGCTCACCGTCACGCTGGCGGTGCTCGCGCTCGGCAATTTCGCCTCGGCGTTCGCGCCAGACTATACGAGCCTGCTCGTCATCCGCCTGGTCATGCTCGCGGTCGGCGCGCTCTACACGCCGCAGGCTGCCGGCACCGCCGCGCTGATCGTGCCGGTGGAGCGGCGCGGCAGCACGATCGCCTATATCTTTCTCGGCTGGTCGTTAGCTGCTGCCGTCGGCCTGCCGCTGATCACCTTCATCGCCAGCCGTTACGGGTGGCGCGCGGCCTATGGCGGGATCGGTGCGCTCGGCTGCATCAGCTTCCTGTTGTTGCTGCTGCGCTTGCCGGCGGGGCTGAAGGGTACGCCGGTGGATTTGAAGACCTGGAGCGCGGTCGGCCGCAACCGTGCCATCCTGCTGCTGCTGGCGATCACGATGCTGCAAATGTCCGGGCAGTTCGTGGTGTTCACCTTCATGGGCCCGCTGCTGAAGAAGCTGACCGGGGCAGGGCCGGACGCCATCGGCATGGTGTTCGCCATTTACGGCGTCTGCGGCTTCCTCGGCGTCGTGATCGCCACCCGCATCGTCGACGGGTGGGGACCTTATCGCACCTCGCTGCTGTTCACCTGCCTGTTGCTTGCGGGCATCTCGGGCTGGGCGTTCGGCGCCGGCACGCTGGTCCTGATGGCGATCGCGGTCGCGATCTGGGGGCTCGGCTTTGCCTCGACCAATTCGATGCAGCAGGTGCGCCTGGTCACGGCCGCACCAAAGCTGGCGCCGGCGACCGTCGCGCTCAACACCTCCGTCCTCTACATCGGCCAGGCCGTCGGCTCCGCCATCGGCGGATTGCTGTTCGCGCGCGAGCTCCTGCATCCGCTCGGCTTCGTCGCGGTCGGTTTCGTTGTGCTGGCGCTGGTCCTGGTGGTCCTGAGCCGGCCCCGGCGGGCTGCTGCCGTCACGGCCTGAATCCCCCGTTTTCCTGTGCGCAAGGTGCTTGGCAAACGGCGCGCGGGAGGGCTAGAAGGCGAGGCATGGGGACCAAAGAGAGATGACTGAAATGAGGATGATTCTGGCGGTTGCCGCGGTGCTCTATTCAGCCTCCGCGTTCGCGCAAGCCGACAAGCCACCGATGGTGGGGGACAAGCCGCTGGTGCAGGTCAAGCCAAAGGGGACCAAAGCAGCAGCCGCGACTGCGACACCGGCGCCGAAGGGCAAGCCGCAATCGATCGCTGCGCGCCTCCAGGCCTGCCTCGAACTCGATGACGGCACCAAGGACCGGCTCAACTGCTACGACGCGATCATTCCGCCGACGCCGAAGCCGAAGCCGGCAAAGGCCAAGGGCTACGCCGATTGCCGTTTCTTCAAGGAAGAGGACGAACGGCTGGCCTGCTTCAACGGCTTCGCCGAGAGCATTCCGAAGCTGCCCAAGACCTAAGCTCAAGACCTGAAATCCGAGGTTGGAGCCGGACGGCTAGTCGCTGATCCGGCTCAGCACCGCCCTGAAGGCAACGCCCGGCACTTGCAGCGCGGTGCCTTCGAATTCCGCCGTGTCGCCGTCCTCCCGGCCGGCGAGCGTCAGGGTGATGCGGTCGATGCCGAACAGCGCCTTGAAGGACGGATCGTCATTGTAGCGCTGGGTCGAGATCTTGACCTTGATGCTGGCGCCTTCGCCCGTATAGGTGCCGATGAAGGCGAAGGCGGAATTGCCTCCGCGCATCTTGCCGTCCATCACATAGACGACGCCGCACCCGGTCCCGTGAACCGTGTGGAAGTCGACCTTGTACAATCCCTGACGCAACGACCCGTCCCCGCAGAATTCGATGTGCAATGTGGCTGGCAAATTATGGCGCTCGCCAGCGGAAACAATCCGGTGGCTCCCGGGGGCCGTCGGCCATCAACATCACATTTTGATCAGAGCCTGAGATAATTGCAGGCAGCGCGGCCAAATCCCGGCTCGCGCAATTTCGATCAGCGGCTAGATGCGGCCGGATTTGTGGAGGCGACGCGTGTGAGCGCGAGCGAGGGCGTTGCCGACATCTTCACCAGCACGTCCTTGAGCGGGTCCCGCGTCCAGGCGCGCGTCACATAGTCACGATGGGTGATGCCGTCGCCGGTCTCCACGAACACCACGCTGCCGGGACGCAATGGGCCGTCCATGTCCTCGGAGACGCTGATGCCCTTCTGCCTGAGCATGCTCATCAGCTCGCGGTCGCGCCGTGCGGTGTAGCGGGTGTAGGAGCTGACGAAGAAGCCGGAGCGGTGGCTCTCGATCCAGGAGGCGAACTTGTCCATCTCGCCATAGACGGCGTCGAGCAGCACCACGCCCCGGACGCGGTCGCTGATGCCGCCGACCTCGAGGCTCCAGGCGGTGGGCAGGAAGCCGCCGCTATAGCCGACGATGACGATCGGCATGTTGGCGAAGGCCCGCGCGCTGTTGGGATCGCCGGTGAGGCGGGCGAGGTGGCTTGCCGATTCCTCCATGAAGCGCTTGAGGCCGCCGGCCTGCCAGAACTTTCCGGCACTGGAATCGGCTGCATCGACCGCCATTTGCGGCGCGAGCAGGATCGCGTTGGCGCCGGAATCGGTGATTTGCCTGGGCACCAGCTGCCGGTCGCGCACGTCGCGCTCCAGCGTTGCGCCATTGCCGTGGAAGAACACCACGATCACGCCCGGCTTGCGCACGTCGAAATGCTCGGGCACGTGCACCAGCACGCGGCTGTCGCTGTAGGTCTCGTCCTGCCAGTAGACGCGCCCCGAGTAGCTGCGGTGGCCGCGGCGGTCGCCCTTGGCGATGTTGAGGAAGGGCGCGTCGGAGGCGGGGTTGTTGCCGAAATAAGGGAAGGCCGAAGACTTCATGCTGACCAGCGTCGTCAGGTCTTCGCGTTCCGGACGCTGGTAGGGGACTTGCGGCGCGAGCGAGGCCACCTTGTAGGGCGCTTGCTCCGGCTGCGGCGCCTGCACGGCGCGCTTGGGCGAGAAGTCCGACATCTGCCGTTGCAGAAAACTCTCGCTTGCCGAGGGGAAGCGCTCCCTGAACTGCGGGGCGGGGAAGCGGTCGTCGAAGGTGTCGGCGCTGGCAACCTGTTGGGGATTGGTTTTGGCGACGACCTGGACATTGGCCTGCGAGTTCGCCGCGAGCGCTGCCGGATTGGGCGCCTTGCCGCATTGAACCAGCGTGAGCGACAGCGGCACCAAGGCTGAGATCAGGCCGACGCGGAGCGCGCGAGCGCGCCGACCGGACGGCGTCCGATCGGCACGAAAGTCAGCTCTCATGTTCGGAACGGCCCCGACCATCCACCCATGACCCCAAAGTCACGTCCATCGGCGATTTCTCAACAATTGAGCCGACTGGCGTTTAGGCGACGTTAAGCGTCCGGAGAAACTTCCCCACATCCGGAACGCTTAAGGGGACCATGCAATCGTGTCGTGATTGTGGGGGTGGGGAGCGGGATTTTCCGGGGTTTGCGCGGGTTTATTGCCCATGATCGTGCATAAGCGGTGCCAAAATACCGATTTCCATTGCCTCATTTAACCCTTGTTAACCCTGCTTGAATTGACTGGACCAAACTGCACGATGCTCCCACGAGGCGTGACGCCTGAGGTTTAAGGACCCCGATGACGGCATCAGATGCGGGTAGCGCGCCCTGGACTGGCCGGCTGACCGGAAACGGGCCCGGCGTCTCCGCTCTGGTCGCAACCGCCATCGTCGTTGCCGACATGATCGGGGTAGGCGTCTTCACCAGCCTCGGCTTCCAGGTCAAGGACATCCCCTCCGGCTTCTCGATCCTGCTGCTGTGGACCGTCGGCGGCATCGTCGCGCTGTGCGGCGTGTTCTCCTACAGCGAGCTCGGCGCGATGTTTCCGCGCTCGAGCGGCGAATACAATTTCCTCGGCCGCGCCTATCATCCCGCCTTCGGCTTTCTCGCCGGCTGGGTTTCGGCGACGGTGGGCTTTGCAGCGCCCGTCGCGCTCGCCGCGATGGCCTTCGGCGAATATGCCAAGTCGGTCGTGCCCGATCTGCCGCCGATCCCGCTCGCCATCGGCGTGGTCTGGCTGGTCTCGCTCGTGCAGCTGACCGGTGTCAGGCACTCCGCGACCTTCCAGCTGATCTCGACCATCCTGAAGGTCGTGCTGATCGTGGCCTTCCTGGTTGCCGGCTTCATCATCGGCGTGCCGCAGCCGATCGCCTTCACGCCGCAGCCGGGCGATCTTTCGCACATCGTCAGCGCGCCCTTCGCGATCGGGCTCGTCTTCGTGATGTACTCATTCTCGGGCTGGAATGCCGCGACCTACATCATCGGCGAGATGAAGACGCCGCAGCAGAGCCTGCCGCGCGCGCTGCTCGCGGGCACGCTGATCGTGCTCGTGCTGTACGTCGCGCTGAACGCGGTGTTTCTCTATTCCACGCCGGTCAGTGCACTTGCCGGGCAGCTCGACGTCGCCAGCGTCGCCGGCACCGCGATCTTCGGCAATCTCGGGGGGCGGATCGTCGGCGCCATGATCTGCGTCGGCCTGGTCTCCTCGATCTCCGCGATGATGTGGATCGGCCCGCGCGTGATGATGACGATGGGGGAGGACATTCCGGCGCTCCGCGTCTTCTCGAAGCGATCGGTGAGCGGTGCGCCGGCCTATGCCATCTTGTTTCAGCTCGCGGTCGCGACCCTCCTGCTGTTCACGCGCAGCTTCGAAGCGGTGCTCGACTTCATCCAGTTCGCGCTGCTGTTCTGCTCGTTCTTCACGGTTGCCGGCGTCATCAAGCTGCGCATCACCGATCCGGATCTGCCGAGGCCCTATCGCGCCTGGGGATACCCGTTCACGCCGCTCGTTTTCCTGCTCGTGACCGCGTTCATGATGTACTACCTGTTGACCGAGCGGCCGGTGCAGTCGCTGTCGGGGATGCTCGTCATGCTCTCGGGCCTGTTGATTTATGCTGTTTTCCGCGGGCGGCCGGTCGCCGCTGGCAATTCATCACATCGCGAATAGACATGGTCCGACCCTTGAGAATTGCGGCCGTCGCCCTTGCCCTGCTGGCTGCGGCCGTCTCGTCCGCACGTGCCGCCGACGTCACCTTCGACGACACCGCGCGCTTCCTCGCGGGCATGCAGCCCTCGGCGGACTCGCCGCTGGTGCCGCTGACCAGGGATCCCAACTGGCAGCATCACGCCAAATTCTTCGACAACGCCTTCGCCCAGCTCGAGCAGCGGCAGATCTCGAAAATACGCAGCTGGGCCGACGTCAACCTGGCGGCGCCGCGGCCGACCATGTTCTACATGTTCAGCGGCCCGGACTTCCTCTACGCCAACGCGTTCTATTCCAAGGCGAGCAACTATGTACTCGGCGCGCTGGAGCCGGTCGGTGCCGTGCCCGACCTGACAAAGCTGCCGCGCGGTTCGGTCGGCGCGGCGCTGTACAATGTCGAACGCTCGCTCGGCTCGATCCTGAGCTTCTCCTTCTTCATCACCAAGCAGATGAAGGTCGACCTGCATACCAACCAGGTCAACGGCACCTTGCCGATCCTCTATGTCTTCCTCGCCCGCTCCGGCAAGACCATCCGCAACGTCGAGATGGTCGGGCTCGACAACAAGGGCGGGATCCATGTGGGGAACGACAATCCGGGGCCGAATGCGACGCGCGGCGTCCGCATCACTTTCGCCGGCAGCGACGGCGAGGTGCGCACGCTGTATTATTTCTCGACCGACCTTTCCAATCAGGGGGCGCGCGCGACCGGTTTCCTGAAGTTCTGCGAGACGCTCGGTCCCGGCAACAGCCTGCTCAAGAGCGCGTCCTACCTGCTGCACTCCGGCAACTTCACGGTCGTCCGCGACTGGCTGCTCGCCAACAGCGCGACCATCATCCAGGACGATTCAGGCATTCCGCTCGCGAACTACAGCGCGAAGCAATGGCGGTTCTTCCCGTTCGGCCGCTATCTCGGACCGATCAGCGAATTCCCCGGACGCTACCAGGAGCGCTACGCCGAGCTGTTCACGCGCGCCCAGCCGATCGATTTCGGCGTCGGCTATCGCTGGCGCATGCACGAGTCGAACCTGCTGCTATCGGTGAGGGTGCCGGGCAGCGAGACCGCCCCCGCTCCGGAGACAGTTTCCTCCACCGAGCCGGCGCCGAAGCCGCGCCCGAAGCGGCCGCGTCCGCCCGAGTCAGTCCCGCCGTCGTCCGGACGCTTTTTCTGGTTTCGCTAGTCGCGGCACGAGGCCGCTAGTTTGGACTCTGGGCGACGACGACGAGAACCTCGGCCTTCTGCCGCCCGAGGCTCCTGACCTCGTGCGGGGTCTCGCCCGAGAAATAAAGGCAGTCGCCCTTGCCGAGCGTCAGCTCCTCGCCGTCGAGCTTGATCGCGATCCGGCCGTTGATGACGAACAGCAGCTCTTCGCCCGCATGCGAGGCGCGCGTCGCCGCCTTGTGCGGCGGGCTGAGCAGGAACGGCTCCATCATCTTGCGGGTGCGGCCGGTTGCCAGCGGCACCACGCCGAACGTGTCCTTGAACAGCGGGACGCTGCCGCCCTCGCGCCGGAACAACGTGTAGCGCGGCGCCGGCTCGGCGTTGGGGTCGAAGAAGTTCGCGACATTGACCTCGAGCGCGGCGGCCATGCGAAGCAGCGCGGCGAGCGAGGGGATCTTGAGGTTTCGCTCGACCAGCGAGATGTAGCCTCGCGTGAGATCGCTCTGCTTGGCAAGCTGGTCCAGCGTCAGGCCCTTGGCGATCCGCGCCTGGCGGATATTGGCCCCGACCGCTGTCGCTTTGCTGACGTCAAGCACGCATGAGTCTCCCGAACTGCTGAGGCCTCTTTTGCAACAGATGCCGCCGGACCGCCAGCCCGGCGGCGCACGCTGCCCATTTCGGCTGCATGGCCGTGTATTCCAAAAGAAAACTCATGCGCAGAAATTTCGAGCAGGAGAGCGGATATTGTAAGCATGTGAGCTGGTATATCGCCGATTTTCGCTGAAAAATGGTGCAAATCGTCGGCTCTGCCGCGATCGGCGGCATTTGCCGCGTCCCGTGGCGTTGATTTCTATCAGTAAACATGATCGATTTTTACCGTCGCGGCTGCCGATGGGCTCCGCGGACCGAACCAACTGCTTTTCCCAGGCGCCGGTACCTTTTGGAGAGATCGATGACCGTAGCAGACGACGTAACCCTGAACGTAGCGCCGGACGAGGCGGCGAGCTTGCGACGGATCGTGTGGTCGAGCGTGATCGGCACCGCGGTCGAATGGTACGACTTCCTCATCTACGGCACGGCGACCGCCCTGGTGTTCAACAAGGTGTTCTTCGCCGCCGGCAATCCCACGCTCGCCACCATCGCCGCGTTCGGCACCTATGCGGTCGGCTTCCTGGCGCGGCCGCTCGGCGCTGCGATCTTCGGCCATTATGGCGACCGGGTCGGCCGCAAGGCGATGCTCGCGATCACGATCATGGTGATGGGCATCGGCACGTTCCTGATCGGCCTGCTGCCGACCTATCAGCAGATCGGTATCGCCGCGCCGCTGCTGCTGATCGGCCTCCGCTTCCTCCAGGGCATCGGCCTTGGCGGTGAATGGGGCGGGGCGGTGCTGATGGTGGTGGAGAACTGCCCGACGCATCGCCGCGGCCTGCTCGGCAGCATGGTGCAGGTTGGCAATCCCATCGGCAATCTCGCCGCGATCGGCATGTTCGCGCTGGTGGCGAGCCTGCCGGAGAGCGACTTCATGACCTATGGCTGGCGCATTCCCTTCCTGATCTCGATCCTGCTGGTCGGCGTCGGTCTCTACATCCGCCTCAACATGGAGGAAACCGCGGCCTTCCGTCAGGTCCAGGCCAAGAAGGACGTTGCGACGATGCCGCTGGTCGAGATCTTCAGGCATCACCGCCGGCCTTTCTTCACGGCGGTCGGCCTGAAGATCTCGGAGATCGCGTATGCCAGCATCGGCGGCGTGTTCGTGATGTCCTACGCCACCGCCAATCTCGGGCTGCCGCGCACGGTGGTGCTGAACGGGGCCTTCGCCGCATCGCTGGTCGCGCTGCTCGCCATTCCGCTGTTCGGCTGGCTGTCCGATCTGGTCGGACGCAAGACCATGTTCTATGCGAGCTGCGTGTTCTCGGCGCTGTTTGCCTTCCCGCTGTTCTGGCTGCTCGACACCCGCGACCCCGCCATCGTCATCTGCACCATCGTCGTCGCGATCACCTTCGGCCAGATGGTGATGTTCGGCATCGGCGCGCCCTGGTACTCCGAGCTGTTTTCCGCGCGGCTGCGTTACAGCGGCGCTTCGCTCGGCTTTCAGGTCGGCGCCGCCATCAGCGGCGGCTTGACGCCATTGATCGCGGCCTCTCTGATGGCGTGGAGCGGAGGAGCCACCTGGCCGGTCTCGCTGCTGCTGATCGTCTGTGCCGGCATCACCGCGACCGCGACCACGTTCGCGCCTGAGATGGCGAACAAGGAACTGACCTGATCCCGCGGCGCGCCGCCGGCGGCGGCGCGCCATCGCTTCTGACAAGGATTCCGTCATGCTTGATACCGTCAACGCCGGCCCGGCGCAAAAGTCAGCACAACTCGGCTGGACCGGGGTCGTACGCTTCCTTCATCTTGCTCCGCGCGCGTTCCTGCCCATGCGCGCAGCCGAAGCCGTCACCCTCGTCGCGGGCAAGGGCATCGAGGGCGATCGCTACATGATCGGCAACGAGGAGGGCTTTTACTCGCACAAGCCGGAAGAAGGCCGGCAGGTCACCTTGTTCGAGCTGGAAACGCTGGCCGCGCTGAAGCGCGACGCCGGCATCGAGCTCGGTCCCGAAGAGCACCGGCGCAACGTCACGGTCGAGGGCGTGCCGCTCAATCATCTGGTCGGGCGCCGCTTCTGGCTTGGCGAGACCCTGCTGGAAGCGACGCGGCTGTCGGTGCCGTGCCGGCATATCGAGGAGATCACCGGCAAGGCGATCTTCGATCCCCTGATCAACCGCTCCGGCCTCAACTGCAGGATCCTGCAGGGCGGCATCGTCCGGGTCGGCGACATCGTGCTGAACGCGGCATGAAGGCGCGTCCGATCACGACGGTCAAGACGATCGTCGCCAGCATTGAAGAGGTTGGCGCAGGCACAAAGCTGTTCAACCTGGTCGATCCCGACCATTGGGAGCTGCCGCCGTTCAGGCCCGGCGCGCACATCGATCTGCATCTGCCGAACGGTCTCGTCCGCACCTATTCGCTGTGCAACGCGCCCGCCGACAACAAACGCTATGTCATCGCGGTGAAGCGCGAGGCGGAAGGACGCGGCGGCTCGCGTGCGCTCCACGATGATGTCCGCGTCGGCGACGTCATCGGCGTTTCGCTGCCGCGCGGCGGGCTCGAACCGGATGCGACTATCACGCGCCATGTATTTGTCGCAGGCGGCATCGGGGTGACGCCGTTTCTGTCGATGGCGCTGCATCTCGAGGCGACGGCGCAGGCCGACTTCGCGCTACATCTCATCGTGCGCGAAGAGGTACCTCTCGCCGCGCATCTCGCATCGCTGATCGATCAAGGCCGCGTCGTCGTGCATCGGACGTCCAGGACCGGGCGTCCGGATCTCGCGCAGCTCGTCGGGGAGGGCGGATCGCAGACACTGGTCGCCTGCTGCGGACCGGAAAGCATGACGTGCGAGTTCGAGCAGGTGACTGCCGCCTGGCCCGCGGCGAACGTTCATATCGAGCGGTTCGTCGCGCCGCCGCCGGTCATCGATCCCGACGCCAAACCGTTCACCCTGTCGCTGGCGCGCACGGGGACCGAGATCCAGGTTCGCGCCGGCCAGACCATGCTGGCCGCGTTGCAGGAAGGGGGTGTCGAGATTGCGACGTCCTGCTGCGGCGGCATCTGCGGCGCCTGCAAGGTCGGCTGGCTGGAGGGAAAGCCGGTTCACCGCGACCGCATCCTCTCGCCCTATGAGCGCGAGCGCTATCTCATGGTCTGCGTCGCCGGATCAGATGGGGAGCGGCTGGTGCTGGACCTCTAGAGTCTTGCGCCAACGTGTTTCCTTGGCGCGTCCCAGTATTCGCGTCGCTCGAAACGCTCTCCCTACCAGTGCACGCTCTGGCTCGGCACGACGAAGGCCGTCGTGCCGGGCGGCGTTGCAAAACTTGTCGCAAGATACCAGCCGGAACCAACCGCGAGCGCGAGCAGCGCGATGATGGCGAGCAGGTCCAGGGTTCTGGGGTCGTGCGGTCTGTGACCGGGGTGGGGGCCGGGCCTGAAGTGAAAGAGGGGGCTGATTTTCCAGCGCATTGTTGTTCCTCCCGGGGGAGCATCACAACAACGCGACGGAACGCTTTGGGTTCCACCGGGAATAGCGATGCGCAAAGCACCGCAGCAAGGCTACGACGGATTGACGCCGCGCCAGCGCGCGTAACGCCAGGGCAGGTACCAGCGCGCGTTTTGCGGCGCGGCGAGGGGCACGTTGTCGATGCCTGACGTGCCGAACGGATTGCAGCGGAGCAGGCGCGCCAGCGTCATCCAGCCGCCGGCCCAGAGCCCGAAGCGCTCGATCGCCTCGTCGCCATAGACGGAGCAGGTCGGCAGGTGCCGGCAATTGTAGCCGACCAAGGGCGAGAGCGTATGGCGGTAGAGCCAGATCAGCGCCCGGCCGAATCTTCGCGGGAGACGAAGGACGCCCTCGACCGGAGTGGTGCAGTGCTCGCAGGTTGAATGCTTCATGTGCGCGTTGCTGCGAGGTTGAGCGAGGTATTGCGCGGTTCCAATGCAGGGAACTGCAAGCTGTTGTTTTGACGCCATATTTAGCGTGCTTTTTGGGAGCAGTGCAGCAAGTATCTGTGGACGGGCTGTATTCCCCCGGATACCATTTTTGTGACGTTCACGTGTAGACTCATTGAACGCCGAACGGGGCTTGCCTGAATCGCCTTGGGGCTTGGGGAAGGGACCAGTTTGAAACTTCTGAAGTCGCTCAATCGTCGCGGCTGGTTGCTTGTGGGAACCGCCGTTTGTGGGATCGTGATGGCGGGGGCCATCGCGACGTTCGGATCGTCGGCCCGGGCGGGGGCCGCCCTCGAAGAGCGCAAGCTGCCGATGAAATTCGGCTGGGTCGCCTGCGAGCCCAACTGCCGCGGCTGGATCAGCGCGGTCGGCATCATCACCGCTGACACCCCCAGGGATTTCGAGGAGTTTGCGCGCGGACGCCAGCTCGGCGGCGCCACCGTGGTGCTGGATTCCAGCGGCGGATCCGTCAACGACGCGATCTCGCTCGGCCGGCGCTTCCGCAATCTCGGGCTTTTGACCACGGTTGGGATCAGCCTGCAGAACCGCGGCGGGCAGTCGGCCCGCCCGGCGGTCGCGCCGGAGGCCTATTGCGAATCCATGTGCGTGTTCCTGCTGCTGGCCGGCAAGAAGCGCTACGTGCCGGAAGCGGCCCATGTCCGGGTCCACCAGATCTGGATGGGCGACCGCGCCGACGATGCCAAGGCGGCGAGCTACAGCGCGCAGGATCTGATGATCGTGGAACGCGACATCGGCCGCCTCGCCAAATACACCTTCGACATGGGCGGCGCCGGGGACCTGCTGTCGCTGGCGCTCAGCGTTCCCCCCTGGGAAGATCTGCACGAGCTCGATTCCGGCGAGCTGAAGCTCACCAATCTGGTGACGACCGACCTCGTCGCCGACGTGCTGCCGCATGTGGACGTCACGGCGCCGGCCATGGCGGAACTCGCACCGAAGACGCAGGCGAGGTTCGGTGCGGAACCGGAGCAGCCGGCCAAGTCGACACAGACGGCGGAAGCCCTGGTGCCGACCGGGGGCGTCGCGGCGCCGGCTGCGGCGGCGCAGAAGTAAGCTCTTAGATTCTTGGCAGTCATTCCGGGGCGCGCGTAGCGCGAGCCCGGAATCTCGCGCTGCAATCTCTGGACTCCGGATTCGATGCTACGCATCGCCACGGAATCAGGTTGAGGGATCAGCCCCGCGCTGCGGCGGGCTGCTTGGCCTTGGCCTCGATCTGGCCGATCGCATCGACCACCGCATCGAAGGTCAGCAGCGTCGAGGCGTGGCGCGCCTTGTATTCGCGGACCGGCTCGAGGAACTTCATCTCCTCCCATTTCCCTTGAGGAGGGGCGCCGTTCTCCTTGAGCATCTTGCGAACGGTTTCGCGTAACTCACGGAGTTCACTCGCAGTCGAGCCGACCACGTGACTTGCCATGATGGATGAGGAGGCTTGTCCCAGCGCGCAGGCCTTCACGTCGTGCGCGAAGTCGGTGACCGTGTCGCCATCCATCTTGAGGTCGACCTTCACGGTCGAGCCGCACAGCTTGGAGTGGGCAGTCGCGGTCGCATCGGGGGCCGGCAACCGTCCGAGACGCGGAATATTCCCGGCCAGCTCGATGATCCGCTTGTTATAAATGTCGTTCAGCATGTGATGGAGTCCAGGACTTCCCGGCCGGATCGGCCTTGGCGGGCGCCGTTCACGGTCTTATATAGGGTCGGAACTGGCGGAAAAACAGTCCAACGGTGCGGTGGCAGCGGTTCAGATCTGCGCTGCCGACGTGATGACCCAAGGGCTTTTCTCGTCAAAACTGTTTCTCTTCAGGCGTCCGGCGGCTTGCCGCCCCGTCTGCCGGTGACACTCCGGCCTTTGAGGCCGTCGAACGGAGTAGACATGGACGCGACAATCAAGCCGATCCGCCCGACCAAGCAGCCCGAGGCCCGCCCGGCCGAGCTCGATCCCGCCGAATTCCTCGCGGCCGCCGTCCGCGCCGACCAGCCGCGCCCGGCACGTGCCGAAGCGGAAGCGGCGGTGAAGACGCTGCTCGCCTATATCGGCGAGAACACCAACCGCGAGGGCCTGCTCGACACGCCGCGCCGCGTGGTCGAGGCCTTCGACGAGCTCTATCAGGGCTACCACCAGTGCCCGGCCGAGGTGCTCGACCGCACCTTCGGCGAAACCGCCGGCTACGACGACTTCGTGCTGGTGCGCGACATCGAATTCACCTCGCAGTGCGAGCATCACATGATGCCGTTCTACGGCAAGGCGCATATCGCCTATACGCCGGTGGAACGTGTCGTCGGCCTGTCGAAGCTTGCCCGCCTGACCGACATCTTCGCCCGGAGGCTCCAGACCCAGGAGCATTTGACGGCGCAGATCGCCGCGGCCATCGACGAGATCCTCAAGCCCCGCGGCGTTGCCGTGCTGATCGAGGCCGAGCATACCTGCATGTCGGTGCGCGGCGTCGCCAAGCATGGCGCCTCCACCTTCACCAGCCGCTACACCGGCATGTTCCGCGACAATCCGGCGGAGCAGGCCCGTTTCCTGTCCATGGTGCGAGGCCTGCAGCGCTGACCTCGCGAGTTAACCTGCGAGGGTCCAGTGTCCGCTCACTCCCATGAGATCGAGGAAGGTCTCGCCTTCCTGCCCAGGTTCGACGCGAACGGCCTTGTGACTGTTGTCGCGACCGACGTTGCGACCGGCGACGTGCTGATGGTCGCGCACATGAACGACGAGGCGCTGCGCAAGACCGTTGCTACCGGCGAAGCCTGGTACTTCAGCCGCTCGCGCAATGCCTTGTGGCGAAAAGGTGAGACCTCAGGTCAGACCCAGCGCGTGGTCGAGATGCGCACCGATTGCGACCAGGATGCGGTCTGGCTTCGGGTCGAGCAGATCGGTGCGGCCTGCCACACCGGCCGCCGGTCGTGTTTCTATCGCAAGGTCGAGGCGGAGGGCGGCGGAGCCAGGCTCGTCTTCACCGACGCCGAGCGGCTGTTCGATCCGGACGCGGTCTACAAGAAATGACGTGAGTCATTCCGGGCGGCTCGAAGAGCCGACCCGGAATCTCGAGATTCTCAGGTGCGCAACTTGTGCACCGTAGCTCGCGCTACGCGTGCCCCGGAATGACCGGGAAGTCCGAATTAACTCCGCATTAACCATACCTGTCCCACGGTGAGACGACAGGGCGCCGAATTGCCGGTGCCGCTCAACGCCGCACGGGGCGGGCACTCCATCATGTCGGTCGACAATTCCAGTGCCTCACAGACGGCGGTTCTCGATCCGACGCGGGCGCGCGTCGCCGGCGCGATCAAGCAAGCCTCGAACATCTCCGGCGTCAGCTTCCAGTACATGCTGACGACCGCCAAGATGGAATCGGACTTCGATCCGACCGCGGGTGCCACCACATCGTCCGCGCACGGGCTCTACCAGTTCATCGACCAGACCTGGCTCGGCACCGTGAAAGAGGCGGGGAGCCAGCTCGGCTACGGCAACTATGCCGACGCCATCACCAGGACGTCGTCCGGCACCTACACCGTCGACGACCCCTTCATGAAGCGGTCGATCATGAAGCTGCGCGACGATCCGGAGGCCGCATCCAGCATGGCCGCGGCGCTGACGCAGTCGAACAGCTTCAAGCTCACCGGCCTGCTCGGCCGCAGGCCGTCCGACAGCGAGCTCTACATGGCGCATTTCATGGGCGTCGGCGGGGCTGCAAAACTGATCGCCAATGCCGAGGACAATCCGCAAGCGGTCGGCGCGCGGCTGTTTCCCAATGCGGCATCCGCCAATCGCTCGATCTTCTACGCCAGGGACGGCCGCGCCCGCAGCGTCTCCGAGGTCTATTCGGTGCTCGATGCGCGCTATGCCAGCGCGGCGAATTCGAAAGTGACCCGCAGCGCGATGGCGATGTATGGCGGCACGCCCTCGACCACGGAGGTCGCCAGCGCCAACGGCGTGCAGCCCACCGCGCCAATGATCGACAACGCCGCTTATCTCCAGACCTTTCCCAATACGAATGCAGTGACGCCGGTGAGCGCGACATCGTCAACGACAGTTGCAGACAACACGCCGATCACGCCCGCATTCCGATCGATCTATCAGCCCGGCGATACGACGCAGCCGGTCTCGGCGACGGTGCAGAAATTGTGGGGCAACAACGCCTCGCTCACTTCGGTCACATCCGCGACGCCGGACGTGCGGCCGCCGCAACCGCTCGATCTCTTCAGCGATCGCAGCGGAACGTTCTCGAGCTAATCGAGCTCTCGTGTCCCGGACGCGCCGCAGCGTGAAACGCTGCTGCGCAGAGCCGGGACCCAGGAACCGCACGGATTGCTGCTGCATGGGCCCCGGCTCAGCGGCGCATCGCTGGCGCGCTGCACCGCGTCCGGGGCACGAGAGCCGGGCCTCTTCGGTTCCCTTAACAAAACGTCAATAAAACCAGCCAGTTATGGTGAACGCTTTGTTAAGCGTCGTGGTTTATTTTGTGTTGCAGGTGACGAGCCGTCACCATTTTCGTTTGTTGTGTAAGCCGGAAGCAGCATGATTGTTCGGCAGTTCATCAATTGGATCAGGAC
>Ga0207426_1001654_pt1 | contig 17346 bp, 16 predicted proteins | sample AraplaMF_Cvi_mMS_FD_184265 | JGI IMG/M metagenome (GOLD analysis project Ga0207426, IMG submission 184265) | Arabidopsis root microbial communities from the University of North Carolina, USA - plate scrape MF_Cvi_mMS (SPAdes) (version 2) | ecosystem: Host-associated > Plants > Roots > Endosphere... | reverse complement strand
GTCGTCGGCGCCATCCTCGTCGTCGGCATGGTGATCGGCGGGAACTTCGCCTCGACCCTCAACATCGTGCTCGGCGGCCTCTTCCTCCTGAGCGGATTTGTGAACCTGGCGCTGCTGGACACCGGCGTGAACTTCCTCGCCTTCCAGATCCAGAACGTCCTGTTCAGCTTCCTGGTCGGGCTGATGCTGCTGGTCTTCGGGATGTACGGGCGGGTCAGCGGCGGCCTCTCCCACGACAATCCGTACTGGCGCGCCCGGCACCCGGAGGAGGCGGAGCAGTTCGACCGCGGACAGCTGCATCCCGTCTCCGGCATGACGGCCGCACGGCAGGCGGCACGGGTCAAGATGCAGGGCTCCCCGCATGCCGGGCGCGGTTCGTTCGGCGCCGGCACGAGCGGGAGCAGAAGGCACACCACTGCCCTGGATACCGGCACCCGGTCCGGTGGCGACACCAAGAAGCCCTGAGCCGGGGCGCGGCGACGTCAGGGCGTACCGAGGTGGGAATGGGGTGCTCGGTACGCCCTGATGGCTGGGTGGAGCGGGTGAGTGAGGTGGGTGGGATGACTGGAGTGGGAGCGGGAGCAGCGCCATGAGCCGTTCGGGGCACGCCGACTCCTCAGGACACGGCGCCCACCACGGGGCGGTCGAAACGCTCGCCAAGCGGATCCTCAAGGGCACCTACGGGGAGGGGGAAAGCCTCGTACTGCCGGAGGTGATGGCGGAGCTGGACGTGAGCCAGACCGTGCTGCGGGAGGCGATCAAGGTGCTGACCGCCAAGGGTGTCCTCGGGGCCGACAAGAAGCGGGGCACGTTCGTCCGCCCCCGGGAGGACTGGAACCTCCTGGACACGGACGTACTGCGGTGGAAGCTGGCGGCCGGCGTCTCGTCCGACTTCTTCGCCGATGTGCTGGAACTGCGCCGTTCCATCGAGCCCGCGGCGGCCGCGCTCGCCGCGGAACGCCGTACCGACGAGGATCTGGCGGCCCTGGACGCCGCGTTGAGCGAGATGGCCGCGTCCGACAACGACCCGGTGCTGCTCGTGCGGGCCGACGCGTCCTTCCACACGGCGATGCTGATCGCGTCGAACAACCGCTTTTACGCGCAGATGCACCGGGTGATCGTGCCGGTGCTCGTCCAGCGCGACCGGGCCGTACTGGATGAGCACGGCGCGTTCGACCACCCGCATGCGATCCATGCCGCGGTCGTCGAGGCCGTACGGAACCGGGACGTCGACGGGGCCTATATGGCGATGCTCGAACTGCTCGATGTGTCCGCGCGGGAGCATCCGTAGGTGTGGGAGGAGCCGTAGTTGCGGGAGCAGCCGTAGTGGGGGACAGGTGTGGCGGGGAAGGATGTGGCGGGGGCGAACGGTTGCGTTCCAGGGAGCGGCGTTCGGTTACCGCGGCGGCGTGGGTGGGCAGGAGGTCGCGCACAAGGGTCGGCGTATGCGTGGCCGGGGCGAACGATCGGCGCGGGCCGTATATTCCGGGCTCCTCCGCACGGGCCACGCGCCACGTTCGCCTGCCGCCCGGCGCCCGCCGCCCGCCACCGGCCACCCACCGCACGTCGATAAGGACGGACCGGTCCATGAAGATCAGCCGCATCGAGACCTTCCTCGCCCCGCCGCGCTGGATGTTCGTACGGGTGGAGACCGATGAGGGCGTCGTGGGCTGGGGTGAGCCGGTGGTCGAGGGGCGGGCCGAGCCGGTCCGGGCGGCCGTGGAGGTGCTGGCTGAGTACCTCCTGGGGCAGGATCCGGCGCGTATCGAGGACCACTGGCAGGTCATGACCAAGGGCGGCTTCTATCGTGGCGGGCCCGTCCTGTCGTCCGCCGTCGCCGGCCTGGACCAGGCGCTGTGGGACATCAAGGGGAAGCGGCACGGTGTCCCCGTCCACCAGCTGCTCGGCGGGCCGGTCCGCGAGAAGATCCGCGCCTACGCATGGGTGGGCGGCGACGAGCCGCAGGCCATCCGCGACGCGGTCACCGCGCAGACCGAGGCGGGCTTCACCGCCGTCAAGATGAACGGCTGCGGCAAGATGACGCCGGTGGCGACCCGCGCCGAAGTGCGGGCTTGTCTGCTGCGCGCCGAGACCGCACGCGAAGTCCTCGGCGATGAACGGGACTTCGGCCTCGACTTCCACGGCCGGGTCTCGCCCGCCAACGCCCGCAGGCTCCTTCCCCTGCTGGCCGAATACGCCCCGATGTTCGTCGAGGAGCCCGTCCTCTGCGACTACCTGCATGCCCTCCCTGACCTCGTGAACGCTACTTCCATCCCCCTCGCACTCGGTGAACGTCTCTTCACCCGGCAGGAGTTCCTGGCTCCGCTGCAATCCGGTGTGGCGATCCTCCAGCCCGATATCTCGCATGCGGGTGGCATCTCCGAGCTGCGTCGGATCGCCGCGCTCGCGGAGGCGTACGGGGCGCAGCTCGCGCCGCACTGCCCCCTCGGCCCGGTCGCGCTGGCCGCCAGCCTCCAAGTCGCCTTCACCACCCCGAACTTCCTCATCCAGGAACAGTCCATCGGGATCCACTACAACCAGGGCGCCGAGCTGCTGGACTATGTCGCGGATCCGGAGCCGTTCCGCTTCCACGGCGGCTCGCTGCTGCGGACCGAGCGCCCCGGCCTCGGCGTGGAGGTGGACGAGGCCGCTGTGCGGGCGGCGGACCGCCGGGGGCACGCCTGGCGGAATCCCGTGTGGCGCCATGAGGACGGGGCGTTCGCCGAGTGGTGAGGGGCGGGCGGGGGCGAGGAGCACTGATCGCTCCGGCTCGGTCCAGGGGCTCGATCCCGCCCATCCCGGCCGGAATAATCAGCGGTGTCACCCGTGCGCCCGAACGGCCCGGTCGCGCAGTACGCACGCGGCGGGGTGCAGGAGAAAGCAGGAACGCCATGGACTTCAGCACAGCGCTCCGGACCGAGCGGCTGATCGCCATCATCCGGGGCAGCGATGCGGAGGCGTCGTTCCGTACGGTCATGGCGCTTGCGGAGGCCGACCTTCCGCTGTTCGAGGTCTCGCTCAGCGGACACGACGCCCTCACCGTCATCCAACGGGCGCGCGCCGAGCTCGGCGATGCGGCCTGGCTCGGCGCCGGCACCGTCCTGACCGCCGCTGACGCCCGGCGCGCCGCCGAGGCCGGGGCCAATCTCATCGTTACGCCCGGTCTGGGGGCCGGTCTGGAGGAGTCCGTACGGCAGGGGCTCTCGACGCTCGCCGGGGTGCTGACGCCGTCCGAGGTGATCGCGGCCGATGCGCTGGGGGTCTCGGCTCTGAAGCTGTTCCCGGCGTCGGTCGGCGGCCCCGGGTATCTCCAGGCGCTCCGCGCTCCCTTCCCCGAGCTGCCGTTCGTGCCGGTCGGCGGGGTGGACGCGGCCGCCGCGCCGGCGTACTTCGCCGCCGGAGCGGTGGCCGTGGGCGTCGGCTCGCCACTGATCGGGGACGCGGCGAACGGCGGTGACCTGGACGGACTGCGCAAGCGCGCGGCGGAGTTCAAGGCGGCCTGCGCACTATGACGGGGCAGCCGACCGCGGTGGGCGACGACGGCCGGGGCACCACCGGGCCCCGCCCCGGAGCGGCAACCGGCCGTCCACTTCCCGGGCAGCCCGGCCGCCCGGACGTCTTCACCTTCGGGGAGACCATGGTCTCCCTACGGGGCAGCGGCCCGCTGAAGCTCGGCGGCACGATGAACGTCTCCATCGCCGGGGCGGAAAGCAATGTCGCGATCGGCCTGGCCCGGCTCGGGCACCACGTCCGCTGGGCGGGTGCGGTCGGCGACGACGAGGCGGGACAGCTGGTGCTGCGTACGCTGCGTGCCGAGGGCGTCGAGATATCCGGCGCGGCGACCGACCCTGGCGCCCCGACCGGGCTGCTGCTCTTCGAGCCGCGGCTGCCCGAGGTCACCCGGGTGCACTACTACCGCGCGGGTTCGGCCGGCTCCCGGCTCACCGCGGAAGAGATCCGGCGCGCCTTCTCCGCCGCTCCGCCCCGCGTCCTGCATCTGACGGGCATCACTCCGGCCCTGAGCCCCACGGCCCGCTCGGCGGCCCGGTGCGCTCTGCAACTGACCCGGGAACACGGCTCGTTGGTCTGCCTCGATGTCAACTTCCGCGCTCGTCTGTGGACCGCCGAAGAGGCCGCCGAGGTCCTCCGCGAGTGGATTCCCGCGGTGGATGTCCTGATCGCCTCCGATGACGAGCTGCCGCTGTGCCTGCCCGGCGGCGGGGGCGGGGAGGGCTCACTCCTGCCCCTGTCGCCTCACGAAGACGCGGCCGACGACGCTGCAGCCACCGTGGCGAGGCAGGCCGGGCTCCTGCTGGACCAGGGGGTCGGGGAGGTCGTGGTCAAACTCGGCGCGGCGGGGGCGACGGCCTTCACCCACGGCGGCTCCCTGCACCGGCCCGCCAAAACGGTACGCGCGGTGGACGCCGTGGGCGCCGGCGACGCCTTCGTGGCGGGCTATCTGTCAGCGCTGCTGGACGGCGAAGGGCCGGCCGGGCGTCTGGAGCGCGCCGTCACCACCGGGGCGTTCGCGGTCGCGTCGCCCGGTGACTGGGAGGGCGCGCCGACCCGCTCGGAGCTGGGCATGCTGGGCGCGCCGCCCGGCACCGTCGTGCGCTGAGCGGCGCCGCGGCTAACCTGTGCCCATGCCTCGTTACGAATACCGGTGCCGTCCCTGTGACTCCACCTTCGAGCTGAACCGGCCGATGGCCGAGTCCTCCGCCCCGGCCGTCTGCCCCGAGGGCCACGAGGACACCGTGAAGCTCCTCTCCACGGTCGCAGTCGGCGGCTCCGCGTCCGCCCCCGCCCGCGCCCCGAGCGGTGGGGGCGGCGGAGGCGGCGGTTGCTGCGGAGGCGGCTGCTGCGGCTAGGACGCACCGGGCCGCAGCGCTTCCTGGCCGCCCTGGGGCGCACGCATCTCGGCTCGGACAAGGGCCGCTACCGCTTGCGCGCCAGCGTCACACCGTCCGCCACGGTGAGGATCACCGCCTCCATCCGAGGGTCCGCCAGCACATGGTCGTTGAACGCCCTGATCGCCAGGGCGTTCCCGGTGGCCGCCGGGTCGGCGACCTCCCCGTGGTACAGGACGTTGTCCGCGACGATCAGACCTCCCGGCCGCAGCCGGGGTACCAGCTCCTCCCAGTAGGCGATATAGCCGCCCTTGTCCGCGTCGAGATAGACGAGGTCGATATGCGGCTCGTCCGGCATCGCCCGCAGCGTTTCCAACGCGGGCGCGATCCGCAGGTCGATACGGTCCGCGACCCCGGCCTTGGCCCAGGACTCCCGGCCGTAAGCGGTCCACTCCTCGGAGACATCGCAGGCGATCAGCGTGCCGTCAGCGGGCATCGCCTGAGCCATGGACAGCGTCGAGAAGCCGGTGAACGTCCCTACCTCGACGACATGCCGGGCCCCGGTCAATCGCACCAGGAACGCGAGCAGCGGCCCCTGTTCCTCGGCCGACTGCATCCCCGCCGCTTCGGGGAACTGCTGGTGTGTGAGCTCCACGATGTCCCGCTGCGCGGCGTTCAACGGCGGATTGTGGGCGAGGACGTACTCGTACATCTCCGCCGTGATCGGCGTGCTCTTGGACTCGGTCACTGGCTCTCCCCTGGGTCAAGGATCGCGGTCTCGGGCGATCACCGGACGATGCGGCCAACCGCCTCGGCGAGACTAACCGAGCCACCACCTCCACCGACTGCTTTGCGGTCACTCCCTCCCCTCGCGCCTCCCTTCCCTCCCCGGTCTCACGTCCCCAGATAGCGCAACACCGCCAGGACCCGGCGTGAGTATCCGGAGGTGCCGATCAGATCGAGCTTGTCGAAGATCGCGTTGATGTGTTTCTCGACGGCGCTCTGCGAGACGTGCAGGCGGACGGCGATCGCCGCATTGGTGTGGCCCTGCGCCATCTCCCCCAGCACCTCCCGCTCGCGTGCGGTGAGGGTGCCGAGCGGATCCGTGCGACGGCTGCGTGTCAGTAACTGCCGTACGACTTCGGGGTCGAAGGCAGCCTGGCCTGCACCCACCCGTTCCAGCGCGTCCAGGAACTCGTCCACCTGGAGCACCCGGTCCTTGAGCAGATATCCCACCCCCTCGCTGTCGTCGGTCAGCAACTCCGTCGCATAGCGACGCTCGACGTACTGCGAGAGCACCAGTACGCCGACGTCAGGCCAGCGCTCCCGGATCTGTACGGCGGCGCGCAGCCCCTCGTCGGTGTGCGTGGGTGGCATCCGGACGTCCACGACCACCGCGTCCGGTTTCTCGCCCCGCTCTCCCACCTGCTCCAGCACGGCGATCAGCTGATCGGCGTCGCCGACCGCGGCGGCCACCTCGTGTCCTTCTTCGGCAAGAAGGCGCACCAGGCCCTCCCGCAGCAGGATCGAATCGTCGGCAAGCACTACGCGCACGGCAGCTCCGCGGTGATGATGGTCGGTCCGCCGGCCGGGCTGTCCACCTGGAACCGGCCGTCGAGGGCGGCGACCCGGCGGGCCAGCCCGAACAGGCCACTGCCGGAGGAATCCGCGCCGCCCAAACCGTCGTCCTCGATGTGCACGAGCACGGCGTCCTCGCCAGGGGCGACGCGGACCGTTATCTGTCCGGCATCGGAATGCTTGACGGCGTTGGTGACGGCTTCGCAGACCACGAAGTAGGCGACCGTGGCCACGGCGGTGTCGGGTTCGGTGGCAAGTTCGTAGTCGAGGCGTACGGAGATGGCCAAGCGTTCTGCGACCGTTTCCAATGCTGCGCGCAACCCTGCTTCGTCCAGCACTGTCGGATAGACCCGCCATGCCACCTCGCGCAGCTCGGTCAGGGCCTGGCTGCTCTCTTCGTGGGCCTGGCGCAGGAGTTGGTCCGCGCGCTGCGCGTCCTGGCTGCGCAGCGCGCGGCCGAGCAGCATTCCCAGGGCTACCAGCCGCTGCTGCACACCGTCGTGCAGATCGCGTTCGATACGGCGGCGCTCATCGTTGACCGCGGCGATGACGCCGGCGCGGCTGGCCGCCAGTTGCTCGATACGGCGCTCCAGCGCTTCTTGGTGGCTGGGGCCCAGGCAATACCGCGCCAGCTTGGTCTCCAGCCCTGCGACGCCGAAACTGCTCTGCAGGCCGAGGAAGAGAAGAAAGAGGCCGCCGACGCTCGTCAGCGCGAGGGTGCCGGGATGGCGGGCTTCGTCGAACAGCAGGATGTAGATCCAGACGGTGCCGTACGCCGCTCCGATCAGCGCCACGCTCAGCACGAGAGCCCCGAGCAGGCCCAACCCCCAGCGCAGGGAGAGATAGTGCAACGCGCGGGGGCCGGTGTAGGTGTCTGACGTGTCGGTCACGAAATAGACGCGGAGGCGGCTTCGATTGCTCTCGGTCAGGAGCCGCGCCGCGGCGCACACGTGCTCGAGGACCACGCGTCGGCCGCGCGGCCAGGCGAGGACGAGCAGCAGGGAGAGGCCGGAGAGCACGACGAAGGGGAGCTCGGCCGCCGTCATCACGGCACCGAGCACAAGCCCTGTCGCCAAGCGCAATCCGCGCCGCGCCATTCCCCACATGATCAAAACGCTAGCCGCACCGCGCATCCCCGCGCACTGCGGAAAACCGCAGTTTTTTGTGCGGTGTACCGCAATGTGCCGTGAGGTGCGAATTCATAGCGTTGAAGCATGATCGAAAGCATCGGAAGCACCGCACCCGGCTGGATCACCGGCCTCATGGACACGCTCGGCGCGCCCGGCGCGGGCGTGGCGATCGCCGCGGAGAATCTCTTCCCGCCGCTGCCGAGCGAGGTGATCCTGCCGCTGGCGGGCTTCGCGGCCGGCCGCGGCAGTCTTCATCTGGCGTCCGCGCTCGCGTGGACGACCCTCGGCTCGGTGGCCGGCGCCCTGGCGCTGTACGGCGTGGGCGCGTTGCTCGGGCGTGACCGCACGGTCGCGATCGCATCGAAGCTGCCGCTGGTCAAAGTTGCGGACATCGAGAAGACGGAGCGCTGGTTCCGGCGGCACGGCACGAAGGCGGTGTTCTTCGGCCGGATGATTCCCCTCTTTCGCAGTTTCATCTCGATACCCGCCGGCATCGAGCGCATGCCGGTCCCGGTCTTCCTCGCCCTGACCACTCTCGGCAGCCTCATCTGGAACACGGTCTTCGTCCTCGCCGGCTATCTGCTCGGCGAGAGGTGGGAGGAGGTGACGGGTTATGTGGAGGTGTATTCGAAAGTGGTCCTTGCGGCGGCCGCGCTGGCGGTGGCGGTCTTCGTGGCCGCCCGTGTCAGCCGGCCCGGCTCGGGGATGCGGCGCCGCGAATGAAGGCCCGTACGATTTCCTCGCCCGCCGCGACACCCCGTTCGTCGAGCGCCGTGACATGAGGGGCGTGCCAGCCGGAGTCCGCCAGTTCGCCGTGTCCGGGCCGCCATGCGCGGTCCGCGGCCAGCAGCAGGTCGGCGTCGAGAAGGGAGTCACCGGCCGCGAGGATCTCGGAGGCCCCGGTGCGGCGGGCCACTTCCGCCACGGCTGCGCTCTTGGTCAGTGGCTTCGGCACGGCGTAGATCTTGCGGCCCTGCAGGGACACGGTCCAGCCGCGTTCGTCCGCCCAGCCGGTCAGGTCCTTCACCCAGGTATCCGGCAACAGTGGCCGCTCCACGACGAGATAGGCGAAAAGGTCCTCGGCAACGCGCTCCTTGCGCAACCAGGCCGGGTCGGCGGTGCGGACCAGGTGCGCACGGATCTCGTCCAGGGGTGCGCACTGCGAGGAGAGCCGCCCGGCGACGGTGCGCTGCCAGTCCGGGTCGGACTCCCCCCGTACGAGCAGATGGCCGCCGTTGGCGCAGACGGCGAACTCGGGGACGGGCCCGGGGAGGTGGATACGGCCGTACTGCTCGGGGGTGCGGGTGGTGGCCGGGACGAAGGTGGTGGTGCCGGCCAGTTCGGCGAGCAGCCCGGCGGCCGTCTCCGTCATATAGGACAGCGGCTGGCGCTCATAGGTCTCGACGCACAGGAGCCGGGGGGCCTCGGCGTCCGGCATGGCGAGGCCCAGGGCGGCGGCCGAATAGATCAGGGTGCGGTCGAGGTCGCTGGCGACCAAAAGAGGGGCAGCGCGCAGCGCTTCCAGGGAAGGGTGGTGGTGGGCGAGGGGCCGGCCGCTCATCAGGAGGCCACCGCCTTGCCGTCAGCACCGGTGGCCCCGCGAGTGAAGCGGGGGTGGATCAACCCCACACAGGTATAGGGCAGTTCGTCGACCTCTTCGACGGGCACGCCTCGTTGTTCAGCCAGGAGGCGCACATGATCGAGATCGGTTCCGGCACCCCGCCGGGCCAGGATCTTCCAGGGGACCCGACGCAGCAGTACGCGGGTGGTCTCCCCGACACCGGGCTTCACGAGGTTCACGTCGTCGATGCCGTATTCCTCGCTGATCCGCTCGACGGCCGCCCAGCCCTCCCAGGTGGGAGCCCGGTCGGCGGCCGCCAGTTCCTTCACCGCTTCGGCGACGTCCGGGGCGACCTCGTCGAAGCGCGCACCGACCGCGTCCAGGAAGGCGCGCGACACATCGGTCGGAGCCAGCTCGCGGTAGAACTTCGCGCCGTGGAAGTCGCCGGGGCCCACGAGGTCGTCGCGCAGGACGGTGCGCGATATGAGGCCGGAGACGGTGGAGTTGAGGCAGGCGGACGGGATCAGGAAGTCATCGCGGGTGCCGTAGGTTTCGACGCAGCTGCCAGGGTCGGCGAGCACGGCGATCCGCGGGTCGAAGCCCGGGAAGTCCTCCAGGGCCTGGGCGAGTTCGCGGGTGATGGCGCCCTTGCCGGTCCAGCCGTCCACGAAGACGACATCCGCCGGATCGTGGTGGGCGGCCAGCCACCGCAGCGCGGTGGTGTCGATGCCCCGGCCGCGGACGATCGAGACCGCGTAGTGCGGCAGGTCCAAGCCGTGCACGTGCTGCGCCCAGCGACGCATCAGCACGCCGACGGGGGTACCCGCCCGTGCCAGCGACACCAGCACCGGACGTGGGCTGCGCTCGGCGAGCACGGTTTCGGTGACCGTCCCGACGGCCCGCGCGATCCGGCTCGCGGAGGTCCGCAGCGCACTGTGAAAGAGCGCCTGGTAGTCGTCGCTCGGCTGGTATTCGACGGGCAGCGACTCCGCGTAGTGGGCGCCGCCGCGCTGAATCGCCTCCTCGCGTTCCTCGGTCGGCGCTTCCAGGGTGACCTCGGAGAGATCCTGGAGCAGCCAGCCGACCTCGTCGGCGGTGTAGGAGGAGAAGGCGGGGCCGCGCAGCGGCTCGGGAAGCGGCATGGGTCCGGCCTGTGGTTGCGGGGCGTACGAGGGGATGACGGTGAGCAGCAGCCGGTCGGTGTGCGCGGCGAGCCGGCTCAGCAGACCGTCGGGGGCGTGCAGTTCGGGGAGGTCGCCGTGGGAATCCACAACGGCCACGATGGCGTCGAAGCGGCGCTCCGGGTCGGTACCGGCCGCGACGTTGTAGGCGTACCGCTCCCCCGCCCCGTCGGCAGGATCGTCGTGAGCGGGGAAGGACAGCCGGGTCCGTATCGCGTAGCCGGGGTCGTCGACGGCGAGCACCGGCGACCGGGTGGTGGTGGAGAAGAAGACACCCGTGCCTCCGGTCGAGGCGGACGGCCGGCCGCACCCCTGCGCGAGGGCACCGCCCTCCGGCCCGGTGCCGTCACCGGCCGCCGCCGCATCGGCGCTGTCCCGCGCGACGAGGGCGTCCAGAGCCTCAGCGATCCGCAGCGGTGCGTACATCAATTCCTCGTTGCCGAGGACGAGGATGCGGCGGGCACCGTCCAGTCGCCGCGCGATACGGGTCGCCATGCCCGGCAGCCCGGCCTCCAGGCGTGCCCGGTGTTCCGGCGTGAAACCGTGCCGACCGCCGTCCGGCAGCCCGGCGGGCCAGCCGAGGTCGACCCGTACGACGTCCGCACCGCGGCTATCCGGCGCCGTCAGAGCGCCTGCCGCGTTCTGCTCGTCACCCACGGACGCCGATGTACTCCCCGGGGCAGCCCCCGACTCCTGTGCGGCACCGGCCCCCTGCGCCACACCGGCCTCATGTGCGGCGACGAGTTCCTGGCCTCGGATCAGCACGTCCTCGGGCAGCCGTACGCCGCCCGCGGCCAGTGCGATGAGGTCGACGCGGGCGCCCAGTTCCGCCGCGAACTTCTCCAGCCGGCTGCGGTCCGCGTCGGAGCGCATGTCGACCAGGGCGACGACCACGTACCGCTCGCGCGGGAAGTGCGCGTGCAGCGCCTTGATGGTGTTCAGAACGGTCCGGCCGGTGGAGAACTCGTCGTCGACGAGCACCAGCGGTCCGTCTCCGGCCAGGAGAGCGCGGTCCTCGGGAAGCAGCAGATGGGAGGTGGCATGGCTGTGCTCCTCCTCGAATCCCCCCACCTGCGCCACGCCCGCCACCGGGCGACGGGTGGAGTGCAGATACGGCGCGAGGGCCAGGCCGTCGGCGACCGAATGCCCGAGACCGGTGGCGGTCTCGGCGTAGCCCAGGACGACGGAGCGGGCGGCGGCCTCGTCACCCAGCAGCTTGCGCACGCGGCGGCCCAGCCCGAAGCCGGCGCCATGGACCACACCCGGTCGTTGCGGCACATGCTTGCCCAGCACGTTCGACACGAGCAGATGGGCCCGCTTGGGGTTACGCCGCAGCGCGAGCCCGAGCAGTTCCGGCAGCTCGTCCCCGCCGCTCAGCGAGACCCCGAGCCGACCGGCGACCCATTCTCCTGTCCAGACCACGCGTTTCGTCTCCTCCGTCGTCATGTTCATCTCGATCACCGCAGATCAGGTCTGCGGCACACTCGCCGTCAGCAGCTCCACGAAGCCGATGCCCTCCCGGGCGACCCCGAACGCCTCGGCGCGCAGCAGGGTCCGCTCGGCCCAGGCGCGATGCGGCTTCACCTCGTTCATCTTGTTCGTGTACGAGGAGCGCAACACCCCACCGTCGCCCCGTTCGGGCCGCAGGATGTCGACCGCGTCGCTGAACTCCTCATGGCTGACGACCGAGAGGGCGTGCACCGGCGCGACATGGGAGGGGTGGATGCAGGTCTTGCCCTGGAGGCCGTTCGCGCGGTCGAGTTCGATCTCGCGCAGCAGGCCGTCCATATCGTGCTCGATCAGTGCCGTCCGGAGTTCCTCGGCGCGTCCGAGGAACGGGCTGCGCCGCAGCTGCGGCTTGAACATCCGCTCGTGCAGCCGGAAGTACTCCCACACCGGGCCGGTGACCGTGAAGCCCGTGCCGTCCGCCCGTCCGAGCACATTCACCACGTCGGCGATCACGGAGGCGACGATCTGGACGTCGTAGGCCGTCATGTCGGGCGGTCTGCGCAGGCCGTAGGCGGAGCAGAAGTCCGTGACGCCGAGCCGCAGGGCCAGCACCCGGTCGCGGTATTTGTCGACGGCCCTGGCGATGCCCTGAAGGGTCTCGGCACGGGTCTCCAGATGCAGCAGCTGCGGAGACTCCAGCACCGGCATCGCGAAGAGCCGGCGGGAGCAGTCGGACTCGGCCGTGGTCAGCGCCTCAAGGAAGGGGACGCCACGTTCCTCGGTGAATTTCGGAAGTACAAATCCAGACAGTCTGTGGACGGCCCTACCCATGCGGCGCACCAGGTCCGGTATTTGACCAGGGGTGCGGACGCGGACGAACAGCAGCGGAAGGCCGGTGCCGGCGGCGGCCGCCTCGTCGAGGAGACCGAGCTGCCGTACGAGGTTCTCCTCGCCGGCCTCGACATCCCCGTCCCCTATGGAGTCCTCAAGACACAGCACCATGGACAGCACACCACGCCCGGCCTGCTTGAGGACGTCGGCGGCGAGACTCGGGCGGGTGGCCGGGCTGTAGAGCGTGGCCCCCAGAGCGACCGCGAGCGTGCGAGCCGGAGAATCGGCGGTGAACTCCACCGGCTCCTGGTGGAACAGTGCCTTCCGAGTCTCGGGCGCGAGATGCCCAAAATGCTGCATATAACTCCCCGTCTGCCTGCGGGACCCGGGCACCCCCGCTGCGTCTCGCTGTCTGGATCCAGCCGGTAATCGTACGTCTGTGGGGGCCTGGTTAGTTCCCGCGTGCGTGAAAATCACGTAACCCCCACGAGGCGCTCAGGTGGCCGCAATCGCGATCCCCGCACGCCTCCGGGGCCCCCGCGTTGTCGCTGCGACCTCAGGGAAGGCAGGATTACGGCATGACGCACGCGATGCTGAAAGGGTCGAACGTACCCCTCGATGCCACGGCTGTTCGGGCCGTCCTGCGCTGGACGCCCGGCGCCGGTGTTCCCGATGTCGATGCCTCGGCCCTGTTGGTGAGCCCCGAGGGAAGCGTGCGCTCCGACGAGGACTTCGTCTTCTACAACCAACCGCGCCACCCCAGCGGCCTGGTCCGGCATCTGCCCAAGACCCAGCTCGCCGACAAGCTGACCGACACCATCGAGGCGGATCTGGCGGCGCTGGAACCGTCGGTGGACCGGGTCGTGCTGGCCGCCTCCTCGGACGGCGGCGCCTTCGCGGGCGTCACGGATCTCCAGGTCCTGCTGTACGACGCGGCGGCGAGCGACGGCGAGCCGCTCGCGGTCTTCGATGTGGTGCCCGAGACCGGCGATGAGACGGCGCTGATCTGCGGGGAGTTGTACCGCCGCGCCGACACCTGGAAGTTCCGGGCGCTGGGGCAGGGTTACGAGACCGGACTGGTCGGCCTGGCCACCGAGTTCGGGATCTCGGTGGACGAGAACGAAGCGGCCGCCGGACGCTCCGCCCCGCCGGCCTCGGAGGCACCGGTGTCGGCGCCGCCCGCCCCGGAGCCCACGCCGGCCAGCGAGCCGTCCACGGGGGACGCGCCCGGCCCGTCCGCCGCAGCCCCCTCCGACTCCCCCGTGACCCCGCCGCCCAGCACCTGGCCGGAAGAGGCCTCGGGCCCGCCCTCCGCGTCGGACCCCGATGCCGTCACCCAGCATGTGGCGGATGCGCTGCCGGAGCCGGGCCCGTCCGCACCGCCGCCCCCGGCCGCCGCTCCCCCTGCGGGGCCCCCGCCCACGAGTGGCGGCTACGGCTACCCGCAGCACGTTCCGCCGCCGCCGACCCAGCCCCCGGCCCAGCCCGCCTACGGCTACCCGGGTCCGCCGCCCCAGTACCAGCCCCCGCAGCAGCAGCCGTCCGCGTACGGCGCTCCGCAGCCGCACCCTGCCTCGACGTACGGCTACCCGATGCAGCAGCCGTTCGTACCGGACCCGTCGTTCGTCCTGCCGCCCCAGGGGCCGCAGTTCCAGCGCCGTTAGCGGAAGGCCGGCATGGCCGCCCCGCCGGCAGCCGCACACGCCGGCGGCGCGGCACCCAGCGGCGCCCCCGGCGGCACACCGCACGGGGCGCGGCTCACACCTTGGACTTGTAGCCCCGCCCCCACTGGAGCCCCCAGCCGTACAGCCGGTCGAGCTCTGCCTGGAAGCCGTAGACGTACTTCACCTCGCGGCGCACCGTCAGCTCGTCCTTGGTGTTCTCCAGCGTGAAGACGGCGCAGGAGCGGGCCTGTGGCGCCCGCTCGTCCAGCTTGACGTCCACTCGCGGCCCGCTGCTCGGGTAGAGCGTCACGACGGCATGCGTACGGTCGAACGCCGGTGTGCCGTCGTAGATGTAGACGAAGATCAGCAACCGCTTGATCTCGTCGCGGTGGTCCAAGTTGATGTAGAGCGTCTCACCGGATCCCGAACCGAAGCGGTCGTCACCGCTGAGCTTGACGAACGGCGGACCGTTGAGGTCTCCCAGAAAGTTCCCCAACGGCTGCACCACGCCCCGGGTGCCGTCCTTGAGCTCGTACAGACAGGCCAGGTCGAGGTCGACGTTGACCACGGCCGGCCCCTGCGCCTGCACGATCTCCGGCTTGAACAGCTTGCCCGGATGCCGCAGCAGACCGCCCTTGCCCTGCCCACCGCGCTCATGGAAGTCCGAGGTCCGCATCTGCCAGTGCAGATTGACCCGTAGATGTCCGGTGGCGGCCCCCTGCTTGGTCAGCGAGACGACCGGATTCCGTTTCGTCAGCTCGACGACATACGACGCACCGCCGCTGTCGAAGTCAAACTTCTGCGCGCCACCGCGCCACAGCTTCCCCAGGAACGACACCCTGCCCCACCCCATTGCTCGGCCCCAACTACTGCGGGGCGGCCCGAGGTCCGCACCTCAAGCCGCCCCGCAGAGAGCGTTCCTCAATCAGCGCCGCGTCACACTCCGGACGCGACTTCCGCCTTGTCCCCGGAGGTGTCTCCGGGCCTGCCCTCACGCCGGTTCCGGATCACGGAGGAGGCGAACGAGAGGCCGATCAGCACGACGCCGACCAGGCCGGTGACGACCTCGCTGATCTCGTACTTGATCGTGATGAGCAGGATGATGGCCAGCGCGCCGATCGCGTAGTGGGCACCGTGCTCCAGGTAGACGTAGTCCTCCAGGGTGCCCTTGCGGACCAGGAAGACCGTCAGCGACCGGATGTACATCGCGCCGATGCCCAGGCCCAGCGCCATCATGAAGATGTCGTTGGTGATCGCGAAGGCACCGATGACGCCGTCGAAGGAGAAGGACGCGTCGATGACCTCGAGGTAGAGGAACATGAAGAACGCGGCCTTGCCGGCCAGGCCGACGGCCGCGCCGGTGCCCTGCGTGGCGGGAGCCGCCGCGGTGTCGCCGGCCTCCCCGTCGTCCTCGTCCTCATCCTCCAGCTTGTCCTCGAAGTAGCCGGAGATACCGCCGACGACGAGGTAGGTGATGAGGCCCGCGACGCCGGACAGCAGCACCGTGGCGCTCTTGTCACCGCCGCCGTGCGGGACGCTGGTGGCCACCGTCATCGCGGTCACCAGCAGGACGACCAGCGCGATGATCACGGACAGGGTGTCCAGCTTGCCCATCTTGGCCATGGGCTTTTCGATCCAGGCCAGCCACTTGTAATCGCGGTCCTCGAATATGAAGTCGAGGAAGATCATCAGCAGGAAGATTCCACCGAAGGCCGCGATGGCCGGGTGGGCGCTGGTGACCAGTTCCTGGTATTGCGCCTTGTCGTTGATGGCGAGGTTGACCGCCTCGATCGGCCCCAGCTTCGCGGTGATCGCGACAATGACGACCGGGAACACCAGCCGCATGCCGAACACGGCGATGAGGATGCCGAGGGTGAGGAAGATCTTCTGCCAGAAGGCGTTCATCTTGCGCAGAATGCCTGCGTTGATGACGGCGTTGTCGAACGAGACCGAGATCTCCAGGACGGACAGGATCCCGACAATCGCCAGCCCCTGCCACCCCCAGAGCACGCCCGCCAAGGCGAGGCCGAGCGCCGTGACGGCGAACGACCAGCCAAAGGTTTTCAGGAGCACTGCCTACCCAATCCCTCGCTGTGTGGGGTCCCCCGCGCGCAGCGCGCGGCGCTTTACGAAACGTTGACCCCGAAGTCTAGAGCGATGCCCCGGAGACCCGACGCGTACCCCTGCCCCACCGCCCGGAACTTCCATTCGCCCTTGTAGCGATACACCTCGCCAAAGATCATCGCGGTTTCGCCGGAGGCGTCCTCGCTGAGGTCGTAGCGGGCGAGTTCGCTGCCGTCGGCCTGATTGACGATACGGATGAAAGCGTTGCTGACCTGGCCGAAGCTCTGTCCGCGCAGATCGGCCTCATGGATCGAGACCGGAAAGACGATCTTGTCGACCTGTTCGGGTACCTGGGAAAGATCCACCAGAATCGACTCGTCGTCGCCCTCACCTTCGCCGGTGAGGTTGTCCCCGGTGTGCTCGACGGAGCCCTCGGGACTCTTGAGGTTGTTGTAGAAGACGAAGTACTCGTCCCCCAGCACCCGGCCCGACCCGCACAGCAGCGCGCTGGCGTCCAGGTCGAAGGGCGCTCCGGTCGTGGACCGCGCGTCCCAGCCGAGGCCGACCATGATCTGCGTGAGATTCGGCGCGGCCTTGGACAGGGAGACATTGCCCCCCTTGGCAAGCGTGACGCTCATCGTTCGCTTCCTCCCCGGTGTCGGTGCGGGCCCGCCCGGCGCGCCGCCCGCAACCCTCGTTCAAGCGCGTCCGGCGCCGCACTCCCCGGACAGGGACGTACGGCGCCGGACGCGGTGGTTCCTGGCCCCGGCAGCCGCTACGGCGGTGCTGCCCGGCCGGACGTCGACGATCGGACCTCGGGTCCGGCCGGTCAGACGTTGACGCCGAAGTCCTGGGCGATGCCGCGCAGGCCCGAGGCGTAGCCCTGGCCGATGGCCCGGAACTTCCACTCGGCGCCGTTGCGGTACAGCTCGCCGAAGACCATGGCGGTCTCGGTCGAGGCGTCCTCGCTCAGGTCGTAGCGCGCCAGCTCATTGTTGTCGGCCTGGTTGACGACGCGGATGAAGGCGTTGCGGACCTGGC
>Ga0207426_1001652_pt1 | contig 17358 bp, 14 predicted proteins | sample AraplaMF_Cvi_mMS_FD_184265 | JGI IMG/M metagenome (GOLD analysis project Ga0207426, IMG submission 184265) | Arabidopsis root microbial communities from the University of North Carolina, USA - plate scrape MF_Cvi_mMS (SPAdes) (version 2) | ecosystem: Host-associated > Plants > Roots > Endosphere... | reverse complement strand
GTCCGCGGCTCCGGCGACGAGTTCGAGCGCCGCTTCGGGGAACTGACCCGGCGCTGGGCCCGGCTCGACGGCTTCGGCGGCAGCGACCTGCTGCGCTCCACCCTCAGCCCCACGACCTACGTCGGGCTGTCGTGGTGGCGGAACGGCGATGCCTGCGTCTCCGCGCTGGCCGACCCGCAGGCCGGCGACCGGCTGAGGGACGTCTCCGAGATCGCCGACGTCACCACCGAACGCACCGTGCACATGGCCTACCAGCGCGTCATCGGCTGACGCCGCACCCGCGCGCACCGCAGGAGCCGAGGACCCACCGGTCCTCGGCTCCGGCCGTTCCCGCCCCACAGGGCCCGCGTATAGCGATCTTCCCGGGCGGACACGAGCGCCCTTCGAGCGCCGCGGCGCATCCTGCGGGCATGGCCAACGACATACGGTTCACCGTGGTCCGGGGGAGACCGGACGAGGCCGAACTCGCCGCCGTCACCGCGGTGTTGCTCGCCGTGCTGCGGGCCGGCGAGAGCGCCGGACCCGGGGCCGGCGAGCCGCCGGTGCCCCGCGCCGGATGGGGCCGCGCGCACCGCCCGCGCCGCGCACCCGTCGGCTGGTCCACGCCATGACCCCGCGGCCGCCGCGCGCACCGCACCACCGGCACCCGCACCCCGCCGGCGGAGCCGCGCCCGGCGACCGCACCGCACCGCCGCAGGGGCCGACCGGGGCCCGTACACCACGACATGGGAGGGGGAGGCGTTGAACGGCAACCACGACTTCGCCCAGCTCGTCCGCTCCAGGGCCGCCCAGACGCCCGACCGGGAAGCACTGATCGTGCTGCCCGAGTACGAGGGCCGGGCACAGCCCGAAGTGGTGACCTACCGTGCGCTGGACGAGGGCGCCCGCCGCCTGGCCGGCTGGCTGCAGGACCGCGGCGCGGCCGGCGAACGGGTGCTGGTCGTGCACAGCGACCGCCGGCTGTTCGCCATCAGCTTCCTGGCCTGCCTCTACGCCGGCGCACTCGCCGTCCCCGTACCGCCGCCCGACGGCCGCGGCCACCTCGAAGCCCGCCTCGCGGGCATCGTCAAGGACGCCGCGCCGCTCCTCGCACTGGCCGACGGAGCCGGTGCGCCGGACGTCTCCCGGCTGCTCGCCCGGCACGGCCACGGCCACATCCCCTGCCTCGCCACCGAGGTCGTCCCCGCCTCCGGGGCCTGGCAGGAACCGGATCTGCCGGGCGACACGGTCGCCTTCCTCCAGTACACCTCCGGCTCCACCCGCGAACCCCGCGGCGTGATCGTCACCCACGACAACCTCCTCGCCAACCAGCGGGCGATCAGCCGGGTGCTGCACACCTTGCCCGGCGCCCGCCTCGGCGGCTGGCTGCCCTTCCACCACGACATGGGCCTGATCGGCCAGTTGCTGCACCCGCTGTGGCTCGGCGGCAGCAGCGTGCTGCTCTCGCCCGAGGCGTTCGTCCGCCGCCCGGCGCGCTGGCTGGAGGCGATCGGGCAGCACCGCGTCACCGTCAGCGGCGCCCCGGACTTCGCCTACGACCTGTGCGTCCGGCGCGTCACCGACGAACAGCTCGCCGGCCTGGACCTGTCCGGATGGGAGATCGCGGTCAGCGGCGGCGAGCCGGTGCGCCCGGCCACCCTCCGCGCCTTCGCCGAACGGTTCGCCCCGGCCGGCCTGCGCCCCGGGGTGCTCACCCCCTGCTACGGCCTGGCCGAGGCCACCCTGCTGGTGTCCGGCGCCCCGGCCGGCACCGAGCGCCGCGAACTGACCGCCGACGCCACCGCCCTGGAGGCGCATGAGCTGCGGGCCCCCGCCGAGGACGCACCGCGCCGTCTGCTCGCCGACTGCGGCGAGCCCGCCGACGGCACCCTGCTGATCGTCGACCCGGCCACCCGCAGGCCGCTCCCCGACGGCCGCATCGGCGAGATCTGGCTGCGCGGCGACAGCGTCGCCCGCGGCTACTGGCGCCGCCCCGCCGAGACCGCCGCGGCCTTCGACGGCACCACCGCGGCCGGCCAGGGCGGCCACCTGCGCACCGGCGACCTCGGCACCCGCGAGGACGGCCGGCTGTATGTGACCGGCCGGCTCAAGGACATGATCGTGGTGGCCGGCCGCAACCTCTATCCGCAGGACCTGGAGACCACCGTCCAGCGCCTCAGCGCCCTGTTCGGCGCCGCCACCGCCTTCGTGGTCCCCGGCGAGCGCGAACGCGTCGTCGTCGTGCAGGAGTTGCGGGCCGGCAGCCGTTACGACACCGACCTGGCCGCGCTCACCTCCGCGGTCGGCGCGGCCCTCACCGACGAGTACGACGTACGGGCCGGTGCGGTGCTGCTGGTGCGGCCCGGGACCGTCCGCCGCACCACCAGCGGCAAGGTCGAACGCGCCGCGATGCGCCGGCTGTTCCTCCAGGGCGAACTGCGGCCGCTGCACCAGCAGATCGAGCCCGAGGTCCAGCAGCTGCTGCCGGCCGGGAGCCTGCGGTGAGCGGCCCGGCGCAGGACCGCATCGACCGGCTGGAGTCCGCCTTCGGCCCGCTGGACGACCCCGGCAACCCGTGCGGCCAGGACGCCCTGCTCGCCGCGGACTCGGCGGGCGAGGCACCGGCAGCGGCCGAAGCGGTGCTGGACTCCTTCGCCTTCGACGCCGAGTTCGTGCCCGAACACCACGGCGGGCGGCTGGCGCGGATGGACGTCCTGGGCCGGGTGCTGCGCCCGGTCTTCCGCCGCGACGCCTCCCTGGGCTTCGGCTACGGACTCAACTGCTTCTTCGCGGCCGTTCCGGTGTGGACCGGGGGCACGGACGAGCAGTGCGCGCTGGCCGCCCGGCTGCTGCTCGACGGCCGGCGGATCGCGGTCGCCCGGCACGAGGTCGCCCACGGCAACGCGTTCGTCCGCGAGGAGTTCGCCGCCGAGCCCGTCGCGGAGGGCCTCCGGCTGCACGGCAGCAAATCCGTCATCGCCAACGCCGCCCGCTCCGCGGGGCTGGTGGTGTTCGCGCGCACCGGCGAGACCAGGGGCCGCACCCACTCGGTGCTGCTGCTCGACCGCGACCGGCTGCCCGCGGGGCGGGTGCGGAACCTGGGCCGCCGCGCCACCAACGGCATGCGCAGCACCGACTTCAGCGGACTGAGCATCACCGACTGCGTCGTCCCGCACGAGGCGCTGGTCGGCTCCCTCGGCGACGGCTACGAACTGAGCCTGCGCTCCTCCCTCGTCATCCGGGGCCTGATCCCGTCCATCGTGCTGTCCGGCGCCGACACCGCGCTGCGCACCGTCGCCCGGTTCGCTACCCGGCGCCGCGCCGACGGCCGCTCCTCGCTCGACGTACGGCACGTACGGGACGTGCTGACCGGCGCGTTCCTCGACCTGCTGCTCAGCGACTGCCTGGCCGCCGTCGCCACCCGGGCGCTGCACCTGCTGCCCCGCCAGATGAGCGCCTACGCCGCCGCTGCCGCCTACCAGGCCCCCAAGCTGCTGGCCGAGTCCATGGACGAGATGTCGGCGGTGCTGGGCAAGGCGACCTTCGCCGAGGCGGGTGCGTACGCCATGTTCCAAAAGCAGCTGCGGGACCTGCCGGTCACCTCGCTCGGACACGCCGGCAGCGCCGGCCGGCAGGTCAGCCTGCTGCCGCAGCTGCCGTACTTCGCCCGCAACGCCTGGTTCGCCGACCCCGAGGCACCGGCCGCGCTCTTCCGCATCCACGACGGACTGCCGCCGCTGGACCTGTCGCAGCCGGCGCTGCTGGGCGACGGCGATCCGCTCGCCGCGACCCTGGTGGCCTGCACCGACCGGCTGGAGGGCACCGCGGACGCGTCCCGGGACGGCACCCTGCGGTTCCTCGCCCGCGCCTTCACCAGCGAACTCGCCGACCTGCGCAAGGCGTTCACCGACATCGCCCCCGACGACCGCAAGGCGCTCGCCAGCCCGCACGCCTTCGGCCTGGCCGACCGCTACTCCCTGGTGCTGACCGCGGCCGCCTGCCTGGGCGTGTGGCACGAACAGCAGGCCGGCACCGACGCCTTCCTCGCCGACCCGTCCTGGGCGACCGCCGCGCTCTACCGCCTCGGCCGCCGCCTGGGCCTGCCGCTGCCCGACCGCCCGGCCGCGGACGAGGAACGCGTACTGGCCGAGGTGCTGGCCCGGCTCCACGGCCGCCGCAGCTACGACCTGTACGGATCCGCGCTGGCCTGACCACCCGCGCACCCCGTCGCCGTACCGACGTACCCGACCTGCCCCGAGGAGCCCGCCATGCACAACACGCCCCCGTCCACCCCGCCGAACGAACCGGACTACGAGGGCTGGCTCACCGCGCGCCTGCGGCACTACCTCGGCCGACCGGTCGCGGCCGACGTCGCCTTCGCGGAGTACGGGCTGGACTCGGTGGCGGCGCTCAGCCTCTACGGCGACATCGAGGAGGAGTTCGGGCCGCTGATCGACCCCACCGACATCTGGGACTACCCCACCGTGCGGGAACTCACCCGCTACCTCCAGCTCCGCGACATCCGGCCCTGCGGCGGCCGGCGGATCCGCGCCGCTTTCGTTTTCACCGGCCAGGGCTGCCAGCACCCGGGGATGACCGCCGGCCTGTACATGCACTCCACCGGCTACCGCGGCTACCTCGACGAGGCCGCCGACGTCCTGCGCCCCTACACCGGCCGGTCCGTCGTCGACCTCATCCTCAGCGGCGACCGCCGCATCCACCGGACCGCCTTCACCCAGCCCGCGCTGTTCGCCGTGCAGTACGCCCTCGCCCGCACCCTGGAGGAGGCCGGGGTACGGCCGGTCGCGGTGCTCGGCCACGGCATCGGCGAGTACGCCGCGGCCACCGCCGCGGGGGCGCTGCCGCTCGCCGACGCCGCCAAACTCGTCGCCCTGCGCGGGGCGTTCATGCAGTACCTGCCGTCCTCGGACGGCGGCATGATGGCCACCTGCGCCGCGCCCTACGAGGCGACCGAGGCGATCGCCGGTGAGCCGGGCGTCGTCATCGGCGCGGTCAACGCCGCCCGGGCGACCGTGCTGTCCGGGGAACGCGCCGGCCTCGAACGGGTCCGCGGCCGGCTGGAGGAACGGGGCATCCGCTGCACCCTGCTGGAGGTCTCGCACCCCTTCCAGTCGCCGCTGATGGAGCCGATGCTGCCGCGCTTCGAGGCGGTCGCCCGCCGGCTGCCCGGCGGCGCCCCGCAGCTGCCCTACTACTCCACCGTCCACGGCAGGCTCACCACCCAGCCGCTCTACGCGCCGTATTGGAGCCGGCAGATCACCGCCCCGGTCCGGTTCGCCGACGCGGCACGGCAGCTCCTCGACCAGGAGACGCCCAGCCATGTCGTGGAGATCGGCCCGCGGGTGGTGCTCACCCCGTTCGTCCGGAGGATGGGCGGTTCGGCCGGCCCGGTCTGCCTGGGAGTGTGCCGCGGCCCGGAGAGCAACGCCGTCGACCTGGCCGGCGTGCTGTCCGCCCTGGACGCGGGCCCGCTGTCCGACCCCCTGGTACGGGCCTGATATGGCACCGGTGTCCCCCGCTGCCGGGCCCCCGCCGTGCCGCCCCCGGGCCGTCGCCGGACCGCAGGGACCGTGGCACACCGTCCATGACGACCTGTCCGCCACCGGTGTGGTCCTCGTCTACGGGCTGCTGGCGCAGTGGCTGCCGCACATCCAGGACGTGGCGCGGGTGCGGCCCGTCCTCGGCCGCGACTGGCAGCGCTACCAGACCCTGACCCACCCCCGGGCCAAGGAACGGTTCCTGGCCTCGCGGCTGCTGCTGCGCCACGCCGCCGCGGTGGCCATCGAGACCGCGCCGGACCTGGTGGACCTGGCCTACCAGCCCGGCGGCCGGCCCTTCGTGCGCGGGTGCGACCAGATCGACATCAGCCTCAGCCACACCGAGGAGGTGATGGTGGTGGGCATCACCAGCCGCGGGCGGGTGGGCGTCGACGTGGAGCTGGCGGCCCGCCGGATGGCCGGCACCGGCTCGGAGGCGCAGGGCTGCACCCCCTTCGAGCGGCAGCGGCTGGACGCGGCCGACGGCCGGGACCGCAACGACACGCTGGTGCGGCTGTGGACGCTGAAGGAGGCGTACAGCAAGGCGCTGGGGCAGGGGCTGCGGTTCCGCTTCACCGAGTTCGGCTTCGCCCTGGACGGCACCTGGGCCCGGCTGGTCGGGCCCGACGGGCGGGACGCGGGCGCCGACGACTGGGTCTTCGCCACCTTCGCCGTCGAGGGCAAGTACGTGGTCAGCGCCGCCGTGCAGGACGCGGGGTTCGGCGACGGCACCGACCTGTCCGTCCAGACGGCCCTGGACGCCGGACTGCTGGACGCCCTTTTGGACACGACCGGCTGACCCCGCGCCGGCCCCGTCCCCGCCGCCGGAGGCCGCCGTCACGGGATCCAGCCGGCCTCCTCGGCGATCCGGACCGCATCGATCCGGTTGCGCGCGTTGAGCTTGGCGACGATCGCCGTGAGGTAGTTGCGGACGGTCCCCTGCGACAGGAACAGGCAGCCGGCGATCTCCGCGGCGTCCGCGCCGCGCGCGGCCAGCCGCAGCACCTCCAGCTCGCGGGGCGAGAGCGGGTTCTCCGGGGAGTCCCAGGCGGCCAGGGCCAGTTGGGGGTCGATCACCCGCCGCCCCGCCGCCACGCTCCGCACCGCCTGGGCGAGCTGGTCGGGCGGCGCGTCCTTGAGCAGGAAGCCCGTCACCTGCGAGGCCAGCGCGCGGCGCAGGGTCCCCGGGCGGCCGAGGCTGGTGAGGATCAGCGTGCGGCAGTCCGGGAGGCGCTGGTGCAGTTCCGCGGCGGCGGTCAGCCCGTCGATGCCCGGCAGGTCGATGTCGACGACGGCGACATCGGGCCGGCTGGCGAGCGCGGCTTCCACGATCTTGTCGCCGCGGTCGACGGACGCGATCACCCGCAGGTCCGGTTCCAGTTCCAGAAGGGCGATGAGCGCACCGCGGATCATGTGCACGTCCTCGGCGAGCAGGATCTTGACGGCGAGCATGGCAGGTCTCCCCCGGCCGGCAGGTGCCCGGCCGCGGCCGGGCAGTCATCGATCAGGCCGCGGGTCTCGCGGCCATCCGGTCTTGCGTGGTGCGCGCGGCGATCGGCCGCGTCGGCGCCTCGGCCATCATCCGGAAGCAGCCGTCCCGTGTCCGTTCCGCCTCCAGCCGCCCGCCGACCGCACCGAGCCGGGCCTTGAGATTGCCGATGCCGCTGCCGCTGTGGGGGGAGAGCGCGGGCAGGTCGTCGGGCACGCCGTCGTTGGTCAGGGTCAGCGTCACGCGCTCCTCTTCCGTGACGGCGCTGATGTGGCAGGTCTCGACCTTGCTGTGGCGGAGGATGTTGGTGACGCCCTCGCGCAGGGCCGTCGCGAGCACGGTGTCTATGACCGGGTGCAGCCGTCCGCAGGCGATCTCGACCTCCGCCCGTACGTCCGCCGAGGCCAGGATCGCCGCGGCCGACTCCGCCTCCGCGGCGAGCGACATGTCACGGTACCCACTGGCCACCATGCGCACATCCGACAGCGCCTGACGGGAGATGTCCAGCAGCGAGGCGACCTCCTCGCGCGCCTGCTCCGGCCGGCCGGGCACCAGCCGGTAGATCAGCTCGCTCTTCAGCGTGATCGCCGAGAGGCTGTAGCCCAGCAGGTCGTGCAGGTCCCGGGAGAAGCGCAGCCGCTCCTGCGAGACGGCCAGCCGGGCGAGTTCGGCGCGTGAGCGGTGCACCTCCTGGACGAGGTCGGTCAGCCGGGACAGGCCGTAGATCACCAGGCCCGTGAAGAGCGTCGACAGCATCAGATAGGACGTCTCCAGCCAACTGAGCGACACCACCAGCTGGAAGGAGGCGGGCACGGCGACGGTGGCCGCGAACGGGATCCACGCCCGCGGGAACGGCACCAGCAGGAGAATCGATCCCGCCAGCGGACCGGTCATGCTGACCCAGGTGCGGTGGAAGATCAGGACGGGCGCGTAGGTGAACACCGCCTGGGTCAGCAGCATCAGGACCCGGGTCCGCGTGGTCCAGCGCTGGGCCCGGGAGGAGGAGTGCAGGAACTGCAGGAAGAACACGGCCAGGACGATGGCCACCGACGCCGCCAGCGTCGGCATATTGGCGCTGTACTCCAGGGAGTTGAGCGAGACCACGATCGACAGGCAGAGCAGGACCACGATGGTGATGGTCCGGGCGAGCCGCGGGGCCGGCAGGTCACGGTCGGGCAGCCCTGCGGGCCACCGCGATCGCTGTGGTAACGGCTCCGCGCCGGCACCGGACGGAACGCCGGTGACACCCATGTATGCCCCCCGTGCCTTGGCTGCGCGGCTCTCGGACGTGAAGCATAGTATGGCCCAAACCCGCTTCCTGACCGTCCGTGGAGCGGGTTTTGCGGAGGTGGGCGGGGCCTCTGGCATATGGCCCGCGGGCCGTCGTGCGGGCCCTTCTACACGAAGAGCGGGACGGGGTTGAGGTCCTCGTAGCGGGTCCGGCGCGACAGCCGCCCCTCGGCCACGGGAACGTCGAAGAGCCTGCCGGGGGCGAACCGCGCCCAGAAGTGCCGCAGCCCCGGAACCAGCACCGCCACCACCGGAATCCCGACGTCCGGCCTGGTCTGGTCCAGGACCAGCATCTCCAGCCCCCGCGCGGCCACCAGTTGCTTCGCCGCCTCGATGTCGTCGCGCAGATCCGCCCGCGGCCGGTAGCCGTAACTCCCCGGTGTACGCGCGCTCTGCCCGCCGTCCGGCAGCAGATACGGCTGCCCGGCCACCGTCGCCCCGGTCCACCACGCGAGCAGATCACGGTCCCGGGTGAGGTACCCCGTGCCGTCCTCGCGGGCGCCCAGCACGGGCGGCAGCAACTGGTTCATCTCGGTCAGGGCGCGGCGCAGCGCCAGCCGCGGGTCGAAGTGCGCGCCGAAGCCGAAGGTGATGTCCTGCGCGGTCTTGTCCCGCCGCCGGGAGACGGCCGCCACCACCGGAACGCCGAAGTCCGAGGTGAGGTCCAGGGCCCACACCTCGCGGTGCAGATCCCGTTCGTAGGCCGTGCGCAGCCCGGCGATCCACGGCTCGTCGAAGGCGGCGAGGTCCACCGCGGCGTGCCGGGTCCGGTTGTACCACCACTGGGCGACCGCGTCCCGCTCCACCAGCTCCAGGAAGCCCTGCACGACGGCGTCCTCCAGGCTGCTGCCGGCCGCGCGGCCGTTGGAGTCGGCCGGCACGGCGGGCGGCCTGCCGTCCGGGCCGGGGCCGAAGTACAACAGCGAAGTGGGCAGCAGGCGTTGACGTCCGTGGGTCAGCGACCACACCGGGGTCCACTCGGTGGGGGCGGTGGTGTCGAAGGGAGCGGCGATCCGCTGGAGCGGCGAGGCGGTCGCGTTCCACCGCGCGCGGTCCCGGAACTGCCGCGCGGCCCACAGCTGGCAGCGATTGGGGTGCAGCGCGTCGCCGCCCAGCGCCCGCAGCGAGTCCCGGATCACCGGCTCATCGCCCTGACGCGTCCCCGAATAGCGCTCCACGGCCTCGCACAGCGCACTGACCTGTGCCTCCACCGCGGTCACGCCCTTGCCGCCGCTGAGGCTGCGCAGTCCGCCGCGCAGCCAGCCCAGCCCGCCGCCGAGCGCCACGTTGTGCCCCGAGGTGTAACAGTGCAGCGCGGCAGGGGCGTTGTCCGCCCGCCGGATCTCGCTGACGACGCCGGTCACCGGGCCGACCAGGTGGCCGTGGCGCGCCAGCATCTGCTCGGGGGGCAGCGCCCGGTGGTTGCCGCCGCCGTGCGCGGCCTTGGGGCGGGAGACCGGCACCACCGGCCGGCACACCGTCAGCGCCACCAGCGCCGGGTCACCGCAGGCCGGGCACTGGGGTCTTCGGTGCACGGCGTGGTGGCGGGTGTGCAGCGTCAGGGTGTCCAGCGCACAGATCGCGTCATGGCTCTCCCGCCGCACCCCGCCCAGCCAGGTCGCCGCCATCAGCACGGCCAACTGCAGGCCCATCGCGCGCCCGGCGGCCAGCGAGGCCTCGGGCGCCGCCACCGGGCGGTGGGCCCCCAGGGCGCGCTGCACCGCGAGTTCGCCCCGCCGGTGACCGCGCAGCCGATGGGCCAGACAGTGCCAGCAGGCCCCTTCCCGCGGCCGGAAGACCGGCCCGGCCCACGGCTCGGCGCCGCCGGTCCGCACCGGGAGCCAGGGCCGGCCCTGCGCCCGGTGCCAGGTGTCGACGGCCGCCAGGTCCGGGGCCAGATAGTCGTCGCAGAGCACCAGGGAGAGATCCGCCGTGCCCGCGGACGGGCCGCCGCCGGGGCCGGGCGCGGCCACCGTGAGGCCGGACTCGGCGCAGGCGGCGCGCAGCGGATCGGCCGCACCCCGGCCCACGGTCAGGATCTCGACCGTCGGCCGGCGGCGCGGCGGCGCGGACCGCAGGCCGGAGACCTCCGCCAGGTCCCAGAACGCCGCGGCCGCACCGTCGCAGGGCGCACCGGGCGCGGTGCGGTAGCCGATGAGCCCGGCCGTCGCCAGCTCGGCCACCACCGCGCCGGCCTGCACCGCGGGCAGCTCGCGGGCCGCCTCCGTCAGCAATTCCGACAGCGTCCGCGTGCCGTCGAGCAGCGGCGCGACGACCTCGGCGGGCCGCCCGAACAGTGCGGTGACCCCTCGTTCGGACAGCAGGTAGGTGGCCTCGTCGGGTACCACCTCGGCACGCAGATGGCGGCGGAAGCCGACGAAGGGCTCCGTGGTCTCCACGGCGTCAGACGGCGTACGGGATACCGGTCAGCAGCGCGGTGGCCGTGGCGTCCGGCCGTCCCAGATCCTCGATGACGAGCGCGGGCGCGGTGTAGACGGGCTCCGCGCCCAGCAGCCCGAACTCGGCGAACACGGCCGCCGGGTCGGTGGTGTAGCGGCGCTTCAGGTCGGGCTCCAGGCCCGCGCGGGCCACGAGTTCGGCGAAGCGGGAGAGATCGGCGGCGTCGGCCGCGGGGCGGGCAGGCATGGTCCGGTGCATCGCGGGCATGTGACTGTTCCCTCCGTTGTCGGATGGGCCGTCCAGGGTGGCCTGAACTGCTCGGCACGACGGCCCGGCGTCCGGTGAGGCAGTATTCTGCGGGCGCCGGAGGCAGGGCCCCAGTGCCTGGTTCACCACATCGGCATGACATTTTCATGATTGTGCTCATGAGTGGCTCACTGGGCTCGCGCGCTCCCCGGTGCGAACCTCGCTTGAAGCTCGAGATGACCCGCGGCCCCGTGGCCGGCGGTTGTGACTCACGAGGGGAGAGCACTCATGGAAATCAAGGTTCTGGGCCCGCTGACCGCCCACGAACACGGTGTCTCGCTGGTGCCCAGCGCCGCCAAACCGCGGCAGATACTCGCGCTGCTCGCCCTGCAGGGCGACCATGTGGTGACCGTGCCCACGCTGATGGAAGAGATCTGGGGGCAGAACGTGCCGCGCAGCGCGGCCACCACCCTGCAGACCTACATCCTCCAGCTGCGCCGCAAGATCGCGGTGGCCCTGGACGGCGACCCCGTGCGGAACGCCAAGGAAGTCCTGGTCACCCAGCACGGCGGCTACCTCCTCCAGATCCAGCCCGGCCAGGTCGACGTCCAGGAGTTCGAGCAGCTCGCCCTGTCGGGACGCGGCGCCTACGACGCCCACGACTACGCCGCCGCCTCCGCCCTGCTGGGCAAGGCGCTGGCCGTCTGGCAGGGGCCCGCGTTGGTCGACGTGCCCGTGGGCGGGGTGCTGGAACTGGAGGTGCTCCGGCTGGAGGAGGACCGGATGGCCTGCCTGGAACGCCGGATCGACGCCGACCTCAAGCTCGGCCGGCACACCGAGGTGGTGCCCGAACTCTGCTTCCTCGCCGCCCGGAACCCCATGCACGAGAACTTCTGCGCCCAGCTGATGACCGCGCTGCACTGCTCGGGCAGCTCCTGGCGTGCCCTGGAGGCGTACCAGCGGCTGCGCGAGGCGCTCGTCGGGGAGCTCGGCATCGAGCCGTCGGCCCGGCTCCAGCAGCTCCAGCACGCGGTGCTGTCCGGCGACATCGGCCTCGGACAGTCGCTGACCGCCACCGGCTGACGGCGGACCCCGGCCGCCGCCGGGCGGGCGGGCCGCGCCCGACCGCGGCGCCGCCGCGCTCTCCAGCGGAGTTCGAGCCGGCGTTCCTACGTTCGGCCGATGACGATCCTTCAGGAAACCGCGACGCCGCCGCTGACCCCGCCGCGCCCCGACCTGGGCCGCGCCACCGACGAGCTGCACCGCCTCAAGGAGGAGGTCGGCCGGGGCCCCGACGCGGCCGCCACCCGCCGCCAGCACGCCAAGGGCAAGCTGACCGCGCACGAACGGCTGGAACTCCTCTTCGACGACGGCACCTTCACCGAGATCGAACCGCTGCGGCGGCACCGCGCCACCGGCTTCGGCCTGGAGTCCCGCAAGCCGCACGGCGACGGCGTGATCATCGGCTGGGGCCTGGTGCACGGCCGCACCGTCTTCGCCTACGCCCACGACTTCCGGGTGTTCGCCGGGGCGCTGGGCGAGGCGCACGCGACGAAGGTGCACAAGGTCATGGACCTCGCCGAGGCGTCCGGCGCCCCGCTGGTCTCGCTCAACGACGGCGCGGGCGCCCGCATCCAGGAAGGCGTCACCGCACTCGCCGGCTACGGCGGGATCTTCCGCCGCAACGTCCGCGCGTCCGGGGTGATTCCGCAGATCTCCGTGATGCTCGGCCCGTGTGCCGGCGGCGCGGCCTACTCCCCGGCGCTGACCGACTTCGTGTTCATGGTGCGCGAGACCGCCCAGATGTTCATCACCGGGCCGGACGTCGTCCAGGCCGTCACCGGGGAGAAGATCACCCACAACGGTCTGGGCGGCGCCGATGTGCACGCCGAGACCTCCGGCGTCGCCCACTTCGTCTTCGACGACGAGGCCGCCTGCCTCGAAGAGGTGCGCTGGCTGCTGTCGCTGCTGCCCCGCAACAACCGTGAACTCGCCGCGCCCGTACGGGGCGAGGACCCGGCGGACCGGCGCACCGACGCGCTCACCGGCCTGGTCCCCGCCGACCCCGGCCGGGCCTACGACATCCGCGCGGTGATCGAGGAGATCGTCGACGACGGCGAGTACCTGGAGGTGCACGAGGGCTGGGCCCGCAATGTGGTGTGCGCCCTGGCCCGGATCGATGGGCGGACCGTCGGCGTGATCGCCAACCAGCCGAACATCCTGGCCGGCGTGCTGGACATCCATGCCTCGGAGAAGGCCGCCCGCTTCGTCACCACCTGCGACGCCTTCAACATCCCGCTGGTGACACTGGTGGACGTGCCCGGCTTCCTGCCCGGCGTCGACCAGGAGCACGGCGGCATCATCCGGCACGGCGCCAAGCTGCTGCACGCCTACTGCAACGCCACCGTGCCCCGCATCTCCCTCGTGCTGCGCAAGGCCTACGGCGGCGCGTACATCGTCATGGACTCCCGGTCCATCGGCGCCGACCTGTCCTTCGCCTGGCCCACCAACGAGATCGCGGTGATGGGCGCCGAGGGCGCGGCGAACGTCGTCTTCCGCCGCGAGATCGCCGCGTCCCCCGACCCGGACGCCACCCGCGAGCGGCTGGTCAAGGAGTACAAGTCCGAGCTGATGCACCCCTATTACGCGGCCGAGCGCGGCCTCGTCGACGACGTCATCGACCCCGGCGACACCCGGCGCGTGCTGGCGCGGTCCCTGGCCATGCTCCGCGAGAAGAAGGCCGACCTGCCCGACCGCAAGCACGGCATCGTCCCGACCTGAGACCGCCCGCACCGCGCTGACCAGCGCCTACGGCACTCCCGTCGGCAGATCCACGCACATACGAGCGGGTATCGAGGCGAGGGCCGAACCATGGCGGGGCCGACAGCGGGGGAGCGCCACCAGCGGCCGCCGAAGCTGTCCGCCGCGGCGGCGGGGCGCTCGGGTGGATCCCCGCCCGGCCCCGGCCGCCGGGCTCACCGAGAGCGGACCGACCGAAGGGAACACCGTGGCCCGCAACGTTCCGTCAGGCCCGTACCCGCAGGGGTACCCGGCCCCGTCGAAGGCGAGGTAGCGGCGATGCGCAGAGTCGCCATCACAGGACTCGGGGCCGTGGCGCCCGGGGGAGTCGGCATCAAGAACTACTGGGACCTGCTGACCGCCGGCCGGTCGGCGACCCGCACGATCACCTTCTACGACGCCTCCCCGTTCCGCTCGCGGGTCGCCGCCGAATGCGACTTCGACCCCGCGGCCGCCGGGCTGACGCCCCAGGAGATCCGCCGGCTGGACCGTGCCGCGCAGTTCGCGGTCGTCTCCGCCCGCGAGGCGCTCGCCGACAGCGGCCTGGAGACGGCCGGTGTCGACCCGGGCCGGATCGGCACCTCCCTGGGCAGCGCGGTCGGCTGCACCACCAGCCTGGAGCGCGAATACGTCGTCGTCAGCAACGGCGGACGCAGCTGGCAGGTCGACCACACCTATGCGGTCCCCGAGCTCTACCGGCACTTCGTGCCCAGCTCGATGGCCGCCGAGGTCGGCATGGCGGCCGGCGCCGAGGGCCCCGCGGCCGTCGTCTCCACCGGCTGCACCTCCGGCCTCGACTCCCTCGGCCACGCCGTCGAGCTGATCCGGGAGGGCACCTGCGACGTCATGATCGCCGGCGCCACCGAGGCCCCCATCTCCCCGATCACCTCCGCCTGTTTCGACGCCATCCACGCCACCACCCCGCGCAACGACACCCCGGAGAGCGCCTGCCGGCCCTTCGACCGCACCCGCAGCGGGCTGGTCCTGGGCGAGGGCGCCGCCGTCCTGGTCCTGGAGGAGCTGTCGAGCGCACGGGCGCGGGGTGCCCACATCTACGCGGAGATCGCCGGGTTCGCCGCGCGCTGCAACGCCTACCACATGACCGGACTCAAGCCGGACGGCCGGGAGATGGCCCAGGCCATCGACGCCGCCCTGGCCGAGGCCCGGATCGACCCCACCGCCCTCGACTACATCAACGCCCATGGCTCCGGCACCAAGATGAACGACCGGCACGAGACCGGCGCCTTCAAGCGCAGCCTCGGCGCACACGCCCACCGCACCCCGGTCAGCTCCATCAAGTCCATGATCGGGCACTCGCTCGGCGCGATCGGCTCGCTGGAGATCGCCGCCTGCGCGCTGGCCATGGAGCACTCGGTGCTGCCGCCCACCGCCAACCTGCACGAGCCCGACCCCGAACTCGACCTGGACTACATCCCGCTCACCGCCCGCGAGCAGAAGACCGACACCGTCCTCAGCGTCGGCAGCGGATTCGGCGGATTCCAGAGCGCGATGGTGCTGGCCCGCCCGGAGAGGAGCGCCGTATGACCGCCACGACCGTGGTGACCGGCATCGGCATCACCGCGCCCAACGGCCTGGGCACCGAGGACTACTGGAAGGCCACCCTGGACGGCCGCTCCGGCATCGGCCCGGTCACCCGCTTCGACGCCTCGCAGTACCCCGCGACGCTGGCCGGCGAGGTCCCCGGGTTCGTCGCCGAGGAGCACATCCCCAGCCGGCTGATGCCGCAGACCGACCACATGACGCGCCTCGCCCTGACCGCCGCCGCCTGGGCCATCGACGACGCGGGGGTCGACGCGGCGGCCCTGCCCGAATACGGCATGGGGGTGGTCACCGCCGCCTCGGGCGGCGCCGTCGAGTTCGGCCAGCGCGAACTGCAGAACCTGTGGAGCAAGGGCAAGGAGTACGTCAGCGCCTACCAGTCGTTCGCCTGGTTCTACGCCGTCAACACCGGCCAGATCTCCATCCGGCACAAGATGCGCGGCCCCAGCGGGGTGCTGCTGACCGAACAGGCCGGCGGCATCGACTCGCTCGGCCACGCCCGGCGGCACATCCGCAAGGGCATCCCGCTGGTCGTCGCCGGCGGCGTCGACGCGGCCCTGTGTCCCTGGGGCTGGGTGCCGCAGCTCGCCTCCGGGCGGATGAGCACCGTCGGCGACCCCGCCCGTGCCTTCCTGCCGTTCTCGCCGGAGGCCTGCGGATACGTGGCCGGGGAGGGCGGGGCGATCCTCGTCACGGAGGACGCCGGCAGCGCCTGCGACCGCGGCGCGCGGCAGATCTACGGCGAGATCGCCGGGTACGCCGCCACCCTCGACCCGGCCCCCGGCACCGGCCGCCCGCCCGGTCTGGGCCGGGCCGCGCGCCAGGCGCTGGCCGACGCCGGTCTCGCGCCCGCCGACATCGATGTGGTCTTCGCCGACGCCGCGGGCGTACCGGAAGCGGACCGGGAGGAGGCCGAGGCGATCACCGCCCTCTTCGGTCCGCGGGCCGTACCCGTCACCGCCCCCAAGACCATGACCGGGCGGCTGCTCGCCGGCGGCGCGGCCCTGGACGCGGCCACCGCGCTGCTCGCCCTCCGCGACGGCGTCATTCCCCCCACCGTCAACGTGGCCGCCCCGGCCACGGACTTCCCCCTCGATCTGGTCACCGGCTCACCGAGGGAGCAGGACCTGCGCGCCGCGCTGGTGCTCGCCCGCGGCCACGGTGGCTTCAACGCGGCCCTCGTCGTACGACGGCATGCCGCGACGACGGACCCGGCATCCGGCCGGAACGACTGAGAGGACACGCCATGCCCATCACCACCACCCACGTCACCCTCACCGACCTGACCCGGATGCTGCGGGAGAGCGCGGGCGAGGAGGAGGGCGTCGACCTGGACGGCGACGTCATCGACACGCCCTTCATCGAGCTGGGCTACGACTCCCTCGCCCTGCTCCAGGTGATCGGCGAGATCCAGCGGGAGTACGGCGTGGAGATCCCGGACGACGCGGTCGTCGACGCCGAGACCCCGCGCGCCCTGCTCGACCTCATCAACGCCGGCACCGCGCCGGCCGCATGATCAGGCGTCGAAGGCGGCCATCCCGGTTCCCCCGGCCGGACGGGCCGCCTTCGGCGCCGCTCCCCGAGGAGTGAGGCTGCCTGGTGGCGGGTGCCCGCACCACCGCCGGCCCCCGCCACGCAGGCTCCCCGTCCCGTACCCCTCGTCGTGCCGCAGCCCTCCCCGTGCCGTCCCGTCCGCGCCCCACCGCCCGGCGGACCGCCCGTCCGGCGTCCGCCCGCCGCGCACCACCCGCCCCACGCGCCATGTGCACCCGCCCGGAAGGAGGGCACCCATGTCTCTCGCCAACCAGACCGCGGTGACCAGAAGGCTGGAGATCACGCCCAAGTCACCACCCCTCACGGGCGAGACGGACCCTCCGGCCGCCACCGCCACCGAGGACGACACAGCGGCCCTCGCCACGACCGCCGCCCCCGCCGCGCCCGCCGCGCCCGACTCCTCCGGCGCCCCCGAGGGCTCCACCGCCGCCCCGGCCGGCGTCATCGATACCGTCACCGACGCCGACTTCCGCACCGTCCCCG